>WNFC01025032.1_pt1 | contig 13684 bp, 12 predicted proteins | sample 5400541 | NCBI WGS metagenome assembly WNFC01 (sample SAMN13153342, study PRJNA577476) | soil metagenome | isolation source: 120 cm saprolite under Douglas fir tree site 2 hole 2 replicate 1 | place: USA:California | collected 2015-04-18
TTCGTCGGGTTCATGTTTGCGCGGACTTCCTGGATCAATGTGCCTTTCTTCCTCGCGGGGGCGCTGAAGATTCTCTATGATCTTCTGCTCTACAAAGAATTCGTAAAGATTCAGCCCGTGGAGGAACGATAGTTGGGGGAGACATGGCGTACGATGCGACGCATCGGCGTGAGTCTTTGTGTCCCGCAGAGGAGGAGGGGTGAACTGCTCTCCGAGGCAAAATGCGCAGCATCCAGGCGGTTTTAGGCATGATGTGTGCCCGGTCATAATTTGCTGCTGACGCTCGAAGACTGAAATGGGCTCTGCGTGGGGGCGCAGGGAAACGTGAGAAATGTACGCCATCATTTGCACCGGCTCGCATGCGGCGCCTATCTCATCTGCGCAATGTCCTCACTATGTGAGGGCGCGGCCCGGCCTCGTTCAGCCGGGCTCCCTGCAAATCCGCAGACGAGTGGACGCGTGGCCGAGGCCGTGCCCGTGGACCACGCCCCAAAACTGGATGGCACTCTGAACGATCCCCTGTGGCTCGATGCTAAGCCGATCACGGATTTTCGACAACGAGAACCCCACGAGGGTGAAACAGCAACGGAGAAGACGGAAGTGCGCATTGTCTATACGCGGCACGCTGTGTATTTCGGGGTCCATTGCTACGACTCGGAGCCCTCTCGGATCATTGCAACGGAACTACGGCGAGATGTCAGTCAAGATTTGGACGATCATTTCGAAATCCTCATTGATTCAAACCATGACCGTCGGGGCGCTTACGTCTTCGAGATAAATCCCCTGGGTACCCAAAACGATGGTCTCGTCGTGGAAGAACAAGGCGGTTCGGATGGAGGTGACTTCGACCGGGGATGGGACGGTGTATGGTCATCCGAGGCGCACGCGGTTGGTGACGGGTGGACAGCAACGGTAGAAATTCCCTTCACGACACTTAACTTTAGCCATTCACTCGATGTGGTGTGGGGACTGAATTTCAAACGGTTCATCCGTCGAAAGAATGAAGAAGATCTCTGGAGCGCTTACCGGCGAACTTTCGGCATCACCAAGGTTTCACAGGCGGGAGAGCTTAGCGGCATCAAGGACATTGGAAGCGGAAGGCTTTTCATCGTGAAACCCTACGGTCTAGCTCAATATGATAAGCAGACCGGACAGGACCCCAAATTCCCGTTGACGGGTGGAATCGACCTCAAATACGGCCTCACCGCCAACATTGTCTTGAATCTCACAGGCAACACTGATTTTGCCGACACCGAAGTCGACCTTGAGCCATTCAATCTGACACCCTTCAAAGTTTTTATTCCGGAGAAGCGCCAGTTCTTTCTCGAAAACGCCGGAGTCTTCAATTTCGATATTGGGGACCAGGACCAATTATTCTTCAGCCGCCAAATTGGAATAGATTCCGTCACTGGCCAACAGGTGCCCATAAACGGAGGAGCGAGGCTTACGGGAACGATTTGTCGCACAGAGTTCGGCTTTATGGATGTGGATACGCGCTCTAGTGGGCCTAATCCCTACGCCAATTATGCCGTTGCAAGACTGAAAGAATCTCTCTGGGCCGGTTCGTATATCGGCGTGATGGGGATCGATAAGCAATCGGGCGATCTGCTGGATAGCTTCAATCAAACGGGCGGCGTAGATACCCGTCTCGTCTTCTTCAAAGACTGGTTCGTCGATGCGCACATGGCTGGAACTCAGTCGCCCGGCCACCCGAGTGGAAATAGCGATGTTGGCGCTTCCTTATCCTACCGGTCAAACTGGGTGGAAGGAAAATTTGAGCGCAGGAAAATAGGACCGAATTTCAATCCCGAGGTGGGATTCATCGAACTCACCAACACCAATGAGACTTATGGAGATTTGACTTTCAAGGTGAGGCCCAAAATCAGTGGCATTCGAGAGTTGCAATTCGAAGGTTTTATTCTCCACGCGCCAGATACTCAGGGCGTTGTACAGACTCAGGAATGGCAGGGAACTTTTCGAGCCGATTTGAACAACGGCGGATATACGGACGATGATATCGCTGATGTGTTCACCCAGCGAATCACAACGCCCCTTCACATTTACAAAAATGTGTTCATTCCGAACGGTCTCTATCACTTCGCGCGCCACCAGTTGACGTATGGGTCGGGGCAAGATCGCCGATTTACTTATAATTTCTTCGAGCGATTTGGCGGGTACTACGGGGGTACGCTCAACGAATTCCGGGTACGAGCTAACTATCGTCCGACCGCGAAATTCTCAATCTCAGCCATGGAAACCTGGGATCGTTTTCGATTGCGACTGCCAAACGGGAATTTCTCCGTGGTGCTGGCGAGCCTCCAAGGAAATTATTCCTTCAGCCGCTTTCTGACCTTCACTAGCCTTATTCAGATGGATACTTCAAACACGCAGGCCATCAGTGCCAATGTGCGCCTGAGGTACAACTACCGGCCCGACAGCGATCTGTATATCATCTACAACGTGGGCACGCAATTCGCCAGCATCGCCCCGGCAAACCCGCCACAGGTGCGCGAGACTCGATTTGCGGTGAAATGGACTTATGCCTTCGCGCCATGAAACTGCTCGTTTGCATCGAGTGACGTCTGATCCTCGCGAGTCGCCGGCCGCGCAAGCACGTTCGAGAATGGGAATGGAGAAGCCATGAAGGCACACCGCCGCGAGTTCCTCCGCAAGATTTCGAGCGTCGCAACGGACACCGCTTGGTCTACCTCGACAGCGCCGCCACGACCCAGCGCCCTCGGGCGGTCATCGACGCGCTCGCGAAATTTTACCTGCACGACAATGCGAACCCCACAAAGAGCTTGCACACGCTCGCCCGCCGATCAGCGACCCTGTATGAGAAGGCGAGGGAAACCGTTGCAAAATTTGTACATGCACGCGGACCCGATGAAATTGTCTGGACTCGCGGGACTACGGAAGCAATCAATCTCGTTGCCTCCTCCTGGGGCGGCGCGAACCTTCACTCTGGTGACGAGATCATCCTAACCGTATCGGAGCATTATTCGAGTCTTGTGCCCTGGCAATTGGCGGCACAGCACGCCAATGTGCGCGTGCGGATTCTGGATGTAGAGGATGATGGTCGGTTGCGGCTCGACCAGTTAGACACGCTCCTGTCTGAGCGCACAAAGCTTGTTGCGTTTCCCCACGTATCGAACGTCCTGGGCTTGGTCAACCCCGTCAAGGAAATTTGTGAACGAGCGCACCGCGTCGGCGCGCTCGTACTTGTGGACGGCGCGCAATCCGTTCCTCACTTATCCGTTGATGTGCAGAAACTCGGGTGCGACTTCTTTGCATTTTCTGGGCACAAGATGTTTGGTCCTATGGGAGTCGGGGTCCTGTGGGCACGCCGCGAGATTCTGGACAACATGCCGCCGTATCAGACGGGAAGCAACATGGCTCACGACGTGGAGATGGAGTTGGCTCCCACTCATTTTGCCGAGGGCGCTTTGAAGTTTGAGGCGGGTACGCCAAATGTGCCCGGAGCTGTGGGACTCGCTGCGGCGATTGAATTTCTTGAATCGTTGGGGCGAGAAACGCTCTGGAAGCGTGAGCAGGAGCTAACACGATATGCCTTGTCCCGGTTCAAAGAAGTGAAGGACCTGAGAATTCTTGGTTCAACCGAGTCAAGCGATCGCATATCAGTCTTTTCGTTCGTGATCGAGAACCGGTCCGTTTTCGATGTCGTCACGGCTCTCGACGCGAGGGGCATTGCCGTTCGAGGTGGTGATCTCGCGTCGCTTCCTGTGTTGAAGCGGTTGGGTGTCCAAGGGGCGATTCGCGCCTCTTGTTATGCTTACACCTCAGCCGCGGAAATCGATCAACTCATCGCCGCACTTCAAACAGAACGGCGAGGACTTTCGTGATGGCTAGAGAACCCTGCTCGCGGGCTGATGTCTTGGAGCAGGTCCTGGTCGAGTCCGCACGGAGGTTTTGCCGGGCATAGTTCCAGCGGTTGCGCTCAGATGTTCTCGCGTGTGCCTGGACAAAGACACCATCCGCGAGCAGGTGTCGCAGCCGTGGTCCAACCGTCTAGTTTTTTTTCGACCTCATCTTGACGATGCGGCTCGCCTTGCCTCTACCGCTGCGCCCACTCTCTTTACAAATACATTCCGGAACTGCACGCGTGAGCCCGGATGATGATTCTGTAATCCAATATGACCCTTCAAGGGTCGACCTTGATTGTTTGTTAGGTGGCTGACGAGACTTCCGTTCAATCGCACTTTTATGTCTGGTCCTGTAGCTTCAATCTCAAAGGTGTTCCATTCCCCCAGCGGTTTTGAAGCGAGTCGGGTCGCCGGCGCAAGCTGATAGACCGCACCAGTCATATGCAGCGGACTTCCCGTCGTATTCGTGTTGGGATCAAAACCTCGGTCATCGATCTGCACTTCGTAACCCTGGTCGACTGCAAGTTTCCAATCTTCCGCCGGGTTCTGATTTCCCAGCACGGGAAACCGGAGGAACACACCCGAGTTATCGAAGGAGTTGATCGATCGCCACTGTACAGTGAGCAGAAAATCCGCAAACTCTTCCTTCGTATACCACAGCAGCCCGATTCCGCCTTCGGACTCGACCGTGTTAGCGCCGATGACGTTAAACCGACCCGAGCCCGCCATCTGCCATCCATCGAGGGCAGGGTTGAGAAGTGAGAGTGTGCCAACAGCAGGTACCGGGACAGCCTTTTGCACAATTGCGCGAGCCGTTCGCCTGGCAAGCGTAAAAGCTGTGAGAGACGGGTTTGCGGAGCCGAGTGCCGGGAAAAGCGCCGGTCCGGCAGCGTAGCCGTTTTGAATGTGGTGGAACTGGCCATCGAGATTGAGGATGGAACTGGCAGGGTCGGTTCCCATCCAGAGGGTTCCCGCTTCGTGGTGTGTTGTGCCCAACCCGTCGCGGACTTTGCCCGCTGGTGGAGGCGCAGTATGCCACGCGTTATCATAAAAATATTCGATGTTAGCGGGAGTTCCAGCCAAGGTCTGGGCAAGCTGCACCGCGGCTTGATCCATCGTGTTCCAGAAGGTGAGCGCCAGCGGGGTGGCCACGAGATTCACGTAGGCCCGGGGCATTCCAAACTCATCGCTGTCGAAAGGACTCAAGTCCATCCAACTTGTCGCCGGGTTAGTATTTGAGGCGTTCTTGTCGCCAACCATTTCCCCGATACCGCGAAACGTGATGGTAACTTTGCTGAAGTCCTGCGAAGCCAGCAGTTGGTCGAGGAGATCAAGGTCGGGTACGACCCTCCACATGGTTGCTTCCGAGTCCGATCCGTCCAGTGCCGCTGCCGTGACTTGCAGATGATATCGGCCTTGCGGTGTTGATCCGCGCACCAACATTGCGGCGGCGGCAAGCTGTGTGGGTAGCGTCCCCAGTACAGACCGTGGAATGCGCACGATCGTGTTGCTGCGTAGGTGAGCCATCAGATTGCGGCCCATGAGCGGAGTCGGAAAAGACTCGAGCGCGAGCCGCGTGGACTCGATGGTGCTTGCGGCCAAAACCACTGCACAGTCCGGAGAGACGGAAACGAATTTTTGTTGGCCGTTGTAACGGAGTTCGATCGCGTCGATCACGCCGTTGGTGTTGTGCAGCTTGACTACATGGGCACGCGGCACCAGGAATAGTCTCTTTGTGGAATCTGGATCGCCGGCCGCCTGCCGGACGGCGTCGGTGAGAATGGGCGCACTGCTGTACTTGTCGAACGGGAAAAGCCCCGCTGGGGCCGAAGCTTGTACAGCCAGAGGCGCCACTTCGACACGATCGACCGTCGGAACCCTCGTCGCCGCCGTGTCCATCGCCTTCTTCAGAGCGTCATAAAGAGCGCCACTAATGAAGTCCGTTGTCGGGTCCACCCCAGTTTCTTTTTCCGTATCGTTGTAGTTGGCCTTCAGATAGGTTTGCAATTCGGCAGGCCAGTTCTTGAGATCCGCGTCGGTTAATTTCGGAGACCAGCCTCCCCAGTATAGTGACCGGCCCCCGACGCAATATGCCAGGCCGGGAAACGCCACATTGCTGCGCCACGGCAGTCCCCACACCCGTTCGCGGGGAACACCAGGGTCCAACGAGACAGGGGCAGCGGCATTCAGACCGATGCGAGTGAGGTTCTGGACATGCTCAGAGACCAAGAACCCGCCTGCTTCCAAGAGTAGGACGCGGAGGTTTCCTTGGCCTTGGCGGTAGATTTTCTCCGCGACATAGGAGCCGTACATTCCAGCTCCGATGACGACGGCGTCGAACGGAAATCCTCCATTGCTGATTGCTTCGTCGTAGGTATTGCAGATGTAGCGCCCAAATACGTCGAGCGAAAACGAGGTTTCCTGTACTTCAACGGTGTTCGGTCCTTCCTGGAGATTTCGAATCATGTGGTCCTCCTTGCGGCAGGCTGACTTGGGAGAGGGGATAGAATTGTAGGCCTCGAAGATGCCGATTACCAGGGAAAGAATTGCCGAGGAACGAAAGACGACAGCACGATGGCAGACTTCAGACTGTTTGAGAAGTTAGCGGACTGGGGCAAAGACGCGAATTGCAGCCGGTTGAGTTCCCTGGCGGCGCACCGCCACAAATAAGCGGTCAAGATCGGGAGAAAAGAAACCTGTTCGCGCTCCTTTGATCGTGGTGATCCGAGCTGATTCCTTGTAGTGATCCGGATCCTGTTGTTCGAATACCGAAATGGCGCCTTCGCCACCGATGGCATAAATTCGTTTGCTGGCTCTGTCGTAGAACACGTCATCACAATCGCCGACCGCAGGCAAGCGCTGGACGAGTTTTCCCGTGTTCGTATCGAAGACGAGGAGTCGTGCCGGGTACCGCGTGACGACGAGCAAGCGATGGTCGGCCTCGTCAAGGGCCATCGGATAATTCGCTAACGTCATCCCAAGCGGCCAGGTCGCGATGATCGTGCGCGCTTCCCGGTCGAGGACCGCGATCTTGCGCGACTTTGGTAGGTTTACGTAAATGCGAGGAGTGCCTCTCTCCAGCTGGAAGGATTCTGGATGAGAGTCGAGTTTGATCTCGCTAGGCTTGTTGCCTTCCTCGTCGATTTCCGCCAAGGCACCGCCGCCGTAGCCCACATAGATTCGCTTGTGAACAGGATCGTAGCGAAGATTGTCGGCATCATCGCCGTAATCCAGAGTCTTGAGAGGGGCATACGAACTTCCATCAAATATCCGAACGCTTCCATCCTTGGAATTGGCGACGTACAGCCGGTCCGTTGCAGGAACGTAAAGGACGCCTTGAGGTTCTTGGAGTCTGTTAATGGTCTTTACTCGTTTACCCGCCTTCGTATCGATCACTTCTACCGTGTTGTTGCCAAGCGCCGAAACGAACAGTCGCTCCCCTTTTACATCGATGGACATGTGGTCGATGCGGCCCTGCACCTCTAGCAACTCGATGGTTTTATCGAGGCGCAGGGGCTGAGTCGCTTGTCCCCAAGCCGAAGGGGCGAAAAGGAGTAGAGCAATAATTAAGCGCATTTCGGATCTCCGTTTAGGGCTTCTGCACCGGCGCCACAGCTTCGTACACAATCATTCGTGCAACCGGCCCACCGTTCTCTTGTTGTTCGGGGGCGTAGACCCGATGCGTTGCTGTGTCCACGGCAAGGCTGTGCACCATCTTCTGCACCGCGAAATCCTCCAGCTTCCGGTAGTGGTCCGCGTCTACTTCTTGGATGACCACGAGGAAGCCACTGGAACAGGCGGCATAGATTCGTCCCAACCCAGGATCGAATTTCACAACGTCGGCCCCTGCGGGCAATGGAAAATGCGCGATCGACTTGTGAGTATCCAAGGCAAAAACCGTGAGTGCCTTGGTACCGCCGCAGAGAAGAAATGCCCGATGGTGTTCGGAGTCGATGGCCATTCCGTGGTTGTAGCGGCAGCCCTCCACCGGGTAGGTTCCGAGGACTTTGTCAGTTGCCGGATCGATTTCCGCAACTTCGTTGGTGCTCCTCAGATTGACGTACATCTTGCGGCTCACGGCGTCATATTGGGGCATGCCGATTTCGCTTTTGAATTCGAGAGTTTTTACGATTTCGTCTTTTTCCACGTCGACAATCGCGACCGCTTTCCCAAGCGTATCGGAGACGTACACCTTGTGAAACGGCTCGGCGTACGCGCTACCGTTGGGCTTGGCAGCGGTGGGGAGGCGCTTGATCACGCTCATGGTTCGCAAATCTACGACGCCGATTTTTTCTTCGCCCCAGTCCGAAGTGTAGACCTTGCGAAGGCCGGGCACGTACTCCACGCCCGTAATCCCGGGAACGCCAGGAATTGCTTTCACGAGCGTGTTACTTCGTACATCGATCACATACAGAATTCCTGGACCAAGATGGGCGGAAAGCAAATAGTGGTCTTCATCATCCATCGTCAGGTAGTCGAAGCGCTCACCCTTAGGCCCAGGGAGATCGATGCTAGCAATCTGCTTCAAAGTCTGAGCTTGGAGGCAACCCGCAAAGACTAGAACGGCAAACAGATTCCGGTAGAGCAGTTGTTTGCTGAGCAATTCCATGAAGTAACCCTCCGCTCAGAATAGCAAAGCACGCAAGGATGCGAGAGTTTTAACGTCTGTGGCAGCCGAACTTGCTTTGGGAGAATAATCGCTTCGAAATCCTGCACATTAGCGGAAAGCGACCCACTTGGAAATCCTTGGTAGACTTGGCCTTGACAAGCCTATCCGCAGTCCAGGGGGAGATGGAAAAGGCCGACGTCGACCGCTTGCGGGAGGCCGGGTGAAGCGAAGCAGCCATTTTCGACGCGCTGCTCATCACGTCGCCGTACGCGTGCGCCAACCAATTCTCCGCAGGCCTCAGCCTCATCGCAGACTTCAAAGTGTCTGCTTCGAAGCAGCACTACTCTCGCTATCTGGAGTCACAGAAGCCTAATACACTCTCGTGAAGAATTGGCGGCCGCGACGTCACACCGAACCTGCAACCGCATTGAGCCTCCTCTCCTTGTCTTCCCCCTGTGGTCTCGCTCCTTGTGCTGACTGCCAGAAAAACGTACTGGTACCAAGATTTTTTCTCCTTTTTTGCCTTCTCGACGTTCCTTATATAAATAGGGAGATCGCGGCCGAAATACCTATCCAGCTCGGTTCGCTCAAGAAAGTTAAAAATTCTTTCTTACTTTTTCCCGTTTCGATGTTCCTTAGATAAGTAGGGGCTGTAGCAGGGAGTTCCTCTGCGGGCCCGGGACCATCCGAGAGATCAAAGTTTTTTCTCACTTTTGATTATTTCAAAGAGCCTCTATCGCTATTTGCACGAGGGAGGGTGACGGGTGCATGAAAGTCGCAAATCACCATATCCGTCACCATTGCCGTCACCCACGCGATCGACCAAGTGCCCAACGAACAAGAGGTTGCGCATGGCAAAACGATCAATTTGGCCGCGGGCAAGACACTGCATTGGGCTGGAGCGACCCCACTTTTGTCCACGGTTCCGTGCCCAAAAGTGAACCGTGGGTCGCTCCAGCCCAACAAGAAACTTCCTTCGGTGCGCGCGGTGAGAATTTGGGCGAAGCAGGTGAAGAAGGTAGGAATTAGGTACTTCAGCTTCGCCTTCACCATCTTCTTCTCCTTGTGATCCTCATAAGTCTCGGGAAAGCGAGGAAATAATAGACACGAGGAAGAGAAAAGTGACACAGAAAAAATCACCAAATTGGGCGGGAGCGACCCCACTTTTTCGGCTTTCAGCCGCCCAAAAAGTTCGTGGGGTCGCTCCCGCCCTCACAGGAACTTCGGGGCCGCGTTTTGCGCGGTTGCATACACAGACCTGAGAATTTGTCAGACAAGAGGTCTGACAATTTGTATGAAAACGAAAGGAGAAGCCGTTGTCCATATTGAAGCCACCACCAAAACAGCCCAAAGCAGTCACCATCCAAGCGCGTGTAGAAGAATCGGTAAAGACTCAGCTGGAGCGCTACGCGGAGTTTATCGATGCTTCGCCGTCGTACGTGATCACTGAAGCCCTGAAACTGCTCTTCCGCAAGGACGACGACTTCAAGCGCTGGGCAGACCAACACACAACCAACCACAACAACGAAAAAGCCAGAGGAGAGGTTCTTGCAAAGAACGTGTAACAAATATGACGTTCCGTTCAACCCAATTCGGTGTGCGAGAGAATACAGCGTCCCCAAGACAGCATGCCTCACGCCTCGCAGTAGATGCTCCCTTAAATATCGACCATCTTGTTGAAGAAAGCCTGGAAACCCAGCCGACTTCGCCACGCAATGCTCGTTCAGTGAAAGTCTCCGAGAGACGCTTGCATGCCGCGTCGCAGGACGAGGCCACAGGCAGAGATGCGAGAGACGGACGCCATCTTCTCGATGTGCGCGAAGTAGCCGAATTATTGCATGTGCCTGTGTCCTGGGTTTACGGACGCATGCGCAAACGTTCTTTAGAACGGCTGCCAGGCTACCGGCTTGGGAAATATTGGCGTTTCCGCAAGGACGAAGTATTGGCGTGGGTCGATTGTCACTGCGGGAGATCGCGTGCTACTTGACATGCGAGCTACACTGAAAACTGACGCAGAACAAGCTGGGCGGGCCATCGAGGTCCCTGAAAAGGGAGGAACGATGGCTCGTAGAGGTTTCCAGCAAGGCACTCTTTTCCAGCGGGGCACTCGAAGAAAACTCTGGGTAGCTCGTTGGTGGGAGGATGTAATTCAAGTAGACGGCACGCTCGGGCGTTTGAGGCGATCAGAAGTGATCGGAACGGTTGCCGAATTCCCGACACGCCGTAAAGCAATGCAGGTACTGTCTCAGAAGTTGAGGGCAATCAACCGCGGCGATGCTCAACCACAGTCCGTCCGTACATTCGGAGATTTTGTAAAGAATGATTGGATGCCTGTGGTCTTGCCAACGCTCAAGTTCGCAACCCAGAAACACTATCGCTATATGCTCGACGTGCATTTGATTCCGGCTTTTGGAAAATCACCACTTAGAGATCTGACGCGAGGAGACTTGCAGGGATTTCTAGGTCGGAAGCTCAACAGCGGGCTGTCATGGGAAACCGTTCACCACTTCAAGTGTGGTCTCAGCAAGATTCTTGGGGCAGCTGAAGAATGGGGCTGTGTCACCGAGAACGTTGCTCTGAAGACGAAGCTCCCGCGACGGCAATATGGAACGGAGCGAATCGTCCTTACTCCAGTCCAAGTACAAATGCTCGCTGATGGGTTGAGAGAACCGGTGCGTTCGTTCACATTGCTGCTGGTGTTGACGGGTTTGAGAGTCGGTGAGCTGCTTGCGCTTCGATGGGGAAGTGTCGATTTGAAGGCTCGACTACTTCGAGTAGTTGAAACGGTGTATGACGGTCACTTCGACAAACCCAAGACGAAGCGAGGCATGCGCACAATCCCAATTGGAGCAGAGACGGCGGAAATCCTAACTGTCCTGCGTCCAACGGCGGTTGATGCGAGAAGCCTAATATTTGCCAAAAGCGATCAGACGCCATTAGACCGATGGAATCTCTTACGCAAGCACCTGAAGCCTGCCGCGAAGAAGTTAGGGCTTCCAGGTGTCACTTGGCATCTTCTCAGACACAGCCACGCGACGATGCTTGATGGCGTAGGTACTCCAATAGGAACTATGCAGGCACTATTGGGGCACTCCACACCGGAGATCACGCGCGAGATTTATTTGCACGCGATACCGGAAGAACAACGTCGCGCAGTTGAAAGCGTTGAGAGGCTCGTACTTGGACCCAAGTTGGACCCAAGTTCTGGGATGAACCCCTGTTATGAGACAAAAAATTGGGCACACTTGCAGATTTTCATTCAGCCTTCGTTGCATCTCGTAGCAGGAGAAGGGGTTTTGGGGAAGAGGACGGCGTTTGAGTCCTCTTCCCCAGATAGCCCTGTAGAAGCCCGCTCCTCGTTCTCACTGTTCCCATCGTTCACAACAAACTGCACGGTTGCACCCAGAGAGCCTGCCGGATTTCCCCGCTCGCTTTGTTGCTCGAATTCCTCGGGGGATCGGTAGCCCAAGGCCGAGTGCAATCGCTGCCGATTGTAATACTCCTCGACGAACACTTCGATGTTTGTGCGCAACTGCTCTAAGTTGTCGTACCGGTTTGCGTAAATTTCCTCTCGTTTGAGCGTCTTCATGAAGCTTTCACAGCTTGCATTGTCGTAGGGATTGGCTGGACGGCTCATGCTTGGCACGATACCGTATTTCTCCAGCACGTCCACATATTCGCTGCGAGCGTATTGCAATCCTCGGTCCGAGTGGTGAACCAAACCAGGTCGCGGCCGTCGTTGCGTAATCGCCTGTTCGAGCGCCGCAATCGTCAGCCGATTCGCCATCGTCCGATCTAGGGCCCAGCCCACCACTTTCCGAGAGAAGGCATCGAGGATCACTGCCAGATACACGAACTCGGCCTTCAATCGAATGTAGGTGATGTCAGCCACCCAAAGCTGATCCTGCCCACTCAGCTTCATACGACGGGCCAGATTCAGGTACACCTCGAACTTGTGGTTCGAATTGGTCGTGACCACGAATCGTCGCCGTCGCAAGGCCAGCAGGTTGTCTTTCCGCATCATCCGCAGAACTCGCTTGTGGTTCACCTGCATCCCTCGCCGGCGCAACTCGGCACAGATTCGTCGGTACCCGTAACGGCGCCGATGCTCCAAAGCGATCCGCTGCACCGCCGAACGGACTTCCATCTCTTCCTCGGCCGGACCTCGCTCCTTAAGGGATCGATAGAAGCTCGCCCGACTCACTCGCGACAGCTCACACATGCGCTCGATCGTTAAGCCGCCTTGCAAGGGCATCAGTTCTCGGATTTGCCGGTAGATGCCGTCTCGCCAGAAGCGTCGCTCTTCCGGCGTCGAGCCTCGATCTTTTGCAAGGCACCTTTGAAAAAATCCACCTCCAGCGTTTTCTCCGCCAGAAGTCGCTTCAAGCGGTCAACCTGCTTGCGGTAGGACCCTTCATGCGTGCTCGCTCGCACCGACTCCTCGCCAGGTTCGAGCAAATCGAGTTTGGATCGCCATTTGTAAAGACATCGTCGAGTCACTCCGAGTTCCTTAGCCAACTCACCGACGTCCTCACAACTCTCCATGCGCTTTACCGCCATCCGTTGGAACTTCCGCGGATATCGCTTCCGTTTCACTTTGCAGTCCTTTCCCTGCAAAGTGTGCCCATCCGTAGCGTCTCATTTCAAGGGGTCACTCCATTCGGTTTCTGACGCTGCAGTATCTGGGACAGTTCATTGAAAACAAAGAAGTAAGTGGTCGGGGCGCCGAGATTTGAACTCGGGACCTCCTGCGCCCAAGGCAGGCGCGCTACCAGGCTGCGCTACGCCCCGACATGCGACCTTCGATTCTAGCCTACTTTCTTGGTTTTCCCACCGGCCAGAGTCGTACTTGTTTTGATCATCCTTGTCGTACTGCGCCCCCCTTTGGAGAAGCGTCGTGCACCTCGCGGCCACTAACGGTTGCAGGCGTTTTCCCCCGACACGCCTTGAACCAAAATGCCTTCAAAAACAAAGACGCGTTACTCAGCAGAATCCCGCTAACCGCTTCGGCAACTACCACGATTTGCAGGGAGCAGCCGTTTTCCTGGCCGTCGACGCTTCCAACGTGGTCACCGGTCACGTCCTGGTAGTGGAAGGGGGCCAATCGGACTGAGTCGCACGTGCCTGTCGTCCGCGAGGGCGCAGGCACTGATCCGCTTGAACGCAAACTAATGGTATATTCGATAATATG
>WNFC01005691.1_pt1 | contig 13683 bp, 12 predicted proteins | sample 5400541 | NCBI WGS metagenome assembly WNFC01 (sample SAMN13153342, study PRJNA577476) | soil metagenome | isolation source: 120 cm saprolite under Douglas fir tree site 2 hole 2 replicate 1 | place: USA:California | collected 2015-04-18
AGGGGTTGGACTACGGACTTGTGTGCCGGTGGGAAGCGGAGAACTACGGATTCCGCAGAAGTTTCCGCTCCAAGGCAAAGCCCAGGTGGCCTTCCCCCGATCTCGCGGAGTCGTGGAGTGTAGTTCAGGCGCGTTAGGGCTCACCGCAGTGCTGATTGCGCGGTGGGGTGGAGTGTGTAGTTCCAGTCTCCGTGCCCGTCGTGTCGGGAGGATGTCCCGCGTTCTGTGGAACTTGGGTGACGGTCCGGGTGTTGGTCAGGCGGCCTCCTGAGTCTCGCGCGCGGGTGTGACGGTCTCGAACTTGCGGTCGAGTGCGACGCGTAGGGCGGCGAGGTGGAGGTGCCCGTTCACGCGTCGGAACTGCTTCGCGGCTTCGTTCATGCCTGCTGCGCACCAACGCAGGGTCATCTGTCCGTCGCGCCACCGTTTCGCGTTGGTGGCGGGATGTGCCTTGTCGAGCGAACGGGCGAGTGCCTCAAGCGTCGCTTTGGGCGTGGAGCGGGTCGGGGTCGTGGTACGCGGCGCGCATCTTCTTGGTGACTGTGGCCCCAAGTTGCTAGCCGATGTGGCGGAAGGGTGCAGGGGCCCGTTCCGCGTGCTCTATCCGCCACGTTTAGCGGGCGACCTCGCCGCTGGGTTGATCATCCAGGAAGGAGGTGCCTGGATGCCACGGTTTGGACAGGTCAAACCGCGGTACCGTCCTGCCCCTGGCGTCGCCTAACGGGGTATCTGTCCGCTCGTCGCGGCCTTGCGTACTCGATGGGCCACTGGCCCTTCCAACGATGGAACGCGTGGCTGAAACTAGCCTGTTCGTGGTAGCCGAGCCGGTGAGCGGTCTGCTCTACGGTCAACCCGTTGAGCAGCAAGTCCTCCGCCAGCACCTCACGTGTCTCGGCGAGCAGGTGCCGAAATGTGGTGTCCTCAGCATCGAGATGCCGGCGCAGGGTGCGGGGCGAGAATCCGAGGCTTGCCGCGAGGACGGTCATGTCGCTGAAACGAATCGGATCGCGAAACAACTGGGTGCGGACCTGCCCGGCGATGCCACTTCGCGCGTGGCGCTGCTCGAGTGCTTGCTGGCACTGGGCCAGACACATGCTGGTGGTCGCCGGGTTGGCTTGGGGAAGTCGCATGGCGAAGATGGCGTGGTCAAACACGAGCTCGTCGCGCTCGGCATCGAAGATCACATTCGGCCCGCAACGCTCAATGAACGGGGCAAGCTCGCTGGGAGGTTGTTGCGTGAAACGTGTCTCGCGGGGACACGCCGATGTACCGAGCAGGTCTGCGACGAGAGTGATCACGGCGGCGATCTCTCTTTCAGTGCAGAAGCGCGCAACATCATCGGGCAGGTTCGAGCTGTCGATGGCCCAGACGAACTCATCGTCGCGGCGGTGCGCCGACACCCGGCTGAGCGCGTAGCTCAGGTCGGCGAAACGATCCGCGACCTGCATCGCGTCGCCCAAGGTCTGGCTGCTGACTAGTGCGAAGCCGAAGATCCCGTAGGTGGTTACGTGATAGCGACGGCCTAAGTCGAGACCCAAACCGGGGTGGTTATCGATTTCGGCGAGCACCGTGCGCAACAACCGCAGTTCCTGAGCCAAGGTGACCTCATGGCTTGGGTCATCCGGGGACAACCCGCGTAGCCCCACTGCGTTGAGGCACCGTGCGGGGTCGGCGCCGTGTTCTGAGGCGAAATCCATCAGCACCCGGACGCTGGCCGGCCCGTGCGTGATGTCGTGGAGCAGTTCATAGTCCGGCATCCCCCTAGTATGTCCCAAATCCACATGGATGCGGCCGTCTTCCGCATGGTTCGGGCTCATCCGAAGTCCTAGCGTCTAGTCATGCGTCGCGGATTTGGTCTGGTGGGTTGAGAGCACGGAGACACGCTTCGGATCGCGAGGCGGCCGACAATCCGCCTCATCAAATCGCAGACAGACCTTTAGCTCAAGACGCGCCTGGGAGTGCCAGCACCTGGGCGCGCCGATGTCTGACGAGCCGAACTATGTCGGAACTGCCAGGGATCATTTCCGTCGATGATCACGTCGTGGGGCCGAAGGATTTGATCGATTCACTAGAGGGGAAGAAATGACGACGAATTTGCGGTCTTCGGAACCCGACTTCATCTTTGACGCGGACAGTCACCTTTCGGAGCCGCCCGACGTCTGGACGGCGAGGCTACCGGCCAAGTGGCTCGACGCCGCGCCGAAAGTCATCGCGGACCCAAAATCATCGACACCAAAATGGCACATCGGAAGCCACCTCGTGAATGCGAGGGACTTCTCGCACGCGGGCTGGAAGGAGTTCTATCCCTCGACGCCACCGACTTTGAAGGACGCGGATCCGGCGTGCTGGGACGCAAAGAGCCGGTTGGACCGGCTGGACGAGTACGGGATCGTCCAACAGGTCCTCTACCCCAACCTGCTGGGGTTCCACTACTACGCCTTCAGCGACTACGAGCCGGACCTCCGCCTAGCTTGCTTTCAGGCCTACAACGACTTCCAGACGGAGTTTTGCGAGGCTGACCCCACGCGCCTGATCCCGATCATGAACCTTCCGTTCTGGGATGTTGACCTGAGCATCGCCGAGATGGAACGATGCGTGGAGCTCGGGCACAAGGGCGTCAATTTCGGCTGGCAATTTGAAAAGCTCGGCCTTCCGAGGATTCGTGACCCTCATTGGGATCCGCTGCTCAGCCGGGTGCAAGAGCTCGAGTTGCCCATGAGCTTTCACATCGGCTGCAACAGCATGAGCGCGGAAGCAATGCAGGGCCTGCTGACCCCGCCGTTGAGCACGGATCTCGTCCAGAATGTGGCGCTCCTCTTTCTCACAAATGCTGGTTGCATTTCTGAGCTCATCATGAGCGGCCTCTGCGAGCGGTACCCGCGACTGAACTTCATCTCCGTGGAAAGCGGATTCGGCTTCGTGCCCTTCCTCTTACAGGCGCTCGACTGGCAGTTCATGAACACCACGGCGCGTGCCGAGCACTCCAAGTGGCTTCTTCCGAGCGAATACTTCAAGCGGCAGGTGTACGCGACCATCTGGTTTGAACGGGGAATAGAGCGGCAGATCGATTTGTACCCACACAACGTGATGTTCTCCTCGGACTTTCCCCATCCGACGAGTCTCTCGCCAGGCGACGGAACCACAGCTATGTCCGCACGGGACACTAGCCGAGCGAATCTGGCTGAAATCGATCCGGACGTCCGCGCAGCCGTCCTGTGCGGAACGGCTCGTCAGCTGTATCACCTCACCGATTAAGAGTCCGTCCGCGCGGTTAGGACGCAACTCGACCCGTGCTCGTCCTGAGGTGTGATCGGTGAGACTTTCACGGAGTTTGTCCCGAAGGAGGACCCATTGGCTGGGCGCGCCTACATCGCCGGAGCGTTCGAACATCCTGGTCGGCACCTACCCGACGTCAGCCCGGCCCAGTTGCACGCCGAGGTTGCGCTCGGGGCTCTGGCCGACGCCGGACTCACGCTCGCTGATGTCGATGGTTTTCTGTCGACTCCGGACGCTCCCGGGTTTGGCGTCATCACCATGGCTGACTACCTCGGACTCGACCGGCTGACCTACACCGACACCACCGAGACCGGTGGCTCGTCCTACATCACGCATGTCGGTCACGCCGCCATGGCGATTGAGGCCGGACTGTGCTCGGTGGCGCTCGTCACGATGGCCGGAAAGGTGAGTTCCGGGGTGCCGGTGCCGTCCGGATACCCGGATGCTCCGGAGCTTTCGTTCGAGATCCCGTTCGGTGCGAGCCTCGTTGCAGAACATGCGTTGGCGGCGCGCCGCCATATGTACGAGTTCGGCACGACCGCCGCACAGCTTGCTGAGATCAAGGTAGCGGCGTCGACGCACGCCCAGCACAACCCGAACGCCGTGTTGCGCAAGGTGGTCACGGTGGAGCAAGTGCTGGACTCGCCATTGATCGCCGACCCGCTGCACAAGCTGGACTGCTGCATCAACACCGACGGGGGCGGCGCCCTGGTCGTGGTGAGCGAAGGCGTTGCGCGCTCGCTGGACCGGCACTGCGTCGCGATTCGGGGGCACGCCACCGCGATTAAGGCCTCGTTCGACGGCCGGATCGATCTCACCTACACCGCCGCCGCCCAGTCCGGGCGGCGGGCCTACGACATGGCGGGGATCGGACCCGCCGACATCGACTATGTGGGCCTGTACGACTCGTTCACCATCACCGTACTTGAGCAGATCGAAGACCTCGGCTTCTGCGAGAAGGGCAAGGGTGGGTTGTTTGTCGAGTCGGGGGCGCTACGCAGCCCGGACGGGCAGCTTCCCACCAACAGTGACGGCGGTGGGCTGTGCAACAACCACCCGGCCGCACGGGGCGGAATGCCGAAGTTGGTCGAAGCGGTCCGCCAGCTGCGGGGTGAAGCGACCCCCGAGGTGCAAGTCCGAGATTGCCGGACCGCGCTGGTGAACGGCATCGGAGGATCGATCGGAACGCGGATGGGCAGCGCGACCGTGATTTTGAGCAGGGAGGCAGTGTGACTGAGGAACGCGGATTACCGGCACCGGCGCCGGCGGTCTCCCCGCACAGTGCGGCGTTCTGGGAGGCCAGTGCCCAGCAGCGTTTTCTGGTGGGCCACTGCCCGGGCTGCGATCAGTGGTTCTGGCCACCGAACCGGACGTTCTGCCCCCGCTGCGGCCAAGCGGCGAGCCTGCGCGAAGCCAGCGGCAGGGGCACGATCTATTCGCACACGACGGTGCGGGTCAGCGGTTCCATCGCGATCGACGGCGCCCCGTACAACTACAAGGACGCCTTGCCGTTTGTGCTGGCCTACGTCGAGCTGGCGGAAGGGCCGACGGTCATGACCAACATCGTCGGCGCCGATGCCGATGTCGTGGCGGTCGGCCTGCCGGTCCGGGTGGAGTTCTCCCGTACCGGCGGCCCCGAGGACCCGGCGTTGCCGCGGTTTCGGTTGGTGTGAGGTGGTTTGTGTCGGGTTTAGGTATGGAGGTTGTTGATGAGTGAGCTTGGTTTTGATGGTCGGGTGGCCGTGGTCACGGGTGCTGGTGGGGGTATCGGGCGGGCGTATGCGCGGTTGTTGGCGGCGCGGGGTGCCCGTGTGGTGGTCAATGATCTTGGTGGCGGGGTGGATGGTCGGGGGGCTGGGGGTGCGACCGCCGAGGCGGTGGTCGGCGAGATCCGTGCTGCCGGCGGTGTTGCGATCGGCAATGCGGATTCGGTGAGCACGCCTGAGGGTGGGCGTGCGATCGTGCAGTCGGCGCTCGATGAGTTCGGCCGGCTTGACATCGTGATCAACAACGCGGGGATTTTGCGGGACGGGACGTTGCACAAGATGACGCCGGAGGCGTTTGAGTCGGTTATCGGGGTGCATTTGCTGGGTTCGTTTTATGTCAGTCAGCCGGCGTTTGTGCATATGCGTGAGGCTGGTTATGGCCGGCTGGTGATGACGACCTCGGCGGCGGGGTTGTACGGCAATTTCGGTCAGGTGAACTACTCGGCGGCCAAGCTCGGGTTGGTCGGGATGGCCAAGTCGATCGCCCACGAGGGCGCCAAGTACGGCGTTAAGGCCAACGTGATTGCCCCGGTCGCGTTGAGCCGGATGACCGAGGGGCTGATATCGGAGGAGATGGCCCAGGCGTTTTTGCCGGAGGCGATCGCACCGGTCGTAGCGTACTTGGCTCATGAGGAATGTGTGCTCAGCGGGGAGGTGCTCAGCGCCTACGGGGGTCATGTGGGGCGGGTGTTCGTTGGTGAAACCAAGGGCATCACCATGGCCGGGCTCAGTGTCGAAGATGTCGCGGCCAACATTGCGCAGGTGATCGACACCACCGAGTTCGAGGTTCCGACCGATGCCAACGCGGCGTTGTTGGTTGGTCGTAGGGCTATGCGGGTTCAGGAGTGACGATGATTGATCGACAACTCGCCGGGACCGAGTTCCCGGAGTTCACCATCAGTGTCGAGCGGGGCCAGATCCGGCTTTTCGCCAAGGCCATTGGGGAGACCGATCCGCGGTATCTCGATGTTGGTGCCGCGCCGCCCAGCCCGTGCTGGCTGCCTCAGCGGGCGCCGAACGTGAGGCCGGTGAGGTCCGGTGTCGCAAGGTGGTAAACATATCCTCGATCTCCGGCCTCGCAGGTACCCCCGGGCAAGCGAACTACTCGGCAGCGAAGGCCGGCCTCGTCGGGCTGACCAAAGCGTTGTCCAAGGAGTGGGGTCGATACAACATCACCGTCAACACCGTCGCCTTCGGCCTGATCACGACCCGGCTCACCTCGGCCCCCGATGGTTCGCTGATCGACGTGGACGGCGCGGCGGTGCCCGTCGGCATGAATCCTGCACTGGCCCAGGCCGCCAAGGACCGCATTCCGTAGGGGCGCGCAGGTACCCCGCAGGAAGCTGCCGGCGCCGTGTACTTCTTCTGCGGGCCTGATTCGGACTACGTGACCGGGCAAACCCTGCTGTGCAGCGGCGGAGCCGGATGAATCCCGATACAGACCGGATGAATCCCGATACAGAAGGGCTGCGCAGGTGACCGTATTAAGTGGGATCCGGGTAGTGGAGCTTGCCGGTCTCGGGCCAGCGCCGTTCGCATGCATGCTGCTGTCGGACCTCGGGGCGGATGTGATCCGGGTCGACCGCAGGCCAGGCAAGCCGGCGTCGGGCATCACGACGCCGCTGGATCGCGGACGCCGCTCAATTGTCGTGGACCTCAAAAACCCCCAGGGCGTGGAGGTCGTACTTTCCCTCGCGGCGACCGCGGACGTGCTGATCGAGCCTTTCCGACCGGGTGTGGCCGAGCGTCTCGGGATCGGTCCGGTCGAAGTGATGAGGCGCAACGAACGGCTCGTGTATGGCCGGATGACCGGTTGGGGCCAGGAGGGTCCGCTCGCCACGACGGCCGGTCATGACATCAACTACATCGCCCTCTCCGGTGTGCTCGGTGCGATCGGCCGCAGGGGCGAGGCGCCCGTCCCGCCGCTCAATCTGATCGGTGACTTCGGCGGCGGCGGAATGCTGATCGCCTTCGGCGTACTCGCCGCCTTGCTCGAACGAGCGACCTCCGGTCGGGGTCAAGTCGTCGATGCGGCGATGGTTGACGGCAGCGCAACCCTCATGGCAGTGATTTTCGGTATGTGGGGCCAGGGAACCTGGTTGGACGAGCGGGGGACCAACGTCCTCGACGGCGGTGCACCGTTCTACGACACCTACCTCACCGCGGACAACGAGTACTTGGCAGTGGGCGCGCTCGAGCCGCAATTTTACGCGGAGGTGCTCCGTGGCCTCGGCCTCGACGGGGCGGATCTGCCCGGTCAGTACGAGCGGTCCCGCTGGCCCGAGCTCCGGGCCCTGTTCGCCGCCGAGTTCCGTCGTCGGAGCAGAGCTGACTGGATGCGGCATTTCGAGGGTAGCGATGCCTGCGTCACGCCGGTCCTGTCGATGAGCGAAGCGGTCGCCCATCCACACAACGTCTCCCGAGAGGTGTTCTGCACGGTCGATGGGATCGACCAGCCTGTTCCGGTCCCGCGGTTCAGCCGTACGCCGTCGCCGACACCGACGTCGCCGCCGCGCATAGGCGCACACACCGAGGAAGTGCTTGCCGGGGCCGGCTACTCCACAGCCGAGATCGAGTCGCTGGCGGCAGCCGGGGTCGTCACGCAAGCAGAGTGCGACAGCTGAGCAGCGGCGAGGAACGCCTCGGCGACGGCGGCGATTGCTTGGCCACCGACGTTCATGTGGCGACATCCTCGGCCGTCGACCAAATTCAGCTGAGCTGTGGCAATAGTAGTTCGCCACCGATTTGGCGGGGCCGCGGTAGAACACGGCGAGTTTGCGGCCGCAGTCCCGCAGGTGGCCAGCCCTTGCAGCAGTGCGGCACCTTCGCGGACCGCGCCGGTGCCGGGCTGGCTGCGTTCGGGCCGGTTCTGCGGAAAAGTACCGGTTCTTGGCGTCGGCGCGCATTGCTAGCTCGCGCATAGCTACTTTAGGAAGCTATGACATACGAACTTCCAAATGTGATGACAGTGGACTGTGACGGACCGATCCGGATCGTCACGCTCAACCGGCCGAACGAGCGGAATGCGCTGAACACCGAACTGCACTGGGCAATCGCCAACGTGTGGCGCCAGCTGCGGGCGGACCGCGGAGCGCGGGTCGTGATCCTTACCGGTGCGGGCAACTGCTTCTGCGCGGGAGCGGATCTCGACTGGCTGCCGCGGCTTCAGACGGACGAGGACTTCCGTGAATCGATCATGGATGAAGCCGCCGAGATCCTCTTCGAGATGATTCGCTTCCCGCTTCCGCTGATAGCGGCCGTCAATGGGCCCGCAGTGACTTTGGGCTGCAGCATCGCGGTCATGTCCGACATCCTTTTGATCTCGGACAACGCCTACCTGGCAGATCCACACGTGACCGCGGGCGTCGTGGCCGGCGACGGCGGGGCGGCGATGTGGCCGCTCCTCGGCAACCCGCTGCGGATCAGGGAGTACCTGTTCACCGGCGACCGGATTCTGCCCGAGGCAGCGGTCGAGATAGGACTGGCGAGCCGCGTCGTGCCGCATGACTCGTTGATGGACGAGGCGTGCAAGCTCGCCCATCGGCTGGCGAATCAACCTCGATACGCGCTGCAGGACACAAAGAAAATCGTCAACTCATACCTGGCGCAGGCGCTCGCAGGCGCTGTGCTGTCGGGAACGGCTGCTGAGCGGCTGAGCCTGACCACACCCGCACACAAGGAACGGTTCGAGCAGTTCCGGCAGGCACGAAAGCTCTACTAAGGTGCAGACAGACCTGGACATCCTCGCCGAGCGAGTGGACTCGCTCCTGGCCGACACCGATCCGAGAAATAGTCAAGACTTGTGGATCGGGTTTGTTGGTTACGCGGCGACCTCGTTCGGGTTCTCGATGAGTACTCCTTTTTGACAGCGGTGATTTGAACACGAGTCCCGCCGTCGACCGCCCGCACGGCCCACGTCATCTTCATCGTGCCGGCGAACGCCGGGTCGTCCGAAACGAAGTCCACTGCCTGGACGACGCGATCGTTGGAAATGCTCACTGAACACGCGGGTACGCTGCCCGGCCGTGCCGGCGTGGAAGGTAATCGAGCAGGCGAACCCAGACTTCGCCGGGCGGGTACGGCGACTATTCGACGCTGGTCGCCACAAGACGATCGCAACGCTGCGCGCCGACGGCTCGCCACGCATCTCGGGCATCGAGTGCGAGTTCACAGACGGCGATCTGCGCTTCGGTTCGATGACCGACGCCCGCAAGGGAGCGGATCTCAAGCGGGATCCCCGCTTCGCCCTGCACGGCCCGGCCTTCCATCCCGAGGAGGGCAAGGAGAGCGCCTGGCCGGGGGAAGCGAAAATCGCCGGACACGCCATCCCTGCCGGCCCGGTGGCCACGGACGAGGCGAGCGCGCGACCTGACGGGGAGATGTGCATCCCCGCTGCGCACCAACGCAATGCCATCTGGCCGTCGCGCCAACGTTTCACGTTGGTGGAGTGATCGCGGCAGATCTCGATCATCGACTCGATCGCGTTGGTGGAACGCAACGTTCTCGCCAACGTGGGTCCCACACCGAGCCGGCCGATGGTGAACGTCTCGGCAAGTCCCTCGCGGAGCGAGCCGGCCGCACCGGGATGTGCCTTGTCAAGCGACCGGGCGAGTGCCTCGAGGACCTCGCCGAGGTCGCGGTCGGAGGCGAACATGTCGTCGATGTCGGCGCGGATGCGCTCGAGGGGAGATACTTGTGTGGACACGGGTGTGGGTTCCTTTCTGTGCTTGTCAGGCTTCGAAGGGAACCTACGCCCGCCGTCTATTTACACCGAGGACCGGACGCCACCCGTGGTCCGCGGTGCCGTCCTTGGCCCGACCTTCAACGACTGGCCGTCACTGAGATACGCCCGGCGACTCATCATGTTAGGCGGGTTGTGTCACTCGGCTGGTTCCCAATGACATCCCGTGCGGCAAGGTCGCGAACATCGCTGTCGGACAGCCCAAGCCAGTCGGTGAGGATCTCGTGGTTGTGCTGCCCGAGAGTCGGCGGTGGTGTTCGGTGCCAGACATGCGGTCCCGCTTCGAACTTGACCGGGAATCCTCCGTGAAGTGTCGAGCCTGCTACAGGGTGCTCGATCTCCTGCCACCAGCCGCGAGCGGCGACTTGCGGTATGACAGTTTGCTCGTGCGGCATCAGCAGCTTTGCCGCCGGCACTCCGGCCGCCCACAACTTCTCAACAATTGCGTCGCCGCACTGCGGCTGAACCCACGTCGCGATCCACTCGTCGATGGCATCGGCCTGAGAACGGCGTCCTTCCATAGTGCCCAGGCTCGGGGAACGCATCCAGTCCGGGGCGTCTACGTCCGACAGGAAGCGAAGCCATTGGGTGTCGTCCTCGACCGCGATGGCGACCCACCGTTCAACCTCACCGACATCATTAGCACATCGGTAGAAACCTTGAGGCGCGGCTTGCGGCCCGCGGTTCCCCTGTCGCTTGAGGACCGCGCCGTTTGCCGAGTATTCCACGATCTGTTCAGCTGCGATCCCGAGCGCCGTCCGGACCATCGGGACCTCGACGAGTTGGCCCTCCCCTGTCCGACGTCGGTGCTCGACAGCGAGCAGGCAAGCGAACGCGGCGTGGATTCCCGCGATAGGGTCGGCCTGCCCGTTCGGCACTCGCGGCTGGCCGTCGGCAAAGCCGGTCATCCAGGCCAGCCCGGATACCTGTTCCATAGTCTGCGCGTAACCGACCTGGTCCCGCCACGGCCCATCAAGCCCAAATGCGGGCATCCGAACCATAATCATCTTAGGGTTTATGGCGGCGAGGTCGTCATAGCTGATCCCCCAATTGTCGAACACCCGTGGGCTGAAGTTCTCCACAAGGATGTCGCACGTCTTGACCAATTTTTTCAAGACCTCGATGCCACCCGGGTCACTGAGGTTCAAGGTCAAGCCCAGCTTGTTGGAGTTCGGCCCGTGAAAAAGCGGGCCCCATTCCCAGAACTGATCCTCGTCTGCGCTCTTGTGCGAGACGAGCCGCATGCCATCGACACGCTGGACAGATTCAAGGTGGACGACCCGGGCGCCAAGGGTCGCAAGGATGTGTCCGGCGATCGGTCCGGCCCAGAACTGCGTCAGATCGATCACCCGAAGCCCTTCCAAAGGCAGGTCGGGCGCGGTTCCCAGAAGGCTAGAAGTCTGCACATCCTGTTGCAGCCAGGTATCCCGACTGGAGTGCTCTCCCAGACGTGGTGCCGAAGTGCGAGGTCGGCTCGGGGTGCGGCTCATAAGATAGGGGACTTCTGGTTCGCTGAACCCACTCCTCGGATTGAGGCGGAAGGCTCCGGTGACCTGGAGGTGCTCGAGCTTCAGGACGTCGGCGCCGTTGCCGACCGGTGCTACTGGAACCCGGAACAGACCACCAAGTTCGAAGATCTCGGCCGTTGTGTGCTGGGTGGTCCAGGCCCGGATGCTCTCTTCGAGTTCGCCACGGCGGGCGTTGCGATTGTCGAGGCGGAACAGCTCCTGATCCTCGGCCAGATCGGGACGTTCGATCATCGCACAGAAGTCCATCCACTGTTGGGCAGTGACGATCATGAACCCGATCCAGCTGTCTTTGCTGGGTTCGATGTCAGGAAGGTTCGTGAACCGCTGGCCACGGAACGGGCGTCCGGCCAGGGAGTGGTAGGTCACCGGGTACATATCCTCGATGAGGATCATGGTTTCAAGCAGTGAGAGGTCGAGTAGTTCACCGCGCCCTGTCATTGTTCTACGCCGTAGGGCCGCGAGCGTGCCGACCCCCGCTATGACCCCAGCGGTCCATTCGGCGGGCCGGCCACCGTTGCTGACCGGCGGTTGGTCAGGATGTCCGCGGGTGGCTGGCCCTCCCGCCCAGGCCTGCAAGGTGAAGTCGGTGGCCGGCGCCTGCGCCCACGGCCCTGTCAGGCCGAACGGGGAGATAGCCGTCACGATCGCGCCGGGTGCGGCGCGGGAGATCGCTTCGGCGCTGAGACTGTGCTCGGTGGCAAGTTCGCAGTCTCTGGACCAGAGAACGACATCAGCGCGCTGAATGATGCTGCGGGCCTTCGATAGTCCGTTCGACGAGGCAGGGTCGACGACGATGCTCTGCTTACTCGAACCGAGGTACTGGAACAACGCGCCATCGTCGCCCGCGGCGATCGGAGTGGCGCTGGCGCTCCAACGGCGAAGGGCACTTCCTCCAGGGCCTTCGAGCTTTATCACCTCTGCCCCGGCATCCGACAGGAGTCGACCGCAGAACTCGCCGGGGACCGAACTGGCCAGCTCGACGACAAGCAGCCCGTCTAAAGCTCCCGCAGTGATCACCTACGTCTCCCTACCGATTGATCACGCATGGGTTCCATCGCGATTTACACCGCCGCTGGGACGCCACCGTCCGTCTCGCCCATCACACCGATCATCGCCCTAAATTCCTGGTCATCTCACAATGCTCCGCTCACGGAGGTCTGCTACCTCATGCTCTTGGCAGCCAATCTCCGCCAATATTTCGTCAGAATGCTGGCCGTAACGGGGTGGCGCGAACCGGTCTTCGCCTCTGCCCCCGTCGATGACCAGCCCCCGAGCAACCGTTCGGTATTCCATGCCTCCTTGTTCCGTCGCGTTCCGCACGATACCGCGGGCCAACCCGTGAGCGCTCTGCGCTGCCTCACCCGGGCTGAAGACAGGACTGCACGGAACATCGTTCGAGGCGAACAGATCGCCCCATTCGGCGGCCGTCCTCGACAGGAGAGCCTCCGCTATTTCCTTATGCAGCGCTCTAGCGTTTTCTCCCCCGAAGTCAACGGGAAGTTCAGACGAGTCTCGATGCACCAGATCTGGACGCCCGATGAGTTTGCAGAATTTCTCCCAGAATTGCGGCTCGATCGCGCCAACGACCACAGCGCGACCGTCTTTGCAGTAATAGGGTGCATATTTTGGCGTCTGAGGAGAGAGTAGACCCTCGACATAGGTCTTACCGTTCAGCGCCATAGTTGCGGCCGTCCCGTCGAATGTCACACCCGCATCCCAGCAGCTTGAGTCGATGTAGCAACCTTTGCCGGTTCTGAGCGCGGCAACCAAGCCTGCACAGATGCCCAACGCTGCCTGGTAGGCGCCGTGGTATGTAGCGGTGAAGGTCAGTGGCCACAACCTCGGCCCCTCGGCTGTGTCCTCCAGCGACATAGTACCCGCGAGGCATTCTATATTTGCACCGTGCGACGGTGCATGTGCATAGGGACCTGTCTGACCAAAGCCTGTAACCGAGCAGTACACGATCTTAGGGTTGACACTGCGAACCGATTCATAATCAAGTTTATATTGGGCCATTGAGCCGGGATCTGAAACCTCAAGCACCACGTCGGCGCTCTGAATGAGCCGATAGATTAATTTCAATCCAGCATCTGATCGGTGGTCGATCGCAATGCTCCGCTTATTCTTATTGCTAGCTGCGTGCAGCACACTCGTCTCACCCATCGTGGGTGGGATATGACGCGTGTAGTCCCCTAACGGAGGACCCTCTACCTTGATAACGTCGGCGCCCAGGTCGGCGAGCGTTTGGCCAGCGACATCGCCCGGAATGAGTCGTGCGAGTTCCACGACGCGGATACCTGAAAGAGGATTCACTCTAAGTTTTCTCGCGCTTTCTTTGCCGATCGCGTAGCCGTTCTCGAGGATCAGCCAT
>WNFC01009275.1_pt1 | contig 13683 bp, 12 predicted proteins | sample 5400541 | NCBI WGS metagenome assembly WNFC01 (sample SAMN13153342, study PRJNA577476) | soil metagenome | isolation source: 120 cm saprolite under Douglas fir tree site 2 hole 2 replicate 1 | place: USA:California | collected 2015-04-18
CGCTTCACCCCGCGAGCGCCGGCGCGACGGACACGTTCGCCCAGGCGTCTGTGCTCGACCTTTATGATCCGGCGCGTTCGAAACGTTTTGTTCAGAATGGAAAGACGAAAGATCGCGCAACGTTCGAAGCGTATCTCGCGCAGCTGCGTCCCAAGCTGGCTGCCGACGGCGGAGGCACCCTTGCGTTCCTGGTTGAGGAAACACTTTCACCCACGCGCGAACGTTTGCGTGGCGAGCTGGAAAAGGTTTTCCCGCAGATGCGCTGGTGCGTTTACGAACCGCTCCTGAGCCCGGCACAAAGTTTCGCTACACAAATCAGTTTTGGCGACAACACGCGGCTCGTTCCGCAGCTCGATCGGGCCGACATCGTGCTTGCGCTGGACTGCGATTTTCTTGATTGCGGCGAAGGTGATCTCGCTTCCGTGCGTGCCTTCACTTCGCGCCGTCGCATCGCCGCCGCGAAAGACACGATGAACCGGCTCTACGTGGTCGAGAATCGTTTCACGCTCACCGGCGCGATGGCCGATCATCGGCTGCGCTGTCCGGCCAGCCAAATTCCCGCATTGACGCATGCGCTCGCCAGAAAAATCGCGGCGGCGACGAAAGATGCTGGTCTCTTCTCCGTGATCGCCACGTTGAAAGCTCCGGAAGGCGCGTTGCCTTTCGATGATCAATGGCTGACCGAGGCGGCGAACGATCTCATTGCAAAACCAGGCGCGAGTCTTGTTTTGGCAGGTTCGCACCAGCCGGTTGTCGTGCAGTTGCTCGCATATGGAATCAACTCTGCGCTGAAAAATTTGGGTGCGACACTCATCCTTCGCGAATTTCCAACTAACGCGAAAACGAACAGCGTTCTCCAGTTAGCCACTGAAATCAGCGCGGATCGGATCAAACACCTATTCATTTTCGGTGGCGATCCGGTTTACAACGCGCCCCGCGCGCTGGCGATCGATCCGAGAACGAACCAGTGGCTGGATTGGATCGATCTTCAGAAGAAAGTGCCGGAGACTGTGCGGCTCGGTTATTACGAAGATGCGACCTCGAGCTTGAGTCAGTGGCACGTGCCGGCTGCGCATTATCTCGAATCGTGGGGCGATGCGTTCACCGCTGACGGCGGATACGTTGCGATTCAACCGATGATTCTTCCGCTCTTCGGCGGCGTTTCGGAAATCGAATTGATGAACGGGCTGCTCGGCGGGCCGAAACTCGAAGGGCCGGAGCTTGTCCAAGAAACTTTCCGCACGACAACGCCGCCCGGCGATTTCCAAATGGCTTGGACACGCTTTCTCCGCGACGGATTTGCGGGGCATATTGCAGCGCGCGACAAACCTGCCGCGTTCTATGGAAATGCAGCTGGCGGAGTTGCGCACACGCTCTGGGCGCCACCGCCGCCGCCGACGCTCAAATCGCCCGAGATCGTCCTCGTCGGCAGTTACGCGATCGACGATGGCCGTTACATTAATAACGGATGGCTCCAGGAATTGCCGGATCCAGTGACCAAGCTGACCTGGGACAACGCGGCCTTAATGAGTCCGGCGTTCGCTAAAAATCTGAACGTGGAAAACGGCGATCTGATTCAAATCAGCGTAGTGGAAAAAACCGCCGACAAAAAGAACCGGCCGATCAAACGCGAGCTCGTCATTGCGGCCTTGATTTCGCCCGGCCACGCGGATAATTCGATCACGATCTCGCTCGGTTATGGTCGCAAGCAAACTGGACCTGCGGGTGAAGAAGCCGGTTTTAACGCGTATCTTTTACGCACCGCGTCCAATCCGCATTACATCGTCGCAGACGGTCAGGCGATCGACAGCGTGCTGGTGACAAAAGTCGGCCGCAAGTATCCGCTTTCGGTCACGCAGGATCACTTCAGCATCGAAGGCCGGGGGCTCGTCCGCGAAGCGACGCTCGAACATTATCGTGCGGACAACGAATTCGTGAAAAAGGTCGCGGGCGACGAAGAATTGCCGCCCCGACTTCCGAGCATCTACAGCCATCCTCCGCTCAATGCTGCACAGCAGTGGGGTATGTCGGTTGATCTCAATGTCTGCACCGGTTGCAGCGCCTGCGTCATCGCGTGCCAGAGTGAAAACAACATCCCAATTGTCGGCAAACTGCAGGTGAGCCACGGGCGCGCGATGCACTGGATCCGGATCGATCGTTACTACGCCAGCGCGAAACCGTTCAATCAAGATAAGGGCCAGTGGCCGGTCGATCCCGAAATCGTGCACGAGCCGATGATGTGCCAGCACTGCGAGAACGCGCCGTGCGAAACGGTCTGTCCGGTGAACGCGACTGTGCATAGCGAGGATGGCCTCAATGTGATGGCTTACAACCGCTGCATCGGCACGCCGCTTTAATTACTTTGACTACAACCAGCGGCCGATTGGGAAAAAGAAAATCGCCGGCGCGTTCAGCATTTACAAAGAATACTTTGCGCCGTTCACGAACAAAGGCGCGCCGGATATCGTGAAGTTGCAGAAAAATCCAAACGTCACCGTGCGCATGCGCGGCGTGATGGAGAAATGCACCTTCTGCGTGCAACGAATCGAGGAAGCAAAAATCGCGGCGCACGTCCGCGCCGGTGCATCACCGAACACGAAAATCCCGCGCGACTCGTTCACGACGGCGTGCGCGCAGGCCTGCCCAACTGAAGCGATCGTCTTTGGCGATATCAAAGATCCGGAAAGCCGCGTCTCGAAAATGAAAACGCAGGATCGCAATTACCGACTGCTCGAATATTTGAATGTGAACACGCGCACGAGTTATCTGGCGCGCATTCGCAATCCGAATCCGAAAATGCCCGATGCCGGTAAAATCGCGGTCGCGAGTCTTGGGCATGAAAAGAAAACGACCGGCGAACAAGCGCGGCATGATTACGAACGCGATTACGCCGGCGAACAAGCGCGGCATGATTACGAACGCGATTACGATAAAGGCACGCTGAATCCGGAGGAGAAACCGTAATGGACGGCGCCACCACACCATCAGATGTGATCCAAGCCGAAGCCTCGGCGTCAGCGGAGCGGCCACTTCCGCGTGTGCCGCTGGTTCTGAACAAACGCAACTTCAACTGGGTCACGGAGCGCGTTTCTGGTATCGTCGAACAACCCGCGCCACGCTGGTGGTGGGTCGCATTCGCGATCACCGGTGGAATTGCGGCATTCGGTCTCTTTTGTATGGGCTACCAGATTTCCACCGGCGTGGGCACGTGGGGAAACAACCAACCGGTCGGGTGGGCCTGGGGCATTACCAATTTCGTTTTCTGGATCGGTATTGGCCACGCCGGCACGCTGATTTCCGCGATCTTGTTTTTGCTTCGCCAAAAATGGCGCACCTCGATTAATCGTTCCGCAGAAGCAATGACGCTCTTCGCAGTCATGTGCGCGGCGATTTTCCCGGGAATTCACGTGGGGCGCGTTTGGATGGCGTGGTATCTGGCGCCGTTGCCTAACAACTACGGAATCTGGCCGAACTTCCGCAGCCCGCTGATGTGGGATGTTTTCGCGGTCTCGACTTACTTTACCGTTTCAGTTTTGTTTTGGTATACTGGCCTGATTCCCGATCTCGCGACGTTGCGCGATCGTTCAACGACAAAGATCAAAAAATTCTTGTTCGGAATTTTCGCGGTCGGCTGGCGCGGTTCGAATCGCAACTGGCGTCATTACGAAATGGCATATTTGCTTTTAGCCGGTCTGGCGACGCCGCTTGTTCTCTCCGTGCACAGCGTGGTTTCATTCGATTTCGCCACATCGATTTTGCCGACATGGCACACGACGATCTTCCCGCCTTACTTTGTGGCGGGCGCGATCTTCGGCGGTTTCGCCATGGTGCTGACGCTGCTCATTCCCGCGCGCGCGATCTTCAAACTGCACGACATCATCACCCCGCAGCACATCGACAAGATGGCGAAGATCATTTTGTTGACCGGCTCCTTCGTCACCTATGCCTACATGATGGAATTTTTCACGGCGTGGTATAGCGGCAATTCCTATGAGCGCTTCGCGTTTTGGAACCGCGTGTTCGGTCCCTACTGGTGGTATTGGTGGGTGGGCATGCTGTTTTGCAATATGCTCTCGCCGCAGTTGTTCTGGTTCCGGTGGTGTCGCCGGAATATTTACGTTGTTTACTTCGTCTGCATGTGCGTGAACGCCGGCATGTGGTTCGAGCGCTTCATCATCATCGTCGGCGGATTGCATCGCGATTTCCTGCCCTCTGCTTGGGGAATGTTTTACCCGACATGGGTCGACATCTGGACCTACATCGGGACGCTCGGGATTTTCACTTCGCTCTTCCTGCTTTTCATTCGCTTCCTGCCGATGATCGCGATGTCGGAAGTGAAAATTGTTTTGCCGGAAGCTGATCCGCATTACGCCACGCCGGCTGAACATCATCCGGTCGCAGCCGGTGGAAAGGAGCGCACTTGAGAACGCCCGCCGGACATAAAGTTTACGGTATGGGCGCGGAGTATCCCACCGCGGCTGCACTTTATGAAGCCGCCAAACGCGTGCGCGACGCCGGCTTCAAACGCTGGGACGTGCACTCGCCCTACCCGATCCATGGCATGGACGAAGCGATGGGCTTGGGCAAATCGTGGCTCAGCGCCGTGGTCTTGGCCGGCGGCATTTCGGGTTTGCTCACCGCGATCATTGTGGAATTCGGCCCATCGTCGTTCCTCTTTCCGCTTAACGTGCACGGCAAGCCGACGAACTTTATGACGGTGCCGGCATTTTTCCCGATTATGTTCGAGCTGACCGTACTCTTCGGCGCGTTCGCCGCTTTTTTCGCGGTGCTCGTCATGAACGGACTGCCGCGCTGGTATCATCCAATTTTTAACTGGGAACGTTTCAGCCGCGCGACCAACGACGCATTTTTTCTGGTGATCGAAGCGCGCGATCCGCGTTTCACAGAACTGGAGGCGCGCCAGCTTCTCGAACAAACGGGCGGCCAGCACGTCACGCTCATCCACGAAGACTAAATATGTTGCGCGGTTTCTTTCTTATTTTCCTGCTGATCGGCGTCGCCGGCGTCGCAATCTTCGGCTTCCGCGGACAAAAGAGCACCGGATCGCCGCTCGAAATTTTTCCCGATATGGTGCGGCAACCAAAAGTTCGCGCGCAAGCGCCGCTCGCATTTTTTGCCGATAATCGCGGCGCGCGCGCGCCGGTGCTCGGGACGGTGCCGATCGGTTACGAAATGCCGAGGCCGCAAACGATTGCCACGCCCGCTGTCACTCTTCCCGTGCCGGATGTTCGTCCGCGACTCGGATTCAGCGAAGGCAGCGATTATTACGACACCGGAAAAATGGGCGACCGTTGGGGAACTGGAATTCCGCTGGAGGTGAATGCGCAATTGATGGAGCGCGGCCGGCAGCGTTTCAACATCACCTGCGCGATGTGCCATGGCGCCACCGCCGCAGGCGATGGCATCACGAAACAATACGGACTGACCACGGTCGTCAGCTTGCAGGATGAACGAATCCGCAAAATGGCGGACGGCGAAATTTTCAACACTATCACGAACGGCAAAAACACGATGATGGCCTACGGCCCCAACATCATAGTGGCAGATCGCTGGGCGATCATTTGTTACTTGCGCGCGTTGCAGCGGAGCCAAAAAGCGACTGCCGCGGATGTGCCACCGGAACATCAAGCCGATCTGGAGAAAAAATGAGCGAGCGTTTACACGTTGTGCCGACGCCGGAAGGCGAATATTTCGAGAGCGGTCGATTCGCCGGACTTTCCGCATTGTTGGCGGTTCTCGCCGTTGTTGGTCTCGGTCTGAGCTTGATCGGCGCAATTTTTTGGCCACGGCAGCTAAGTTTTTCGTGGCTCTTCGCCTTTGCCTATTTCTTCACGCTTTGCGCCGGCTGCCTCTTCTGGATCATCGTGCACTACGCGACTGACGCAGAATGGTCGGTTGTCGTCCGTCGGCAGCTTGAGAACATCGTTTCGCTCTTCCCGCTTCTCGCTCTCTTTTTCGTGCCGATCCTGCTTTTGCGGCATCAACTTTATGAATGGATGAATATTCCGCCGGGCCAGGACCCGACGCTCGACGCCAAGCACGCTTATTTAAACTGGACCTTCTTTCTTGTGCGGGCAGCAATCTTCTTCGCGTTCTTCGTTACCTCCGGTTTTCTCTTGCGGAAATATTCAGTGCTTCAGGACAAGGATGGAAATCCCCGATTCACAGTGAAGATGCGCAAGGTTGCATTCACGAGTCTGCCGCTTTTTGGTTTGGCCCTCACTTTCGGCGCGTTCGATTGGCTGATGAGCCTGAACTATCACTGGTTCTCGACCATGTGGGGCGTTTACATTTTCGCGGGGGCGGCGGGCAGCTCGATGTCGCTGCTTGTCCTCGTGATCACGGCATTGCGCAACGCCGGTTATTTGAAAGAGGTCGTCACGCTCGAGCATTACCACATCATGGGTAAATGGATGCTCGCCTTCTCCGTTTTCTGGGCCTACATCGGCTTCAGCCAGTACATGCTCATCTGGTACGCGAACATTCCCGAAGAAACCGAATACTTCATTCTCCGGAACACCGAATCGTGGTGGCTGCTCAGCACCTTCCTCGTAATCGGGCGATTCTTTGTGGCTTTCGCCATTCTTCTGCTGCGTTCAGTCAAAAAACGTCCGCAGCAGCTTTGCTACATGGCGGGATGGATCGTGCTCATGCAGTTGCTCGACATGTATATCGTGATCCTGCCCGTGCTGCATCGCACCGGGGTCCATCTCAGCATCTTGGATTTTATCCCGCTCATCGGAATTGGCGCAACGCTCGGATTTTTTTATCTGCGAATAATCGGCAAGACTTCGCTCTTTCCGATTCGCGATCCGCGTTTGATTGAATCGCTTCGCCTAACGAATTAAGCCATGAATGACGAGCGACCACTCCGCGACCTCAACCAACCGCGCTCTATGTTTTCGACCTGGGTGGGTGTCGTACTGCTTTTTGGCGTTTTCGGGTTGTTTGTTTGGGTGGTGATCGGTGCGACACCGCACGGTGACAATTATGAAGACTCCCGCGCGAAGGCTCGGATGGAAAAATTGAAAAAGGCGCGCGAGGAAACGGACATTGCGTTGAACAGCTATGGCTGGCTCGATAAAAATAAGGGCGTCGCGCGCGTGCCGATCGATCGCGCGATGCAATTAACCCTTGCCGATCTAGCCGCAAAAAAACCCGCTCCAGCCAATCCGATTGCATCGCCCGAGCCGCAGAAGGCCGCAGTGACACGGAGCGGCGCGCCAGCTCCTTCACCGGCGGTGACGGCGCCGCCGGAAGGCGCGAACCTTCCTCCTAAGCCGATCTCCGTGGAAGGTCCAAAGTCGGAAATTCGCGGTCAACCAACTGGTGTGGCCAACCCGGCCTCTGCGCCGCCCGGGACTCAGCCGGGAGCTTCCGCCACACCAGCGGCCTCGCCGCCCTCGGCTGCGGCTCAACCGAACGCATCCGGATCGCCGATGCCGACGCCGGTGCAATCACCGGTCGGCACTCCGCTGCCAGTTCCGGGCAAGACACCATGAAGTTCGCCAATGTCCTCGCGAAAATGAAACGGTACCAGAAGAACACCGAAATTATTTTCGACGCCGAAGAGCCGATCGGCGTGCCGACCGATCTGGTTATGCCGCGGCGCCGTTGGTTTCGTCGAACGAAACCCGCTTCAGGATCTTTGGAAGCAAAAGTTTTGGAAGCCTCACGATGGAAGCAGTAGCGCAAACCGAAGTTACGCCGGCCGGATTGAAGAGCGAGCCACCGCTCACCGCCGAGCAAATTACGCCCGGCGATGTCGAGCAGGTTGAGCGTGCGCTCATAGACGCATCGACGCGTGTCCCGGTGCTGATGTTTTACACCTCGGCGATTGTGTGGTTGTTAGTCGGAACACTCCTCGGCGCCTTCGCCTCCTTCAAACTGCATTCGCCCGATATGTTTTCGGGAATGGCTTTTCTTTCCTGGGGCCGCATTCGCCCCGCACACATGAACGTGATGGTCTACGGCTGGGCCTCAATGGCGGGCATGGGAACGGCCATTTGGCTGATGGCGCGTTTGTGCCGGACCACGTTGCGCCACCCGCTCCTGCTCGTGACGGGCGCCGCCTTTTGGAATCTCGGCGTGTTGCTCGGCGTTGGAGGAATTGTCGCTGGAGACAGCACCGGCTACGAATGGCTTGAGTTTCCTCCTTACGCTGCGCTCGTTTTATTTGTTGCCTACCTGCTCATCGTTTCTTGGGCGGTGTTAATGTTCCGTTTTCGCCGCGGCGGAACCATCTACATCACGCAATGGTACCTGCTTGGCGCGTTTCTCTGGTTCCCTTGGCTCTACGCTGCCACGCAAGTGATGCTTTTCGTCGTGCCCGTGCAGGGCGTGATGCAAGCAGCGGTCAATTGGTGGTACGCGAATAATCTCATGTTCCTCTGGTTGGGTGCGATCGGCCTCGGCACCGCTTACTACATGATTCCAAAAGTCATCGGACGGCCGGTCTATAGTTATCATCTCGCGACGATCGGCTTTTGGACCTACGCGCTTTTCGCGAGCTGGACGGGAATGCAGAGACTCGTCGATGGCCCATTCCCGGCCTGGATGATCACCGCAAGCATCGCGGCAACCATTCTTACCATCATTCCCGTCGCCACCGTCGGGTTGAATCATCACATGACGATTCGCGGATATTTTCCGCTCATGCGCTACAGTCCAACGTTGCGCTTTACTGTCTTCGGCGCGATGTCCTACACGGTCTTTAGCGCGGTCGGCGTTGTCATCTCGTTACGGTCCTTCGCACGTCTCGTGCACTTCAGCGAAGTGAGCGTCGCTTACTCGCATCTCGGCTTATACGCGTTTTTCACGATGGTGATGTTTGGGTCGATGTACTACATCGTGCCACGGCTGGTCGGTCGTGAATGGCGCTATGCGTCGCTCATCAAACTGCATTTCTGGGCCTCCGCTTACGGCGTCGGCTTGATGGTGTTAATGCTTTTAGTCGGCGGTTTCGTGCAGGGTTTAAACATGAACGACGCGTCGCTTCCGTTTACCGAAAGCACGCAATCTGTTCTTCCATATCTGCGTGGGCGCAGCGTTTCCGGAATTCTGCTCACCGTCTCGCATTTTATTTTCGCATATCATTTTGGTTTGATGCTCTTCGGCCTTGGTCGCACCGCCAGTGTGCCGACATTTCTCAACCCACTTGAGCAGGAGGAAATCCGCACATGAAAGGGTTGCTGCCGCTTTTTCTTGGAATTTTTGGCACCTTCATCTTCTCGTGGGTTGGTTTAATTTTCGTACCGAACACACAGATCGGACACCTCAATCCGCAAACCGACGAAGAAGGCAACGATCCCTATCCTGCGCCGCGCTCAGGAATGGCCGAACGCGGACGTCGGGTCTACGTCGCGAACGGCTGCTACTACTGCCACAGCCAGCAGGTCCGGGCCGATTACGCCGCCTCGGATATCGATCGCAAATGGGGCGAACGCCGTAGCGCGCCGCGCGATTATATTTTTGATCGTCCAGTCTTGCTCGGCAAAATGCGCATGGGACCTGATCTGGCGAATATCGGCAAGCGCGCTCCGGTGACAGATGAAAATGCGCCGGCTCCCGCAGCGGCTGCAAGGACAACCGCCGGTGCGCCTGCTGCTGCGCCATCTCCAGCCGCTGCTGCATCGCCTGCGCTTTCGCCCGCGCCGAATTCCTTTATTCCGAGCGCTCCTCCAGCGGCTGCGGAAAATCCGACGCCGAGTCCTAGTCCTGGCGTTGCGGGCGAGGTGACCACTGTCGTGCAAGGTGAACCGCTTCCCTACACGGCTGCCTGGCATCACCGGCATCTCTACAATCCGCGCAGCATTACGCTCGATTCCAACATGCCGGCCTACCGCTTCCTTTACGAGAAACGCAGGACTGGCGGCCAACCATCGGCCGACGCATTGCAACTCACGGACGCCGATGTTCCTCCCGAAGGTTGGGAGATTGTGCCGAGCAACGAGGCAAAATGTTTGGTCGCATACTTGATGTCGCTTGATCAATCGCACCCGCTTACGGAAGTAAAATCAACTGCGCCGGCCTCGCCGCCAGCGCTGGGAAAGCAGGTTAAATGAACGAAAAGACACCTGCTCCCGAAAGACGCGTCCGCCAGGGAATGGACTACGGCGAAACCGAAGACGTGCAGCAAACGCACGCCGCCATTCAACGCGAAAAACTTGAGCCGCGTGTCGGTCTCGAGCCGCTCTCGCTTTGGCTGATTGCGGTTTACGGTCTCGCGGTATTTTTCGGCGGTGCCTATCTTGGCCGTTACTCTGGAAACTTTAGCGGCGATGGACTTGATCCGTTAGGCGGCGCGCCCCGCCCGGCGAAAACTAGCGCTGCTGGTCCGGGTGGCGCTGCGCAAACCGCGGAGCTCACACCGGCCGAGCGCGGCAAAAAGATTTTCTCCGCGAACTGCGCGACCTGCCATCAAATGACCGGAACCGGTGTCGCCGGTCAATACCCGCCGCTCGCCGGATCCGAGTATGTCAACGGCGGCACGCGCAGGTTGGGGATGATTGTGCTCAAAGGCCTGCAAGGTCCGCTCACTGTGAAAGGCTCTCACTTCGGCACCGCGGTGATGCAGCCATGGGAGAAAACACTGACCGATCAAAAAATTGCCGACGTTCTGACTTTCATTCGCCAGGAATGGGGGAATACCGGCGGGCCCGTGTCGCCCGAAGGCATCGCTGCCTTGCGAAAAGACCTCGCCGGTCATCCCGAATCATGGACGGAGCCTGACTTAAAGGCTGTGCCGGAGGACGCCAATCTTCCCGGCGGCGAACCCACTCCTGCCAAACCCGGCGCGAGCGCGAGTCCCGCGCCGAAAGCCTGACCGTGTCGGAAGCAGGGGGACGGCGTCTGCCGGTCACTCTTCCACGATCTCGTTAGGCAATTCGTCCTTTCCGCTCTCCATTTTCGGAAAGTGCTGCGCGAGCAATTCCCCCGTTTGTCCGATCGCCTCGAGAAACGCTTCATTAAAATTTTCGTTTTGAAAATGCGAGCGCATTTTCTCAACCAGCTCTCGCCAGTAAACTTCGCCGCACTTTTCGTGCACACCGCCGTCGCCGATGACAGCAAACTTCCGCGCGCGCGGCGCAACAAAAATCAGCACAGCATTGCGCTCTTTCGTCTTCTGCATCCCGAGCTTGCGAAATTGTTTTTTTGCCGCAGCCAGAGCTGGGTCTCTTAAATTGCCACGCTGAAGATAAACGCGAATTTGGCCCGACGTTTTCGCTTCCGCAGCTGCGATCGCGCGCACAATCCGATCGTGATCGAGCTTGCTTAAAAATTCATGAGTGCGCACGCCGTCAGAAGAATGCCATCTCTTGACATGCGGTCGAACAACTTTTGGCAAACGAATCAATTTCTGACGCTTTGTGAATGCCAGTGTTCTTTGCGCAAGCAAATCGCTTCTGGCATGGCAAAAGCTGAAAAGTTGATGCTGTGCGTGGCCATCTCCCTGAAATATTTTGTAGCCTCGCGATTTTTGTCGTGCTCATTTCGTCCGCCGCGGCCGATCCGTTTCCTTCCTCCGGCCCGACAGTAGCCGGATCGACGGCCTCCCTGCGCTTCGGTCTGGCCTGCGCTCCTTCTTACGCCCCGTTGCCAGTAAAACGCGCGATCTGGGCTGGCAACCAGCTGCGCAAGAAACCGTATCGTTACGGCGGAGGTCACCGATCTTTTCTCGATGATAGCTACGATTGTTCCGGGACAGTTTCGTATGCGTTGGCCGCCGCCGGTCTGGTGCGATCGCCTTTAAGTTCGAATGATTTGCGCAACTTTGGAAGTCGCGGACGAGGGAGGTGGATTACGATCTACGCGAGAAACGGTCACGCTTTTGCGGTCATCGCCGGACTCCGCTTGGATACAACTGCCTGGAACGATCGCGTTGATAACTGGGCTCCGCGTTGGCAACCGACATTTCGGGAACTGAGTGGTTTCGAAGCCAGACATCCGGTCGGGCTTTGAAGGTTTGCTAGTGATTGCTCAATGCCCAACGAGTCAAGTTACGCCGTCCTACCGCCGTACTCACCAGCTCCCGCCTGCTCCGTGATAAAGCGCTCCTTCATATTCAATCCGCAACGGGCGAGCCATCGAAGCAAGCTTTCATCATTCTCTACTTCAATTGTCAAGGAATTTAGACTTGACCCCGTTTCTTCTCGTTAAAACCATTCACGAGCGCGGCGCCGTGACTTCCCGGTCCCGTCGAGAATGTAGCATCGACCAACTATAGAGGAGAATGACAATCGCGATCACGACACCGACCGCCAACAGAAGAAATGTTCTAAGCGGATAAAGCCCATCAAAGAGCCCGTCGACCTGGATCATTGCATAAGGTTTCTTAGAAACAAGGGTAGGTCGCGCATTGGTGATTCGCAGCGATACTTGATATGGTTTCCCAGGCTCCGCGTTGAACGAATCGAGGTAACGGGTGAGATGATCTTTGTTGATACTAAAGGGAGCGGGGCCGCCGCCGCTCCAGTCGGGGGCGCTCGCAGTGCCACCCTTGGCTATCAGTTGATCTCTCGAAGTAACTTCAAATTCGGCTTTAAATTGATCGGGAGGGAGGGGATCCTCCAATGATATGCGAAGTATTTCATCGTACTCAATCGCGACCCAGTACGTGCCTGGCGTGTCAACTGTGAATTGGCGCTTCAAGGAAAAGCCTTCTTCAAAGCGAATAGGTACTTCCAGCACTAGCCGCCGGTAAAATAATAAATGATGGGCATAAAGCCAAGCAAGGCATGCGACATACAGTAGCGTTAGAATAATTATCGATACGCCTAACCACTTCTTCATTTGCAGAATCGTAAAGTAGAGCAAACGTCAACAGGCAGTCTCTAAGCTGTCACTTGATCGTAGCTTCTTTTTGCGATCTTGTATTGGATAGCTCTTACCTAATTCCGGCCTCATGCTGGCACGTCGACTGCGGAAAATTATGTTCTGGGCTTTTGCCACCGGATTCGTGTCGATCAGATTTGGTAGGCGTCGTGAATCCACCCCTGCCTCTAAGGTCATGAATCCGTCGTAAAGTCTGCTCTTATTTTTAATCATAATATCAATGGCTTTTGCCCCAATACTCCGAGCTGATTGCGGCTGGTGTAGGCGTAAGCAAAGTTCGCACCTGAGGGATAGAGAATGCTGGCCCGATTGCCATCGGCATCATAAGAGTAGGTGACCATCCGAGTGAAGTTGTCGGCGTAGTCAGGCGTTGTCTCGGACTGAGTGTGGAGCAAATTGTCATCGTAATAGGCAAAATTAATCGTCGCATCCGCATTGGCGATTTTGGTGACGCGGGAGGCGGCATCGTAGACGGTGGTCTGGGAGGGCGTAGAGCCGTCGTTCCAGATAAACTGAGTCTGGCGGTTACGGTTATCGTAGGTAAAGGTCTGCACGTTGCCGGCACGATTGGTGAAGGTGGCGAGATTGCCGGCGGCATCATAGGTGTAGGACTCCGAGCTGGTCGCTCCGCTCGAGTCAGGCGGATAGGTGACGCTCGATTTGCGCCCCATCAAATCGTAAACGTAAGTGTAAGCAGAGGAACTGGCTGCGGCAACCAGATTCGGGTCCTGCATGGTGTGGAGGAGACCTGATGGATAATAACTGTATTTGGTCACCGCGTTCGGGTTGGGCGCCTGCGACACCGTCTGCTGGGTGAGCCGGTTCATC
>WNFC01019489.1_pt1 | contig 13683 bp, 10 predicted proteins | sample 5400541 | NCBI WGS metagenome assembly WNFC01 (sample SAMN13153342, study PRJNA577476) | soil metagenome | isolation source: 120 cm saprolite under Douglas fir tree site 2 hole 2 replicate 1 | place: USA:California | collected 2015-04-18
GAGGCGGTGATTGCGGAGACGTTCTCTGCGCAGGCCGTGGGCAGGCTTTTCAAGCTGGAGTCGGCGGGTGCCAACGAGCGGATCGCCAAAATCGTCCAGGAGACCCTGAAGTCCTCGGGCTCCAAGCTCTTCGAGAAGGCAGTGGCCAACGCCATCGGGGGGCTGACCCTGCCGAGCGGCGACGAGCTGGCCTCCCGCGCCCTGAACATGGTCATGCTGGGCAGCCTCAAATCGCTCACGTCCCCGATGGTCAAGAAGCTCACGATCTTCTCCACGAACTCCGAGCGGATGGGGAAGAACCTCATCAGCACGGTCATCAATGGCCCTCCCGCCAAGGCGGCCCTGCCGACCGTGCTCGTCAAGGAGTTCATGAAGATCGTGAGCGATCCAAATTTCGCCCACATGACCCCGGGCGACATCGCCGCACGGCTGGCCAATGCCGCCTTCTCGTCGGTTGCCAGCGCAATGTCGGTGACGGCGGCGCTCACGCACGTGCAGCAGGTCCAGGCCCGCGATGCCCGACGGTGGGGAGCTGCCAACCCCGACCTGTTGTCGCACATGATCGCGACCGACCCGGTGCTCGGTCCCGCCTACCAGGACTACGTCGCCGACAACCCGAGGTCCCACGTCGCACCGTACAAATGGGTCCAGACACTGCAGACCGTGAAGACCTTCGAGGAAACGCCCACCTCCGTGAAGGACCAGGAGGCGATGAGTCTCGCCCCCCGGCTGGGACGCAAGCCGCGCATGCAGTTGACGAAGCTCGAGGACTCGGACGTCCCCGAATGGGCCAGGCCCCACATGGAGGGGGCGGCTCGTGTGACCTCCCCGACCACAGCGGCAATCGTGGATGCCCCGATCGAGTTGGTGGAGAAGGACGTCAAGGTCCAACCCCTCCTGAGCAAGATGCTGACCGACGCCGCCGTCATCCAGAAGCAGATGAGCTACCAGTGAGCAGGCGGGCGGCGCCATAGCGCGCCTCGGGTACGTCGTCCCCGCGCACACCGGGCCGGGGTCGGGGGCGCCAGCCGCTATCCATTCGGAGGGCCGTCCGCTGGAGCCCGACGTCCGGGCCGAGATGGAGGGCAGCTTCGCAGCGGACCTGGGCGAGGTCCGGGTCCACGACGACGAAGCCGCCGCCCGATCGGCGCGCACGATGGGGGCCGTCGCCTACGCGAGCGGGTCGCACATCGCCTTCGGTCCCGGCCAGTACCAACCCGCCTCGCCCCGGGGCCGGGGCGTCCTGGCCCACGAGCTCACCCACGTGCTGCAGCAGCGCAACGTGGGACCCGCCGCTGGCGGCGGGCACGAAGGGGAGGCATCCCGGATTGGTGCCGTGGTCGCCGCCGGGGGGAGGGCTCCCCGAATTGCTGCCGGGCTGGAACCTGGTGCCGTCGCCCGCCTCGCCGACACTGCCGCGTCGCCGGAGGCAGAGCCCCAGGGCGCCAAGCCGAAGGACGCGAAACCGGCGCCGGCCCAGGAGTTGCGCACCCCGCAGGACCTCGCCAGAGACGTCGACGAGATCCACCTGGCCCTCAACTCCATACGGAATCGCGAGTTCGTCTACCGGCTGCTCATCCGGCACCACCCCCACATGCGGTTGTTCGACGAGGAGTACTCCCACCGCCACGGGCGGAGTCTCAACGGCGATTTCGAGCAGCTCGGCTCCCCCAACGACACGAGGGCCATGCGCTACCACGAGTACGGGAAGCTGCGCCCGGCGGACAAGGTCTACTTCGCGCTGAAGGACTTCGGCACCGACCAGGACACCTTGTTCTGGGTCCTGCCGGAGGCACGCACCAAGGAGACGGACGACGAGTTCAAGAAGAGCTACGGCGGTGTGTTCTCGAACGAGGGGATGCTGCTCGACCGCAAGACCCCGCGCAGGATCGCGGGGGCGATCAGGGACGAGACCCTTCTCAAGATCCCGGACCGTGACAGGGCACTGGCGCTCCTCACGTACGGGTCCATCGTGGAGGACGTCGACAACGTCCACTTCGCCTTGCACGCGGTCCTGCGAGACCCCGACATGGCGCTGGCAGCCATACAGAGAGCGGACCGCAAGACCGTACGCGCGCTGTACGAGCAACGGTGGGGCATGAGTCTCGAACTCGAGATGCGCAGCCTCTTCAACGATGCACAGCTCGAGCGCGCCTACGTCTTCCTCAATCCCGGCATCAGCGACGAGCAGCGCCTCATCGCGACGGTGAGGCTGGCGACCACGCAGGTCTGGCTCAAGCCGGACAGCCAGGTGATCTTCGACGCTGTCGAGCACGCGAGCAAGGAGGCGAAGGCTGCCCTGAAGGCGGAAATCGACCGGAGCCTCGCCAAAGGCCCGTCATCGAAGCCAGGAGGCGCGCGGGAGCCGAAAGACGGACCGCTGCTCACCGGCATCCGGGACTTCTTCGGCGGCTTGAACGATGCCGACTTCGCCAGGCTGAACGCCATGCTCATGCCGGAGAAGGAGGCCCCGTTGCCTGGGGGCGAGGCGGCAACGCCCTCGGCCCCGGTCCCGGCCATCCCGGTGCCGGTCCCGGCCACGGACGGGGACCCGAACCTCGGGAACGATGCGGCCAGGCACCTGGCCGCCAAGGGAGGCGTCGACAAGCCGTCGGTGTTCAACCAGTTGAAGAAGGCCACGAAGGAGGAGGTGCCGGTCTACGCCGCTGCGTGGACCGACACCAGGGACCGACGGTTCGGGCAGTACGTGCTCGTTCGAATCGACGCGGACCAGTACAAGCCGGTCGGGAAGATCCTGGCGGGCACCCTCGACGAGCGGATCGCCTTCGCCATCGAAAGCGGGGACGAGGACTACCTGACCCACCTGCTCACCGAATTCACCGATGACGACACGAAGCGAACCCTCTGGAACGACGTCGCCGGTTTTCAAAGCCGGGTGGGCGCAACGTGGTCGCAGGGTTACCTGAACAAGGTGCTCATGCTGCTGAAGCCCTCCGACCTGACACCTGCCGAGGCGGTGCGGTGGTACGAGAGCGCCATCAGGCGGGAGGAGAGCTGGGTCGACACGGTCTACGAGCGCGGCGTCACCCAGTCCCGGAACACCGAGTTCCGCGAGCTCAAGGGTTTTGCCGAGAAGGCCGGAGACGGGGAGCTTTCCCCGTCCCAGGCCAAGGAGTACAAGCAACGGCTGGAGAACATGCAGAAGGCGATGGATGCCTACCTCGCGGTGCGGGACCGCTGGGAGGAAAGCATCGAACAGTACGCGCAGCTCGTGATGGGGCTCCTGACCGCCTCCCTCACGGCCGGCATCACCCTCGAGGCAACGCTGGCCGACGTCATCGTCGGGGTCGGAAAGGCGGCCCTCTCCAACGCCTTCTTCAAGGTGGCAACCCGCAAGGTCGTGAAGGGGGACCGGTTCCAGGTCATGGGGGAGGAAGGGGTCCAGACCTTCGTGACCGGCGCGTTCGAAGGTGGCATGAACCTGTTCGCACCGAAGTTTGCCGAGCGCCTGATGGAGGCCGGCCTCAGCAAGGCAGGGATCGAGGCCATGCAGATCGCCGCCGCGGGAGGGGCCCGGAAGGCAGCCCTCGAGTGGAGCACGAAGCTGACCGAGGGCGCCCTCACCGGTGCTGCTTCCTCCGTGGTCGACAGCATCACCAGGTCCGAGACATGGAAGGACGGGTTTGGGGACGGTTTCGAGAAGGTGCTCACCGAGGCCGCGGGGGCCGTGTTGACGGGCGCGCGGGACGTCGCCCTCGTGCACGGCGCCACCAAGGCGGCCGGCGGGGTTGTCAGAGGAGTCGGCGCGCTGGGCGAGAAGGTGGGAGACCGGGTCGAGAGATGGACCGCCCGCAGGTCGGGCGAACCCGGACCGGAAACAGAGCCTGCCGCCGGCGCCGCCGAGCCGGTGGCGGCGGTGCCCAAGCGGAGGTGGGTCACCGACACCGAAAGCTCGTCGCTCGACGACGCACTGCACGGGGATCCCAAGTCCCTGCGCGAGCTCCTGGAAGGCTTCTCGAGCTGGGAGGAGGCGGTCGAATCCCTGCAGGAGGGCCACGGCATCGTCGCCGAAACGCCGCTGGGGACCCGCCGGGCTCTGGTGCGGGCACTGTGGGAGCACCGGGAGACCATCACCAGGGAGTTGCACCGCAAGTACGGCGCCGACACGGTCAAAGGCTCCAGCAACGACCCGGGCAGCGACAAGGACGTCAACTTCTCCGGCGATAACGCCGGACACAACGTGCTCGCCGCCGAGGCCTACCTTGCGGGGAAGTACGGCTCCAACTGGCGCAAGCTGTACCGGATGAGCCTCCTGGTCGAGGCCGAGCGGGTGACCGGCTACCTGGGCGAGACCCGGGCGCTGGTCCTCGATCCCACAATGGCCTTGAAGGGCATCAAGCTCCGTGCCGGGATCGACGTCGAAGCCGAGACGTTGATGCTGGCCCGCCAACTCCGCCACACCCCGCCGGGGCGGCGTGCGGCGTTACTGGAGGAGGCCGACCCCGGTATCGACAGAGCTCGGGCCAGGAGGCTGGGGGATCTCACCGAGGGCGAACGGATCGCGGTGCGCGACGCCGCCTTGAAGGAAGGTGACCGCCTCGCAGCCAAGCACCGGCATCTCACCGACCCCGAGGAAGTTGCGGACAACGGGGTGGCAATGGCCAAGCAGCAGATGCTCGTCAATGCCATGGAGGACGACGCCTACATCACGCCGGGCGCCATCCGCAGGTTCGTCCAGTTCGGCGCGACGCCCGACCTTGTGCACGTGGAACAGGCGGCCCGCGAGCAGCTGCAGATGATGGCAATCCATATCTCCCACGTCGGGAGCCTCCCGGCGGCCCTCCGAACCTACGAGTTCCACAAGTACATGAACAGCGTCGTCGAGGTGCTGTCGGACACCGGCGTGAAGGGGCCGCCGGTGCCGTACCTGCTGCACCAGACCGAGCTGCTGTACCGCGTCTTCCGGAAGGCGGCCGCTGCCGAGGGGCGGCCCCAGGGCATCGAGACTCGGCACCTGGCATCGAAGTGGCACTTGGCCGGCGTGCGCTACACGGACATCGACGTGCCGATCGCGGCACCCTCGGACGCGTTCCTCATGGACATGTGGGGGATGTTCAAGACCGTCGCCGACCGGGAGCTCCCCCTGTTGCGCAAACGGGCCGCCATCGAGGAGGCCGAGACCCGGGAGACCCACCTTCGGGACTCGGGGGTTTTGGCGCTCGGCCGGCACTCGACCGATACGCATGAGGTCAGCGACTTCCAGGGGGCAGCCACCGAGGCCGTCGGGCGCCACGCAGCCATCTTCGAGGACATCCCGGGCATCGTGAAGGCGCATCCGAGGGGTGAGCCCTCCCTCTGGGAGCAGGTCGGGATGCCCCCCGAACCGGGAGAGCTGCTGCGCGCTTCGGATTGGGACGCCGGTGTGACGGTCCGGCACGGGTGGGAGGGCGTCCCGTCGGGGGTCCTCGTCCAGCGGGCTCTTGGCGGTGAGTTCGGCCCGGACGTCTTCATTGTCACGACGGGTGTGGAAGTGAGCGGCAACTACCACACATCCGCGGAGCTGCGCCAGATCCTCGTCGCCCTGGCCGCCGGGAACAACACCAGCGTCACCATCCACATCAAGGAGGGCGGCTCCATCTCGACGATCCCCAAGGGGACCTCCGGGGTGGTCGGCGACGCGCTCCCCGGCCGCCTGCTCCTGCACCTGCCGCCCAGGTTCGCGCAGGCGGGCCAGGTTGGCAGGTTGCTCACCGAGGCCCTGCCCTCGGCTGGCCCTGCCCTCGGCTGCCGAGTTCGATGCCTTCGTCAGGGTGCACTTCCCCGAGTCCGCTGCACGGATGGGGGCCGGCATGGACCTCGCGGCGCGCCGGAAGCTGCTCGCCGACCGTGAGACGGAGAACGACCTCCTGCGGGCACTGCGACGGGACCGCGGTGCCTTTATCGACCAGGTTGCCGAGCTGTTCCCGGAGGCCGGGCAGCTCGAGCGATTCATGGACGACCATTTCCCGCTGGAAGCCGAGGGGATCAGCCAGGATCTGGACGACGCCGCCCGCTTCAGGGCGCTCGTCCTCTGGGTCGGCGAGGAAAAGGTCGCCAGGGCGTTGGGGACCGCGGGCCTGCACGCACCCCGGCCCTCCAAGCCCCCTCCAGCTCCGGAGGGGAAGCAGGGGACCATGGGCGACCGGGAACTGTTCCGCCGGCAGCGGGCGGCGGCCCTCGAAGGCAGGGGAGAGGGGGCCCACGGCGAGGTCGTCCACCTCTTGGCCGAGACGCTGCGGCTTGACTCCGATTTCGAGGCGTTCGTGGTGACGCACTTCCGGGAGCTCGTAGACTCCGCAGCTAATCGAGCGCCCGTAGGTGCGTGCGACAGCTTGGAGGGCGAGCGCTGCCTGACTGCCTCCGAACAGGGTTCTGGCCCCACGCCTTCGACGGCCTGACCCTGGGCTCGATCTACGCCATGATCGCCCTCGGCTACACCATGGTCTACGGCGTGCTCCAGCTCATCAACTTCGCCCACTCCGAGGTCTTCATGGTGGGGACCTTCGCCGGCCTCTACGCCCTCAAGGCAGTCGGGAGCGGCCCCGAGGGGGGCCTGGTGCTCGCCGGGGTCATGGGCACGGCGATGCTCGCCGCCATGGGCGCCTCCGGGCTCACCGCGCTCGCCCTCGAGCGCATCGCCTACCGGCCGCTGCGCAAGCGCGGGGCGCCGAGGCTCTCCTACCTGATCTCGGCCATCGGGTCGTCGTTGTTCCTCTCGAACCTGTTCTTCGTGTTGAACCCCATCGGGGGTCCTGCCCCGCGTCCCTACCCCCAGGTGATGGTGCGCCGCACCGCGTTCACCCTGTTCGGGTACGGGGTGTCCAACCAGCAACTGCTGATCGTGGGCACCATGATCGTCATGTACGCTGCCCTCGACCGCTTCGTCATGTCCAGCCACACCGGGCGGGGGATCCGGGCCGTGGCGGAGGACCCCGAGACGGCGGGCATGATGGGCGTGAACATCAACCGCATCGTCGTCGCGACGTTCCTCGTCGGCGGCCTGATGGCGGGGGCCGCAGGCTCGTTGTACGGCATCTACTTCGGCCAGGCCCGCTTCGACATCGGCTTCATCCCCGGCATCAAGGCCTTCACGGCGGCGGTGCTCGGGGGCATCGGCAACATCCGGGGGGCGGTGCTGGGCGGGCTGCTCCTCGGCCTGCTCGAGAGCCTTGGCGTCACCTGCATCCGAAGTGACTGGCAGGACGTGATCGCCTTCCTCGTCCTGGTCGCCGTGCTGATGTTCCGGCCCTCGGGCCTGCTGGGCGAGGCGGTGCGGGGTTGAAGCTCGCGGGCCGGACCGAGGCGCTGGGGACCTGGGTGCGAGGCCATCGCGCGGCGGCGTCCGGCCCGGTGGTCGCCGGCCTGCTGATCGTCACCCTCGTGCCCCTGCGGTTGTCGACCTACTGGCAGTCGGTGCTCGTCGACACGCTGCTGTTCGCCCTGCTCGCCCTCGGGCTCAACGTGGTGGTGGGCTTTGCCGGGCTGCTCGATCTCGGCTACGTCGCCTTCTATGCCATCGGCAACTACGCCTTCGCCATCGTGACCGCGGGCACGTTCTCCAAGGCGCTGTTCTTCGGGAACGGCCTCCACCTTCCGCCCCCGCCGATGTGGCACGACTGGATGTGGCTGCTGGTGCTCGCCGGCCTCGTCGCCGCCATGGTCGCGGGGGTTGTCCTCGGCGCCCCGACGCTACGGCTGCGGGGCGACTACCTCGCCATCGTCACGCTCGGCTTCGGCGAGATCGTGCGGATCTCGGCCCGCAACTTCGACTCGATCACCGTCGGGCCCCGTGGCATCACCGCCATCCCGCACCCCGAGCTCCACCTCTTCGGCTGGCACTACGCCTTCGGGCTCGATCCGCGGCCGTACTACTACCTGCTGCTGGTGCTGGTCGCCCTGATGGTCGGCGTCGTCGTGCGGCTCGACCGGTCCCGCATCGGGCGGGCCTGGGTGGCCATCCGGGAGGACGAGCTCGCCGCCGCCGCCATGGGAGTGCCCACGGTGCGGATGAAGTTGTGGGCCTTCGCGATTGGGGCGTCGACCGCGGGCGTGGCGGGCGTCGTCCAGGCCAGCCGGGTCAACTTCGTGAGCCCCGACGGCTTCACCCTGCTCACCTCGATCTTCATCCTGTCGATGGTCGTGCTCGGCGGGATGGGCAACATCTGGGGGTCGATCGTCGGGGCGGGCGTGATCGTCATCGTGCCGGAGGTCATCCGCAGGGCAATCCCGAGCTTCCAGCAGTACCGGTTTCTCGTCTTCGGGGCGGTGCTGGTCGTCGTCATGATCTTCCGCCCCCAGGGCCTGATCCCGAGTCGCCGCCGAGCCATGGAGCTGGAGACCGCCGATGCCCCCGTCTGACCCGCTCCTCGAGGCGCGCAGCCTCACGAAGCGCTTCGGCGGCCTGCGGGCGCTGCACAACGTCGACCTCGCGGTGGTGCCGGGCCAGATCCACGGCCTCATCGGGCCGAACGGCGCCGGTAAGACGACCTTCTTCAACCTCGTCACCGGCGTGCTCGTCCCGACCTCTGGGGACATCCTCCTGGAAGGCCACTCGATCGTGGGCCGGAAGCCCTACCAGGTCACGCGGGCCGGGATCGCCCGCACGTTCCAGAACATCCGCCTCTTCAAGGCGATGACGGCCCTGGAGAACGTGATGGTCGGGGTCGACGCGAGGAACCGGGCGGGGGTGCTGGAGGCGGTGCTGCGGACGCGACGTTCCCGCCGGGAGGAGACCGGGGGCGGGCGGAGGGCGATGGCACTGCTCGGCCAGATGGGGATCGCGGGCCTGGCCAACCAGGTAGCCGGCAACCTGTCCTACGGCGACCAGCGGCGGGTGGAGATCGCCCGGGCCCTCGGGACCGGCCCCAAGCTGCTGCTGCTCGACGAGCCGACGGCGGGGATGAACCCGGCGGAGAAGGTGAGCCTCACGGGACTGATCCGCGACGTCCGCGAGCGGGGGGTCACGATCCTGCTCATCGAGCACGACATGAAGTTCGTCATGGGCCTCTGCGAGGAGATCACGGTTCTCGACTTCGGCGAGCGCATCGCCGGTGGCCGGCCGGAGGAGGTCCAGCGGGACCCGAGGGTCATCGAGGCCTACCTAGGCCGGGGGGCGGTCGAGGGCCCGCCGGGGGCCGGCTCGTCCGGCTCGGGGACTGGCTCGGGGACTGGCTCGGGCGGGCGGGAGTAGCGGCGTTGGCGGCGATCCTCGAGGTGCGCGGCCTGCGGGTGCGCTACGGCGCGATCGAGGCGGTGAAGGGCGTGTCGCTCACCGTCGGGGCCTCCGAGATCGTCACCCTCATCGGCGGCAACGGGGCCGGCAAGACGACGACCCTCAAGAGCATCTCCTCGGTCCTGCGCCCCGCCGCCGGCGAGATCGTCTTCGAGGGCCAGCGCACCGACCGCCTGCCGTCGCACGAGGTGGTGCGTCGCGGCATCTGCCAGGCGCCCGAGGGCCGGAGGATCTTCCCCCGCATGTCGGTGAAGGACAACCTGGAGATGGGCGCCTACGGCCGGCGGGACCACGCCGGGGTCGGTGCCGACTTCGACCGGGTCTTCACGCTGTTCCCGGTGCTGCGCGAGCGCCTTCGCCAGCCCGGGGGGACGCTCTCCGGCGGCGAGCAGCAGATGCTGGCCATCGGCCGTGCCCTCATGGCCCGACCGAAGCTGCTGCTGCTCGACGAGCCGTCGATGGGCCTGGCCCCGATGATGGTCGACCGGATCTTCGACGTCGTGCGTGAGATCAACGCCCAGGGCACGCCGATCCTGCTCGTCGAGCAGAACGCCCAGATGGCCCTGCAGACGGCGAGCCGGGGCTACGTGCTGGAGTCCGGCACGGTCGTGCTGGAGGACGAGGCCGCAGCCCTGCTCGGCAACGACCGGGTGCGCAAGTCCTACCTTGGCACCGGCTGAGGGCAGCGGCGTCAGCCACCGGCCCCATTCGTGAACTCGTACTGGTGGTCAGTTTTCTCAGTTGATGGTCACGAGGCGACATTTGCGGCGGCCCGGCCGAGGTGTCCGACGAGGAGCCGTTTCGGCCGTATCATCCGAGTGCTGCGCCGGGGGTTATCTCGAACACGGCAAGCCCTCGGGAGCTTCGGGATGAGTCGGAGGAGCCCCACGAGTGATCGAGCGCCAGCGAGGACCCCATCAGGGAGTCGTAAGCGGGTACACCCTGAAGCTGACCAGGGAATCCCTGGGGTTCACCCAAGAGGCGCTGGCGTCCAAGCTTGAGATAGACAAGCACATGCTGCAGGCATGGGAGAGCGGCAGGCGGCCCCTGGGTGCCACCCGAATCTCTGGCTTCATTGATCTGCGCCACCGGCTGCGTGCGCTCGGTGCTCATTCAGGGTTTGTGGACGCCTTGGCGGCGGCCATGGAGGCAGACTACGTGCTGGGCTACGCCTGGAGGCGGGACGGCCTTCCACCGTACCCGACTAGCCATCTACGCGAGCGTGATCCAGCAGGAGATCCGATCCGCTACCGCATCCTGGCGATCCGGCCAGACCATCGATGTGAAGGCAATGACAGACGCGCTGGCCATCAGGACAGCCGCGCGCGTTTTCTTCTCCGCCGACCTGTCCGACGAGATGATGGCCGAGATCCAGCGGCTGGTCGCCATCATCACTAAGGGCACCTACCAACGCACCATCACGCCGATCGCCGCGCTCCACAAGATTCCCACTCCCGCGAATCGCGCGTTCGACCAAGCCGTGGCCCGCATGCGCCGCATCATCGAGGAAGTCATCCGTGCTCACCGGGCCTCCAATACCAATCAGCAGGACTTGCTGTCCATGCTCGTTTCCACCCCAAGCGCCCCCAGCAGCGGCCAGCTCGCAGACCAGGAGATCCACGACCAGGTCATGACCCTCCTGGTGGCCGGCAGCGATACCAGCTCGAAAATACTCGCCTGGACCCTGCACTTACTCGGCCAGCACCCGGACGTCGACGACCGCCTGCGCGCCGAGCTCGAGCAGGAACTGGGTGGCCGCATTCCCGACTTTGCCGACCTGCCCCGCTTGACCTACGCCCACCGCGTGATCGCCGAGGTGCTCCGCCTCTATCCGCCGGTGTGGTTGCTCACGCGCACTACGACCGCCGACACTGAGCTGGGAGACCACCCCATCGCCGCCAGAAGCATGATCCTGTTCAGCCCCTACCAGCTCCACCGCGACCCTGCGCTCTTCCCCGAACCTCACCGCTTCGATCCTGATCGCTGGCTGCCCGAGCACGCCAAGGTCATGCCACGTGGCGCGGTGATCCCCTTCGGCGGCGGAAGCCGCAAATGCATCGGCGACATCTTCGGCGTGACCGAGGTGACCATCGCACTGGCCGCAATCGTCAGCCGCTGGCACCTGCGCCCCCTGCCCGGCGACGAAGTCCGGCCCCTGCCACAGGTCACCCTGGCTCCCACACAGCTCCGCATGGCCCCGCACTCACGACCGTAAACGGCCAGACACAGAGGACTAGCATCATGGAGAACAGCGTGAATAGGACCGCAGCGCCGATCGTTTCCCTGCCCATCCCGCTCCGCACCAGCCCACACTGTGCGACAGCGGAACGGCACACGCGTGCCTGGGCTCGCGGTTTCGGCCTGGTACGGTCCCCAGCAGCCGCCGCCCGCTTCGACGCCGCGGGATTCGGGACCTTCGCCGGATACATACACCCGGACGCGCCACCAGAGCGCCTGGCGCTCTACGCCGACTGGATAGCCTGGCAGTTCCTGGCCGACGACCAATATGCCGAGGGCAACTACCGCACTCCCGAAAGCTGGACGAGCGCCATCGCCCAGCTGTGGCCCGTCTTCGCCACCGGTCACGCCAACCCGGACGACAGCCCCATCGCCCGAGCGCTGTCCGACGTCCTCAGCCGTGTGTATCCCCAGATGTCCGCGAGTTGGCGTGCCCGTTTCATCACCCACACCCGCGAGACTTTCCATGCCGTGGTCGCGGAGAATCTCCGCCGCCACACACGCGTCTTCGCCACCATCGAGGAGTACATCCACAATCGCCGCGCTGTCAGTTCCGTCCTGCCATGCCTTGCCATCGACGAGTTCATGGCCGACGGCGAGGTTCCCGACAACGTCCTCCAAAACCAGTCCTACCAACAGTTGGTCCAGACCACCACCGACGTCGCGGCGTGGGCGAACGACCTGTACTCCTGGCAGAAGGAAGAAGCCGCCGGCGAAGTCGACAACTTCGTCCTGGTCCTGGAACACGCCGAACACCTGACCCGACGAGAGGCCATCAACGCCGTGGCCAACCGCATCAGCCACCGCGCGGACCAGTTCATCACCGCGCAGGACGCCCTCACCAGCCAGCTGGACACCATCGCCCCGGACCCGGCGACGCGACGCGTCATTGGCCGGTGCCTGGCCTCCATGCGAAACTGGATGGCTGGAACCCTCGCCTGGTCCGCCGAATCCGCCCGCTACACCGTCATCGACCCCACCGCCGCCCAGCAGGTCCCCGGCTACATCGACGACCTGCTCCGTGCTCAACTGGCCAACTAAGGCGCCGGCCGAAACGGCGACGGTGTGGGCGATGGTGGCCTCGTTGCCCGAGGGCTTGCTCCGGATCCGGGACCGGGCGCTGCTGCTGCTCGGCTTCGCCGGTGCCTTCCGCCGCTCGGAGCTGGTCGCCCTGGATGTCGAGGACCTGGCCGAGTACGCCGAGGGCCTGGTGGTCAGGCTCCGGCGCTCCAAGACCGACCAGGAAGGCCGTGGCCGCAAGTAAGAGATGGCCCTTGGAACAGTGATGTAAAAACTGGCGCTTAGGGATTTGGGTCCCTGTGGATCGGCTTCAGGCGGTCTATGCGGTCCTGTCGGCACCAGCCCGGGCTGACGGCGTTGACCCAAAGACGGACGAGCCGGGCGGTCCGCAAGGGCCGAGCGGTGGGCGGACGCGGCAGCGCCGGAGAACGGGTGGGGGAAGGCTCGCTGGACCCAGGCAGAGCTACACAGGTTCATGAACAGCGGCACGAAGACCGCCGGCGTCGTCGGCGGTTTGGTGGACATCCGGGCGGAGCCGGGCCGCCAGTTCCCGACGAGCACGCTGACGGACCGCCTGCACGTGAGCCACAACGAGCTGCGTGGCGCGCTCGCCGCCCTCAGCCGGCACGTCCGGGGCGCGGTATCACCGGACTAACTGGTTCTTCACCTGCACCTGGGGGCCGAACCTGGGCAAGGAGTTCTATGGCCGTCGAGCAGTAATGGAACGAAGAGTTACGACAAGCGGTCGCGTCGCTTCGTCATGACCGCTCCAGCCGCTCCAGCAGGGCCCGAGGTGCCGTTGCCGGATCGCGACCCTCCCGGATGACGGTGGAGCTTTCGTACCACCAAAGTTGATCAGTCGGGTGATCAGCGATGGGAGACCGACGTCCGTCTTGTCAACCCTGGCTCACCAGGAGATGGGAGACCGACGTCCGTCTTGTCAACCCTGGCTCACCAGGAGAAACGAGGTCTGGACAAGCTCAAGTACGGGGGAGGTCAAGATTTCCGGTGTCGAGCTGTCGATTTCCTGGCTCGTCGTTCGTCTTACTGCGTGACTATCTGGTAGTGACGAGGAGGAAGCGATGAAGTACGTCATGCTGATCTATCAGGGCACCGCGCTTGAGCGACAGGCCGCGCTGCCCGAGGAGGAGCAGAAGCAGGTCTACGCCGACTACCAAGGGATCAATCAGACG
>WNFC01008519.1_pt1 | contig 13676 bp, 12 predicted proteins | sample 5400541 | NCBI WGS metagenome assembly WNFC01 (sample SAMN13153342, study PRJNA577476) | soil metagenome | isolation source: 120 cm saprolite under Douglas fir tree site 2 hole 2 replicate 1 | place: USA:California | collected 2015-04-18
GCCAGTAAATAAGTATTCCAATCAGAACAAGGAAAAGCGAACCGCCCGCAACTTTCGCTTCGTAGGTCCAGATGTCAGATGTGCCCGGCGGTGGAATCATAGCGACGACCATAGCAAAGAGTGTGATCGAGAGCCCGCATAGGCCGATGATTAATGCTCCGGTCGCGCCGCCGGGAACGACGAGAGTTGCGTTGCCACTGCTTCTCGCCCTACGACAATGAATCATGAAGCAGATAAATAGGTAGCAGTAAGGAATAAAGTAAATGAGTAGGGACATGTCGATCAGAATGAGGAACGCTCTCTCCACGGTAGTTCCCTTGCCGAGCACGGAGAGGAAAAGCAGGCAGGCAGCAATAGGTGCCTGAATGAGAATCGCGACGTAAGGCGTGCGCCAACGTGGATGAACGCGTGCAAAGGCGGGCGGAAAATAACGATCGAGTCCAACCACGAAGGCGACGCGCGCTGAACCTGTAAGCCATGCGCCTAGTCCGCCGACTCTGGCGATGGTGAGAAGGAATGCGGCGAGCGGCGCAACCCACCACCACGCGCTGCCGAGCTCGCGCATGCCGTTCGAGATGCATTGAATCGGACCGGCGACAATGTTGATTTCTTGTTTGGGAACAAGCCAGAGCATGGAGCCTGTGCCACAGATGTAGATGAGAGCGACCAACGGCGCGGCGATGTAAATGGAACGCGGCAGATTGCGATGTGGGTTATGAATTTCATGACCCATTGTCGAGGAGAGCTCGAGCCCAGCGAAGGCGAACGCAATTGTGGCCCATAGATTGAGCATAGGCAGATTCGTTAGGTCTGGCTTGAACTGCGAAAGAGTAAGTGTGTTGGCCGGGGCCTTGGTCAGAGCAGCATAGAGTCCCAGTAAGATGAGAAGTATTCCGGGAAGATAAACGCTGACACCGCCGATGTTCTGCAACCATTTCCCTGCGCCCACGCCGATGACATTGAGCACGACGGCCAAAGCTAAAGCGATGAGGGTGAAAGGAAGCACATAATACCAGTCATCCGCCAGGCCGCTCTCGCCTTTGCCGAAGATGTAAGTAGCTGTGACGGCGGCGCCGAGAAGCAAGGTCGGGTAGTAGAGCATGGTATTGATCCAATAACACCAGCCACAGACGAAGCCGTGTCCATCGCCAAACTCTTTTCGGGTCCAGGCATAAATGCCGCCCTCTGCCGGATAGCTGGAAGAGAGTTGAATAACGGCGAGGCCTTGCGGGATGAAAAAGAGAATGGCCGCCAGCAGCCACAGGGTCAGAGAGCTCGGGCCAGCTTTGGCGGCAGTAGCCACCCAGGTAATCCCGATGACCGCGACGAGATTGAAGAGCACGAGATCGCGCAAGGTGAGTGCGCGTTCCAGCTGCGGCGTGGTCTCTTTAGTCATGTTTTAGAACCCAGCAGCGCGACGTTCATCTGACTTGCCCTGCCTCATTGCAAGAAATAATCATTGATTTGCCGGCCGCGTTGGGTAAAACCATCGCTACGACACTTCGATTTCTCTCGGATCTTCCAGGCGCTGCGGGGTTGCAGCCCTCAAGTTCCTTGAAGAGCGAGGACGAAAAAGGAGGCTTATATGCTAGGTCGAATCACCGCGTTTCTCTATGGATTAGTTTGTTACCTCATTTTCCTGGTCTCATTCCTATATGCGATCGGTTTCGTCGGGAACCTTATCGTTCCTAAATCCATTGATTCTGGAATGAAAGTTCCGCTGGTGCAGGCGCTCCTTATTGACGCCATTTTGCTGAGCCTCTTCGCTGTCCAACATAGCGTGATGGCGCGGCAATGGTTCAAACGTGCCTGGACGAAAATCGTCCCTGAGCCGGTGGAGCGCAGCACTTATGTGCTCCTGGCAAGTTTGATTTTGCTGCTCCTCTTCTGGCAATGGCGGCCGATGAGAGGAATCGTTTGGGATGTGCGAAATCCAAATGGTCGCGCTTTGCTGCAAGGCCTCTTCTGGATTGGCTGGGGCCTGGTTCTTGTTTCAACCTACCTGGTTGATCACTTCGGTCTCTTCGGCATGAAGCAGGTCTATAACTATTTAAGAGGGCGACCGGATGAGCCGCCACCTTTCCAAATGCCAAGTTTGTACAAGATCGTGCGGCATCCACTCTACCTCGGATTCATCATCGCGTTCTGGAGCACGCCGCGCATGACCGGAGGACATCTGTTCTTTGCCGTAATGACGACAGCTTACATTCTCGTAGCTATCCAGTTCGAGGAGCGCGATCTGGTGCGCGCCTACGGCGAAAGTTACAGAAAGTATCGAGAGCAGGTCTCGATGCTGTTCCCACTGCGGCTGCGAAAGAGATAGCGTGCGCCCTATTTCTTCTTCGACGAAACAGTCTTAAGATCAAGCTGAACGGCCGGCCCCTTTTCCCATGCGTCGGCGCCGGGATCGATCTTGGCGTCTGGAATGTCAGCGCGCGCGGCTTTCTTCGCTGCGACGGAAATTGAATAAAGACTATCGCGTTCTGCTGCAACCTTTGGATCGAGTTGACCGTCCTTGGTAAAAGCCATCATCAGTTGCGGAATGCCCAAAGGCAGCTTGTCTCCGCGATCCACCTGCCAGGTGTGCCAGGTTTTGCCGTAGGTGCCGATCAAGACCTTCATCAAATCGTTTTCGGCTGCTTCGGGCGCGCCTGGCGCGGTTAGCGCTCCCGATTTCACTTCGTAGTTGTGACTGTGCCAGAACTTTTTCTCATCGGCAGGCAACGATTCGAAGATCTTTGCGCTGACGATGTATTCCACGCCGATCATTCGCGCGTTTTTCTTTTCCGAATCGTAGATCACGCATTGCAGGACTTCGTCGCTTAAATGCGAACAATAATGCTGCGCGATGAGCTGGCGCTTCATATTGCCGCTGTAAAAGTGAATGCCGCAGACGTGCGCGCCGATCGCGCTAATGGGCGCGAGATCGGCATTGGGCTCAGAACTTTTCGGCGCAGCCATTGTTTCCGTCGGCGATTGCGCAAACGCAGCGGCCGCGATGAAAAGCGATCCGACAAAAAGGCTTAAAGTTTTCATAAGTTTGTTCCTCGGTTGTGGTTTGACCTGACGGCGAAGGTTAAAGATTTGGTACCGATCGAGGCAAGAAAAATTTCGGGGAAAATATTGATCATTGCGCAAAGGAAAAGTCGTTCCTGAATTAAAGTGGCGCGCGGCGGCGCGCGTAGCAGATTAGACCGTGCATCAGATGGCCAGCGTCGGTGTCGATTGGAATGCGATTCGCGAGGATTTCCCGATCTTGTGCGAGCAAGCGCACGGCCATCCCTTGATCTATTTTGACAGCGCCGCGACGTCGCAGAAACCGAGAAATGTGCTGGATGCGCTTCGGCATTATTACGAGCACGAGAACGCCAACGTGCATCGTGGTCTTCACGAGTTGAGCTCGCGCGCGACGGAAGCTTACGAGAAATCGCGGCAGCGTGTGGCAAGCTATCTGGGGGCTGCGAGTGCCGATGAGATAATTTTCACGCGCGGAACTACCGAAAGCATAAATCTCGTGGCGCAGGCCTGGGGTGGGAAATTTATTCGTGAGGGAGACGTGATTCTGCTCACGGAAATGGAGCATCACAGCAATCTCGTGCCCTGGCAGTTGTTGGCCGAGCGAACAGGAGCGCGGCTGCGCTTCGTGCCGGTGCGCGACGATGGAACTCTCGCGCTCGATCAACTGCCTTCGTTGCTGACGCGTGAAGTGAAACTCTTCGCGTTCACGCACATCTCGAATTCGCTCGGGACAATCAATCCAGTCGCTGAACTTTGCGAGAAAGCGCGGGCCGTCGGCGCGCTTACTTTGGTCGACGCTGCGCAAAGTGCGGGACATTTGCCAATCAACGTGCGCGAGTTGGGTTGCGATTTCCTCGCCTTCTCCGGACACAAAATGTGTGCGCCTACCGGCATCGGAGCGCTCTACGGGCGCGCCGAGATTCTCGATTCAATTCCGCCATGGCACGGTGGCGGCGAGATGATCGTCAGCGTGACTTTGGAAAAAAGTGCGTTCAAAAAAGCGCCGCATCGATTTGAGGCTGGGACGCCGAACATTGCCGGCGCGATTGGGCTCGCTGCCGCGATCGATTACATCGAGCGGATCGGACGCTCAGTGATTTTCGAGCACGATGCACAACTTGCCGGCTACGCGATGGAACGTCTCGCTGAATTACCCGGAATGCGCGTCCTCGGACCACGTGAAGAGCGCGGCGCGCTGGTTGGTTTTGTGATGGAGGCCGCGCATCCGCACGATCTCACGACTTTTGCCGATCAGTACGGCTTGGCGATGCGCGGCGGGCACCATTGCAATCAGCCGCTGATGCGGAGGTTTGGTTTGGCCGGGACTACTCGCGCGAGTTTCTATTTTTACAACACGACAGCGGAAATCGATCGGATGATAGAAATCCTGCGCGCCGCCGTGCGCTTCTTTTCATGATATCGGAACTCGAAGAACTTTACCAGGAAGTGATTCTTGATCATTCGCGCCGCCCGCGAAATTTTGGAGAACTCGCTGACGCTGCGGTGCGGGTGCATGGCGATAATCCCGCGTGCGGCGATGAAATTCATCTCGGCGTGAAATTTGGTGCTGATGGAAGCTTGCAAGATATCAAGTTCACCGGGCACGGCTGCGCGATCAGTCAAGCCTCGGCCTCATTGATGACGATGAAATTGAAAGGGAAAAGTCGCGCAGACGTGGTGGAGATGCTCGATGCATTTCACAATCTTGTGACAGAGGAAACGACCGAAGCACCGAAAACGTTGGGCGATCTTCGACTGATGCAGGGCGTGCGAAAATTTCCGCAGCGAGTCAAGTGCGCGATGCTTGCCTGGCGAGCGGTGGAGCAGGCCTTGCGGCAGAACGGGGGAGAATCAACCATTTCAACCGAAACCGATTTTGACGCATCCTGACACTGCAAGAAAGTTTGTGGAAGTGATGAGCGAAAATAGAAGAGTGATAAGTGAATAGAAAGTGGTTTCAAAAGTGAAATCGCTGGCGCGATTTTATTTAGTAGAGTCCCTCATCCGTGGCTTTCTCCTCGAGGGAGAAGGGATCACCTCTCCCTTTAGGAGAGGGTTAGGGTGATGGTAAATCGAACTTTTGAAACCGCTCCTAGTTACAAGTGAAAACTCCAAGCGAAGCAGTATTCCTGATGCAGATTTTCGTCTCCGCGTTTCTCGCGATTCTCTTCCTTCAATCGGGCATTGATAAAGTCGTGGACCGAAGTGGCAACCTTGAGTGGTTGAAAGGCCATTTCGCGAAGAGTCCGTTGGCTGGAATGGTGCCGCTGATGGTTACTGGCATTACCATCCTGGAGATTGCAGCGGGAGCGCTGAGCGCAATTGGATGCGTGCTAATCGTAGTCATGCGCGATTCCACTCTCGCATTCTACGGCGCGACCATCAGTGCTATCGCGCTCATTGCACTCTTCTTTGGTCAGCGAGTAGCAAAGGACTATGCGGGAGCGGCTATCCTCGTTCCTTATTTTCTGCTGGCGTTGAGCGCGATTTATTTGCTGGCCTCCTGAACGGCGGATTACGCGGACACCACGGATCTCGGAGAAGAGAAGAGTTGCCGAAAGATAATCGAGGAAACAGGCACGCAGGAAAGCAGCGAACAAACCTGGGATTTCCTTTCATCCTTCCCTTTTTCCGGATTCGCTTTGCTTCTTCAACATCCCCGTGTGCTCGGGTTCAATTCACGTCATTCGCATAATCCGCAGTTAGTCCTTCGAGCACGAGTAAGAGCACGGGTTTTGTCGCTTGCGCTCCTACCGTCGCTCGCTGACTTTTGATAAGTTCTACTTCACGATGGTCAAACCTCTGCCCCGATTTCTTCTCGCATTTGCCGCATTGCTGCTCGCAATCGGCGCCTTGATGCACGCCTCCGCGTTCAAGGAGATTTTATCCTTCCTTGCCAACTCAAACCTCCGGCCATTCGCGGCGAACGGCCTCAAGGTACTTTGGCTCGGCGATTCGGCCACCAACCTTATTCTCGCCGGAGTTTTTGGACTGATCACAGCTCGTCCGTTCGCGACGACAGGAGGCGTCATTGTCCGCTGTCATTGATACCCGCGACGATCGCGGTTTTAATCTACGTGTTCATCGGTGATTTCATCGGCGCGCACATTCTGTTCACAAGCGCATTGGTGGCCTTTATCGGTGGGCTACAGTATCCGAGGACTAACTCATCGCCCGGGCATGCTTAGCATATTTGCGGTTCAACTTCGTCGAGTCGAATAGGACTACGAGTAAGAGTAGGAGTAAGAAAGATGCGTAAGGTTAACACGAAGGAGATTACTGGAGACGCTTGGTTTTCGCCAAAAGGAAAGTTCACCGGCGCGGGCAAGGAGATCTCTATCGCGTTGGGGCGTAATCCGTCGTCTCCGAATGCGAGCGACAGGCACCCGTTTGATGTTGAGATCCTGCGCATTCCCCCTGGCAAGAGTCCGTATCCGTACCATTCGCATGGTGCGCAATGGGAGTTTTACCATGTGATTTCAGGGAAGGGAATCGTTCGACATGAGGATGGCACAACTCCAATTGAAACCGGCGATGCCTTCATCTTTGCACCTGGCGAGCCCCACCAGCTCACCAATGATAACTCAGAGGACCTTACTCTCTACGTCGTCGCGGATAATCCCATAAACGAGTCATGCTATTATCCTGACAGCAAAAAATGGATCGTATATTCGCCGGAGAGAAGATTGATCCGCTCGGATGCTCTGGACTACTACGATGGCGAAGAGTGAGCGGACGAAGCAAACGCCGAGCATTAAACATTCAGGCGGAATAAAGTTTCCCAACGAGTACGAAGACAACGGGAAAGACGAAGTGAGCGAAGTTAATCATAGCGCCTTTTTCGCTACTGCCGGTCTGATGTTGTGATGTGGCCAAGGACGAGCGCTGGACTGCTCATGTTCCGAAAGGACAAAACGGACCTGGAAGTTTTGCTAGTTCATCCGGGCGGGCCTTACTTTCAAAGGAAGGATGATGGAGCCTGGACAATCCCAAAAGGCGAGGCAGGCGAGGGGGAAGACTGGCTTGCGCGGGCTATAATTGAGTTTGAAGAGGAAGTCGGGATTAAGCCAGAAGGCAAGTGGATTGAACTGGGACACGTGAAACAGAAAGGCGGCAAGACAGTCCATGCATGGGCTTTCGAAGGAGATTTGAAGCCGGACTTCAAATTACTTTCAAACACCTTCGAGATGGAGTGGCCGCCTCGCTCTGGTCGGATGCAACAATTTTCTGAAGTCGATCGAGCGGGCTTTTTCGCACTAGCAGAGGCAAGACGGAAGATCAATGTAGCGCAGAGACTTTTTCTCGACCGACTGCTCGAGGCGTTAGGTTCGCGAAAGTCGGGAGAGAGTTGATGGTAAGACCATTATTCCTTTTCGCTCCTGGAGCAGGCGCGCCTTCAACTCATCCTTGGATGCAACGATGGAAGGAAAGGCTGGAGACAATTGGTAGCGTCGTAATGTTCGATTACCTCTATATGCGCGAGGGTCGCAAGCGCCCCGATTTTCTGCCGCAACTAATCGCAGCACACCGGCAAGCGCTTGCCGGCGCGCGTGAGGAAACTCCTGTACCTGTGATTCTGATTGGGAAAAGTATGGGTGGACGTATTGGATGCCATGTTGCACTGGAAGAAAAAGTGGAAGCCGTCATTTGTCTGGGATACCCGCTGTGTGGCGCCGGTGATCGCTCGAAACTGCGCGATCAAGTCCTGCGCGCGCTACAGACGGCGATCTTATTTGTGCAAGGCACACGCGATCCACTTTGTCCTTTGGATGTTCTCGAGCAAGTCCGCGCAGAGATGATGGCGCCGACGGTTCTTCACGTCGTTGAAGGGGGCAATCATTCATTGCTGGTTGGGAAACGGGAATTACGGGCCAGAGGCGAAACGCAAGAGGACATCGATCAGCGAATACTCGAAGCGATCGGCGGGTTTATGCAGCGCTGCATAGATTCATAAGTTGCGACGCAATACGGCTGCACGTTCGCATCAGCCTAACGAGAATTAGGTTGGATACGAGCTCAAGCTCGTTCCCATTGTGTTTAACTTAACGGCAACCAATTGCCCGATTGTGGCGGCTGCTTGGTGCCATTCAGACTAAGATAGGTATACTCCTGCAGGATGCGTTCGTAATCGGAGAGGAGTTTCATGCCATCATTTGGTTTGAGACGATCGCTTTTGATGGCGGTGTCTACCTGCACTTTCATGAGACGCATCAGCTCGACTTTGTTCCACTGCGTCATGGAAAGGACTTCACCCACAGTGCTGCCTTCGATCACTTCTTCGATGTACCAGCCGGATTCTTCGTCCGGATCGAGAAAGACATGCACCTCGGTCACGCGACCGAATAAATTGTGCAGATCGCCCATGATGTCCTGGTAGGCGCCGACCATGAAAACGCCGAGATAATACATTTCGCCCGGTGCAATGCGATGGAGCGGCAAAGTTTCGCGCACGTCCTGCAGATCGATGAACTTCGAGACTTTGCCGTCCGAATCGCAGGTAATATCGACGATCATGCCGTTGCGGTCGGGCGGAGTCGTTAAGCGATGGATCGGCATGATCGGAAACAGTTGGCCCAGTGCCCAATGATCAAGAAGCGATTGGAAAACCGAAAAGTTGCAAATGTATTGATCGCCTAACGAGATTTCGAGCTGCTTCACTTCATCGGGCACATAGCGCAGCCCGCGGTGCATGTTCACGATTTGCTGCGCGAGCTGCCAGTAAATCGTCTCGATCTTGGCTTTTGATTCGAGATCGAGGAGGCCGAGATCGAACGTTTGCTGCGCTTCTTCCTTGATCTGCTGGATGTCATGCAGACTCTCGCGGCGATTGCCGCGCCTGAGCCGATGTTTCACGTCGAGAATATCGCGTACCAGCTTGTGATCCTTCTCGCCCGCTTCCACTTTTAATTTTGGCGCAGTTTTCTCGATTGAGCTGAACGCTTCGACCACCAATACGGAATGGTGCGCCACGATCGCACGTCCGCCTTCGCTCACGATCGCGGGATGCGCGACGCCTTCGGAATCGCACACGTCCGCGATGTTCCAGACGACGTCGTTGGCGTACTCCTGCAGTGAATAGTTCGTGGAGCTATCGAAATCGCTGCGCGAGCCATCGTAATCGACACCAAGTCCGCCCCCGACATCGAGATAACCGAGATCGTGACCAAGTTTGGCGAGTTTCGCATAATGCCGCGCCGCCTCGCGCACCGCGCGTTTGATCGTGGAAATATCGGGCACCTGCGACCCGACATGGAAATGAATGAGCTTGAGGCAATGCGCCAGACCTTCAGCTTTTAACAGCTCGCTCGCGGCAACGAGACTTGTCGTGTCGAGTCCGAATTTCGCGTTCTCGCCGCCGCTCGGTGACCACTTTCCGGAACCTTTGCTGTGCAGCCGCACGCGAATGCCGATGTGAGGCTCGACGCCAACTTCCCTGGATGCGCGAATTGTTTGTTCGAGCTCCTCCAGTTTTTCGACGACGATGATGACCAGCTTCCCAAGTTTGCATCCGAGCAGCGCGCTGCGGATGAAGGCGCGATCTTTGTAGCCGTTGCAAATGATCAAGCTGTCGGCGTCCTTATGCATCGCGAGCGCCGCGATCAATTCCGGTTTGCTGCCGGCTTCGAGTCCGAAGTGAAATTGCTGGCCGGCGTCGACGATCTCTTCGATGACCTCGCGCAACTGATTGACTTTGATGGGAAAAACACCGCGGTAAACGTTGCGATAATTGAATTCGGTCATCGCGTTTTGGAACGCGCAGTTCACCGATTCGACGCGATGGCGGAGCAAGTCTTGGAAGCGAATGACAAGGGGAAAACCGAGTCCGCGTTGCCGCGCTTCGTTTACGACTTCGAGGATATCGATCGAACCGCCGTTCTCCTGCAATGGATGAACATCGACGTTGCCCCTGGCATTGATCGTAAAGTAACCGCGCCCCCAGCCATCGACGTTATAAATGGAGATGGCAGCATCAACGTCCCACTCGGTCTTCATTTTTTTCGCGCGCAGCGGCGCAGTGCAAGCGCACCATCAATTACAGCAACGAACATGCAAGCGGATGCGCAAAAATTCTGCGCGCAGTTGCAGCTGCCGCCGTCTCGGCGCAGGAGGGTAAAAATCTTGGCGTTTCTGCAACCAGAGACGGGAGCAGCTACAACGTTGCATCGCTCTTCGTCGAGACCTCCGTTCTCGCGCTGCTTGTGTTTCGCATCGCCTCGCATAACGTTTCGCTCGCATGGACAAAACGGTGATCGAGGTGCAGGTGCGCGCGGTACTACCGACGAGCGGGGGTTGCGCCGTGTTTCTCGGGAACACCGACAAAGTGTTCATCATTTACGTTGATCAGACCGTCGGCAGTGCGATCACCATGTTCATGCGGGATGTGGCCAAGGAACGTCCGCTGACGCACGATCTCATGGGCCACTTGATGACGGCTCTCGGCGCGCGGGTGGAACGGATTATCATTAACGATCTGAAAAACGCGACCTACTATGCGCGCGTCATCATTCGCGCCGAAAACGAACTGCACCAGAAGAAGATCATCGAATTGGATGCGCGGCCGAGCGATTGCATCGCCATGGCGACGCAGCAGAAAGCGCCGATCTATGTGAGCCAGGAAGTGTGGGATGAAGTGGATGACATGGGTGATGTCCTGCGCAAAATGGAAGAGGAAGGGCTCAAGCCCGACCCCGAGACCGGGTCCGAATCGGAGTCAGGCGAAGAAGAATAGTTGTAGCGGCCGCTGTCCACAGCGGCAGATCGGACATCACCCAAGCAAATCGCCGTAGTGTCGCTGCGCCATTTGCTGGCAACGCGCGAGGATTTCCGCCGGCGTATCCAGATGCAACGCTTCTTCCGCAAGTGTCTGACACTCCGCGACGCTGAGACTTTGCACCGCGCGTTTAACCCGCGGCACGAGGCTCGCACTCGCGCTCAATTCATCCATGCCGAGGCCGAGCAGAAGCGGAATGAGGGTAATGTCGCCGGCCATTTCGCCACACACGCCCACCCAGATATCGTGTGTATGCGCAGCATCGGCGATCATTTTTAAAAGCTGTACCACTGCCGGATGTGTCGGCTCGTAAAGATGGGCGATGCTTTCGTTCACGCGATCCACCGCGAGCGCATATTGTATGAGGTCGTTCGTTCCGATGCTGAAAAAATCGACCTCGGGCGCGAGAACGTGGGCGCAAATTGCAGCACTCGGGATTTCAATCATCGCGCCAGTTTGCAGCTCTTCGTTAAATTCCGTTCCGCCCTGGCGCAGTTCGTCTTTGCACTCGCTTAAAATCTCGGGATGATCGAGGCAAAACCGAATTGCGCGACAACCAAGGAACGGATTCAATTCGTCGGTCGCCTCGACGCCGTCAGCCAGCTTGTCGCCGCCGAGATCGAAGGTGCGGATAATCAGTGGATGCGGAAGAACAGTTTCCGCCACCTTGCGGTAGGTTTCGTATTGTTCCTCCTCGCTCGGCAGCTCCGCCCGATTGAGATAAAGGAATTCGGTTCGATAAAGACCAATTCCTTCCGCGCCGTTTTCTGCCACTGATTCAAGTTCGTCGGGCAACTCGATGTTCGCCGAGAGAACGATGTGGCGGCCATCCCGGGTGGTCGATTTGGTTTCGCGCAGTTCGATGAGCTGGGCTGCGACTTTAACTTTTTTCGATTCTAATTCGCCGTAATGTCGCAGCGTTTCCGCGCTCGGGTTTTTAATTAAAAATCCGTTGTAGCCGTCGAGTAAAACGTCGTCACCGCTTTCAAGATGTTCGGTGGCATCGTGCAAACCAACGATTGAGGGTATATTGAGCGACCGCGCCATAATGGCGGTGTGCGAAGTGCGGCTGCCGAGATCGGTCGCGAGACCAACGATGCGGTGACGATCCATCATTGCGGTATCGGATGGCGTCAGGTTGTGGGCCACGAGAATGTGCGGTTCGGTCGTGGCGAGAAATGCTTTGGGCCCTTTGCCCTGCAAGTTGCGGATGACACGCCGGGTTACGTCCTGAATGTCGACGGCGCGTTCGCGCAGGTAAGGATCGTCGATTTTGCTGAGCGTTTCGGAGTAATGCTTCGCAACTTCCTGGAAAACGAATTCCACATTGCAGCGCTCGGCTTCCAACTTGCGCAACACTTCATCGATTAACGTTCGGTCTTCGACAACGAGGAGATGGGCGTCAAAAATACTGGCATCTTTCGCTCCGATTGCATCCGCAATACGCCGCTGCATTTCCAGGATTTGCGATCGTGTCTGCATGAGCGCGGCTTCGAAACGACCGATCTCGTTGGAAATCTGAGCGGGCTCGATGCCATAGCGCACCACGTCCTCCACTTCGTCGCGCACGACCTGGATCGCGCCGTGAGCAATGCCCGGGGAAACCCCCACTCCCTGAAAACGAATCTCTTCTGCTGCCCTGTCGTCACTCATCCCGATGCGAGAGTAGCGCGGATGTCAACTCGCGAAAGCTTTCGGAGTCAATCTTCGTTAAAGCGCGACTGGATCAACTCTTCAAGTTCGTGCATCGCTTTATCAGCGTCCTGCCCTTCGCAACGGATGTGCAATTTCGATCCTTGACCGGCAGCCAGCATCATCAAACCCATGATACTTTTGCCGTTGACCTGCTCGCCCTCTTTGTCCACCCAAACTTCCGCGCGGTAACGGCTCGCGATTCGGACAAACATCGCTGCGGGCCGCGCATGAAGGCCGAGACGATTCACGATTGTAATGTCTTTCTCAACCTTCTGGCCACGCTCAGCGCCTGCTGTTCTCCGATTCAAAAGTCCCATCACGTCGTTCCCATTAAATCGAGTAGTTTCGTATTGAATTCCAACGCGCTGTTGCGCCCCATTCCCTTTAATTTTTGGTCCATCGCCGCCACTTCGACCAGACGCGCGATGTCGCGTCCTGGCCGGATCGGGATCGTCACGTGCGGCACCTGCAGTTTCAGGATTTCGTAATACTCCTGGTCGAGGCCGATTCTGTCCACCTCCTCCAGTTCCTGCCAGTCCTTGAGCGTCACCACTAGGTCGAGACGTTTTTCAATGCGAATCGAACCGATCCCAAAAATCGAAACGACGTTGATAATTCCGATGCCGCGAACTTCCATATGATAACGCGTCAAGTCGGGCGCGGTTGCAATCAGCTCGCGGGCTTCGAGTGATTTGATCCGGGTGACATCATCCGAAACAAGACTGTAGCCGCGCTCGATTAATCCGAGCACGCACTCGCTTTTGCCCACGCCACTCGAGCCGCGAATCAGCACGCCGATACCGAGGATATCGACCATACTGCCGAACTCGGTCACGCTCGGGGAAAAATCCATTTCGAGCGCAATGGTGGCCGCGTTGATGAACTTCATCGTGATCATCGGAGTGCGAAAAATCGCGATCTGGGCTTCGTCCGCCACCGCCAGTAATTCGGGCGGGAGATGAAATCCGCGCGAGGCGACGAGGCACGGAATCTTTTGTGCGCACAGAGCGCGAAAGCGTTGCGTGCGGACGCGGGGCGACAAGCTTTTGAGGTACGATTGCTCCGCCGCTCCGAGAACTTGCACCCGTTTCTCGGCGAAATAATTGTAAAACCCGGAGAGCGCGAGGCCCGGCCGGTTGATTGTTGGTTCTCGAATTTTACGATTAAACCCGACGCGTTTGCCTTCAAGTTT
>WNFC01005701.1_pt1 | contig 13674 bp, 11 predicted proteins | sample 5400541 | NCBI WGS metagenome assembly WNFC01 (sample SAMN13153342, study PRJNA577476) | soil metagenome | isolation source: 120 cm saprolite under Douglas fir tree site 2 hole 2 replicate 1 | place: USA:California | collected 2015-04-18
TCGTCGCCTCGAACATCCGCAAGGCGGGCTTCGAGCCGATCTCCTTCCGCAACGACCGCTATACGGCGCACGTCGCCGACCTGAGGCCGGGGCAGGTCACCCAGTTCTTCGTGCCCAGCGACGCGCGGACCGATCGGCTCACGGTCACGCTCAGCAACATCACGCCCGAGCTGCCTGCCGCCCAGCAGAACGCGCTCTTCGGCGACGACGTCTTCCTCAACGTCGTCGATGCGCCGACCTCGCTCGGGGTCTTCCGTCTCTCGCAGTTCGTGAACGCGAACTCGACCTCCATCATCGATAACCCCCAGACCGGCCTCGTCCGGGTCGCGCTGCAAGGCGATTCCACCAACGCCGGGAAGATCTCGGCGGACGTGACCATCGAGCGAACTCGCGCACCGCAGGGCCGGCCGTCCGCGGTGGGACGTATCGCCGAGGGGGAGGACGTCGTCTACGAAGTGGCCATCCCCGCCGGCGCGGCCCAGGCCGTGTTCGAGACCTCGTGGCTTGCAACCTGGGCCCGTTATCCGACGAACGATCTCGACATGGTGCTGATCAACCCCAGCGGCGCGGTCAACGTCACGGGTGCCACCTCCAACTCCCCGGAGCGCGTCGAGATCAGCAAGCCCGCCGCCGGCACCTGGACCATCGTCATCCAGGGACTCTCGGTCCACCCGCCTGGGTCGGACGGGGACGATGATCGGGAAGCGGCGGATGCGGAGAACGAGAACCGTCATCACGGCGGGCAGGGCGACGACGACTACGACCAGGCCGCCAAGGAGCGCTACGCCCTTCGTGTGACCGTCGACGGGAGTCGTCTCCAGATCGACTAGGCGAGCGAACCCCGTTTCATCTCCCGGCGTCGGACGGGCAGGACATCGCCTGGCCGCTGCGGGCGCGATAGTGGTACGCGCGCCCGCCGGCCGTCACCTGGACATCGTAGGCTCGGCCGGATGGGTCTCCCGGCGGCGGACAGCTCTCACCCGCCTTCGCGTCGATCTCCCGCACCGTGGCGAGCTTGACGTCGCCGAGCGCGAGACCCAGGCGCTTGGCCAGCTCGCGGCGCGCGGCTTGCGCCGCTCGCGCCGTCTCCAGGGCCCGGGCTCCGGCTTCCGGCTTGGCCGGGGCGGAGGCCTCGGGGCAGAGAACGACCTGCTGGCCGGCGACGTGGACTTCGTACTCCCGGCCCGCCGCGCTCAGCCGGACGCGCAGCCCGTCGGTCACCACCTGGGCGTACTGCATCCCCGCCACCGGGCAGCCCAGCGCGGCATCGGGCCATTGGGCTGGCTCCACCGAGCCCACGGCGATCCGCTCCACGCGGGTCGACAGCTCCCGGGCCACGAGCTGGCGGGCCCGCTTGACCGCGTTTTCGCGGCCCTCATCCGAGGCCCCGGCCGCCATCGCAACCCCGCAGCATAGGACGATCGACAGCAGTCGGCGCATCTCTCCACGCTAGCGCACCGCCCACCCTCCGGCAAACCTTTCGCGTCTACACTGGTAGGAAATGGAAAAGATCCGCATCCTCGGTGGCAAGGCCCTCGAGGGCACGGTCCGCATCTCGGGAGCGAAGAACGCCTCCCTGCCGGACGTGTGCGCCTCGATCCTGACCGACCAGCCCATCATCCTGGGCAACGTGCCCGAGGTGCGCGACATCCGCACGATGGGGCGCGTGCTCTCGGCCATGGGCGTCGAGACCGATATCCGCGTCGGCGGCGTCGTCGAGCTCAAGGCGGCCAAGCTCACGTCCGTCGAAGCCACCTACGACCTCGTCAAGACCATGCGCGCTTCCGTCCTCGTGCTGGGCCCGGTGCTGGCGCGCGAAGGGCGCGCCCGGGTCTCGCTGCCCGGGGGCTGCGCCATCGGAGACCGTCCGATCGACCTCCACCTGACCGCCCTCGAGAAGATGGGGGCCGAGATCAAGGTCGAGCACGGCTACGTCGAGGCGAAGGCCAAGCGGCTGCGCGGGGCGGAGATCAACTTCGACACCGTCACCGTCACCGGCACCGAGAACATCATGATGGCCGCTTCCCTGGCCGAGGGCGAGACGATCCTCCGCAACGCGGCCTGCGAGCCCGAGATCGTGGACCTCGCCGACCTCCTGGTCAAGATGGGAGCGCGCATCCAGGGCGCGGGCGGGTCCACCGTCCGCATCGAGGGCGTGGATCGCCTCCACGGCGCCGAGCACACGGTGATCCCCGATCGCATCGAGACCGGCACCTTCGTGGCCGCGGTGGCCATGGCCGGGGGGGAGATCGAGATCCGCAACTGCCATCCGCCGCACGTGCGGTCGGTCCTCGACAAGTTCCGTGAGATCGGTGTCCGCATCGAAGAAGGTCCGGACAACCTGCGCGTGCGCGCCCCGCGCACGGTCAAGCCGTCCGACGTGACCACGAATCCCCACCCCGGCTTCCCCACGGACATGCAGGCGCAGTACATGGCCCTGATGACCTTGGCCAACGGCGTCAGCACGATCACGGAATCGATCTTCGAGAACCGCTACATGCACGTGGCCGAGCTGCAGCGCATGGGCGCGAACATCCGGGTCGACGGGCGGGTGGCCCAGGTCAGGGGCCATACGCCGCTGAACGGCGCCCAGGTGATGGCCACCGACCTCCGCGCGTCCGCTTGCCTGGTGACGGCGGCGCTGGCGGCCAAGGGGGAGACGATCATCGACCGCGTCTACCACCTCGACCGCGGGTATTGGCGCATCGACGAGAAGCTGCGCGGCATCGGCGCGGACATCGAGCGGATCGACCGCGGTTCCGATTCCGGCCAGCGCGCGACCGACCACGAGCAGATCGCATAGGAGTCCGTCATCGTCAACGGATGGGACGGACTCCTAATTGCCCATTAGGAGCGTGTCCCATCTCGCGCGGACACGCTCCTGTATGATCCGCGGTGTGACGGCCGCCCTCCGCCGCCCGCTGCTGGCCTGGTACCGCCGTCATCGGCGCGACCTGCCCTGGCGGCGGACCTCCGACCCGTATGCGATCTGGGTGTCGGAGGTGATGCTGCAGCAGACCACGGTGCGGGCCGTCCAGCCCTACTACGAGGCGTTCCTGGCCCGCTTCCCGGACGTTCACGCGCTCGCGGAAGCGCCGGAGCAGGACGTCCTGGCCCTCTGGTCCGGGCTCGGCTACTACCATCGCGCGCGCAACATGCATCGGGGCGCCCGGCACGTCGTGGACCGTCACGGGGGCGCGTTCCCGCGGACGCTCGAGGCCGCCCTCGCCGTCCCCGGCGTCGGGCTCTACACGGCGAGCGCGATCCTCTCGATCGCGTACGGCACCGCCCTCCCGGTGGTGGACGGCAACGTACGACGCGTGCTCGCCCGAGCACACGCCCTGCGGGGGAAGAAGTGGGTGCGCGACGCGCCCTACTACAACCTGGCCGAAGAGCTGCTCGATCGGGACTCCCCCGGGGACTGGAACCAGGCCCTGATGGAGCTGGGGGCTACGGTCTGCCTGCCGCGGCGCCCGGCTTGCCCGGCCTGCCCCTGGCGCGATGACTGCCGTGCCCGCGCCGCCGGCATTCAAGAGGATCTGCCGGAAAGCCGGCGCCGGCGTGCGCCCGTGGACGTGACCGTCGCCGCCGTCGTGGTCGAGCGGCGCGGCCGTGTCCTCCTTGTCCGCCGCAGCGAGGGACGGCTCATGGGCCGCTTCTGGGAGGTGCCGCAGACCTCGCTCGAGGGCCGCGGCCTGGCCGACCTCGTGGAAGAGGTGCGCGCGCGCCACGGCCTGGAAGTGGAGCCGGGCGCGCTCGTCGCGCGGGCGCGGCACGCCATCACCTTCCGGCGCATCCGCGTCGAGGCCTACGAGGGACGACTCCGCCGCGAGCCGCCGCGCGATCCCGAGCGCTTCATGTGGGCGGGACCGGACGAGCTGGCCTCTTTGCCCATGTCGTCCCTCACCCGCAAGGTGATCGCCGGCGCCCGCGCCCCCCAGATCCCGCTCGACCTCGGCGCGCGCTGATGGACCGCGTCCTGCGCATCCTCGTCCTCGCCGTCCTCCTCGGCGCCGGCGCCTGGGCCGTCCTGCGCTGGCCGCATCTCGACACCGTCGAGACGGGGCGGACTCCCGAATATCCCGAGCTCAAGCCGCGGGACTATCCCGCCTCCGAGGCCGAGGTGAGCCGTGCGGTCAAGGCCACCCTGGACCGGTTGGGTTGGCAGTTCGTCGGCGCGGGCCGGGGTCCGGGGGGCAGCGAGGTCAAGGCAAAGGCGCGCGGCCGCGTCCTGCCCACAGACCACGACATCACCATCCGCATCCAGCGACTGGGCGCGCGCACGCGCGTGAGCGTGGCCGGGCACAGCCGGTCGCTGCAATGGGATTTCGGCGAGAACGCCCGGCTGATCGAGAAGTTCCTCCTCGCCCTCGACGAAGAGATCGGCCGACGGCGGTAACCGGCGTCACCCCCGTCGCGAGGCGGGCGGCCAGCGGGATTTCGTGTACACTCGGAAATCGTGTCGTGCCTGTTCTGCGAGATCGTGGCCGGCCGCATCCCCGCCCGCATTGCCTACCAGGACGACGCCGTGCTCGCCTTCCACGACATCAACCCACAGGGGCCCATCCACATCCTCGTCATCCCCAAGCGCCACATCACGAGCGTGCTCGACCTGACCCCGGGCGACGACGAGCTGATGGGCAGCCTGGTGCGACGTGCCACCGACCTCGCGCGCGCGGAGGGCCTGGCGGACCGCGGGTTCCGCCTGGTCTTCAACTACGGCGAGGACGCCGGCTACAGCGTCTACCACATCCACCTGCACCTGGTGGGCGGCCGCAAGCTGGGCTGGCCCCCGGGTTAGGCGAGAGGTCCCCGAGGTGAGTGAGCAGAGGGCTCCGGTCCCGGAGCCGTCCGAGATCGCCGGCCGTTACCAGGTCGTCAAGAAGCTGGGCGCGGGTGCGTTCGGCACCGTCTACAAGGCCAAGGACAGGATCCTCGGCCGCATGGTGGCCATCAAGACCATCCGCCTCGAGGGCCTGGCCGCGGCCGGAACGAGCCTGGACGAGCTGATCAACCGCTTCAAGGTCGAGGCGCAGGTCTCGGCCCAGCTCAAGCACCCGAACATCGTCACCATCTACGACGTCGGCGAGAGCAGCGGGATGAGCTATCTGGCCATGGAGTTCATCGACGGCGTCGGCCTCGACCGCGTGATCGCCGGCGCCGGGCGCCTTCCCATCGAGCGCGCGGCCAGCCTGGCCGCGCAGGTGGCGGACGCCCTGGACTTCGCCCACCGCAGCAACGTCGTCCACCGCGACATCAAGCCCGCCAACATCATGATCGAGGCGGGCGACCGCGTGAAGGTCACCGACTTCGGCATCGCCAAGGTGACGGATTCCGGCGAGCACCTCACCATGACGGGGAGCCTGCTGGGCACGCCTTCGTACATGAGCCCGGAGCAGGCCCGGGGCGCGGCCCTGGACGGGCGCAGCGACCTGTTCGCCGTCGGCGCCGTGCTCTACGAGATGCTGGCGGGCAAGAAGGCGTTTCGGGGCGACTCCATCACCGGCCTGATCTTCAAGATCATCACGGAGGAGCCGCCGCCGATCCGCGAGTTCGACCCGACCTTCCCCGACGAGATCGTCCGCATCCTCGCCAAATCGCTGGCCAAGACGCCGGAGATGCGGTACCAGACGGGCCGGGACATGGCGGACGACCTTCTCGCCCTCACGCGGCCGGGGTCGACACCGACCCTCCGCCAGGCGGAGCTGGCGACGGCGCCGGGAATGAAGCTCCCGGCGACGCCGCCGACCATCAACGCCGCTCCGACGCTGCAGGGCGCGCTCGAGACGTCGAACGTGGGACCGGCCACCGTGGTGTCGCCGGCGGCCGCTCCCGCGCCTCCGCGGCGCTCCCCCCCGCCTCCGCCCTCCGCCGCCGCCAGCGCGCGTGTCGCACCCGCCGCGGCCCCGGCGCCGACGAAATCCAACATGGGCGTGCTGGTCGGCGTCGCGGTCGGCGCGCTGGTCCTCCTCCTGGGCGTCGGGGCGGCCGGTTGGTACGTGCTCGGCCGGCGCGCGCCGCAGCCCAGTGCCGCGGGCGGCATCAGCGGCACGGCCGGAGCGACGGCCGGAGTCGCGACCTCGACGGTTCCGCCCGCCTCCGTCGCGGCGGCGCCCGGCGAGACCGCGCCCGCCTCGGTGCCGGAAGCGGCGGCCGGACCGCCCACCCGGACGACGTCGAGCAACTCCGCTGGAAGCGCGGCAGCCGGCGGCGGACCGGGCGTACGACCCGCAGGCGGGGCGCCGCCGTCGCGATCGGCCGGCGGCGCGGCCGCGGCCGGCACCGGCGAGGCGGCACCGCCGCCCGCCACGGTCGCGGAGCCCCCCGCGCGCGCGGCCGATTCGCGCTTCCGCTACCTCGACGAGGAAGGGGCCGGGGTAGACGGCCGGGAAGCCGGGGATCGTGCCGCCGACGCCTATAAAGGCCGGCAAGGCTGGCAGCGCGGTTCCGGCGACTTCGGCACCAATCGGCGGTTCGCCCAGCGCCCGCGCAGCCCACGCGACCTGGGCCTGGGTGAGCGGCCCGCGGTGGCCACTCTGCGCCACGTCATGGACCGCGAAGAGGTCTACAAGAAGGCGACCGGACGCTACGGCACCCTGGCGGAGATGGCGCGCGCCTCGGGCTTCGGGCTCGACGTGCCCTACGCGCCGACTTCCTTCCAGCGGAAGGGGTATCGCTTCGACCTGACGATCGAGGAGAACGGCTTCCGGGTCACGGCCGCTCCCGCCAGTCCCGGCCCGCGCTCGTTCGTGGGCGACGACTCCGGCTACATCCGGTCCGGACTCGAATAGACCGACCACTGCCCAAGAGCAGCGAGCGCCGGATTCACTCCGGCGCGAGCGTGTGGGGGGTAGCCGAAGGCGCAGGGGGGTGCGATCGTGATCGCTACCCCCCTGAATTGCCTCAAATGCCTTAAACCGTTCTGGCCGAGCGGCCATCAAGAACCGGGCAACCGCCTTGAAGATGTCCTGCGCCTTGCGGACGTCGGCGGCCGTGAAGTCCGGTCCCGCCTCGGCCGCGTTCTCGCCCTTGCGGCTGATCTGGGCCACGCCGATCGCGTCCTCGCCCTGCAGGATGGGCACCGTGATCATCTTCTGGATGGGAACCGCACGGTCGCGCAGCTTCACGCTCTCGAAGAACGCGACGTGCTTGACCATGGGCACGTTGTTCATGGCCTCGCCCACCTTGCGGCCGAAGATGTTGACGGCGATGGAATCGCGCTTCGTGACGGGAATCGTGCCGAGATCCGCGAACTTGCGCGGGGCGACGAAGCGCAGGTGCCGCGCGTCCGTGGTCAGGAGCAGGATCGCCACTTCGTCCATCTTGGCCCCGAAGGCCCCGGCGACGTACTTCACGACCCGCTCCGACATGTCCAGGAACAGCTCGAGCGGGTTGTCCGTCCGCGCCTTGTTCTCCGCCATCGCTTGAAGGATGTCGAGCAGGTCTTTCATCCAGGTTGCTCTCCGTGGCTCCGCTTCAGGGCGAGGGCTCGCGACACGCGAAACCGGGATTATATCAAGAGGACGCCGAGGCGACGCGCCGGTCCGACCACCCGTGGAATAGACTTCCCTCCATGCTCCGAACCGCGGCTTTTCTCGCTGCTTCCGTCCTGCTCGCGGCCGCCGCCTCCGCCCAGGGCCGCCGGCCGGCGCCGCCCTCGCCCGCCCCGACGTCCACGCCCCTCGTTTCGACCGCGGCCTTGAAGACCCTCAAGGCGCGCGAGATCGGGCCCGCGGTGATGGGCGGACGCGTCTCCGAGATCGCCTTCGATCCCGCCGATCCGCATACGTTCTACATCGCGCTGGCCACGGCCGGGCTCATGAAGACCACGGACAGCGGCGGGAGCTTCAAAGGCGTGTTCGAGCACGAGGCGGTCGCGTCGACGGGCCGGTGGCGGTCGCACCCTCGAATCCGAAGGTGGTATGGCTCGGGACGGGAGAGGCGAACGATCGCAACAGCTCGGGATGGGGCAGCGGCGTCTACCGGTCGACGGACGCGGGAGCCACCTGGACGCAAGCGGGCCTCGCGAGCAGCAAGGCCATCGCGCGCATCGTGGTGCACCCCACCCAGCCGGAGACGGCCTGGGTGGCGGTGGCGGGCGACCTCTGGACGCCGAGCAGCGAGCGCGGGGTCTACAAGACGACGGACGGCGGCCAGACATGGAAGGCCGTGCTGGCCGCGCCCGCGCCGTATGGCGATCGCATGGGCGGAGGCGACCTCGTCATCGACCCATCGAACCCCCAGGTGCTCTACGCCGCCCTTTATGCCCGCCGCCGCACTCCCTGGTCGTTCACGGCCGGTCCGGCCGCGACGGACGGAAAGGACCTGGGGGGCATCTTCAAGACCACCGACGGCGGCACCACCTGGCGCAAGCTCGGAGGCGGCCTCCCGCCGGGCAGTGGCCGCATCGGCCTGGCCGTGTATGCCAAGGACCCGAAGGTCGTCTACGCCATCGTGCAGAGCGAGGAGGCGGGCGGGACGATCGACGAGGTGCGCAGCCGCCGGGGCGGCGTCTTCCGCTCCGACGACGGCGGCGAGACCTGGACCCGTACGAGCCCGCTCGACCCGCGGCCCTTCTACTTCAGCCAGATCCGCGTGGATCCGGCCAACGACAAGCGCGTGTACGTCCTCGGCTTCGCCCTCCACGTCTCCGACGACGGCGGCCGCTCGTTCCGGGAGGACCTGTTCGAGAAGGTCCATCCCGACAACCACGCGCTTGCCATCGACCCGCGCGACCCCAAGCACCTGCTGCTGGGCACGGACGGCGGGCTGTACCAGAGCTACAAGGCGGGCGAAGGCTGGGAGCATCTCAGCCGGATGGCCGCCGGCGAGTTCTATCGCATCAACGTCGACACCCAGACGCCCTATCGCATCTGCGGCGGCCTGCAGGACAACCAGAACTGGGTCGGTCCCAGCCGCACCAATACGAAGGACGGGATCGTCAACGCGGACTGGATCTCCATGGGCGGCGGGGACGGGTTCTACTGCGCGTTCGACGCGAGCGATCCCCAGGTCGTCTACTCCGAGTCGCAGTCGGGCACCATCCAGCGCATGGACCTCCGAACCGGACAGGTGAAGAACCTGCGACCGGAGCCGGCGGAGGGCTCGTCGGCCTTCCGCTTCCACTGGAACACGCCGCTCATCGGCAGCGGCCACGATCCGGACGTCCTCTATCTGGCCGGGAACCGTGTGTTCGAGCTGCGCGCGCGCGCCGAGCACTGGCGGGCCATCAGCCCCGACCTTTCGACGCAGGACCCCGCGAAGACCACCACCGTGGGCAGCGGGGCGGAGACCTTCGGCGTCGTCTACGCGCTGGCGGAATCACCGGTCACAAAGGGGCTGCTGTGGGCGGGCACCGACGACGGGAAGCTGTGGGTGACGGAGAACGGCGGGGCCAACTGGACCGATTTGTCCGCGAACGTGCCCGCGCCCGCGCGCGGACAGTGGATCAGCCGCATCGAACCCGGTCATGCGGATGCCAAGGTCGCGTACCTGGCCGTCGATGCCCATCGGACGGGCGAATGCCGCCCGCTGGCCTACCGGACGAGTGACCTGGGGCGGACGTGGCAGGCGATCGCCGGTGACCTGCGCGCCGACGGCCCGGTCAAAGTCGTGCGCGAGGACCCCTCCAGCCCTCAGTTGCTATACGCCGGCACGGAGTTCGGCCTCTTCGCGAGCTTCGACCGCGGCGCGCACTGGACGGCCTTCGGCGGGCTCCCCACCGTGGCCGTCGACGACATCCTCGTGCACCCGCGCGATCACGATCTCGTCATCGCCACGCACGGCCGCAGCCTGTACATCCTCGACGATGCCGCGCCGCTGGCCCAGCTTTCGGCCGACGTCGTCGCCAAGGACGCGCACCTCTTTGCACCCCGGCCTGCCCTCGGCGCGCACCTGCTTCCCGGATTCGCGGACTAGGCGGGCACCACCGGCATCTATCGCGGCGCGAACCCTCCGGAGGGAGCGCTCCTCGCCTACTGGATCAAGGAAGACACCGGCGAGCCGGTGAAGATCGCGATCGAGGGGCCGGGCCTCAGGCCGGTCGCGAACCTGACCGGCTCGAGCCGCGCCGGCCTCAACCGCGTCACCTGGGACCTGATACCGACCAAGGACGTCCTCACCGAGTACGGCGGTGAAGGGAAGCTGCTCGTGGCCCCCGGCGAGTACAAGGTGACGTTGACGTACGGCAAGGCCAAGAGCGAGCAGAGGCTCAAGGTGGAGGTCCCTCCGGGAGTGGAGACCCGCTAGGGTCGTCCTCCCGGTCGAAGACGAGGCCGCTGAGCCACCGCACCGCGGCCAGGGCCGGATGGCCGCGCACGAGACCGGTGGCGCGCCGAGCCAGCTCCGCGTCCAGCCCCCGCGCGGCGCCATCCACGCTGACGGGTCGCCAGCGGACACCGAGCGCGTCGAGGAGCGGCGGGGCACCGTAGAGAGGCCGCCCCCCCACCATCACCAGCGCCAGCGCACGCCGATCGCCGGCCAGCCACGCCTCCATGGAATCGATCGCGACGAGGTCGGCGGGCCGGCCCGCTTCCGTGCCGCCCGCGGCCAGGCGCGCGACCTCCGCGCTGCCGCTCGTCGCCATCTCCACGAGACCGTCGTCGGAGACGATCCGTTCCGCGCGCGCGGCGGCCAGGTTCGAAAGGGGATCACGCGCGCCGGAGACGGGGCTGTCGCTCCCCAAGCCGATCCTCACCCCGGCGGCGCGCAAGGCGGCGACGTCGGCGGTGGCGCGGTAGAGGTGGCGGTTCGCCTCCGGACACCACACCACGCAGGCCTTCGCGGCCGCGATCCGTTGCGCGTCGCCGTCGCCGAGGGCAATGGCGTGGATGATGACGGTGTTCTGGCGGAGCACGTTGGCCTGCTCCAGCGCGCGCAGCTCGCCGCGGCACCGGTCGTCCGTGCCCTCGCCCGCGTGGACCAACCACGGGATGCGGCGGTCGGTCGTCCGGTACGTGCGGCGGAGCGCGGGCGTGAGGCCGGGCGAATGCGCGAAGTGGTAACGGGCGAGGACCCGCACCGGGAAGTCCGGGCGGGCGAGCGCGCGATGGTAGGGACCATGGTGCGCGACCGCGGTCGCGCCGGCCAGGAGGTTGCGCAGGCCGCCGAGGAAGAGGCGATCCGGCAGGGGCACGGCCAGGGCGGCGGCCACCGCGCGATCGTCGCGTCCGGAGCCCATGTCGGCCGCCCAGGCATAGGCGCTCGGGTAGGGCGGGCGGCCGAGGGGCGGGAACGTCGAGAAGTCGAGATGATCATGCGCGTTCACCAGGCCGGGCAGGACGACACGGCCCGCGAGGTCCACCCCTGGCTCACTCTCGCCCGCAACGCCGCCGGCGGCCACGACGCGCCCTCCCTCGGTGACGACGTGACCGGCGGACAGCGTGCCGGCGCTCCACAGTCGAGCGTCGCGCAGGACGCGGCGCGGCGCACGCTTCACTCCTTCCGTCGCCCTTCCAGCACCGTGTGATCGCCGAGCTGGCGCAGTCCCGGCCAGCGCCGCACGGCGCGCTCGAGGGCAGCCAGCATGCCGAACGCCTGCGGATGGTCGGCCACCCATCCCTCCTGATCGGGGCCGGGCACGAGCACGCCGAGCGCGTAGGCATCGGTCCAGTCCAGCCCGGGTCCCAGGGCCGCCCGAGCCTGGGCCAGCGTGGGATAGGACAGGGCCGGCGGGACACGCCCGACGCGTGGCGTGCGGCCGCGGCGCGGATCGCCCATGCCGGTGAGCGTCCGCCGGATCACCGCCGGCAAAGGCCAGGGCCCGGGCAGGCTGATCACGACGGCGGCGCCCGGGCGGAGGGCGGCGGCCAGCGCGGCCCCTGTCCGGGGAAGGTCCGCGCCGCCAAGCCCCCCGAAGGTCGAATACGCGCCGTCGAATGCCGAGCCCGCGGCATCGAGGTTCTCGGCATCGAGCAGCTCGAAGCGGCACTCTTCGGGGCCGAGCCCCCGCTCCGACGCCTTCTCGCGTGCCCGCGCGATCCTCTCCGGTGAGGGGTCGATGCCGACCACCCGTACCCCGCGCGCGGCGAGGGTCAGGGCATCCTCGCCCGTGCCGCAACCCAGATCGAAGACGCGGTCTCCGCGCCGGAAGAGGGCCTCGAGCCGCGCCTGCACGACGTGGCGGAACAGGAGGCGGATCGGGTTCGCGGTCACGTGTGTTCGAGCGTCCTAGCCATCGCGCCGGCCGATCAGTATCGGAAAGCGCGCGGTACGCCGGCCCCAACGTGCGATCTCGACGAGGTCGCGCGTGATCTCCCGCGCGCGGCCCGGCCAGCCGTGCACCTCCAGACGCCAGCCCGCGCCTTCGAACAGCGCCGGCAGCTCCGACCACCGGAGGTACCCCTGGCCGAACGGGACGGCGGCGAAGCCGTATCGCCGCGAGTGCTCCTCCGCGCGCTCGGCGACCATCGTCTCCCCGTCGACCGCCCGCCGATAGACGGGCGAATCCAGGACGGCGACGAGGCCTCCGCGACGCGTCACGCGCCGCATCTCGACCAGCGTGCGGGCCGGCCGCGCCGCGTGATGCAGCACGCCGGCCGCGAGCACGAGGTCCATGCTCGCCGGCTCCAGCGGCAGCGCTTCCATGTCCGCCTCCGCGCGCGGCAGCTGCGACGGATCGTCGATGAGGGCGCGGGCGGCGAGGAGGCCGTCCTGCTCGTCGAGGTTGACGTCGACGGCGGCCACGCGGTGACCGTCCGCCAGGAAACGCGCGGAGGCCCAGCCGCATCCCGCGCCCACGTCGAGCACGCGCCAGGGGCCGCGGCCGAGCCGCTCGCGGGCGAGCGCTCGCGCCCGCGCGAAATGTCGCGCGCGGCGCCGCCAGATCGCGGCGTGAGGGTGATCCGGCGGGACGTCGGGCAGCCCGCGCTCGCCCTGCCACCCCTCGTCGCGGCGCACCCGCTGGTAGGCCTCCAGGGCGGGCTGCAGCTCGCGCCGCCGCTCCTGGGTCAACAGTCGATGGACGCCCTGCTGCGTCGCGAACCAGCGGCCCTCAGGCGCGCAGATCATGCCGTGAGCGTCTTCCTGCAGCGGCGCCGCGCAGTACGAGCAGCACCAGCCCGGCCACCGCGCCCGGTCCTCGCCCGCGGCGGTGCGGAAGGCCTCACTCATCCGCTTCCGCTCGCTCCACGACCTCCGCGAACGCGGCGCGCAGGCCCGGGGCATGATCGACCGGATGGAGCTTCAGCCGCTGCGGGGAGAGGACGACGCCCGAGGAGCCGTCCCACCGCCGGCGGAAGCGCGCGCCCAGCACCCGGCGGCACAGCGCCTCGAGCGTGGACTGCAAGCCGAGCTCGAGGGCGGCCTCGAGCCAGCGCGGGGCGCCCGCGGGCGGGACTTGAGCCGCGTCGCGCCTCATCCAGAAGAAGTTCGGAAAACGCTCGGCCACCCAGGCGTTGGCTTCGACGAACCGGAGGTACGAAGGTCCGCCGGCCAGGGGCCGGAGGCCCACGATCTCGGCCGCGGTGAAGAGGTCGTGCTCGGGAAGGGCGAGGCCATCCTCGTCGACGATGTAGTTCAGGCCGAGGGTGCGCGCGCGCCCGAGGGCTCTGGCCAGGATCATGACGGCCAGGCACACGGACCAGGCACGGCCGCGGCGCACGACCAGGAAGAGATCGACGTTCCCATCCGTCGCATTGTCGTGCGCGCAGGCCCCGGAGACCGCGACCAGGCGCA
>WNFC01006175.1_pt1 | contig 13673 bp, 16 predicted proteins | sample 5400541 | NCBI WGS metagenome assembly WNFC01 (sample SAMN13153342, study PRJNA577476) | soil metagenome | isolation source: 120 cm saprolite under Douglas fir tree site 2 hole 2 replicate 1 | place: USA:California | collected 2015-04-18
GCCGGTAGACGGTCAGGATCTGGGCCATGGCCCAGTCGCGCAGCGCAACTTCCCCGGGGAGCACGTCCCGCATGCCGCGGGGCGGCGAGGCGTCGAGCCGGGGCTCGCGCCGTTGACGCTCTTCCGGGATCGTCAGGGCAGACCTAGTCCTGGGGTACGGTCATGATGATCTGCGTCTCGCCGCCCGCCTTCAGGAGGACGTTGTTGTACCGGACGACGGCGGCGATGATCGTCGGCTGGGCGGCGTCCTCGGTCATGTAGGCCCCGAGACAGGTGATGCCGCCCTCGCAGCCCGAGTTGATGGACTGCAGCCGGAAGCCGGCCGGCCCCTTGAACACCACCGCGAGCAGGCCCTCGCGCACCAGATTCTCGGCGTGGCCGAGAACCGCACCGGTCTTGGGATGCTTGATCTCCCGCCCCTCCCGGAACAGCTCTACCTCGAGTCCGGGCCGCGCGCCTGCCTTGACACCGGCGCCAAGCGCGATCGCGCCGTCGCGGACCTCCACGACCTCGCCCTCGAGCTTCGGGAAGAGGTCCACCAGCTGGTCCACGAGCGCCGTCAACGGAGCCGCCCCGACCGGGGCGGGCGGCGCCTGCGGTCCTGGCTGTTGCGCCGACGTGATGCCGGCAGCCAGCAAGGCCAGGATCAGCAGAGCCATCATTCCCTTGACCCCACCCCCTCGAGTTTTGGACCGGTCGACCCTACACCGGCGCTCCCACCCCAATACGGCCTTGAACCTGGTCGGCCGCGATGGTTGCTGAACGACAATATATACCTAATCGCAAAGATCAGGTTCGGGTTCTCCCCGACCACGGCTGCGGTGCCCTGATCACCGACTGGGACACGTACCGGTCCCACAGGACGGTCCCCCTGTCCTCGTGGAAGCGCAGGAAGCTCAGGCGATAGATCATGACGGTCTCACCGACAGGCCACGGTCTAGCAGGTCTCGACCGGCGGCCGCGGGGCGCTCCGTCACCACGCCGCGGGTCGGGATCAGGACGCCGATGCACATGGGCGGGAGTGTTACCTGGCCGCCTTCGCCACCGCCGGCGGCCTCGGCTTCGGCGTGGCCTCGGTGCTGGCGGGCCAGCTCGCCGCGCTCTTCCCCGCCCACTTCGTGCTGGTCGGCGAGTGGTGGACGAGCCTGCACGTCCTCTTCGCGCTCTCCGCGCGGGGCCGGCTGGCCGCCGCCGGGCTCTCCCTGCGCCTGCACGACCCGGGCGCGCCGGGCGACGTGCACGCGCGGGTGCGCGTGCTGGTTGAGCGCACCGGCATCACCACCGCGGTGGGTTCGTTTCGTAAAAATCCCCGTGCAGCGTGCCTATAACCGCGTCGGTGGCCAAGAGCGTCCACTTGCGCGGCGGCGCTCCTGCAGCCAGTCTAGCCGCTTGAAGCCCCGCTCGGCCTCCCGGTCATTACTCGTCGCATACCGCGAGATCAGGGCTAACTTCCCGATCGGGAGCGCGGCCGCCTCGATCTGCGCCTGGAGCTGCATCTCCTCGAGCTGCGCCGCCTGGACCCGCAGCGGGGCGAGCCGCCTTCACGGTACTGTCGGCGTTCATCGCTCCGGCCCGACGTCAGTGGGGGAGTGGATATCGAGATCCTTGCCTTGGAGCGCCCTGAGGCGTCGACCCAGCGCCTCGCGGACCTCGGCGCTGGAGGCCCGCAGGACCGCCGGCGGCGCCAGAATCTCCACGTCCACGTCGACCATATGGGCCCACCGGCGGGTCAGGGCCGCGATCGCATTGCCGAGCGCCCTTGGCGAAGAATTCTTCCTTGGTCGGCTCGCCGAACCGCCCAAGGAGGGTGACGTGGATCGCCGTGCCCGGCGCCTCTTCGACGCGCTCGTCGGGCCCAATCCAGCCCGAGCAGACGCCGGCGGCCGCGGGACGCGCGCGTGCCTCCCCACCGCGCGGGGTCGGTACCGCGTGTCCGATCGCGCGGAGCGCGGCCCTCACGCTCTGGAGCAGTCTCACGATCGGCCGTCGTCGCCAGCCTACAGGTCGACAACTGTCGATCGCTCTGCGGCGGCGGCCCGGAGCAGTTGTTCGGCCGCGGCGGGGCCGGGGCAGACGTGGTCATTCCAGTGCGCCAGGTCGCGGCGCCCGAGTACGCGTTGAAGCGGCCGCCGGAGCGCGCGCTGGACTGCCAACGAGCACGACGCCGTGTCGTAGGCGTCGACCTCGAGGCCCAGCCCGCGGCCAGCACCTCGGTGGGTTCGTTTCGCAAAAACACGGTGACCGTCTGCTCGGACTCCTGAGCTGGGCTGTCCGCCGCCGGTGCGCTGGCGCTAGGCTCCCTGCGACGGCCAGATCCGGCCAGACGCCTTCCGGACCTTCTGCAGCATCTCGAGCCGCTTGAAGCTCCGCTCCAGCTCGCGATCGTTACTCGTCCCATACCGGACGACTTTCTCGAGCTCTCGGATGGGCAGGGCCGCCGCGTCGATCTTCGCCTCGATCTCCTGGTCCTCGGCGCACGCCATCTTGCACCGCAGCGCCTGGAGCCGAACCCGGTGTTCGTCGATCGCCGCGGTCAGCTGCTGGACATAAACTGGGGTTAGGAGCAGAACAGAACTCTTACCTGACCATCCAGTGAGAAGTTCTCGGGCGGGATCTCGCCAGCCGGAAGGAAATCGTCTGGGTATGCAGCGCCGAGCCAACGAAGCGCCTCTTGTAGGGCTTCAGGCAGAATCTTGATCGTGTCGAGATCCGGGTCTTGGAGTTGCTGCTTCACCTCCTCCATCAGGTCGATGATGTACTGAATGCCCCGCGTCGTCTGCTCGAGGCGCCAGCGGCCGCCGTTCAGCTCCAGCACCGACTCGAACGCGCCGTCGCGGCGGTTCTCCTCACGACGTCGCAGGCCCAGGGTTTTTCGCCGCGTGACCCCATTCTCCCATCGTGCCAGGCGGCACTTCTTCCAGTAGCACTGGGCAATCGTCTCCACCTCCAGCTCCTCAGCCGCGCCGACTGGCCGGAACCGGTCCCACAGCGAATCCAGGAGCTCCTGAAACTCGACCGCGTCCTCGCGATAGTCGCCGGTCGTGATCGGGACCGCCCGCGCCAGCAGTCCGTGCGTGAGCGAGTTCATCGAGCTGATCTTCTGGCCCTCCGCGGTGATCGGGCCCGTGGACTTCTGGGCATTGCGGCGGTTGGCCTCCAGCTTCTTCTCGCTGATCGACCTCGGCTTGTCCGTGGCCACCTCGAGGTCCTGTCCGTGTGGCGTCTCGTCCTGGAACGACTGTTCGTCCATTGGTGTGTCCTCCTTCTGCTGGTGTGGCTTCGCGGCGTCCACCCGGCTGGAAAGCACGAGCCTGGTTGAATCTCCCTGACCAAGTCCGGGGGGGCCATGCGGCGCGGCATTGCCCCGCTTGCAGAGGCCCGAGTTTCGCGACCTGGTCTCCCTCCTTGCTGCCGCGGCTGCCCTGCGCGAACGGCCCCGCGGCCATGGCCATTCGTGTGACGGAAAAAGAAAAGCCCCAGCAAGAGAGAACCGAGAGCATGCTCTCGGTCCGTTCCGCTGGGGCTTTCGGCCCGTCGTTTGGTGCTTCGCCCGCCTACACTGTCACTATACCCCTGTTGTCAAGCCCTGCCATCACGCGCGTAGTTGTCGCGGACAGTCTACGACACTTCAACGCGTGGGAGTCGGTAGGGCGCCTCGGCTGACTTGGGCTGGCTGTCCCCCCCGCCCAACCCCTCGTCGAGGACTCGCGGGCCCCGGTCGATCTCGGCGTCCGTCGTCATCGGCGGCACGAGTCGGCACATTCTTGCTCCTCGATTATGCCCCGCAGCTGCAGGATGAGGCCCGCCTCGGCTACATCGGCCACGGCCTCCGGCATAGATCCGAGCACGCCGCTCGGAAGGGATTTCGACATGACGAATATTCCGCCACGCTAGTATCGACGCATGGGGATCTTCGGACGCCGGCCCGGCAGTGGCTCGCTGTTGAAACGGGTGCTCTACCGGCTCTACGAGGGCCAGCTCCTGACCGAGATCTTCCGCGGGCCCCTGCCCCGCCACATCGGCCTAATCCAGGACGGGCATCGCCGGTACTCGCGCGATGTGGGGCTCGCAAGATTGGCCCACGGCTATCGCCTCGGGGCCGACAAGACTGACGAGGTCCTCGTGTGGTGTGCGGAACTGGACATCCCGACCGTGACGCTGTGGGCGCTCTCGACCGACAATCTCTCCCGGCCCGTGGCGGACGTCGCGGACATCCTGGAGGTCATCGAAGCGAAGATGGCCGAGTGGACCCAGGGCGGCCTGGCCCAACGATTGGGCATGCGCATCCGCCCGATTGGTCTCTTGGAGCTGCTCCCGCCCTCCGCCCTCGAAGCCCTCAGAGCCGCCGAGGCCGCGACGCGCCATCATGAGAGGCGACTCCTGAATGTGGGCGGTGGGCTACGGAGGACGGCAGGAGATCGTAGACGCGGTGAAAGGGCATCTGCGCGACTGCTGGAGTCGCGGCGATCGCCCCGACGAGATTCTCGAGTCCTTGACCCCTGGGGTGGTGGACAAGTACCTCTACACGTACGACTGCCCCGATCCTGACCTGATCATCCGGACCTCCGGAGAGGTGCGCCTCTCCGGTTTCATGCTGTGGCAGAGTGCCTATAGTGAGTTCTATTTCTGTGATGTCCATTGGCCCGCGTTCCGCAAGATCGATTTCCTGCGAGCCATCCGGAGCTATCAGCGTCGGCAGCGTCGCTTTGGTCGGTAGGGTTTAGGTCTGCGTGGCCGCCGCTCTTGGGCGCGAGCGCCAGGAGCCGCGCGGCCACGCGTCCTACCCCGCCGGGTCTATTTCTTGTCGGCCGGCTTCGTCTCGGCCGGAGCCTTGGACGCCGATTTCGCCATCGACGTCGTCGGGACCATGATGTGGGCGTACGGCGTTCCCTTCCACATCACCCACGGACCACCCTTGGTCCAATCGGTCGGATACGCATGGAGCTGACCGGCATCCACCGGAAGAATCATGATGTGCGGCCCGCTCACCACCCACTGGTTGTCAGCCGTCGGTTTCGTCGCGTACGGGTCGGTGTTACTGGCGCCCTTGTCGCCCTTGAGCATGTAGGCCACGCCGACCGCCTGCGGCTTCGGCGGGTCCTTTTTGCTCATCCGGGCGTCGCCCCAGGCCTGCCACACCTTGTCGAGGCACATCGAGTCGCCGGCAAGATCGAGCATGCACATCCACCCATTGGTGCCGGCGCGCAGCTCCTTCATCTTGCCGTCGGCGCCCGTGCCCATGACCGCGGCGTTGCGGCCGATGTCCGGCGGCGCGGCACTCGTCGCCTTCGCGATGACGGCGGCGTCGGATGTGGCCCCGCCGCCTTGGCCATGCTCTCGTGGCCGGACGTGGGTGATTCCTTCATCTTGTCCTGCGCCACCGCGGGGACGGCGGCGAGCAGCAGCATTGCACCTAGCGACGCGACGATCCTAAGCATGATGACCTCCTGAGGGATGGGAGATGACCACCTCCGGCCGTGTCGAGCACCGGTCCCAGGTTATGCTGCTACCGGCGTGTGCTGGCCGAGCACCGCAGCGATCTTCCGCCAGCCGTCGATCCTGCGCAACCGTATCGGCGCTCTTGGCGTAGACGCCTATCTGGTGAAGCACCTACCGGGAGAAGGTCCTCAAGTGACCGGCCTATCGTTCTGATTCTTTCTGGCGCCGGCGGCCCTGGCATACCCCTTGCCCTCAGTTCTCCAAGGACCTGAAACGGGACCCATAGATGCCCTTGATGGGCCCGATTCATACCACTGGTGACAAGGAGGGTCTATGGAGACGCCCGAGAACGTCATGACGGCCGGAGGCGCCGCGCCGAGTCCTTTCCGTCGCCCACCTCAACCGAAACCGGTGCCGAGCCCATTGGGTGCTCGCATCGGCACTCTGGACCGTGCGCCACGTTCCACGCCGACTGTGTCAGCGACCATCAGTGCGCCGCCTGCATCGGTCGCGGGCGCGCCAGCTTCCACAGCCCTGACGATGGACCAGCAGCAGCTCGAGCGTCGACGCCGGCTTGGCGCCGGCTGGTTCTACTGGGTGGCAGGCATCACCCTCGTGAACGCCGTGATCACGCTCGCCGGCCAGCACTGGCGCTTCATCGTCGGGCTCGGCACCACTCAAGTCGCCACTGGCCTGGCTGTTCGAGCTGGCCGCGGCTGGGCGACGGCTATCCTCCTGGACGTGGTTTTGATCGGCGGCTTTGCAGTCCTTGGCTATCTCGCCCTCCAGAAACACCTCTGGGCGTTCGCCGTCGGCATCGCCGTGTATGGGCTCGACGGGCTCATTTTTCTGGCCGGGCGCAACTGGATCGGCCTGGGGTTCCATGTGTTCGTGCTGGTGATGGTCTTCAAGGGCTTACAGGCGGCGCGCCAGCTGGACGCGGGTGGGACGTAAGTCACGCGTTGTCCTGGTCACCCCCACCGGAACGCACCCGATGGCGACCCTCGTGGGCGGCTGGCCTCAAGGTGGCACACGGGCTCGTAACGTCTGACAGAGCCCAATCGGAGCGTCGTCCTCTTCCTGCTCGGGCCGGAGGCCGCCTCCTGCACCGGCGCGCTCTTCACGGTGGACGGCGGCTTCACCCTCGCTAGCTCGAGCGCTCGGTGACGTCCGACCGCCCCTTGTCTGCGCCGGCGGCCGTGCAGTACAATCCCGCCACATCGCCAGCGCCGCCGACATTCGGAACTCCTGGAGGCCGCTCATGACCCACGGTCGTTCCTGGCTGCTCCTCGTCCTCGTTCTGCTGACGCTCGCGGCGATCCCCCCGGCGCTGGCCACCGCGCAGACGCGTTTCGTCTTCTCGAACGAGAGTCCCTACGACACGATGGACCCGCACGCGGCGTTCGACGTCGGGCGGGTGGCGGTGCGCCTGAACCTGTACGACGGGCTCTACCGCTGGCTCGACAATCCGCCAAAGCTCGAGCCGTGGCTGGCCGAGAGCCACACCGTCTCCCCGGACGGCCTCACCTACACCTTCAAGCTGCGCCGCGGGGCCAAGTTCCACGACGGCGCCGAGGTCACCGCGGAGGACGTGCGCTACAGCACCGAGCGCATCCTCGCCATGAAGAAGGGCGCAGCCGCCCTGCTCGCCACCATGATCGCCCCGGACGCGACCAAGGCGCTCGACCGCTACACCGTCCAGTTCATGCTCACCAAGCCCTCGGCCATCTTCCTGGCGGTGGTGCCCGAGGTGCACGTGGTCAACTCGGCCCTCCTCAAGAAGAACGAGAAGGACGGTGACTGGGGCGCGGCGTGGCTCACCAATAACGAGGCCGGCTCCGGCTCCTACATGCTGACCCGCTACGACCCGGCGATCGGATTCGGGGCCAAGCGCTTTGCTGGGCACTTCATGCCGTGGGGCCCGAAGTTCATCGACGAGATCGAATTCCGATACGTGAAGGAAGACAACACCCGCGTGCTGGGCATGATCAAGGGCGACTACCAGGGCACCGGCGGCTACCTGCCCAACGACCAGGTGAAACGTCTGCGCGAGGCGCCGAACGTCAAGATCGTCGAGCAGGAGTCGATGCGGATCATGATGTTCCAGATCAACAACCAGCGGGCGCCCCTCACCGACGTGCACGTGCGCCGCGCCATCAGCTATGCCTTCGACTACGACGGCTTCAACAAGGAGATCCTCGGCGGCACCGTGGAGCGCAACCCGGGGCCTATCCCGAACAACATGTGGGGCGTGCCGCGCGACGTGAAGGGCTACAGCTACAACCTGGACAAGGCGAAGCAAGAGCTCGCGCTCGCCCAGGCCAAGGTCGATCGGCCGCTCACCGTGGGCTATCTGCAGGGCTTCAGCCAGACCGAGCAGGCCGCCACCGTCATGGCCAACGGCCTGCGCAAGCTCGGGCTCGACACCAAGCTCACGAGCGAGGTGTGGCCCGCGATGGTCGAGCGGATGAAGAAACCGGAGACGTCGCCGGACCTCGTGGTCTACTGGATCAGCACCTACTATGCCGATCCGAACAACTGGATCGGCGAGATGTTCCACTCCGGCCAGTGGGGCACGTTCAAGGCCTCGAGCTTCTACAAGAATCCGAAGGTGGACGAGTTGCTGGACACCGCGCTGAAGTCCACCGACCGGCGCGTGCGCGAGAAGGCCTACCAGGACGCGGCCCGGATCGTGGTGAGCGACGCCGCCGGCGTCTGGGTCTACAACACCAAGTACTTCGGCCCCTGGGCCAAGGACATCGAGGGCATCCGCTTCAGCCCCATCGGCAACGGGCAGGAGATCCGCTGGCTGCACTACGCGAAGTAGCCGTCACTGGGTCGCGCGGGCGCGCTGAGCCATGAGGCTTCTCGCGCTCGCGCTGCACCGGCTCCTGTGGTTCGCCCCCACCCTGCTCGGGCTGCTCGTCGTCACCTTCGTGATCTCGCGGGTGATTCCGGCCGACCCGGTGGCCCTGGTAGCGGGCGAGACCGCCACCCCCGCCCAGGTCGAGGCGCTCCGGCGCGAGCTCGGCTACGACCGGCCGCTGCCCGTGCAGTTCGTCGACTACCTCGCCCGGCTCGCGCGCGGGGACATGGGCACCAGCCTCTTCACCCGGCGCCCGATCGTCGCTGACCTCGCCCACCGGCTCCCGGCCACCCTCGAGCTGACCGTGGCGGCCATGCTCGTCTCGGTCCTCGTCGGCATCCCGCTCGGGGTCCTCTCCGCGCTCTGGCGCAATTCCCTGCTCGACCACGCCCTCCGCGTCCTCACCGTGTCCGGGCTGGCCATCGCCGGCTTCTGGCTGGGCATCATGCTCCAGCTCCTCTTCTCGATGCGGCTCGGTTGGACGCCGCTCAACGGCCGCCTGCCCGGCTTCCCCCCGCGCGGCCTCACGGGCCTCTACCTCGTGGACGCCGCGCTGACGTGGGACTGGGGCACCTTCGGCCTCGCCCTGCAGCACCTCGCCCTGCCCGCGGCGACGCTCGCGTTCCCGGCTCTGGCCACCCTGGTGCGGTTCACGCGGGCCGGCGTCCTGGACGTCATGCAGTCGAACTTCGTCCTCTACGAGCGTGCGATGGGCCTGCCGCGCCCGCTCATCGTCTGGAAGTACATCCTCCGCTCCGCGCTCACCTCGACGGTGACGCAGATCGGCCTGCTCTTCGGCATCCTGCTCGCGGGGGCGGTGGTGACCGAGGCGGTCTTCGACTGGCCAGGCATCGGCACCTACGCGGTCAGCTCCATCGTGCGTTCGGACTACAACGCGGTGATGGGCTTCACGGTCTGGGCCGGGGCGATCTTCATCGTGGTCAACCTGCTCGTCGACGTGGCCCACACCCTCGTCGACCCACGGGAACGCGCGTCGTGACCGCGGTGTGGTTCGGGGTGACGAGGCTGGCGCGGGATCGGTCGGCCCTGATTGGGCTGATGCTCATCGCAATGCTGGTGCTGTCCGCCGTGCTCGCGCCGGTGCTGGCGACGCACCCGGACGATGTGTTCGAGCTGCACCCGTCCGAGCGGCTCAAAGAGCCGAGCGGCGCGCACTGGCTCGGCACCGACCGGATGGGTGCGGACGTCTACAGCCGGCTCCTCTTCGGGGCGCGGATCACCATCCTCATCGGTCTCATCGCGGTCGGCGCCTCGCTGGCCATCGGGGTCCCGATCGGCCTCGTCGCCGGCTACCACCACGGCTGGGTGAGCGATCTGCTCATGCGGGTCTCCGACATCTTCCTCGCGGTGCCGCAGGTGGTGCTCGCCATCGCCATCGCGCAGACGCTGGGCCCGTCGCTCCCCAACGTCATCCTCGCGCTCTCGGTCACGTACTGGCCATGGTTCGCCCGGGTCGTCTACGCCGAGACCCGGACCCTCCAGAAGGAGGTGTTCATCGAGAGCACGGCGGCCCTCGGCGCCTCGCCGTGGCGGCTCACCGTGCTGCACGTGCTGCCGAACATCGCCTCGCCCATCATCGTGCGGGCGTCGATCGGCATGGGGTTCACGATCCTGACGGCCGCGGCGCTCGGCTTCCTCGGGCTTGGGCCCCCGCCGCCCACGCCGGAGTGGGGACGGACGATCGCGGAGTCGCGCGAGTTCCTGCCCGACGCGTGGTGGTACGCGACCGCGCCCGGCCTGGCCATCTTCCTCACCGTCATGGGCTTCAACCTGCTCGGCGACGGCCTGCGCGATGTGCTCGATCCGCGGCTACGCCGGAGCGGCCCGGCCCGCGATGGCTGAACTCCTCGCCGTCCGCGGGCTGCGCGTGGACTTCGCCACCGACCGGGGGCCGGCGCAGGTGCTGGACGGGATCAACCTGGACATCGCGACCGGCGAGGTGGTGGGGCTCGTCGGCGAAAGTGGCTGCGGCAAGACCACGCTCGCCCGCGCGATCCTCGGCATCCTGCCCGAGGGGGCCGCGCGGATCCACGGCGGCGAGGTGCGCTTCAAGGGGACGGATCTCCTGCGCGAAGACCCCGCGACCGTGAACGAGCGCGTCCGCGGAGGGGCGATCACGTTCATCCCTCAGGATCCGTTCACGTCGTTCAGCCCCCTGTTTCCCATCGGCACCCAGATCATGGACTTGATGAAGTGGAAGTCCCCGCGGGCGCGCCACGGTGGCCGGCCGTCGTCCATCTTCGGACGCTATCCGCGGGGGCGCTATCGCGCCGACCGCGAGGCGGTGCTGGAAACCCTACGCGCCGTGCAGTTCCCCGAGCCAGCGCGGGCGCTAGGCCGGCTGCCGCACGAGTTCTCCGGCGGCCAGCGCCAGCGTCTCATGATCGCGATGGCCCTCCTCCCGCAGCCCGATCTGATCATCGCGGACGAGCCGACGACCGCCCTAGACGTGACAATCCAGGCCCAGATCCTGCGGCTGCTGCGCGCGCTGGTGAAGGAGCGCGGGGTGTCGGTGCTCTTCACCACCCACGATCTCGGCACCGCGTACGAGATCTGTGACCGCGTGGTGGTCATGTACGCCGGCCAGGAGATGGAGGCGGCGCCGACCGATGCCTTCTTCGGACGCCCCGCGCACCCCTACACGCGCCGCCTGCTCGCCAGCGTGCCGGGCCCCGACGGCGAGATCCGCGACATTCCGGGCGAGGTGCCGAGCCTGGTGACTCCGCCGTCGGGGTGTCGGTTCCATCCGCGCTGCGACTACGCGACCGAGGAGTGCCGCGACCAGCGTCCGGCGCTGCGCGCGCTCGCGGGCGGCCACGGCGTCCGCTGCCACCACCCCGTCGACACACCAGCCGGAGCCGGCGCGTGAGCGCGCCCGCGCCGCCGCTGCTGGAACTGGTCGACCTCGCGCGCCACTTTCCGGTGCGCAACGCCTTCGGCCGCCGCGTCGGCTGGCTGCGGGCCGTCGATGGGGTGTCGCTCGAGGTCCGGCCGGGTGAGACGCTCGGCCTCGTCGGCGAGAGCGGCTGCGGCAAGTCGACGCTCGGCAAGACGGTGATGGGCATCTACACGCCGACCGCGGGCGACATCCGCTTCGCCGGGCGCGAGATCGGACGGCTGCCCCGGCGCGAGCGGCGCGCCGTCGCCAAGGATCTCCAGTACGTCTACCAGGACCCGGGCGCCTCGCTCGACCCCCGGTGGAAGATCGGGCTCTCGCTGCAGGAGCCGCTCAAGATCCACACCACGCTGACCCGGGCCGAGCGGGACCGCGAGGTGCGTGCGATCCTGGCCACGGTCGGGCTCCCGGACGCCCACCTCGACCTCTACCCGCACGAGCTGAGCGGCGGCCAGCAGCGCCGCGTCGGGCTCGCGCGCATCCTCACCCTGCGGCCCCGCCTGGTGATCCTGGACGAGCCGACCTCCGGGCTCGACGTCTCGGTCCAGGCCAGCGTGCTCAAGCTGTTCCGCCGCCTCCAGGAGACGTTCGCGCTCACCTACGTGTTCATCTCGCACGATCTCTCGGTGGTCCGCGCGATGTGCGCAGGCATCGCGGTGATGTATCTCGGGAAGCTCGTGGAGCTCGGCCCGACCGCTCACGTCTTCGAAACACCGCGTCACCCCTACACGCAGTCGCTGCTGGCCGCGGTGCCGCGCATCGGAGGCCGCCGCATCACCCAGGACTTCGCGTTGGAAGGCGAGCCGCCGAATCCGCGCGACGTGCCGAGCGGCTGCCGCTTCCGGACCCGCTGCCCGCTGGCCCAGGCCCGGTGCGCGACGGAGGAGCCACCGCTCCGCCCGATCGACGGGCGCACCGTGGCCTGTCACTTCGCCTGACGCGGGCACGAGAGGTATCGTTCACGGATGGCCCGACTCGATCCCGCGCACCCTCGGCCGCCATCGTCTCCCCGGCCAGCCCGATGCCGAGACGCTCTTCCAGGTTCAGGCGCCGAGACTGCGCGTCAACTGTCCGCGGCCTCGGATCCAGCGCGGCGGGGCCTCTCGCCGTCAGCCCGATGACCATCGAGCCGGTCGGGGGAATCGGACGCGCGCGGCGAGGGGCCAGCTCGAGCTGCCCCAGCCGCCGGGCTGAGGCACCGGCTTCTGTGCTACCGTTGGCTCCCTCGGGAGGAGCGCTCGTGCAGATCGGCGCGGACATCGGCGGCACCTTCACGGACATCGTGGCCCTGGACCGCACCGGCCGGCTCGCGCTCACCAAGGTGCCGAGCACGCCCAAGGACCTCCTGGACGGCATCGCGGTCGCCACCGCCAGGGTGCTCGCGCTGGCCGGCGCTGAGCCGGGCGACGTCGAGCGGTTCATCCACGGCACCACCGTCGCCACCAACGCGGTCCTCGAGCAGAAGGGGGCCACGACCGCCATCCTGACCACCGAAGGGTTCGAGGACGTGCTCGAGATGGGGCGGATGAAGCGCTCGCGCATGTACGACCTCGACATGGACCCGGAGGTCCCGACCTTCCTCGCGCCGCGGCGGCGCCGGCTCGGCATCCGCGAGCGACTCGACGCCCGGGGACGCGTGCTGGTCCCGCTGCACGAAGCGGACGTGCGGAAGGCGGTGGAGGCCCTGCGCGCGCAGCGGGTGTCGGCCATCGCGGTGTGCTACCTCTTCTCGTTCCTGAACGGAGCGCACGAGCGGCGGACGCGCGACATCATCGCGGAGCTCGCGCCGGACATCAGCGTTTCCCTCTCATCAGAGGTCGACCCGACCTTCCGGGAGTACGAACGGTTGTGCGTGACCGCGTTCGACGCCTACCTCGGCCCGGTGGTGAAGCGCTACCTCGCGGGCCTCGCCGACACCCTGCGCGGCCTCGGGGTACCCGGCGTGCCGCTGATCATGCGCTCGCGCGGCGGCATCGTGTCGGCGGCGCTCGCCGCGCAGCAACCCGTCACGCTCTTCCTCTCGGGGCCGGCGGGCGGGGTCATCGGCGCCGCGTTCGCGGCCGAGCGCTCCGGGGTGCGCGACTTCGTGTCGCTCGACATGGGCGGCACCAGCAACGACGTGGCCCTGGTGCGGGACGGGCGGCCCCTGCTCGTCAGCGAGGGCGCGATCGGGTCCTACCCGGTGCGCACCCCGATGGTGGACGTCAACACCATCGGCGCCGGCGGCGGCAGCATCGCGTGGATCGACGCCGCCGGCGGGCTCCGGGTGGGGCCGCGCAGCGCCGGCGCCGAGCCGGGGCCCGCCTGCTACGCGCGCGGCGGCGACGAGGCCACGGTGACCGACGCCAGCGTCGTGCTCGGCTACCTGAACCCCGCGCGCTTCGCCGGCGGCGCCCTGACCCTTGACGTGGCCGCCGCTGAGCGCGCGGTGGCCGTCCTCGGCCGCCGGCT
>WNFC01016378.1_pt1 | contig 13673 bp, 11 predicted proteins | sample 5400541 | NCBI WGS metagenome assembly WNFC01 (sample SAMN13153342, study PRJNA577476) | soil metagenome | isolation source: 120 cm saprolite under Douglas fir tree site 2 hole 2 replicate 1 | place: USA:California | collected 2015-04-18
GGTGCGCGCATGCTCCTCGGCGATCGGCTCCCACAGGCGATCGTCGTCGACGAGAGCGAGGTACTCGTGCGCGATCTCCATGCTCGACTTCGCGAGCGTCATCTCCAGGTTTTGCACGAGCGTGCGGAAGAAGCCCCACTCGGCGTGCAGCCGGCGCAACTCGTCGATGTCTGCGTCCTCGAACGCGCTGCCGCAGCCGTACCAGGCCGGCAGCAGGCAGCGGTTTTGCGTCCACGCGAAGACCCAGGGAATCGCGCGGAGCGACCCGAGGTACTCGACCCCTTCAGGACGCCGTGAGGGGCGCGAGCCGATGTTGAGCAGCGCGAGCTCGTCGACCGGCGTGAACGCACGGAAGAAGTCGACGAAGCTTGGATCGTCGACGAGCCCGCGGTACGCGGCGCGCGACCGGTCGGCGAGACCGGCGACGAGCACCTCGGCACCCTCCGGCGGCTTGACGTCGGTGCGTTCCGGCGCGGCGGCGAGCAGCGTCGCCGCGAGTGCGGCCTCGAGGTTTCGATACGCGAGCCCGGGCAGGCCGTACTTGAACGCGATCGTCTCGCCCTGCTCCGTCAGCTTGAGGCGTCCCGGCGGCTCCCCTTGCGGCTGCGCGAGGATCGCGTCGTACGTCGGGCCGCCGCCTCGCCCCGCGCTGCCGCCGCGCCCGTGGAAGACCGTGAGCTCGACGCCGCGGCGGCGCGCGACGGCCGCGAGCTCGACGAGTGCGTGGCGGATCTCCCATTGCGCCGCGAGATAGCCGGCGTCCTTCGCCGAGTCGGAGTAGCCGACCATGACCTCGCGGCAGCCGACGCCGTCGAGGAGCTCCTCGTAGATCCGCGGCGCGGCACGCAGCGTCTCGACCGACTCGAACAGCGGGACGATGGACAGCGGTTCGCTCGTCAGCTCGTGTACGCGCACCACGTCGGCGGCGGACTCGGTGCCGGAGACGATCACGGTGTCGAGGGCAGCGGCGCCGTGCCGCGCGCGCGCCGTCACCGCCGCGTCGAGCATCGCGCGGACGCGCTCATCGCCCCGCGCGACATCGCGCGCGTGAACACGCACGTCGAGCTTCGCGAGGTGCAGTCCAAACAGCTCGACACGACGCCGCAACGCGGCGAGCGAGCCGTCGGCAATGCGTGCGCCGCGGTTTGCACGCAGGCTCCGGTCGAGGAGCTCGAGATCCTCGGCGAAACGCTCGACCGACTCGTACGCGTCGTCGTCGAGCCGGCGCCACATGAAGGAGAGCTTGCGGCGGTACGGCTCGTCCTCGTTCTGGTCGCCGATCACGCCCGCATACTCCGGCAGCTCGCGCTCGTCGCGCGCGATCGACTCGGCGAGCTCGTCGTCGATCAAGGTCAGCCGCGACGAGACGCCGATCGCGGCGGCGAGCGCACGTACCTCGTCGCGGTAGCGGCTGCGCAGCAGCCGGCGGCCGCGTTCGAGCGCCTCGGCAACGGTGTCCGGCCCCGCGTTCGGATTACCGTCCGCGTCGCCGCCGATCCACGTGCCGAACCGCAGTGGCGCCGGCGCGCCGGGCAGACGGCGCCGGTACTCCGCGAGCAGGCGCTCGGCTGCGTCGATCAGGCTCTGCTCGAAGAACCAGTGCCCGTTGCGGATCTCGTCGACCACGCGGGGCCGCCGTGAGCGCACCTCGTCCATCTGCCAGAGCATCGTGATCTCGGCGGCGAGCTCGACCTCGATCTCGTTCCGGCGCGACGGGGCGAGCCGCAGGTCGTCGAGGCCCGTGAGCAGCGCGCCGACGCGGCGCTGCGACTCGAGCACCGTGCGGCGCGTCGCCTCCGTCGGATGCGCCGTTAGCACGAGCTGGAGCGAGACATTTCGTTCGAGCTCCGCCTGCGGGATGCCGTCGAGCTTGGCGAAAGCGTCCGCGAGCGACTCGGGCGGAACGCGTTGCTCCCGCTCGTACTCGAGGCGCCGGCGCACGCGGTGCTGCTGTTCCGCGACGTTCGTGAGCTGGAAGTAGAGCGCGAAGGCGCGCAGGACACTCGCCTGGCGCTCGATCGGGAGCGCCGCGACGCCCTCGAGCAGCTCGTCGTGCGGCGACCCCGCACGGGCGGCGCGCGCGAGGGCGCGGACGCGCTCGACGTCCTCGAGCAGCGTCTCGTCCTCCTGCTCGACGAGCACGCGGCCGAGCAGATCGCCGAGCAGGCGGACGTCGCGCCGAAGGGGCGCGTCGGCGGGGGCCTCCTCGTGAACGACCATGCGGTCTAGGGTAGGCACGAACCCCAGCAAACCGCACAATCGGAGGCCTGTTGAACAACTCCCACGCTAGCTTCGATCCATGGGTCTGACGCTGTTCGAGAAGGTCTGGGAGAGCCATATCGTGCGCCGTGCGGAGGGTCTGCCCGACCTGCTCTACGTCGATCTCCACCTCGTCCACGAGGTCACGTCGCCGCAGGCGTTCGAGGGCCTACGCGTAGCCGGCCGCAAGGTACGGCGCCCCGATCTGACGCTCGCGACGATGGATCACAACGTCGTCACGGGCGACGACACGCCGATGGACGATCTTTCACGGCAGCAGCTCGCCGCGCTCTCCCGGAACTGCGACGAGTTCGGCGTTCCGCTCTATGCGACCGGCAGCGGGCGCGAGGGCATCGTGCACGTGATCGGCCCGGAGCTCGGACTGTCGCAGCCTGGCATGACGATCGTGTGCGGCGACTCGCACACATCGACCCACGGTGCGTTCGGCGCGCTTGCGTTCGGCATCGGGACGTCGGAGGTCGAGCACGTGCTCGCGACACAGACGTTGCAGCAGCGGAAGCCGCGTTCGTTGCGCATTCGGTTCGAGGGCGAGCTCCCGAGCGGCATCACGGCGAAGGACATCGTCCTCGCCGCGATCGGCCGGCTCGGCGTCGACGGCGGCGTCGGGCACGTGATCGAGTACGCAGGCCCGGTGATCGAGCAGCTCTCGATGGAGGGCCGCCTGACGATCTGCAACATGTCGATCGAGGCGGGCGCGCGCGCCGGGATGATCGCGCCCGACGAGACGACGTTCGCGTATCTCCAGGGTCGCCCCGGAGCGCCGCAGGGCGCCGCGTGGGAGCAGGCGCTCGAGCGCTGGCGCGCGCTGCCGACGGACGCCGATGCGGTGTTCGACCGCGAGCTCGTGATCGACGTCTCGGAGATCGTCTCCCAGGTCACCTGGGGCACGAACCCGGGCATGGTCGTGCCGATCGACGGCGTCGTCCCCGATCCGGACTCCTTCGACGACGCCGACGCGCGGGCAGCCGCCGAGCGCGCGCTCGCGTACATGGCGCTCGAGCCGGGCACGCCGATCCGGGAGATCGAGGTCGGGCGCGTCTTCATCGGCTCCTGCACGAACTCGCGCATCGAGGACTTGCGAGCGGCGGCTGCGGTCGTACGCGGGCACCACGTGCATCCGTCCGTGCGCGCAATGGTCGTTCCGGGCTCGGCGCAGGTGAAGCAGCAGGCGGAGGCGGAAGGGCTCGACAAGATCTTCGTCGATGCCGGCTTCGAATGGCGGCGCGCGGGCTGCTCGATGTGCCTCGGCATGAATCCGGACGTCCTCGCACCGGGCGAGCGCTGCGCGTCGACGTCGAACCGCAACTTCGAGGGCCGCCAGGGCGCCGGCGGTCGGACGCATCTCGTCAGCCCTGCTGTCGCCGCGGCGACGGCGATCGCCGGGCACTTCGCCGACGCGCGTGAGCTGGTGCCGGCGTGAGAGCGTTCCGCACCGTGACGTCGCACGCGCTCGCGCTCGATCGCCCGGACGTCGACACCGACCAGATCATCCCGAAGCAGTTCCTGAAGCGGATCGAGCGGAGCGGCTTCGGCGAGTTCCTCTTCTTCGACTGGCGCAAGGATCCGGACTTCGAGCTGAACCGGCCGGAGGCGCAGGGCGCGCGCGTCCTCGTCACGGGCCGCAACTTCGGCTGCGGCTCGTCGCGCGAGCATGCGCCGTGGGCGTTGCAGGACTACGGCTTCGACGCGATCGTGGCGCCGTCGTTCGGCGACATCTTCCGGCAGAACTCGCTGAAGATCGGCCTGCTTCCGGTACGGCTGCCGCCCGAGCAGGTGAAGGAGCTGATGGCGCGGGCCGACGCGGGCGAGGAGATCACGGTCGATCTCGAGGCGCGCACGGCGGGCGGCTTCCCGTTCGACCTGGACGACTTCGCGCGCGAGTGCCTGCTCGAAGGCCTGGACGACATCGCGCTGACGCTCCGCGAGGAAGACGCGCTCGCGGCGTACGAGTCCGCGCACGCGGCTCCGATCGCTACGACCTCGCTGTAGGAAGTTCGCCCCGCCGTCCGGATTCCCGGGCGTCCCGCGCGGCCACGTCCCGTGGCAGCCACGAGCCGTGGCTCTTGGAGACGTCCGCGACGTCGCAACGCGGGGAGTCATCCGCAGCGACCAGCACACCGCCTCGGGACGACACGTCTCGTAGCCCCACGCCTGGTGGCAGTCACCGGACGTGGCTCTTCGAGACGCTTGGAGAAGGAGGCGCCCGCCGCGCAGGAGCGCAGCGGACGCCTCCCGGTCGACGGCGCTTCAGGAGGGAGTGAGGCCGTCGAAACGCAAATCGGTCGGATCCGTCAGGCGCCCTCGGCGTGCTGCGCGGCTACTTCCTGCTTCATCAGCCCGAGCAGGTGGTGGTAGAGCTCCGCGAGCCCGGCCTCCGACAGCGGCCCGCGGTTCGCGCGCTGCAGGTACTGCAGCATCCATTCCTCCCGCGCGAGATCGACGAAGCCGATCCCGTGCTCGTCCTTGTAGCGCTTCAGCCCGGCGACGAGCTTCAAACGCTTGTTCACGAGCTCGACCAGCGAACGGTCGAGGTCGGAGATCTCGCGGCGGACGCCGAGGACGTACGGGTCCTCGACCGCCGCGACCGGTCCCCCACTCTCGGTCGAGCTCATGCTCCCTCCTCGGTGTGACCTTCGTAGACGCCGACGACGCGCAGGGTGCGCGTCACGGCCTCGAGCTCCCGCAGCGCGACTCGCACGGCGGGGTCGAGCGGATGACCCGCGACGACGGCGTCGAAGCGGTACTTCCACGGTGTCGCGGGCAATGGGCGCGACACGAGCCTCACGAGGTCGAGCCCCGCGCGCGCGAACGGCTCGATCGCAGCGAAGAGCGCGCCAGGTTTGTGGTTCGTCGCAAACGTGAACGCTGTGCGCGCGTCGCGAAGCGGGCGGTCGACGCGGGTGTACGGGGCGATCGACACGAAGCGCGTGAACGCGACGGTGTCGCCCACGTCGTGCTCGAGCACCGTGAGGCCGTAGAGGTCGACGGCCTCCTCGCCGACGATCACGGCCACGGTCGGATCGCCGTCCTCCGCCGCCTGACGTCCCGCCTCGGCCGTCGTCGACGAGGCGATCACCGACGCCTTCGGCATCCTCTCGAGCAGGCTCCGGCACTGGTCGAGCGCGGTCGGATGAGAGCGCACGGTGCGGATCTCGTCGAGCGGGATCGATGCCGACGCGGCGAGGCAGTGCCGAATCGGCAGGATCGTCTCCCCCACGATCGACAGCGCGCGCTCGTACAGCAGGTCGTGCGTCTCGGCGACGGCGCCCACGAGCGAGCTCTCGATCGGCAGCACCCCGAACGTCGCCTCGTGACTGACAACGGCGTCCGCGACCGCGCGGAAGCCCACGAGCGGCACGAGCGTGTCCGTGGGAAAGAGCGTCGCGGCGGCCGCCGACGTGTGCGTGCCGACCGGCCCGGGATAGGCGACGTTCGGGCTCATCTGGTGCTGCTCGGAGTCTGGGTCATCGAAGGTTCGCCTCCACGCGAACGAGAACGGAAGTCCCGCGGGAGATATGAGCTAGCCGGGCGACAGCGGGGAAGCGAAAGCGCCGGCTAGCGCGTAAAGGCGAACGCGTAGAAGCCCTTGAAGGACGTAATGGTGCAGGGGGCTTCGAACGCGAGAACCATCACGAACCAGGGTACGGGGCCGACGCCGCCGGGTCAACAGCGAGTTGTGCCCTTACCGCGGCGCCGAACTCCGCCGTCGTGGCGGTCCCGCCGAGATCGGCGGTCGGCGTCGACGCGAGCGCGGACTCGATCGCACGCACGAGCACCTGCGCCTCCTGCGGACGCGCCAGCCCGTGCTCGAGCATCAGCGCGGTGGAACGCAGCATCGCCGTCGGATTCGCCAGGCCGCGGCCCGCGATGTCGGGCGCGGAGCCGTGCACCGGCTCGAAGATCCCCGGACCCCCGTCCGACAGGCTCGCCGACGGCGCGAGCCCCAGGCCGCCGGTCACTGCCGCGGCGAGGTCGGAGAGGATGTCGCCGAACATGTTCTCCGTCACGAGCACGTCGAACTGCTCGGGCGTGGTCGCGAGCTGCATCGCGGCGTTGTCGACGAGCATGTGCTCGACGCGCACCTGCGGATGCTCCGGCGCGATCTGATTGACCACGCGCCGCCACATTCGGGACGTCTCGAGCACGTTGGCCTTGTCCACCGACGTCAGCAGGCCGCGGCGCGACTCCGCGAGGACGAACGCGCGGCGGGCGATCCGCTCCACCTGGCGCGGGTGGTACTCGCACGTGTCGAACACGGTGCCGTCCTCGCGCACGCCCCTTGCTCCGAAGTAGAGACCACCGACGAGCTCGCGGACGATCAGGACGTCCACGTCGCCGGCGACCGCAGGACGCAGGTTCGCGTACGTATCGAGCGCCGCACGCAGCCCGAGCAGCCCCTGCTCGGGACGAATGTCGGCCGCGTCGAATTCCGGGTCCCCGACCGGCCCCTTCAAGACAGCCGTCGCCGCGAGGCAGGCTTCGACCGTCTCCTCCGGCAGCGGGTTCCCGGTCGCGCGGATCGCCGCGGCGCCGATCAGCCGCTCCTCGATCTCGACGTCGGGCGCGAGCAATGCCAACGCCTGCCGCGCCTGCTCCACGACCTCCGGGCCTATCCCGTCCCCCGGCAGGAGGACGACTCTCTCGCTACCCGTCGGCAAGCGCACCCTCGGTGAGCGAGCGCGGCTGGCGGCCCCGCGGGCGCGGCGTGAAGCCGGCCGCCTGCATCGCCTCGTTCCAGCTGCCGAACACGCGCGCCACCGTCTGACGCGAGGGATGATTCTCGCCCGCCTGGTCCCACTCGCTCGTCAGCGGCGTGCGGCTGTACTTGCGGTACCAGAGTGTGATCGCGTAGACGATCGTCTCGGGCGTCCAGCGGAACCCCGTCCGCGGCCCGGTTCTCATGTTGCACCTCCTGTGGTCGACGTTTGCTTAGACCTGGACACCGAGGGTCTCCAGGATCTGGTCTGCGTCCGGCTGGACGCGCGTGATGTCGAAGCGGTCGGCGACGACGCCGGGCGTCTTCAGCCCGTCGCCGGTGACGAGCAGGACGACGCGGTCGTTCTCGCCGAGCTCGCCGTTCGTGACGGCCGCGCGCAGCGCGCCGAGCGTCACGCCCGGAGCGGTCTCGCCGAACACGCCGGTCGTCTCGGCGAGCAGCGCGATGTTGTCGGCGACCTCGTCCTCGGCAACGGCGTGAACGGAGCCTCCGGACGCCCTTGCGACGCTGACCGCGAGGTCGCCGTCGGCGGGACTGCCGATCGCGAGCGAGCGTGCGATCGTGTTCGGCCGCACCGGCTTCACGCGCCCGCCCTCGGCGAACGCCGTCGCGACCGGGGAGCAACCCTCGGCCTGGCCGCCGATCAGCCGCGGCGCCGTCCCGTCGACGAGCCCGAGCTCGAGGAGCTCGGAGAAGCCCCGATGCACCTTCGAGAACATCGCGCCCGACGCGATCGGCGCGATCACGGCGTCGGGGAGCTCCCAGCCGAGCTGCTCGGCGATCTCGAACGCGAGCGTCTTCGAGCCCTCCGCGTAGTACGCACGCAGGCCGACGTTCACGAACGCCCAGTCGAGCTCGAACGACAGCTCGACGCTCAGCCGGCTGCAGTCGTCGTAGCTCCCGTCGACGGCGATGATCTTCGCGCCGTAGATCGAGGTTGCGATGAGCTTCTCGGGCTCGAGGTCGGCCGGACAGAGGACGACGGCTTCGAGGCCCTCGGCGGCGGCGCGAGCCGCGACGGCGTTCGCGAGATTGCCGGTCGAGGAGCACGAGAGCGTCGTGCGACCGAGCTCGAGCGCCTTCGCGGCGGCGACGGCGACGACGCGGTCCTTGAACGAGTGCGTCGGGTTCGCCGTGTCGAGCTTGAGCCAGAGCTCGCGGACACCGAGCGCCGACTCGAGGCGGGGTGCGCGGATGAGCGGCGTCAGGCCCGGCGGGAGACGCTGCTCGGCCGGCGGCGCTACGGGCAGCAGGCCGGCGTACCGCCAGATCGAGCGCGGACCGGCCTCGATCGGCACTTGAGGGCTGTGGCAGACACGTGCGGTGCTCCTTTCGTCCTTCGCTCGACATCCTCCGAACGGACAGTCCGTTCGGCCGGGCTTGGCACCACATCCCTGGGGACAGGTTGCCGAGGCGTCACAGGGCCGGTTCCCTCAGCCTCTCTCGATGCGGAGCGGGACGTGGTGCCCGCGCCGGTAGTGCTGGCACTATACGAAATGAAGTAGTCGGTCGTCAAACCGAACATTTGAGGACCGCCCCCTCCGAGGCGGACGAGACGAGCAGCGCATAGCGCGCGAGCACCCCCGTCGTGTACCGCGGCGCCGGCGGCATGACCGAGGCGAGCCGCGCCGCGATCTCGTCGTCGGAGAGCCGCACGCGAAGCTCTCGGGCGGCGACGTCGAGCTCGATGGTGTCTCCGTCGCGCAGCGCGCCGATGGGACCGCCGCGCGCCGCTTCCGGCGCGACGTGCCCGACCATCAGGCCGTGCGTCGCGCCCGAGAAGCGCCCGTCCGTGATCAGCGCGACTTCGTCGCCGAGCCCTTCACCGACGAGCGCAGCGGTCACGTGCAGCATCTCGCGCATGCCGGGCCCGCCGGCGGGGCCCTCATAGCGGATCACGACGACGTCGCCCGCTTCGATGCTCCGCGCCTTCACCGCGGCGAAGCACTCCTCCTCCGACTCGAACACGCGCGCCGGGCCGGAGTGGAACAGGCGCTCGTGGCCGGCGAGCTTCACGACCGAGCCTTCCGGCGCGAGGTTGCCGCGCAGGATCGCGAGGCCGCCGCTCGCCTTCAGCGGCCGCTCGATCGGCACGACGACCTCCTGTCCCGGCGTCTCGACCACGGCCGTCGCCACCTGCGCGAGCGAGCGCCCGTCGACGTTCGGTGCGTCGCCGTGCACGAGCCCTGCCTTCAGCAGCTCGCGCGCGACGAGCGCGACGCCGCCCGCGGCGTGGAGGTCGGTCGCGACGAAGCGGCCGCCCGGCTTGATGTCGGCAACGATGGGCGTTCGCTCTGCGATGCGGTCGAAGTCCTCGAGCTCGAGTGGGATGCCGAGCTCGCGCGCGATCGCGAGCAGGTGCAGGACGCCGTTCGTCGAGCCGCCGGTGGCCGCGACTGCCGCGGCCGCGTTCTCGAGCGCGTCCCGCGTGATCACTTGCGACGGACGTACGTCGTCGCGGACGAGCCGCATCGCGATCTTCCCGGCCTCGTAGGCCGCGTCGTGCTTCGCGGGATCGGTTGCGGGGATGTCGTTCAGGCCTGCCGGGCTGATGCCGAGGAACTCGAGGACGTTGGCCATCGTGTTCGCGGTGAACTGGCCGCCGCACGCGCCGGCGCCCGGGCACGCGACCCCTTCGAGCTCGTGCACGTCGGCGTTGCTCATCGTCCCGGCCGCCGCTGCTCCGACCGCCTCGAAGACGTCCTGGATCGTCACGTCGCGGCCGCGGAACCGGCCGGGCGCGATCGAGCCGTTGTAGAGCACGAGGCCAGGCACATCGAGCCGCGCGAGCGCCATCACCGCGGCGGGGATCGTCTTGTCGCAGCCGACGAGGCAGACGAGCCCGTCGAGCAGGTGACCGCGCACGACGAGCTCGATCGAGTCGGCGATCGTCTCGCGTGAGACGAGAGACGCACGCATCCCCTCGGTGCCCATCGAAACGCCGTCGGAGACGGCGATCGTATTGAACTCGACCGGTGTCCCTCCCGCCTCGATGATCCCGCGGCGGACGTGCCGTGCGAGCTCGCGCTGGTTCCAGTTGCACGGCATCGTCTCGATCCACGTCGTCGCGATACCGACGAGCGGGCGCGCGAGCGCGTCGTCGTCGATGCCGATGCCCTTCAGCATCGCGCGCGCCGGCGCGCGGTCGACGCCGTCGGTGATCGCAGCGCTGTGGCGCTTCGCCGGATCGCTGGGACGGGCGTACGGATCGCTCATACGGCGCTTGCTCCTGTCGTCGTCACGGGTAGGTGGAGGACCTCGTGGTCCGGGAACCGGTCCGAGAGCTCCGCGGCGGTCTCGCCGGCCTGGTCCTTCTCCGCCCAGACGATCACGGTCGGGCCGGAGCCGGAAAGCGTCGCGCCGAGAAAGCCGCGCGGCGGGTTGCTGCGGATCGCCTCGAGATGCGGCGCGTGCGCCGCGCGGTACGGCTCGTGCAGGCGGTCGTCGGCGCTCGCGGCGAACAGGAGCCGGTCGCCGGACGCGAGCGCTGCACCGAGCAGCGTCGCGCGGATCGCGCTGAAGACGGCGTCGGCGTGCTGCACCGCATGCGGCAGCGACGCGCGCGCCTCCGCCGTCTTCATGCGCTCCTGCGGGACGACGGCGATCGCGGCCGCCGGCACGTCGTCGGCGACCCGTGCGATGTGGCCGTCCCAGGTCAAGCAGACGCCGCCGACGAGCGCGGCGGCGAGATTGTCGGCGTGCCCCTCGAGCGGGAGCCCCTTGGCGAGCAGCTCGTCCGCGTCGGGGTCCGCTCCCGCGGCGATCGCGCCGGCGACGAGCCCGAGCGCGATCACGGCCGCGCTCGAGCCGAGCCCGCGCTCGCGCGGGATGCGGTCGACGAAGGTGAACGACCGGCCTTCCGGCGAGGCGAAGCGGGCGAACGCCTGCACGCCGAGGTGCGATCCGTCCACGGGGTGCCCGTTCGGCTCGCCGACCTCGAGCTCGTTCCAGAGGTCGAGCGCGACAGCCGCGACGTCGAAGCCGGGGCCGAGATTCGCGCTCGTCGCGGGTGCGCGCACATGGATCGTCATGCGGCGAGCCTCGCGGCCGCGTCCGGATCCTTGAGCCCATGCCCGGTGATCACGCAGACGACCCGCTCGCCCGGTTGCGTTGCGCCGCGCGCAACGGCCGCGACTCCCGCGGCGGAGGCGGGCTCGCAGAAAAGCCCTTCCTCGTGCCCGAGCAGGCGCCACGCGCCGGTGAGCTCCTCGTCGCTCACGGTCACGATCGAGCCGCCGGAACGCTCGAGCGCCTCCTCGACCTCGGCGCGGTGGATCGGCTCGACGATGCGAATCGCGGATGCGATCGTGTCCGCACGGTGCTCCGCCTGGGTCGGGTGCAGGCGCGGCAGCTCGCCGGCGGCCTCGAGGAAGCCGCGGGCATAGGCCTTCGTGTTGCCGCCGCCGCCGTACGGGAGCGCAAGCGCGTCGGGCATTCCGCCGAGTTGCTCGACGATCTCGAACGCCGCGGTCTTCTGACCTTCGATCCGGTGCGGGTTCGTCGAGTTGACGAGCACGAGCCCGTCGTCGGCGGCGAGCCGGAGGGCTTCGGCGTACGCATCGGAGAACGTCCCGTTCACCTCGACGATGCGCGCGCCGACCGCGCGCACCTGCACGAGCTTCGAGCTCGCAGCGGCGCCCGCGACGACGACGATCACGGCCTCGAGGCCCGCACGCGCGGCGTACGCGGCCGCCGATGCGGCCGTGTTGCCGGTCGATGCGCAGACAACGCCGGCTGCGCCATCGGCGAGCGCCTTCGTGACGGCGACGCTCATTCCCCGGTCCTTGAACGAGCCGGTCGGGTTCGCGCCCTCCCACTTGAGCCAGAGGTCGACGCCGAACCGCTCCGACAGGCGCGGTGCGTGCAGGAGCGGCGTGTGTCCCTCTCCGAGCGTGACGATCACAGGGGGCGCTCCGAGATGACCGGCACGACGAAAGGGCTCGCCAGCACCTCCGGCAGCGCGGCGATCTCCGCAAGCGCCGCACGGACGGCGCCGAGCGGGGCCGCGTGCAAGACCAGCTCGATCGCAGCGCGACCGTCGTCGAGGCGCTGCACGAGCTGCGCGACCGAGACCTCGTGCGCAGCGAGGCAGCTCGCGGCGTGCGCAAGCACGCCCGGTCGGTCAGCGACGTCGAGGTGCGCGTAGAACGGCGAGCGCCATTCGCCCTCCGGCAGGAAGTCGAGCTCGCGCCAGCAGGCGTCGTTCTGCAGGAAGCCCGTGCCGGCGGTGCCGACGACGCTCACGAGATCGGCGACGACGGCGGAGGCGGTCTCGATCCCGCCCGCACCCGGCCCCCCCAAGGTGATCTCGCGGATGGCGTCGCCCTGGAGCATGACGGCGTTGAACGCGCCGTCCACCGCGGCGAGCGGATGCGACCGCTCGACGAGCGCCGGCTGCACGCGCACGTCGACGCGGCCATCGACGAGGCTTGCGATGCCGACGAGCCGCACCACCATGCCGAGCTGCGCGGCCGCGGACACATGCGAGGGCTCGATCTCCGTGATCCCGCGCGTATCGACGTCGTCGAGCGTCACGCGCGAGCCGAACGCGACCGTGGCCAGGATCGCCATCTTCGCCGCGGCGTCGGCGCCGTTCACGTCGTCGCTCGGATCGGCCTCGGCGTAGCCGAGCGCCTGCGCCTCGGCGAGCGCGTCGGCGTAGGAGCCGCCGCGCTCCATGCGCGAGAGGATGAAGTTCGTCGTGCCGTTGACGATCCCGAGCAGGCGATGAACGTTCGAGACGACGAGCGACTCGCGTAGCACCTTCACGACCGGGATCGCCGCGCACACCGACGCCTCGAAGCGCAGCTGCACGCCCGCCGCCGACGCGATTGCGAACAGGTCTGCGCCCTCACGGGCGACGAGCTGCTTGTTCGCCGTCACGACGGACTTGCCGGCGCCGAGCAGCTCGCGCACGTAGCCGCCGGCCGGATCGAGCCCACCCATCACCTCCGCGACGACGTCCACCGACGGGTCGTCGCGGATCGCCGCGAAGTCGGTCGTCAGAACGCCGTCGGCAGCGACAAAAGGCCGCTCTTTCCCGGCGTCGCGAACGAGCGCGTGGACGACGCGCAGCCGGTGCCCGGTCGCCCGCTCGATTTCATCGGCGCTCTCGACGAGCAGGCGGTTGACCGAGGCGCCGACCGTGCCGTACCCGAGTAGGGCGACGCCGACGTCAACGGACGCCTTAGCGAACGCCATGCGCCTCCGCACCCAGAAGCCCTTCGACGCCCGCAAGGGCGCGGAGCTCCTTTCCGACGCGCTCGAGGTCGGCGGCGCGCGCCTCACCCTGCTCGCGCAGCTCCTTGAACTTCGGCCGCCCATTGTCGTCGTCCTCGAACAGCTCCTTCGCAAAGGCGCCGCTGCGGATCTCCTCGAGAATGCCGCTCATCCGCTCGCGCACGCCGTCGTCGACGACACGCGTGCCGCGCGACAGGTCGCCGTACTCGGCGACATCCGAGATCGAGTAGCGCATGTACTCGAAACCGCCCTCGTACAGCAGGTCGACGATCAGCTTCAGCTCGTTCAGACACTCGTAGTAGGCGATCTCCGGCTGGTAGCCCGCCTTCACGAGCGTGTCGAAGCCGGCCTGCACGAGCGCGGGGACGCCGCCGCACAGCACGGCCTGCTCGCCGAAGAGGTCGCTCTCCGTCTCCTCCGCGAAGGTCGTCTCGAG
>WNFC01009699.1_pt1 | contig 13671 bp, 15 predicted proteins | sample 5400541 | NCBI WGS metagenome assembly WNFC01 (sample SAMN13153342, study PRJNA577476) | soil metagenome | isolation source: 120 cm saprolite under Douglas fir tree site 2 hole 2 replicate 1 | place: USA:California | collected 2015-04-18
CAAGAGGTCGCGGTCTTCCGCGTAAAGCGCGAAAAGAAGGCGGTACAGCAGCGTCAGCGCCGCTTCCCGAACTTTCCCGAGATACGCGCGGTCAGGCACGGCGGGCTGTTTGGTGTCGGCACGTGCAAGCGCACGCAAGAGGTCCGGAAACACCTGACCGAATACAACATCGACCAGACTTTCGCGAACGCGACTTTCCCAGTTGCGGCCTTCATCGAGCGCGAGTTGATGAAACGTGCGCCCGTCCGCCCCGGACACGAATGACTCGCGCCGGAACATCAACCACATCACTTTCAGCAGATGGGCAGACCAATCTTCTTGGCTGGCAAAATGCGGCGATTGCCGCAGCGCCTGGAGGTCGCCTTGCGTTTCTCTCAGGCCCAAAATCCAGGCGAGATCGATTTCGAAATATTCCTCGAGCCGAGACTTCGCGCCTTGGAAATAGAGTCGCCAGTGCCGTCCGTTGGTGAGGATGCCCCATCGTACATGGCCGTCCGATTGCACGTCGGCGCGTGATAGATAACGGATGATTTGGCCCGATGGGGTTTCATCACCCGCAGCGCCGGCGCCACGTCGGTCGAGTCCGACACTCCAAGCCTTGGCATCTCCAACCGCGACCGCGAAGGGGTAGCGTTGCGCCGATTTCGATTTTCGATCCGCTTGAGCGAACGCTGAAGGATCAGCAAACAAGAGATAGTCGGGAACGCTGGCGCGCCCCTTCACTTCCGCGCGTTCTTGAACCGAGTAGCAGCCTTCCCAACCGAGCGCATGCAAGACTGGCCGAATGATCCGTTCTTCCGTCTGTGGTTCATTTAGGCTGGCCGGGTTTGCGACCCCTGCGAAAATCGATCGCAAATTCTGCCGGAATGCGACCATTGTTTCGGCCGCAACTTCGCGCCACGCATCGGTTCCGGCGATGCCTTCGCTCAGAAAGTCTTCTGTGAATAGTGTCCCTTGCGGCATTGGGTGATTCGCGGTTGCATATGGTGGTTCTGCATAGCATGCCTGACCGTCGTGCGGGCAGTGCCAAGGCTGGCACGATCACGGAATGGCTCGACCGCGAGGGCAACGCACGCATTTGGCGGATCCGCAGCCCGCATGGAGCGCCGTTCCGGCGCGTAATGCGGGAAAGCCTCGCCCTCGGCAACGCCGCCCCCGGATTGCGGGACCGCAAAGCGGTCCCTCCATCCGGGCTACGGTCTCCTCAATACCCTGCCGCCTTGCGCATCGGGTGCGGTTCCGGCGCCGCGACGCCCTTCGGCAGGTCGAACAGGCCGCTCGGCAGCGAGTCGAAGAAGGCCAGCACTTCGGCGGTCTTCACCACGTCGGCGTACTTGGCGTTCATGTCGCACAGGTTGATGGCGTGGCTGGCCTGGGCGCGGTCGAAGCAGCCTTCCTCGGCAAGCGTGATGCGGTAGTTGAGGCTGAAGGCGTCGATGACGCTCGCGCGCACGCAGCCCGACGTGGTGGTGCCGGTGACGATGACGCTGTCGCAGTTAAGGAGCGTCAGGTAGCTCGCGAGGTTGGTGCCGAAGAAGCCCGACGGCTTCTGCTTGTAGATCACAATATCCCGCGGGCCGGGCGCGATCTCGGCCATGATCGCGTTGCCGTCCAGATTGGAGATCACGGTCTTGTTGGCGGCGTCCTCGGCGGAGCGGTTGTTCTTCCAGGCCCAGCTTCCGGAATCCCACAGGTCGCCGCGACGCACGCCGGTGGTGTAGATCACCGGCAGGCCCTTGTCGCGGGCCTTGTCGATCAGGGCGCGGATAAAGGGAAGCGCCACCCAGGCGTCCTCGCCGCAGGAATTGCGCCACTTCTTGATTGACTCCAGAATCGGCTCCGGCTTGTCGCCGCAGAACGCATGATTGACGTCGATGACGAGCAGCGCCGGCCGCTTGCCGAAGCCCTGGCGGGCGCCGTAGCCCGAGGTCGCAAATACCGCCTTGTCGCGCGCGGTGAGGAATTGGTTCCAGATCGGTTCGGTCATGGGTGGATTGCTCCTTAAGGCGAATGACAGGCGTCGGACATCGGACCTTCATACATTGCGCTGCGCTTGCGGGGGAGGGAAGGGCGTCGATGTCCCGTTCGAAGGGTCGTCACCCCCGGAAGCCCGAGAAAAATCGTCACCCAGCGGGCTTGCGGCCGGAACTGCCCTCGCCACAGGGTCGTTGCCTTAAGAAGATCGCATCTCGAATAAAGGACGAACCCGATGAAAGTCAGTGAAATCATGACACGAGATGTCTTTCTCGCGAGCCCGGGTCAAAAATTGCGCGAGGTTGCGGCCGAGATGGAGAAGCGCGACATCGGGGTGCTGCCCGTCAGCGACAGCGATCGCCTGGTTGGGATGATCACGGACCGGGACATTGCCGTGAGGGGGATCTCCCACGGCCTCGGTCCCGAAGCCAGTGTCCGCGACGTGATGAGCGCCGAGGTCAAATATTGCTTCGAGGACGATGAGATCGATGATCTTGCCCAGAACATGGCCGTTGAGCAGATCCGGCGGCTGCCTGTCCTCAACGACAAAAAGCGCCTGGTGGGCATCGTTGCCCTCTGCGATTTGGCTACGTGCCGGAATGGCCGTGCGACGGGAGTGGCGCTGTCCGGCATCTCCCAGGCCGGTGGCCACCACTGTCAGAGCCGTGTCTCGTTGTGATGAGCAAGCGGGCGGCGGCGCCCTCGGCAAATCGAACTGAAAGGTTAATCATATGCCTGTGTGTGATGTGTGCGGAAACGACTATGACAAGACGATCGTTGTCACTCAGGGTCAGCGGAGCATGACATTCGACAGTTTCGAATGTGCGATCGAAGGCATGGCGCCCCGGTGCGCCCATTGCAGCTGCCGCGTCATCGGCCACGGGGTCGAGGCAAAGGGCAAGACCTTCTGTTGCGCCCACTGTGCAAAACAATCCGGAATTTCCGGCATGAAGGATCGAGCGGCCTAGAACGCGTCCACTGACATTCATGCAGCGTCATTGCCGGGCTTGACCCGGCAATCCATCTTTATGCGGAGAAGAAGATGGACCCGCGGGTCAAGCCCGCGGGTGACGGTGTGAAGGGGTGGACAAGCCCGCCCTGCACGCAATCCAGTCGATTTAAATCGGCTTAGGTCCGTAATTGCGGCGTCGCCTGTTTGCGCCTACATTCTTAGGTGCAAACGCGACGAGGAGGGATTGCGATGTTGTCACGGCGCGGCCTGATGATGGCCGGCGGCAGCTTGGCGCTGGCCGCGGGCCCGGCGAGGGCGGCCGCCGTCATGACCGACGACGGATTCTACCGGGAGGACTGGTTTGTCGATAGCTTTCTTGAGCTTGAGGACGATCTCAAGGGCGCGGCAGCCCGCCGCAAAAAACTCGCCGTGATATGGGAGCAGCGCGGCTGTCCGTATTGCCGGGATACCCATCTCGTCAATTTCGCGCAGAAGCATATTGAAACCTATATCCGCGCGCATTTCGAGGTGATCGAGCTCAATATCCACGGCTCCCGCGTCGTCACTGATTTCGATGGCCAGAAATTGGGCGAGAGGCAACTTGCCAGCAAGTATGGGGTGCGAGGCACTCCGACCATCCAGTTTTTCCCCAATCTCGACGATCTCGGCCAGAAGGCGCCGCGGGACCGCGAGGTCAACCGTATCCAGGGCTATCTGGCCCCCAAGGATTTCATTCGCATGTTCGCGTTTGTGGCCGAGCGCGCTTACGAGCGCGGATCGCTACGCGACTTTCTGCGCCGGCAGAGCTGATCGGCGGGACGTGGCGGGAAAGCATGTGTCGATGAAAACGCGGTGTTGTGTTGCCGGCGTGGCGGCCGCGTTGGTGTCGCCCACCGCCGGCCAAGCGGAGCTTCCGCTTGCGCCTTTCAGTATCGTTGTCACCGCGGGTGTGGCCGCCATACCGGCGCCACTGACCGGCAGGCCCGGCGATCCGAAGGAAGGCGGCAAGGTGGTGGCCGAGCGCCGCCTCGGGAATTGCCTGTCGTGCCATGAAATCGACGCGCTGCGCGAAGAGGAATTTCACGGCAATGTCGGCCCCTCCCTCGACGGTGTCGCCGGACGCTGGGACACCGGGACCCTGCGCATGATCGTCGTCAACGCCAAGACGGTGTTCGGCGAGGAGACCGTCATGCCGGCTTTCTACCGGGTCGACGGGCTCAACCGGGTGCGGCCCCAATTCCTCGGCAAGCCGATCCTGACTGCCCAGCAAGTCGAAGATGTGGTCGCATTTCTGGCGACGTTAAAGTGAGCGGGGATGTTATGTCGCGACGATTGAACCGCCGCGAGGCGCTCAACGTGGGCGTCGGCGCGTTTGCGGCGGGCCTGGCCTCCGCGGCCGGTCCGGCCCGCGCGCTGAACGACTACGCCGGCGAGATCAAGAAATTCACCGGCGGGAAGACGCCCGTTGAGGGCCGGGTCAAGCTTGAGCTGCCGGAACTCGCCGAAAACGGCAACACGGTGCCCCTGTCGGTGGCCGTGGACGGCCTCGCCGGCGAAGGCGCTCATGTGCAGGAAATCCTGGTGGTCGCGCCCGCGAACCCGAACGCCCGGGTGATCCGGTTCCGCTTCTCAGCCCTAAGCGTGCCAGAGGCTTCGACCCGCATCCGGCTCGCCGCGACCCAGGACGTCATTGCGGTCGCCAAGTTGAGTGACGGGACGTTCTTTTCGGCGTCACGGCAGATCAAGGTGACGATCGGCGGGTGCGGCGGTTGACCCCCTCCCTAGAGGTAGGGAGGGGGAAGCTGGAGACTTTTCGGATGAGATCATGCGCGCAAGAAGGCCGCGCACTCGCAACGCACCTCGGAGGGCGTCATGGCAGAGGCCAAACCCCGCATCAGGCTCGACAAAAAGGAAGTTAGAAAAGGCGAGACCGTCGACGTGAAGACGTTGGTTTCTCACATCATGGAGACGGGCCTGCGCAAGGACGCAAGCGGCAAGCCGATTCCACGCATGATCATCAACACGTTTCGTTGCGAGCTCAACGGCAAATTCGTCTTCGGGTGCGATCTTGAAAGCGCGGTTTCGGCCAACCCGTATTTCGAGTTCAAGTTCAAGCCAACCGAATCCGGCGTGCTCAAGTTCACCTGGATCGACGACGAAGGCGTGCGGACCGAGGCGACTGAGACCATCACGGTGACGTGACTGACCTCGGGCGTCATGGCCGGGCTTGTCCCGGCCATCCACGCCTTGTTCGCCGCGAGAAAGACGTGGATGCCCGCGACAAGCGCGGGCATGACGGCGGCAGGGTGAGTTGGGAAAGATCATGAGTACGCGTTTGGCCCTTTGCGCCATTGTACTGCTGGCGATCGCGGCCGGGGCTGCCGGCATTGCGCCGGCGCAGAACGGCCCCGACCGTCCTCATTGGCAGGGTCACGGCATCAAGCCGCCCGATAAGAATTTTCCTTTGCCGGAAATCGTGTCGGGATATTGGTTCCGCACCAAGGAGACCCGGGCGATCCAGGACGACGATTTCAACAATCCGGGATTTTTCGCAGTCGAGCAGGGCGAACAATTATGGTCGAAGCCTGATGGCGCAGCCGGCAAATCCTGCGCGAGCTGCCATCAGGACGCGGCAGCGAGTATGAAAGGCATCGGGGCCGCAATGCCGAAATGGAGCGACGCCGTGCACAAGCCCGTCAATCTCGAACAACAGATCAACATCTGCCGCAGCGAGCGGATGCAGGCCGCGCCGTGGAAATTCGGCTCGGCAGAATTGACCGCAATGACCACGTACGTGCGTTTTCAGTCGCGCGGCCTGCCGGTCAGCCCGCGCGTCGACGGGCCGATGGCATCATGGTTCGAGAAGGGAAAGCGGCTCTACTACACGCGAAACGGCCAGCTCGATCTTGCCTGCGCGAGCTGCCATGAAAGAAATTACGGCAGGAATCTGCGGGCCGATTTTCTGAGCCAGGGACAATCGAACGGCTTCCCGGTCTATCGCTTGCGCGACCAGCGCCTGGTGCCGCTCCATGAGCGGATGGAAGGCTGCATATTCGATGTGCGCGGCATTCCCTACGCGCCGTTATCGGACGAATTCCTCGCCCTCGAACTCTACGTCGCATGGCGCGGCACCGGACTGCCGGTGGAGACGCCGGCGGTGCGGAATTGAAGATGGCCTGTAGGGTGGGCAAAGGCGCATGGCACGGTGTATTTTGGTTATGAGAGCCTTGCGCGCCGTGCCCACCGTGGCAGCGCCGGTGGGCACGGCGCGAGAGGCCGGCGCATACTGGCGCGGCCGTGCAAGGCGCCTTTGCCCACCCTACAAACTTCCCGCCTCGCCATGACGACGCGGCGCGAGTTCCTTGAAATTGCCGTCGCTACGGCGGCGATCGCGCCGGGCGGCTGGCCCCGCGCCTTTGCTCAACAGCAGTTGAGCCAGGCCGACCTGTTGCGTTTCGATGAGCTTGGCAACGTCACGCTCGTCCACATCGCCGACCTCCATGCGCAACTGGTGCCGGTCTATTTCCGCGAAGCAGCGGTCAACATCGGGGTCGGCGAGGCAAGGGGGCAGGCGCCGCACGTGACCGGCGCGGCGCTGCTCGCGCGTTACGGCATTCCGCCAGCGTCGCCGGCGGCTTACGCGCTTTCTCCTGACGATTTCACCGCGCTCGCGAAGGCTTATGGCCGGATGGGCGGGCTCGACCGCATCGCGACGGTGCTCGAAGCGATCCGGGCGGAGCGCGGCGAAAAGGTCGTTTTCCTCGATGGCGGGGATACCTGGCAGAACAGCTACACGTCGCTCGTGAGCAAGGGGCGAGACATGGTCGATTGCATGGCCATGCTTCGACCCGACGCCATGGTGGGGCATTGGGAGTTCACGCTCGGCGCCGAACGGGTCAAGGAATTGACCCAGGCGCTCGGCTTCCCGTTCCTCGGGCTCAATGTGCGCGATACCGAATGGAATGAGCCGGTGTTTCCCGCCAGCACCATGCTGGAGCGCGGAGGCGTCAAGATCGCGGTGCTGGGACAAGCCTATCCCTACACCCCGATCGCCAATCCGCGCTGGATGATTCCCAACTGGTCGTTCGGCATCCGCGAGGGCGAGGTGCGTGCCGAGGTCGAGAAGGCGCGGGCGGCGGGGGCCGAACTGGTGGTGCTGCTCTCTCATAACGGCTTTGACGTTGACCGCAAGCTCGCCGGCCGCGTCGCCGGCATCGACGTGGTGCTCACGGCCCATACGCACGACGCGCTGCCTGCCGTGGTGAAGGTCGGTCGGACGCTGCTCGTCGCCTCCGGCAGCCACGGCAAGTTCCTATCGCGTCTCGATCTCGATGTGCGCGGCGGCGAGGTAATGGATTACCGATACAAGCTCATTCCGATCTTCGCCGACGTGATTGCACCGGATGCGGCGGTCGCCGCAAATGTAGCGGCCGTCAGGGCGGCGCACCTCGCCCACCTGGGCGAAGTCGTCGGCCGCGCCGGCGCGCTCCTTTACCGGCGCGGCAATTTCAACGGCACGCTCGACGACGTGATCTGCGATGCGCTCCTCGCCGAGCGCGACGCCGAGATTGCGCTGTCCCCTGGGGTGCGCTGGGGCGCGTCGCTGTTGCCGGGCCAGCCGATCACGCGCGAGGACATCTACAACGCCACCGCCATTACGTATCCGGCGGCCTACCGCACCACGATGTCAGGCGCTCGACTGAAGGAGATTCTCGAGGATGTCGCCGACAACCTGTTCAATCCGGATCCCTACTATCAGCAGGGCGGCGACATGGTGAGGGTTGGGGGCATTGCCTACACGGTTGATGTCGCGCAGCCGATGGGGCGGCGCATTTCTCAGTTGCGCTTGTTGCGCACGGGAGCGGCGATTGATCCGGGCCGCGACTATGTGGTGGCCGGCTGGGGCAGCGTAAATGAGGACACCCAAGGCCCGCCGATCTGGGACGTGGTCGCAAACTATATCGCGGCGCAAGGGGAGGTTGCTCCGCTGGCGAGCGGGCATGTGAGGGTCGTGGGGGGCTGAGTCTCGATCGCGATTTGCGGCGCCGCTCAACAAAAGTATACTGCGGCGTGGCCGGCCGGAGGACTTCATGTTGACGCATACACTGAAAATTGCGGGCATCGCCTGCGCGCTTTCAATGCTCAGCGGCAATTTTGCGGCCGCGCAGGAATGGCCCACGAAGCCGATCACCTTGGTGGTACCGTTTGCGGCGGGCGGCACGACTGATCTGGTCGGCCGGCCGCTGGCGCAGAGTCTCGCGGCGCGTCTCGGCCAGTCCGTGATCGTCGATAACCGCGCCGGCGCCGGCGGCACGATCGGCGCCGGGATCGTGGCGAAGTCGGCGCCAGACGGCTACACGATGTTTCTCGCCACCATCGCCCACACCATCGCGCCCGGCATCTACAAAAATCTCCCCTACGACTTCGTGAAGGATTTCGATCCGATCACTGTGGTCGGGGAGGTTCCGAACGTCCTCATCGTCAATCCGGCGGTGCCGGCGCGGACGTCCGCCGAGTTGATTTCCTATATCAAGGCCAATCCCGGCAAAGTGAACTTCGGATCGGCCGGACCGGGTAGCGTCGAGCACCTGTCCGGCGAATTGTTCCGCGCCATGGCAGGGGTCAACATCGTTCACGTCCCCTACAAGGGCGGCGCCCCGATGATGACCGATCTGATCGCCGGTCATATCCAGATGGCGATTGAAACCAGCGGATCGGCCTTGCAACACATCAAAGCGGGCGCGGTGCGGGCACTCGCGGTGAGCACGCGCGAGCCGTCGCCGTTCTTCCCGGGGCTTCCGACTTTGGACGAGGCCGGGCTCAAAGGTTACGACGTGACCACCTGGTACGGGCTCCTGGTGCCAAGAGCGACGCCGGCTGCGGTTCGCGCCAAGCTCTACCAAACCGTGAGCGAAATCCTCAAAACGCCCGACATGGTCGCACGTCTCGCCGATCTCGGCGCCGTTCCGGGCGGCGAGCCACCGGAGAAGTTCGCGACGTTCATTCAGGCGGAAACCGCCAAGTGGACCAAGGTGACCAGGGAGGCGGGTGTCACGGTCGAGTGAGCCGGAGCATCCGACGTCGTCATCGCCGGGCTTGACCCGGCGATCTATCGGCAAAGCGGCACTGCGGACAGATGCCGGGTCAAGCCCGGCAATGACGCCCTATCCTCCGCTGCGCACGTAGGCCCAGAGGGCGGCAAGGTCGTTATCATCGATCTTGTCGCGCCACGCCGGCATCGCCTCATTTTTGCCGTTGAGAACCGAGTCGCGAAACCGCGCGAAATCGTCCTTGGGGAATTTGCGCAGGTCGAACGCGATCCCGCCGGCATTGACCAAGTCGCGACCGTGACAGGCCGCGCAGGCGTCGGCGTAGAGATCACGCCCCTGCTCGATGAGGTCGGATTCGGCGGCGCGCGCCGCGCTTGACGCATGCAGCAATGCGGCGAGCGCGAGGCCACGCAACAACATTGCCAGCTCACACCCGCTTCTGCCGGATGCCGGCGATCCGGATCGGCGGCACCCACGGTTTTTCGGCCCAGCCGACGCCGCGGCGGGCGACCTGCACGTCGAGGAGATAAGGCTTGCCGTCGACGGTGTGGGCCCGCGCCCGCGCCAGTGCCTCGCGCAGTTGCGCCGGACTCTCCACCACCTCGCCCGCGACCCCGAAGCCGCGGGCGATATCGGCCATGTTCATGTCGGGATTGCCGAGGTAGTCGTGGACGAACTGCCCGGTCTGCACCATGCGGCCGCTCGGTACGTTGGCGACCACGCGGCTGTGCGGCCCCGAATAGGCGTGGTTGTTATAGACCACGACGATGACCGGCAATTCGAGCCGCGCCATGTTCCACAGCGCGGTCGGCCCGAAAATGAAGGAGCCGTCGCCGACGAGACAGATCACCTGCTGGTTCGGCCGCGCGAGCTTTACGCCCGCCGCGGTGCCGACGCCGGAGCCGAGATGGGAGCCGTAATAGTAGAACAGCTCGCGCCCGCCGATGGGATTGAAATCGAAGCTGTGCATCGCCACCGAGCCGGCCTCGTTGACGATGATGGCATCAGGATCGGCAAATTTTGCGATTTCATAGGTGACGCGGTCAGCGATCAGCGGGCTGTGATCCCATTCCGGATTGTTGGCGACCAGCGCCCGCAGGGTGCGGGCCTGCTGGCTGAATTTCTTCACCTCCACGGCGCGCTCGGCGGCTTTGGCCTGGAGCGCCGGCGTCATCAGCTGCTCGACCGCAGCGTAGAGATCGTCGAGCCCGAGCGCCACATCGGCGACCAGCGGCACTTCGGTGAGCATGACGTTGCCCATGCTGGCAAAGTCGATGCGCATGTCGATGAACTTCGGTCCGCGCGGCACGATCGGCGCAGCGCCGTTATGCTGGAACTTGTTGCCTATATTGATGACGACATCGGGGTTTTTCGGGAACGTCAGCGAGTTGAGATTGACGGCAGGCGTATTGCCGACCCACAGCGGATGGGTCTCGGGGAAGTTGGCGTAGAGTTGGCGCACCTGCGTTACCGGCATGCCGAGAAGCTCGGCGAGCCTCGCAGCCTTGCCGGCGGCATTAGCCTTGTAGATTTCGTCGCCGACGATCAAGAGCGGCATCCGGGCTTCGACCATGAGCTTGGCGGCGCGCGCGACCTCGTCCGGGTTCGGACGCACCCGCATGCGCGGGTCGAACTGGTCTTGAGAGATGATGTCGGCGCGCACCCGGTCGTCGTTGTAGTCGGAATGCCGCAGCCTTGAAGGCGCGGCGCACAGTCTCCGGGATCATGTCAGGCCGGCGCGCTAGCCACGTGTATTTCGTGATCGGCTGGGCGAGTTGCTCCTGGTTGGCGACCTCCTCGAAACCGTCGCGGCCGGCGCGGCGCGACTGGTCGGTGCGATAGGAATAGACGACGAGAGGCGTCTGCTCCTTCCAGGCGTTGAAGATCTGGCCCATGGCATTCATCATGCCGACCACGCCGGCCTGCATCACCACCGCGGGTTCGCCCGAAGCCTTGATGTAGCCCGCCGCCATGGCGGCGCCCGGTCCCTCATGGGGCGTGAGGACATATTTGAGCTGCGGCCGGTCGACAAGTGCCTCATAAAACTGGGCGTCCTCGCTGGCCGAATTGCCGAACACGTATTTTATCCCGCAGGCGACAAGCTGCTCGGCCAAGGCGGCGCCGCCGGTACCCTGGAACGGCTTGACGCCCGCAATGGCGGGGGATGCGGCGCCCGGTGCGGGAATTGCCGTATCGTGCGGCAGATAGGGCACAGGCGCCGTGGCGGCGCCTTGCGGCACGTATGGTCCCGTGCTGGTGCCTGCGCTCTGGGCTACGCTAACCGACGTGACGGCGCCGAGCACCGATTGGGCCGCCGTCGCCGTCAGGCCTGCCTTGGTCAGGCCGTTGACGAAGCGCCGCCGTGAAATTGACTGCGATAGATATTGGGCGACAAGCTCTCGCATGGTCACTCTCCATCCGAAAAAGTCAGCGTGGTGCGGTCGCGGGCTTGGCGGCAATTCCGTAGTCTGCGCCGAGATAATCGGCCATCAACTTGATTTCCTCCGGCGTCCACAGCGCGCCGCGGCCGACCATGCGGTAGATCGTCGACTCCCAGGCCCGGCGGTCCTGGCGCTGGTCGCGGAACATCGCATCGGTATGGCACTGGAAGCACTTGCTCAGCACCACGGCGCGGCCGGGTTGCTGCGGTCCGGCCTCCCTGGTCTCTTGCTTGGCCTCTTGTCTCGCCTCTTGGGCGCGCGCAGGCGCCGCCAATATCGTTCCGGCCCACATAAAGCTGGCCGCGAGCAACAGGAATTTCATTCCGTGTCTCCCATTGGCGACCACCCCCTCCCTACCCTCCCCGCAGGCGGGCGAGGGAAGGAAGGGGGCAACCCGGCACCAACCGGCGCGACCGCGCCGCCGCTTCGCACTACAATAAAGGATCGCCCGGGCTTCGGCCAGCCGCACGGATGGTCGCACATAGGAGGATTGATCTGTGCAAGCGTTTGTCAAGGGCTTGCCACACCCTCATCCTGAGGAGCCGACTGAAGGTCTAGAAGGATGCATGCCCAACAACGATTCGCGACGCATCCGTCGTCCTTCGAGAGCCTCAGGACGCCGTGCTGCGCACGGCTCCTCCGGATGAGGTTGAGATTTTTTCACACGCTCTCAGGATGAGAGCCTTCATTTTTTCAGACGCTCACACTGCGCGCCGCAATCCAGGTGCAACTTCCGTTGCCTTAGGGGTTAGATTGGAGTAGACACGGCCGTTGACGATATGCTCCACCTGTCTCTGATTTTTCTATTTGGAGAGGAGGGTCGCGAAAGATGGCCACAGCCACAGAGAATGGCACAGCCGCACCGCCGGAGCCCTTGAAAAAAGAGCCGTTACAAAAGGAGCCCTTGCAAAAAGAGCCCTCGAAACTGGAAATCCTTCACGTCTATCAGCATTCGAATTTCTTCTATTGGTGGATCATTTGGGCTTACGGGTTTGTGTGCGCGCTTCTAACTTATTTCAATGGCCGCACCGTGAACCTATTTGCTGATAAGCAACTTTACGTTCACTCAAGTGCGTGGGTTGGAATATCGTTCGTCGCATTGCTATTGGTCGTCATCTTTTTCACAAATTACAGGGTCAAAGGCGCGAACTCTTTCATCATGGTCCTGGGGATTGGATTGGTCGCATTTGCCATGCATTATCTGGGGGCATGGGAGATAGTCTTCCGCTCGTTCCCGGCGCTCTTGATCTTCATGAATCTCGCATTCTACGTTTCCTTATCGACGGCGCTGCTGTTGCTGTGGGCTTTTGCGACCTTTGTGCTCGATCGCCTGACGTATTGGGAGTTCACTCCCGGACAGGTGACCCTGCGTCATCGGCTCGCAGAGAGCTCGGAGAGTTTTGATGCTCACGGTTTGCATCTCGACCGCATCTCGGACGACATTCTCATCAACAAGATCCTGGGGCTGCGGTTTCTTGGATACGGCACCGCGGATCTCAGGTTTACCACTTCCGGTGCGGTCAGAAATACCTTCACGATCGAAAACGTTTGGAGCGCGAATTTGCGCGACGAACAGATTCGGGAGCTGATCGTCGTCAGGCCGAATGTGGCGACGTGAGTTCTGCGCCATCGACATCCCACGGCGAACTGGCCGGGCGTGTTGCGCTCGTCACCGGCGGCGTGCGGCGGATCGGCCGCGCCATTGCGCTGACGCTCGCGCGCGAAGGCGCCGCCGTTGCGGTGAACGCGAGATCGTCGCGCGATGAGGCAGCCGATACGGTGCGTGAAATCGAGGCGCTGGGCGGCGCCGCGCGCGTCATCATGGGGGATGTGAGCGACGAAGCCGAGGTCGCCCGCATGGTGAAGGAAACCGCTGCGACGCTCGGGCCGGTCGATATCCTCATCAACAACGCCGCAGTCCGGCGCGACGACGCATTCACCGCCATGAGCCTGGCGGACTGGCGCCTTGTCATGGCGGTGGTGCTTGACGGTGCGTTCCTGATGAGCCGCGCCGTCATTCCGGGCATGCTTGCCAAAAGTCGCGGCACCATCGTCAACATCGGCGGCCTCACCGCCCATACGGGCGCCTCCGGGCGGGCCCATGTCTCGGCCGCGAAAGCCGGCCTCGTTGGCCTCACCAAGGCGCTTGCGGTCGAGTTCGGCTCAAGCGGCATCACGGTGAATTGCGTCGCGCCGGGGCGCATCGGCGGGCCGCGATCCGCGACCGCCGGCAAGGGCGGCGTCATTCCGGGCG
>WNFC01017766.1_pt1 | contig 13670 bp, 8 predicted proteins | sample 5400541 | NCBI WGS metagenome assembly WNFC01 (sample SAMN13153342, study PRJNA577476) | soil metagenome | isolation source: 120 cm saprolite under Douglas fir tree site 2 hole 2 replicate 1 | place: USA:California | collected 2015-04-18
ATTTCGCGACGGATTCAAAGAGAATCCCGCAGATGCCCAGGGCCCGGGCGGCCTGAATATTTTCCTCTCGGTCGTCCACAAAGAACACTTCGGTCTGCGGAGCACCCAATTGGGCAAGAGTATGCTGATAGATGGCCGGGTCGGGCTTGATGGAACGCACTTCACACGAGAAGACCTGATGGTCAATGTGGCGCAGCCAATCGAACTTTCTCCTGGCGTGAGCAGCCATATCCGTTTGCATGTTGGAAAGAATGGCTGTTCGAAAGCCACCCGAGTGGATGCGCGCGAGCCATTCTGTCATTTCCTGATTGATGTTGCTCCACATCTGCACATCCAATCGGCGGAGTCTTTCAATGTCCTGGGAATCGATAGTGACGCCCGCCCGTCGCGCAAGCTCGGCCCAATAGGCATCTGCAGTGAGATCGCCTCGATCGTAAGGATTGCGCGAGGAACGATAGATGGCCAGAAACTTTTCCGCGTCAATGCCGAACATACCCGCCATGCCGGCGAGAGCGTCAGGGGAAGGGCGGGAGCAGAGGACTTCGCCGTAGTCGAGGACGACGGCGCCAATCTGCCGGGCACACGCGAGACGTGGATTGCTCTTGTCGGCCATAGAACACACCCATGGCTATCGTGACGGAAACAAAGTGATTCGTCCAATAAATCCATGTATTCTGACGCGCTATGAAAAAACGACCGAAACCAATTGTGCTGACGGTGCTGGATGGATGGGGATTCCGCGCGGAGGCGAAGGGCAATGCGATCGCGCTGGCGCGGAAGCCGGCATACGACGAGCTGATTCGGAAATTTCCCAACACTTTGATTCATACGTCCGGGCCATTTGTGGGACTGCCCGAGGGACAAATGGGCAACAGCGAAGTGGGGCACATGAACATGGGCGCGGGGCGGATCGTGCACATGGACATTACGCGAATCGACCTGCTGATCGCCAACAAGCAATTGCAGAACGTGCCGCTGTTTCAACAGGCGATGGAGCGCGGGCGGACTCGACAACTGCATTTTGTGGGATTGCTGAGCGACGGCGGCGTGCACTCGCACATACAGCATTTGTTTGCGCTGCTGGAGATGGCCAAGCAGCAAAAAGTGGAAAAGGTGTTTGTGCACTGTTTTATGGACGGGCGTGACACGCCGCCAAACAGCGGTCGGGATTACGTGCGCCAGTTGCAGCAGAAGATCCGCGAACTGGGTGTCGGCGAGATCGCGACGCTCGTCGGGCGCTACTATGCGATGGACCGCGACAACCGCTGGGAGCGCGTGGAGCTGGCCTATCGGGCGCTGGTTCATGGCGAAGCGGAAACACGGACGGATGATCCCATCGCGGCGCTGCAGCGGAGTTATGAAGCGGGCGTGACGGATGAATTTATCAAGCCGATTGTAGTGACGAAGGGAAGCGGAGCTTCTGCCACGCCTGTGGGGCTGATCCGCGACGATGACGCCGTGATCTTTTTCAACTTCCGGGCGGATCGCGCGCGACAGATGACGTATGCGCTGGCCGCGCCGGACTTCGACAAGTTTGTTGACCCGAAGCGGCCGAAGAATCTGTTTTACGTGGCGATGACGCAGTACGACAAGAATTGGCCATGGCTGAAATACGTGATCGCGCCGGAAAAACTGGAACACATCCTGGCGCAGGTGTTTGCAGAGCTGCAATACAAGAATTTGCGCACGGCGGAGACGGAAAAGTACGCGCACGTGACCTATTTTTTCAACGGCGGCGTGGAGAAACCCTTCGCGGGAGAAGAGCGGATTCTGGTGCCGTCGCCGAAGGTAGCGACCTACGACTTGAAGCCAGAAATGTCCGCGGCGGGAATTACAGACACGGTGGTGAAAGCGATCGAGAAGGGCGAGTTCGACGCCATCATCATGAATTATGCGAACGCGGACATGGTGGGGCACTCGGGAAAACTGGAAGCGGCGATCAAAGCCGTGGAAGCGGTGGACACGGGGCTGGCGCGGATTTATCAGGCCCTGAAGCCGCACGGGGGATTGTGGATTGTCACCGCGGACCACGGGAATGCGGAGACGATGATCGATCCGGTGACCGGCGGCCCGCACACGTACCACACGACGAATCCGGTGCCCCTTATTCTGGTGAGTGATGATGACAAGCTGCGCTTGAAGGCGGGCGGATCGCTGCGGGACATTGCGCCGACGATGCTGAGCGCGCTGGGGCAGCCGCGGCCTGCGGATATGACAGGCACGGATTTGCGCATCATTTCATAGCCTGATCATGAGCCGCACAACACCTGCAGCAACAAAACTCTTAATTTGCGTTTGGCATCCGTTTACGGAGTGGCGGCCGAAGCCGGCGATGGCGGAGGCCATTCGAACGCGGTGGCCGGAGATGCGCGTTTTGCATTTGCCGAATTACGACCGGTTGGCGGAGGAGCTGCCGGATACGGATATTTTTGTGGGCTATTCGCTCCGGCCGGAGCAGTTGAAAGAGGGGAAGAAGCTGAAGTGGATTCACTCTACGGCGGCGGGCGTGGGCCAATTGATGTACCCGGAGTTGCGGGATTCCGGGATCATGGTGACGAACCCGAGTGGAATTTTCTCCGTGCCGATGGCGGAGCACACCATGGGTCTGCTGCTGGCGCTGGCACGGAATTTTCCTGATTCGGTGCGGGGGCAGGACCGGGGACGATGGGCTCAGCAGGAAATTTGGGACAAGCCGCAGCACTTGACGGAACTGAATGAGAAAGTACTGCTGATCGTGGGATACGGCTCGATCGGGCGGGAAGTGGCGAAGCGAGCGAAAGCATTTGACATGAAGGTTTGGGGGGTGACTCGGTCGGGTGCGGGCGAGCGAGCGCACGCGGAGAAGATTTTTGCCGCGGCGCAACTGCGGGAAGCACTGCCGGGTGCAGATTACGTGTTAATTTGCGCGCCGGAGACGGCGGAAACGAAACACCTCATTGGAGCGGCTGAAATCGCAAGGATGAAGCGCGGAGCGCGACTGATTAATGTCGGGCGCGGGTCGCTCTTGGATGAAGCAGCGCTGGTTCAGGCGCTGGAGAGTGGCGCGCTGGGCGGCGCGGCGCTGGACGTGGCGCAGACGGAACCGCTGCCGGCGGAGAGTTCGTTGTGGAAGGCGCCGAATTTATTTCTCACGCCGCACACCAGCGGGGTGAGCGACCGGCTCTGGGATCGCCAGGCGGCGATCCTGATCGAATTGCTGGAGAGATGGTTTGACGGGCGGGAAATGTTTAACCGGGTGGATTTTGCAAGAGGCTACTGAAGTACTACGTAGTTCCTGTATTTAGTTCTTAGCAAAGATATGGGTCATGGCTTCCACTTGTCAAGCACGCTTCGATCCAACAACGACTTGCAAACTAACAACTAACAACTAACAACTGGTTTCAGTCGCCGACGCCGCCTTTGGGGGCTTGATAGCCCTCGCGGGCGTAGACCTGGAATTTCTGCTTCTTGCCTTTTTGGTCCAGCACGGTGAGCGGACCACCATCGGGCGCGACCAACTCCACCTTGAGCTTGTGAAATTTTCCGTCTTTCGCGCCGGCCGTTGGTGAGTAGGAGAGGCTGTACTGGTGGCGGAGGAATGCGGCGACGTTGCGAAACACGTCCGGCATTTCACCTTCGAATTGAGGGAACCAAGCGAACCCCCCGGTTTCCTGGGAAAAGGTCTTGAGCTGATTTTCCGCCTGTAGAAAATTCATGCGAGCCATGTTGCCCATTCCGCCGCGCGAATCTGCAAAATTCTGAAAGACGCGGCCAAGACCAACGCAAAAAATAGTGACATCGCTTTGGCGGAGCTGTTTCATAGTTTGATCGAGGGTGTGTTTGGAAAAAGTGTCCACGCCGCTGGCCAACACCACAATGGACTTCTTACCCTTCACGTCCTTCAAGCGATCCACGGTCTCGAGAAGAGCATCGAAAATGTTCGATTCACTGAACCCAGGGAAATAAAGATGATAGATGCCGTTGAGAACTTCATCTTTATTCTGAGTAAAATCCACCTCGATGCGCGTCTTCATATCAAAGGTTTCGAGCGCGATCCAGTCCTTCTGTTGCAGATTGGGAAATAAGGATTGCGACCAATATTTTGACAAATAGGTAAAAATGCCACCCCAGCGGTCGTTGCTGAACTCCAGCAGGAGGACCATGGTGATGGGAGCGTCGGTGGGGGCGAAGTTGGTGATGGTTTGCGGCACGCCATCGTCGAGGATGCGGAAGTTTTCTTTCTTGAGGCCAGGGATGATGTCGCCGTGCTGCGTGGTGGCGACGACATCTAGCGTGACGATGGGCACGTCGACGGCAATGGTGACGCCAGCCTGCGGAGGCTGCTGCGCCGTCGTGGGTGCTGCAGGCGGAGCGGGGTTCTGCTGCTGCTGCGGGGAACCTCCCTGGGGGCCGGTGGGGGCCTGGGCAAAGACAGAATTCTCAGCCAGCGGCAAGACCAGAGCAGTCGCCAGAACTGCGAGCAAAACTACGGAAAGAATGGCCTTCATCATGCACCCCTCGATTGCGCTCAAAACTCCGAACTGGCGATGATTCCTGCCCGCGCGGCGATGTGGTTGCCAAGAAGCGGTTGAATTTAAGCAACGCAACGCCAATGCCGAGGCCAAGCGCCCACACCTGCATGTTAGTATGACGCACAGTTAAGACAAAACGTTTACTAAGGCGGCTGTGTTGCGGGCAGCCGTAACCAGGAGGATGGATTCGTGAACTGGAATCACATGGTCCAGAGGATGGCGGGAGCGGCGGCGTTGGCGATGGCCGCAAGTATCCCGGTTGCCGCGCAGGTTTCGCCAGCGGCGCCGCCGGGAATGCCGATGAATCCGTTGCCGATCGGGGATACGTCGGCGATTGCGAAGGAAGCGCAAAGCTGGCTGGCGGACCTCATCAAGATCAACACGACGAATCCGCCGGGAAACGAGCAACTCGCAGCGATGTACATTGCGGGAATCCTGGAGAAGGAGGGAATCAAGTCGGAAATTCTGGATTTAACGCCGGGGCGCAGCGCGCTGTTGGCGCGACTGAAAAGCACGGCGATGGCTGATCCTTCGAAAGCGCTGCTGCTGGTGGCGCACATGGATGTGGTCGGGGTGGAGAAGCCGAAGTGGACCGTCGATCCGTTCGCGGCGGTGCAAAAGGACGGATATCTGTACGGCCGCGGCGCGATCGACGACAAGGGGATGCTGGCGGCGAATCTGGCGGCGTTCATCGCGCTGAAGCGCGCGAACCCGCGCTTGAATCGCGACGTGATCTTCCTGGCGACGGCCGACGAAGAACAGTTTGGGGACGCAAGCGTCAAGATTCTGATCGCGAAACACTGGGACAAGTTTGCAGCCGGGTTTGCGCTGAATGAAGGGGGCGAGGTTTTGCTGAAGAACGGCAAAGTGCAATACGTCGCGGTGCAGGCGAGCGAGAAAGTACCTGTAAACGTCACGGTGGTCGCGCGCGGGACGTCCGGACATGCATCGATGCCGACGAAGGACAATGCGGTGGTCCACCTGGCCGCGGCGGTGGCGAAAATCGGGAACTACTCCGCGCCAGTGCACTTCACGACGATAGTGCGGCGATATTTTGAGCAGCTCGCAGCCATCGAAGACGATGAAATGGGGAAATGGATGCGCTCGCTGGATGCACCGGACCGCGGGGAGCACGCGCAGAGAGTGATCTCCGACGCAAGTCCATTGTGGAACTCGATGTTGCGGGATTCGATCGCGCCGACAATGCTGACGGCAGGTGTGCGTGCGAACGTCATTCCCGGAGAGGCGCGCGCCAACCTGAACATACGATTGCTGCCGGGAGACACCATCGATGTGCTACTGGCGGAGCTGAAGAAACTGGTGAACGATCCGCAGATCCGATTTGAGATCCAGCCGGATGCGGGATTGGCGGCGCCGCCGTCTTTGCTGCCGTTTCAGTCCACGGGGGCCACGGATTCCGCGCAGTTGCGGCTGCACAACGTCCAGTCCTACGGTTTTCTGCCGTTCCCGCTGACGGAGGAGGACTTCCGGCGGATGCATGGGGACGATGAGCGGATCCCGCTGACGTCCTTCACCAAGGGAGTGGAGGTATTGGCGCGCGTCATCGCGGAATTCGTGGTCGCGCGGTAGGGAAGAAAAGAAGCAAATCGAGAAGATTGAAAAAAGACAGTCGTTTTGGGCAGTCTCCCAGTGAACAATACAAGCAAACGGGAATCCTTGCCGCGGAAGAGAGCATGAGCTTTCGTCATTCCAAAATTGTCTGCACCATCGGACCGGCGAGCCGTACGCCGCGGATGATCGACCGCCTGCTGAGCGCGGGGATGGACGTGGCGCGACTCAATTTTTCGCATGGCACGCACGAGGAACATGCGAAGAATATCTCGATGCTGCGGGCGGCGGCCATCGGGCACGAAAAGCCCATTGCGATTCTTGCCGACCTTCAGGGACCGAAAATCCGGACCGGACCCTTGGCGGGCGGCGGGCCGGTGATGTTGCGCAGCGGACAAAAGTTCGTGATCACGACCGCGAAGATTCTGGGCGATTCGACGCGGGTGAATACAGTTTTCACGCCGCTACCGCATGAAGTGCATCGCGGCGACCGCATCCTGCTCTCGGATGGATTGATCGAACTGCGCGTGGGTAAAGTCAGCGGGCGGGAGGTGATTTGCCAAGTCGTGAACGGCGGGGCGCTTGGCGAACACAAGGGGATCAACCTGCCGGGAATCAAACTGCGCGTTCCCGCGCTGACGCCCAAAGACCGCGCCGACCTGAAATTCGCCCTGAAACACGGCGCGGATTACATTGCGGTGAGCTTCGTCCGTCGCCCGGAGGACGTGCTGCTAGCGAAACAGCTGATTCGCCGCGCGGGGAGAGACACTCCAGTGATCGCAAAGCTGGAGAAGCCGGAGGCTATCGATAATCTCGACGCGATTCTGCGGGCCTCCGACGGCGTGATGGTGGCGCGGGGCGACCTTGGCGTGGAGATGAATCCGGAGCGCGTGCCGGTGGTTCAGAAAGCGATTATTGCGCGAGCCAGGGAGTTGCGGCGTCCAGTGATTACGGCGACGCAGATGCTGGAATCGATGACGGAGAACCCGCGGCCGACGCGCGCGGAAGCCTCGGATGTGGCTAACGCCATTTTCGACGGCTCGGACGCAGTGATGCTTTCGGCGGAGACTGCGTCGGGGAAGTATCCCGTAGAGGCCGTTGGCATGATGGCCCGCATCATCGAAGAAGCGGAAGCAAGCATCCGGGAATTTCCGCGACCGGCGCCCCAGGAGCAATTGAAAGTGGCGGAAACCGTCGCGGAGCTGGTGTGCCACGCCTCGCGCGAGCTGCACATGAAGCTGATCGCGGTGTTTACACACAGCGGATTTACGGCGCGGCTGGTGTCGCGCTACCGGCCGCTGGTGCCGATTGTCGCGTTTTCTCCGGAAGCGGAGACGCGGAGGCGGATGGCGCTGATCTGGGGCGCGCTGCCCAGGAAGATTCAGGACGTGCAAAAGGTTGACGGGCTGGCCAAGGTCGCGGAGAAACGCCTGCTCGAAGAGCGGCTGGTGCGCAAGGGCGACGTGATCGGGATTGTGGCGGGCACGCCGATGGGGATTCGCGGGACGACGAACTTCATGAAATTTCACATCATTGGCGGGCCGGCGTGAGGCAGTGATGCGTATTCAGTTTTCAGTGGTCAGTAGTTTCCGGTTGAGCAATTTGAGATTCTGGCAATGCGATTAGCCCCGCTGACTACCTTCGACCTGCGCCCAATTCCCAGCTATTTGAGGCGATTGCCATTGGGGTGCGCCCCAACCCGCGTGTTTTTTTGTCGCAGAGTGCGCAACCCCATGAAAATACAGGAGTTATTACCTTGGACAGTACAAAAAGTGCAACAGAGTGCGCAAGAATTATGAAAAGGCAGAGGATGGGGGATACGGAGGAGGGAATGTGAGCCGATCCTCACGTTTCTTTAGGTTGATGCCCCCTAGCCCCCATCAATTGTGCATGACCATCAAAAGAAAAGACTCATAGGAATTGCATTTCGTAACTGATTGATTCTAAGAGGTATGTTTTTGGTTGTTCAGGAAGAATTCGAGTCGAAAACGAAGGCACAGTGGTAAGAAAAGCTAGCTCCCGCACTCCAAACGGAGTTTTCTATAACGTCAATTATACCAGAGGTTAGGGGAGAGTCAAGAAAAACTTTGCAGTTCTGGCGGGCCGATAGGCGGGACCGAATGCAAATATTGAACTTTTTGACGGACACAACTGAGAACGAACAATTGAGAATCGAACGGTCTTAGTTGACCCAGTTGTCGGGGCGCGAGGGCGGTTCTTTCTTGTGCTTGTTGATGTAGACCTCGAAACGCTTGCGATTGCGTTTGTGCTGCCAGTCAGTGACGGTGTTGCGGACGTTGTATAAGAACGAACCGCGGCGGAGATAGAGATAGCCAACAAGCATGCCGCCGAGATGGCAGACGTGGCTGACGTTATCTCCGCCGGAGCCTAGCGTGGAGAAGAATTCGATAGCACCCATAACCGCAACGTAGGGACGCATCGGGATTGTGATTGGGAGGGGAATCAACCAGATGCGGCGATCGGGGAAGAGCACTGCGTTGGCCATGAGAATGCCAAATATAGCGCCTGAGGCACCAATCGTAGGAATTACCGAAGGCAAGCTTCCAAAGAAAACTGGAATGGTTTTGACCAAAAGTTCGATGAGACCGGCACCCACTCCGCAGATGCAGAAATAATTCAGAAAACGACGTTTCCCCCAAACAAGTTCCAGTTCCCGGCCGAACATCCAGAGCATGAGCATGTTGATCAGCAAGTGGAGAAGGCCGCCGTGAAGAAAAATGTAAGTAAAGGGCTGCCAAATGCGCGGAGGGATGTGGTGCGTTACGGCCTCGGGGATCAGTGCAAACCATTTGAGGAGCCAAATGGTCGCCCCGGGAGGAGCCAGCAGACCCAGAAGCGTCTGCAAGAGGAAAACGCCGGAGCAGACCAATACGAGGAGTTTTACGCCTGGGGTAATGAAACTGCGCCAGTCGAAGTTGTAGCGCCGCGCGCCAAACCTAGTCCCCATAGATGCAGTGTACGGCGGCGAATCGCGGGCGTCAAAGCAGGTTTCGTAATCCGCTAATTCAACTTCTTCCGGGCGAAATAGAAGAGCGAGGCCGCGAGAAGAGCGAACATGAAAATGCCGAATAGATTGCTGGTCGCGAGCGGCCCCATCAATTTGGGGCCGAAGGCGAAGAGATCGGCGCGCCAGGGCAGACCAAGAGCGGATGTGAGCCAATGCGGGACGCGATTGGAGATCTCCGGGTCCTGCAGCAGAGCTATGATGATGCCGAGGAGGCCGAAGACTCCTCCTGCAGCGATCAATCCGCTGGAATAGAGCGCCCCAGGGCTGGCTTCGCTGTCGTCCTTTTTCTTTGTCGTGGCTTCGACCAGCGCGCGGACGAGGCCGCCGGCAAACATGGCTCCAGTGGTGGCGATGGAAAGATAGGAGCCAGTGGCAAAGGCTAGCGAACGAACTCCGAGAACCTCCACGGCGATGACCAAGGCGACGCCCATGAGCACCAGACGCCAGGGTAAGCGCTGATTGAGAATGCCGTTGATGACCGTAGCCATCAGTCGCGCTTGCGGCGCCGGAGCTTTATCGCTGCCAATGCCCTGCGCCCATTGAAATTCGATTTGCCTGGTCCCCGCGTCGTAGAGATATTCGCCGTCGGGAATTTCATGCGAGCCGAGAGAATTGATCAGCACGTAGCTCTTGTTTTGGTAGGTGAACGAATCACGCTCGATTTTCACGCCGGATGGCAAAGCCTGGATGCTGACGGGAATCGGCGTGGGGATGTACTTCTCCAGGCCTTTGTTCATCAGATTCAGGGTCGCGCCGATGGCCACGGTGGAGACGGTGACGCCAACGAGAAGCCCCATCTGCTGCCAGAAAGGCGTTGCGCCGACGAGATAGCCGGTTTTCAAGTCCTGCGAGGTGGCGCCGGCGATGGCGGCGGCAATGCAAACCACCCCGCCAATCATGAGCGCGAGCACGGCATAATTTGCCGACGTCCATCCGGCAAGGAAGAAAATCGCGCAGGTGGCCATCAGAGTTGCGATGCTCATGCCGCTGATGGGATTCGACGAATTGCCGAGCAGACCGCTGATGCGCCCCGCGACAGTAACGAAAAGAAAACCGAATACGACAACGAAGAAGGCGGCGAACAAGTTTTGATACCAATAGGTGCTGGCTCCCTGCATGGGATGAAAGGTCAGCAGCACCCACATCATGACGACGATGAGGATCGAGCCCAAGACGACCCAGCGCATCGGGACGTCGCGGTCGATGCGGCTGGAAGCTATCGATTTGCCCGCGCCCTCGGCACGCACGTCTTTCAAGCCGGCGCGCAGTGCGGAAATGATGGTAGGCAGAGTGCGCAGCAGGGTGATCAACCCAGCGGCGGCGACGGCCCCCGCGCCCATCGGACGGATGTAACTGCGCCAGATGTCATCCGGCGTCATGAGAGGAATGGGAATGGTGGAGGGATAGATCGGTGTGTTGCCGGCAAGCTGCCCGTAGAACTTGATGGCGGGCATCATGACCAGCCACGCGACGATGCCGCCGGCAAAGAGTATGCCGGAGACGCGGGGGCCGATGATGTAGCCGACCCCCAGATACTCAGAGGTGATTGCGGCTCGAAAACTCGCACCGGGGAACCAACTGGGCCGGCCTTCCGGCTGCGATGTCCACGCTTGAACGGTGTTCATGAGGAAGGTGTAGACGCCGCCGAGACCGAGTCCCCAGAAGACGCGGCCCGCGAAGGAGCCGCCGCGTTCTCCCGCGACGAGCACGTCGGCGCAGGCAGTCCCTTCGGGAAATGCCAGGTTGCCGTGTTCCTTGACGATGAGCTGCCGCCGCAGCGGCACCATGAAGAGCACGCCAAGCCATCCGCCGAGAAGAGCCAGCGGAAAGATTCGCCAAAATGTGAATTCGGAGCCGAAGCCGAGAAAGATCAGCGCAGGGATCGTGAACATGACACCCGCGGCAAGCGATTCGCCCGCCGAGCCAGTAGTCTGGACGATGTTGTTTTCGAGGATGGTAGATCGGCCGAAGGCGCGAAGAATGCTGATGGAGAGCACGGAAATGGGAATCGAAGCGGAAACGGTGAGTCCGGCGCGCAGGCCGACGTACACGGTAACCGCGCCGAAAAGCAGTCCGAAGAGCGCGCCGAGGATCACCGCGCGAATGGTAAATTCCTTGGGGCTCTCTTCGGCCGGCACGTAGGTGCGGAATTCACCCGGGGGTGCCGTGGAACTCCATGGACGTTCGCTCACTGAATCCTCCCCATTTGCCGGAATCGGACGCCAACGCTGTCCCTGTGCGGGGGGATTATGCCGCAGGTGGGCGGGGTGGGGAAGAGAATCCTCGCCGGACGAAGGGGCATGGTTCTGCCAACTCTACGCTCTATTGACAGCGACGGAGCATCCCGGTAGTGTCCGGCACTATAAGTTGCCCAGGTCAGCAACAATGCCCATGGGACGGGACCCCCTCACGTCGCGGGCAACCGCGAATTCGTCGATACCCCTGGTGACCGCAAAGCGGTCATTTCTCCGAGGTGCGGACTCCGGCGCTCTTCCTGCATTGATTCGAGATTTCGCATTCCTGCCAATTCAAAATGGGAGGCCCATCGTGAGCTATCGCCGCCTGTTCGTGCTCGTTTTGCTGCTATTCGTGGGGGCCGCCGTGCGACGCACCCAGCCCGTAAGTGCAGGGGACGAATGGCAGCCGATCTCCCAGGAAGAGTTGAGAATGACCAGCGTGCCGGAAGCGCCGGGAGCGCTGGCGGTTTATCTGTACCGGCAGGTGGACAGAGATGACAGCAACCGTACGCCGCACGAATACAGTTACGCGAGGATCAAGATCCTGACGGAGGAAGGCCGAAAGTACGCCGACGTGGAGATTCCTTTTTTTAAGGAAGAAGGAAACATCCACAGCGTTAAGGCCCGGACAATCCGGCCGGATGGCTCGATTGTGAACTTCGAAGGGAAGGCTTTTGACAAAACGATCGTGAAAGCGAAGGGTGTAAAGTTCCTGGCGAAAACCTTCACATTGCCCGACGTGCAGGTGGGCAGCATCATCGAGTATCACTACACCTACGACCTGAATGAGGGTTACGTTTACAACTCGCACTGGATTCTGAGCGAGGAACTCTTCACCAAGCGCGGCAAGTTCAGTCTGAAACCGAATTCGGATTTTGCGCTTCGTTGGAGCTGGCCGGCCGGGCTGCCAACGGGTACCGCCCCGCCGAAAGATGAAGGAGGCTTCGTCCGGCTGGAGTCGCAGAATATTCCCGCATTTCAGATCGAAGACTACATGCCGCCGCAGAACGAGCTGAAATTTCGCGTTGATTTCGTTTATAGCGAGGGTGTTCCGGAAAAAGAACCGGACAAATTCTGGAAAAAAGAAGGGAAGAAACTGAACGACAGGGTGGAAAGCTTTACGGGGAAACGCAAAGCGATGGAGCAGGCCGTTGGGGAAATCGTAGCGCCCAATGATACGCCGGAAGTGAAACTGGAGAAGATCTACGCGAAGGTACAAAAGTTCCGGAATACTTCCTGGGAAACGGAGAAGACCGCGCAGGAGCAGAAGAGGGAAAAGCAAAAAGACATAAATAACGTAGAAGATCTCTGGAAGCGCGGTTACGGGGATGGCCGCCAGATCAACCGGCTGTTTCTCGCCTTGGCCAGGGCAGCGGGATTCGAGGCCTACTCCGTATATATTTCGCCGCGCAGCGAGTATTTCTTCAAACCGCAAATAATGAATGCGTTCCAGTTGAACGGTGACGTCGTGCTGGTGAAGTTGAACGGGAAGGAAGTGTACTGCGACCCGGCAACGGCCTTCGCACCGTTTGGATTGCTGTCGTGGCCTGAAACTGGTGTACAGGGACTGCGACTCGATAAAGAGGGCGGAAGCTGGGTGACCACCACACTGCCGCCGAGCTCCGATTCGCGCATCGAACGGAAAGCTGATTTGAAGCTTACGGAAACGGGATCGCTGGAGGGGAAGCTGGCAGTTACGTTCTCCGGGTTGGAAGCGCTTTGGCGGAGAATCGAGGAACGGAACGAAGATGCGGCCAACCGGAAGAAATTTCTCGAGGACCAGGTGAAGGAATACATCCCAGCGGGGATCGACGTGGATTTGACGAACCAACCGGATTGGGGTAGCTCGACGCAGACGCTGATGGCCGAGTTCGACCTGAAAGTGCCGGGCTGGGTCTCGGCAGCGGGGCGGAGGGCGCTCGTGCCGGTGGGGCTCTTCAGCGCGCCTGAAAAGCACGCGTTCGAACATGCCAACCGTGTTCACGCCATCTATTTTTCTTATCCATCATCGAAGATTGATGACCTGACGATCGACCTGCCGCTGGGCTGGCAGGTGAGCAGCCTGCCGCCCGTGCAGGGCTTGGACGCCAAGGCTGCTGTGTACAACCTAAAGGTGGAGAACAACAAAGGCACGCTCCACCTCACACGGCGGCTGAATATGGATCTGTTAATGGTGGAAGTGAAGCTCTATCCGACGCTCCGGAATTTCTTTCAAGTAGTGAGGACGGGAGATGAACAGCAGATCGTGTTGCAACCTGGCGCAGCGGCGGCGAGTAATTAAGATGCGGCGCATGCTGATTTATTTCACACTCTGCACGATGGGCT
>WNFC01006620.1_pt1 | contig 13669 bp, 12 predicted proteins | sample 5400541 | NCBI WGS metagenome assembly WNFC01 (sample SAMN13153342, study PRJNA577476) | soil metagenome | isolation source: 120 cm saprolite under Douglas fir tree site 2 hole 2 replicate 1 | place: USA:California | collected 2015-04-18
GACACCCCAAGCCAGGTGAGACCGTGACCTCGCAAGGCCAGGTCGTCTCGGACATCAGCCGCCGGGGCATGCGCTTCTTGACATTCGAGACTCACACGACCGGTGAGGGTGGTTCGAGCGTCTGCCGTTCGCGCGCCCTATTCGTCATTCGCTCGTGATAGCCCCACGAACTCAGAGGCTACGCCGTGAGTTCGCGGGGACCCCGAAATGAAGCGTGCCCAGCGCGAGGTCACATTCAGCAGCGCGCAGATCGATGCGTACGCAGCAGCATCCGGCGACCACAACCCGATCCATCGCGACGGCGACTTCGCCCGCTCGGTCGGGCTGCCCGGGGTCATCGCGCACGGCCTGCTCCAGATGGGGATCCTGACCTCCGTGGCCTCCGAGGCCGCAGGCGGCGCCGGACGGCTGCGGCGGCTCTACTGCCGGTTTGCCGGGATGGTCGAGCCGGGCGACACCGTTACGTTCGCGGCCGAGGAAACCGGGCCTGGCAAGCTGGCTCTGACGGCAGTCAACCAGCGGCGCGAGCCGGTCCTTACAAAAGCGTCAGCCGAGTACCTTTAGTCGCGCATCGGCAGCGCAGCAGGGGGGTAGCACATGTTCGATCTCTCGGGAAAGGTTGCGATCATTACCGGCGCATCGCGCGGTCTCGGCCGTGAGGATGCGCTGACGCTCGCGCGCGCAGGCGCCGACGTGGTCATCACCGACGTCCTGGTCGAGGACGATCCTCAAGGCTGGGTGCACTCGAACGCGACTGCTCAGGAGATCCGCAAGATGGGCCGCCGCTCGCTCGCCATCAAGATGGACGTCACGAACCGCGACCAGATCCGAGAGGTCATGAAGAAAGTCAAGGACGACTTCGGCAAGATCGACATCCTGATCAACAACGCCGCGACCCTGGATCACACGGCGCAGATCCCAAACCAGTCGTACGAGCTTTGGGACCGCGACGTGAAGGTCAACCTCACCGGCGCCTTCAACTGCACCAAGGAAGCCTGGCCGTACCTGGTGGAGAACAAATGGGGCCGCATCGTCTTCATGTCTTCAGTAGCCGGAACGTTGGGCGGATTCGGCCAGGCCAGCTACTCGGCGACCAAAGCGGGTCTGATCGGGCTCGCCAAGACGGCGGCGCTCGAAGGCGGCCGGCACAACATCACTTCAAGCGATTCGGACAGCCCGAGGACATCGCCAACACGATCGCGTTCCTGTGCTCGAACGAGGCGGGCTACATCACCGGGGCGGTGATCGAAGTTGCCGGCGGCATTCCTTTGTTTACGGCCTAGTGTCCCGCCCCGCCGAGGAACGCTGCAGATCCGCGGCATCGGCGGCCGGAGCCAAGGAGAGGGTGGCGCTAGGAGGAGCGCACACCTCTGGGGTCCCCGCGCGAAGCGCGGGAGGATGCGCAGCGACAGGACCCTCGACGCAGGCTTCAGCGCTATCTCGTGGTCGCCGCGGCGTGCCAATATTCCTTGGGGCGAGAGAGCGCCCGGCCGCCTAGGCCGCGCAGATGCAAGTTACTTCGGAGGGCGGGACACAAATGGGGGAGTGCGTCGACGTCAAACGCGACGGCGCCATCGCGCGCGTGGTCATGCACCGCAAGGGCCTCAACGCCATCGCCGCCGATCTGATGGAGGAGCTGGGCGCAGCCTTCACCGAGCTCGGTGACGATCCCGATGTGCGCGTAGTCGTGCTCGCGTCCGACTACGAGAAGTACTTCAGCGTCGGCGCCGACCTGACGCAGCTCGGAACCATCGACCGCAGCGCGCCTGACGCCGGCGACCAGATCGCCGCCTTCATGAAGGGCATGAACGAGCACTACAACGCCATCGAGCGGTGCCCCAAGCCGGTGATCGCCGCCATCAACGGCCACGCGCAGGGAGGAGGCAGCGAGCTCGCATTGTGCTGCGACTTCAGGATCATGGTCGAGGACGGCCGCTCGAAGATCGGGCAGACCGAATCCTCGCTGGGGATCATCCCGGGAGCGGGCGGGACGCAGCGCCTGCCGCGCTTGATCGGCAAGGCGCGGGCGCTCAGATACATCATCGACTCGACGCGGTTGTCGGCCCGGGAGGCAGAGGCGGTGGGCTGGGTCGACCAGGCGGTGGCACCGGAAGACTTTGCGGCCGCAGTCGATCAGCGGGCCGCGAAGCTGGCCAAGGCCGCCACGTTCGCCATTGCCCTGATCAAGGACGCCGTACGGCGCGGCTACGACCTGCCGCTGGACGAGGCGTTGGAGATCGAGGCCCGCAACTTTGCGCGCGCGGCCCTGAGCGACGACGCGGCGATCGGCATCATGTCTTTCCTGGCCAAGCAGGAGCCGGAATACACAGGGAGGTAGCCTGTCGATTTTGGAGCGACCTGTTCGTCGTCCAGATGAAGCGGCAACCAGGACCGCCTTGATGGGGAGAGATTCGGAATGAAGTACGTGCTCATGTTCGTGGGTAGCACCGAGGACCAGGATTCGTTTGAGAGGCTGCCCCCCGAGCAGCGTGCCGCCGCCTACGAAGGGGCAAACAAATGGTTCGAAGAGCAGAGCAGGGCCGGCCGGCTGGTGGGCGGCGAAGAGCTCCAGGGGCCGCACACCTCGACGACCGTGCGCATCAAGAACGGCAAGGCCATCGTCACCGACGGGCCGTACATCGAGGCGAAGGAGATCATCGGAGGCTTCGCTGTCGTCGAGGTCAAGGACCTCGACGAGGCGCTGGCCATGGCCAAGGCATGGCCGGCGGGTGCAGTGGAAGTGAGGCCCGTGGTCGACCACTCGGCTGAGATCGAGCAATCTGAAGCTCGCAGGCTCTCGGACACTGCCAAGAACGGCTGAACAGACGCGCAGCGCCGCCGACGTAGCAGTCGCCGCCGTCTTCCGCGAGGAGGCCGGACGGCTGACTGCCGCGCTGGTCCGCACCCTCGGCGACTTCGACCTCGCGGAGGAAGTTGTCCAGGACAGCCTGGTGGCAGCGCTCGAAACATGGCCGGAGCAAGGAATTCCCGACAAGCCCGGAGCGTGGTTAATGACCACCGCGCGGCGGCGGGCCATCGACATCCTGCGGCGAGACAAGCGGTATCGCGAAAAGCTCGTGCTGCTGGAGCGCTCCGACTTGCGGCCTGAGCCGGCCGAGGCCGACGATCGCCTCCGGCTGATCTTCACGTGCTGCCACCCCGCGCTGTCGCAAGAGGCACAGGTGGCCCTGACGCTGCGCGCGGTGGTCGGGTTCACGACCAGCGAGATCGCGAGCGCCTTCCTGATCGCGGAAGCCACCGTGGCGCAGCGTATCGTCCGCGCGAAGAGAAAGATCGTCGACGCTCACATCCCCTACGGCATGCCCGACGGAGCAGAGCTCGCCGGCCGCCTCGATGGAGTGCTCTCGGTCCTCTACTTGATGTTCAACGAGGGCTACCTCAGCCGCGGCACCCGGGTCGCGATGCGCCGCGACCTTGCCGACGACGCCTTGTGGCTCGCGAGCCTGGTCGCGAGGCTCATGCCGGACGAGGCCGAGCTGCTCGGCCTGGTCGCCCTGATGAAGTTGAACCTGGCGCGGTCGGCGGCGCGCTTCGACGCCGAGGGCGAGCTGGTTCTCCTACCCGAGCAGGATCGGAGCCTATGGGACCAGGTGCGCATCGCGGAAGGCATCGAGCTGCTCGAACGTGCGGGGGCGATGAGGGCCACGGGGCCGTATCAGGTCCAGGCAGCGATCGCGGCGCTGCATTCGGAAGCGGGGTCGTGGGAGGCAACGGATTGGCACCAGATCGTCGTGCTTTACGACGCGCTGGTGCGCGTGGCCGACAGCCCGGTGGTCCGTCTGAATCGAGCGGTCGCCCTGAGCCACTTCGCTGGACCGGAGGCGGCCCTGGGCGAGGTCAACGACCTGGCCATCGCTTTGAGCGGCTACCACCTGTTCCACTCCACTCGCGCCGAGCTGCTGGAGCAGCTGGGCGAACGAGCGCAGGCTCGCGAGGCGCTGCGCCGCGCCCTCGAGTTGTGCTCGAACCCGGCCGAACGCTCCCTGCTGGAGCGCAGACTCCGCGATTAAGCGGAAGCCTCCGATTCGGCGCGGGCCCACAACGAGCACAGCGCGGTTGCCACACGGCCGGGCTCGGCGACGTGCGACGTGTTGAGGTGGTGCAAGCCAGGGTAGAGCTCGCTGGTGAAATCCGGGAACAGGCGCTCGAGGCGGCGACAGGATCGTTCCCAGTTCAAAGCGCTCAGGCTGCCGTAGGAGTAATAGACCGGTCGCTTGAAGGCACGGAATTCACTCTCGGAGATGACGTGTTTTCGGGCGGCGGAGATGAAGGCAACGACTCCTGCAGGTCGCCTGGCCATCCACGCCGGTTGGGGACCCGGCGGCGGCGGCGGCAGCTCGACGCCTGGCTTCAGCTGCGCGCGCAGAAAAGCCAGCATCCGCTCTGGCACTGGCATTTTCACGATCTCCGCGAAGTCTGCCCATCGGGAGTCGGCGTGATCGTCGGGTGTGAAATCCATCGCCGGCTCGTCCAGTGCGAGGCTCAGCAGGCGGTCGGGGTAGGCAGCCGCAAAAGCGATCGAGATGGCGCCCCCGGCTGAGTGCCCATAAAGGTGGAAGCGGTCGAAGCCGTGCTCACGAGCGTTGCGGGAAATTCCCGCGATCTCGGTCTCGATGGAGTATGCGCTGGGCGGGTCGGGCAGCCGATAGATCTCGAGATCTTTGGTGATGGCACTCACATCGGCGCCCAACTCCTCGATGAGCGCCGAGTAGCGATCTGCCGCCGGCATGATGATCCCCGGCAAGAAGATGACCGGATAGCTCACGGCTGGCGAGCCTCTCCAGTCATGCCCAGTTGGGCGGTGCGGCGCCGCACGAACTCGATCACTTCCTCGACCCGGTTGGGGTCGATGCCGAGGCAGCGGATAACGAGCTCTTTGGTCTCGAAGTTCGGATACGAGCCGATTGAGATGTCCGGGAACTTCTGCTCGATCTCTCTCATCAGTGGGTAGAAACGCGCTTCCACAGCAAACATGAAACGCAGCTCGCGGACCGTCGCAGCTGAGCCGTCGGAGAGGAATTGCGGCTCGAGCTCTTCAGTGAATATGCCCTTCAGCTCCAGGGGTACCCCGGGCAGCACGAAGATGCGCTTGCCATCCACTTCGTAGACGACGCCCGGCGCCATGCCGCGTTTGTTCTTGAACACATGCAATGGTCGGTCGGGGATACGCGCCATGCGCAGGTTGCCCTCGGTGACGTCGGGTGAGTCGAGCAGTCCCGCCTCGTGCATCCTGCGCACCCGGCGCTCGATGCGCGCCAGAGTTTCGTCCCAGATCACGAGCTCGTGGCCGAGCGCTGCGGCCACCGAAGCGAAGGTCCGGTCGTCAGGCGTCGGCCCAAGGCCGCCGCTCACGAATACGTGCGTCAGCTCAGGGTCGGCGAGCTCGCGACGCAGCTGCTCGACGATCTCCTGGGGCCGGTCGCGGATGGCTGTGATGCGCTTGACGGGGTATCCCAACAGCCGCAGCCGCTCCGCCAGCCAGTGCGAGTTGGAGTCGAGGGTGAAACCGCCGACCAGCTCGTCACCGATCGCGATCACGGACGAGGCGGCCATTCGGGGGACGATATACCAGTCGTGGATCATGAGCGCCTGCGCGGCGTCATTCGCGGTGACGTCCAGGGAGTCGGTTTCCGCTACTTCCTCGCGCGCCAAGCGCGCGCCCTTGGGCTGCGCGGCTGGGTTCGCAACCGAGACGACAGTACGGTCGAATTTGTCGCCGAGGGTCCCAGGCCCGACCTGGAGCGGCTGCTCGAAGCCGCTTGGCGTGGCCCCGGCCACGCGCGGGTCGCCGGCGTCAACGCGGAGTGGTCGTCGGCGGGCGGGGGCCTGGAACCCTTCGGCCTTGCCTGGTAAGAGTGGTGTGTCTGGGAATGAGCTCGCCAAGGCGCGGCCCAGACCGCCGACGCCAAGGCAAGGGTGGCGCGAGGAGGAGCGCATCGCTAGATGCGTGACGACGAAGCGACGGGCCCCCTAACGCAGGCGTCAGCGCCCGTAGGGCGCTCGGCGGAAATGGGCCGATGAATTGGCGAGCGTATTTCCCGGACGCACCACTGGTGAAACCGAGCCGCCCGCAGCGTCTGTAACACTTCTAAGGCTTTGATCGAAGTTCAGGGGCTCACCAAGTTCTACGACGAGCGCCCCGCGATCCAGGACGTGACGTTCTCCGTGCCTAAAGGCCAGGTCCTCGGATTCCTCGGGCCCAACGGCGCGGGGAAGTCGACCACCATGCGGATCCTCGCCGGGTTCCTCGGCATGTCATCAGGCAAGGCCAGCATCGATGGTTACGACGTCTTCAGCCATTCGCTCGAAGCCCGTAGGCGTATCGGATACCTACCCGAGACCAACCCGCTCTACAACGAGATGCGCGTCTCCGGGTTTCTCGACCTCATGTGCCGGCTGCGAGGGGTGGCGCCGTCGAAGCGGCGCGCGCGCATCGAGCACGCGATCGACGTCTGCGGTCTCGAGGACCGGCGGTCGGAGATCATCGCGAGACTGTCAAAGGGTCTACGCCAGCGCGTCGGCCTGGCCCAGGCGATCGTGCACGACCCCGAGGTCGTCATTCTCGATGAGCCAACCGCCGGGCTCGACCCGGCGCAGACCCGGGAGACCCGCACCCTGATCAAGGAGCTTGGGCGGGAGCACACGGTCATCTTGTCCAGCCACATCCTGCCCGAAGTCTCAGCTACCTGCGAGCGGGTGCTGATCATCAACCAGGGCCGGCTCGTCGCCGACGACACGCCTCAGCGCCTGACCGAACGTTTTGGGCAGGAGCACGGCCAGGAAATCGAGATGGTCCTCCGGGGCGATTTGAACGCTGAGGAGATCGAAGCGAAGCTGCGCCAGGTCGGCGGTATCGACGAGGTCGCGGTCAGCTCGGCGGGCGATGAGCTGTGGGAGGTGGTCGTCACAGGCAACAGCCCGAGCCTCCGCGAAGAGCTGACGCGGGCCGCGGTCGCGGCCGGGCTCGGAGTGCGTGAGGTCCAGGCACACAGGCTCACCCTCGAGGACGTGTTCCTCAGCCTGACGGCTGATGAAGACGAAGTTGAGCGCGAGGAAGAATGAGCAAGTCGTCGCGCCGACGTGCGCGAGCCAAGGTGCGCAAGCAGGTCGCCCAGCGGACACGCATCGCTCCGGCCACGGCGGCGAAGCTGCACGCGGTTCGCACCACCCGTGCACCGGCGAAGCAAGGTGAACCGCGAGCCCGGACGGTGGCCAGGGCGGGGGTCGATGCTTCCAGGCCCGGCTTCGGCGACGGGGTCCATGCGGTGCTGTGGCGCACGGGCCTGCTCAATACGGCTGCCATCGCCCGCCGCGAGCTGGGGGCAGTGTTCGTCTCGCCCGTCGGCTGGGTCGTCGCCGGCGTCTTCACCTTCCTGGTTTCCGGATTCGGCTTCATCGGAACGGTGCTCGCCGGCCAGCTGGCGACGATGGATGGCGTCTTCGGCGTCATCACCGGCCTCCTGACGCTGATCTTGGTCCCGGTGGTGACCATGCGCCTTATCGCGGAGGAGCGAAGCCAGGGAACGCTGGAGCTGCTCCTGACCTCACCGGTGCGCGACTGGGAGCTCGTAGTAGGGAAGTGGCTGGGCGGTTTCGTGTTCTATCTTCTGCTCGTCGCGACGACCGTCGTGTATGTGGTCCTGCTGGCTGTCTACCTGCCCGACAAAACCACGATCTCGGTGGCCGGCCTCTCCATCCACGTCGGCGCTCTCGATTTCGGGCTCATCGGGGCGACGTACATCGGCATGGTGGTCGTCGGCGCAGCGGCCATCGCCATCGGCGTCCTGGCCTCGAGCGTAACCAAGAACCAGATCATCGCGTACGTCGTCTCGCTCTTTGCCCTGCTCGCCATCTGGTACACGGCGTTCCTGCTGGGGCTCTTCACCCGGCCGCCGCTAAGCCTGTTCTTCGACTACGTCGCGGGCTATTTCCGCTACCAGTCGTTCAGCCTCGGCCAGGTGGCGCTGCGCGACATCGTCTATTTCCTGAGCCTGGCAATCGGCGCCCTGTTCCTCACAACCCGACTCCTCGAGTCGCGGCGATGGCGATGAATCGATGGGCGCGGCGCGCCCGGGCCGGCTCGCTGAGCGTGGTCGTCACGGTCGTCGTGCTGGCCTTGCTGGTCGCCGCCAACGTGCTCGCATCGAAATCGACTGCGGCGCTTGACCTGACGCGCGGAAAGCTCAACACGCTGGCGCCGCAATCAGTCCTTGCCGCCGAGCGGCTCAGCTCCGATCTCCAGGTGGTCGGGCTGTTCCGGACCGGGGCGGATAACGGCGAGAGTGCGGCGGAGGCGCTGATAAGCCTTTACGCGGCCCAGAGCTCGCACGTGAAGTACCGTCGCGAGAATGTCGATGCCGACAGCACCGATGTCAAGAAATATGCGATCAAGGAACCCAACACGGTAGTTCTCGACTACAAGGGCAAGACGGCACTGCTGACGCAGACTCTGCAGGGAGAGGTCGATTTCACCGCCGCTCTAATTCGGCTGGAATCGGATCGCGTGCCCCTCGTGTGCTGGGCGATCGGAGACGGCGAGCGCGGCCTCAAGGACGCCAACCAGGTGTCGGGGTACTCGGGCGTCGCCGACATCCTCGCCAAGAACAACTTCTCGACCCGGGACCTGCTTATCTCGCAGGCAACATCGATCCCGACCGACTGCGACGAGCTCGCGATCGTCGATCCCACCACCGCCCTGCCGGCGCCGAGCGTCAAGGCCGTCGGCGACTACCTCGCAGCCGGCGGCAAGCTTCTGGTCGCGGCCGAACCGTGGCCGAAGGATGCCGCGAGTACGCAGTCGCTCAACACGGCGCTCAAGCCATACGGGTTCGGCTTCTCCGGCGCCCTGGTCGTCGAGACAGATCCCGCGCGACGCTCCAGTGCCGACGCCACGATCCCGGCTGTTACCGGCTACGGGCGCTCGCCGATCACGAGCGACGTCCAGGGCCGAGTGTCTTTCTTTCCGCTCACAACTGCGATTACAGGCACCGCCGAACCCGGGGTCACGGCGACTCCCCTAGCGACCACGTCGACCACCTCCTACGCCATCGCACAGGCGCGCGCGGTGCAGGACCTCAGCCGCAAGGCGGGCGACGTTTCGGGCCCCTTCGACATCATGGAGTCGCTGGAGAAAACGGCCGGCGCGACGCGAACCCGGATAGTGATGGTGGGCACGGCGGACTTCGCGGAGAACCGCACCCTGCCGCCCAACAACAGCGACTCCAACCTGGAGCTGGCGCTGGCTTCATTCCAGTGGTTGGCCCAGCAGGACTCGCTGATCGCGATTCCACCCAAAGCCGCCCGGGCCCTTCCGCTGGCGCTGACCCAGCAGGACCAGAGCACCCTGATCTTCATCACCGGCGTCCTCATGCCGGGCCTCATGGTGTTCGGCGGCGTGATGGTCTGGTGGCGCCGTCGCGTGTTCAGTTGATGGTTGGGATACCCTTTCGCTCCGCACCGTTCATTTCGGGCGTCGTGAAGGTCGAGAGGTTTGTGGAGAGGTAGGTGGATCCCAACTTAGTCCTGTTCGGTGTGGCCGGGGGCGTGGCCGCGGTGTTGTTTGCGGTCGTCCTGATCCTTCTCGTCCTGCGGATGCCGACCGGCAACGCGCGCATGCGGGAGATCGCAGCCGCCATCCAGGAAGGCGCCTCCGCCTATCTGAACCGTCAGTACACGGTGATCGCGATCATCGGGGTGCTCATCGCCATCGTCATCGGCGTGGCGATCAACTGGACCACCGCGGCGCTCTACGTTGTGGGCGCCGTGCTCTCCGCTTCAGCGGGGTACGTGGGCATGAACATCGCGGTGCGCGCAAACGTGCGGACGGCCGAGGCGGCGCGGGGTGGGCTGAACAAGGCGCTGCAGGTTGCGTTCCGAGGCGGAGCGGTGACCGGCTTCATGGTGGTGGGCCTCGGCCTGCTCGGCGTCTCGGCCGCCTATTACGTTTTCAAGAGCCCCGAAGCCCTGGTCGGCCTGGCCTTCGGGGCGAGCCTCGTGTCTGTCTTCGCCCGCCTGGGTGGTGGCATCTACACCAAGGCGGCAGACGTCGGCGCCGACCTGGTCGGCAAGGTGGAGGCAGGCATCCCGGAAGACGACCCGCGCAACCCGGCGGTCATCGCCGACAACGTCGGCGACAACGTGGGCGACTGCGCGGGCATGGCCGCCGACCTGTTCGAGACCTATGCGGTGACGATGATCGCGGCGATGCTTCTTGCCTCACTGCTCTTCAAAGACCAGATCGGATGGGTGATCTACCCGCTGCTGCTGGGAGCGGTGAGCGTTGTGGGGTCGATCGCCGGCACGTTCTTCGTGCGGGTCTTCAACCCGCGCTGGATCATGGGCGCGCTTTACGCGGGCCTGCTCGTGGCGGTGGCGGTCGCCATCGTCGGCTTCTATTTCGTCACCCAGTACATGACCGGCAACGGCTACTTGAAGCCGGGGGGTGGGGTTGGCGATCCCAGCCACCTGTTCTACGCGGGCCTGGTCGGGGTGGTGATCACGGTCCTGATCGTGGCCATCACGGAATACTTCACCGAGACCGCTTACTGGCCCGTGCACCTCATCGCGAAGGCCTCGGTCACCGGCCACGCGACCAACATCATCGCCGGCCAGGCGATTGGAATGATGTCGACCGCGCTTCCGGTGACCGTGATCGGCGTCGGCATCCTCATCAGCTACAACCTCGCGGGGCTGTTCGGAATCGCGATCGCGGCCGTAGCGATGCTCTCGATGACCGGGATCATCGTCGCCATCGACTCGTACGGCCCGATCACCGACAACGCCGGCGGCATCGCCGAGATGGCCGACCTGCCCGACGAGGTGCGAGGCGTGACGGATCCGCTGGACGCGGTGGGCAACACCACCAAAGCGGTCACCAAGGGCTACGCGATCGGGTCCGCTGGCCTCGCCGCACTGGTGCTCTTCTCCTCCTACACGCAAGAGCTCGCGAAAGCGGGCCACTCGACGACGTTCGAGCTCTCGGATCCGCTCGTCATCGTCGGCCTGTTCTTCGGCGGCATCCTGCCCTTCCTGTTCGGCTCGCTGGCGATGCTCGCGGTCGGCCGGGCAGGAGGCCTGGTCGTCGAGGAGGTCCGCCGTCAGTTCCGTGAGATCAAAGGGATCATGGAGGGCACGGCGAAGCCCGATTACGGCACGGCGGTCCGGATCGTGACCGCCGCCGCTCAGCGCGAGATGATCCTGCCGGGGATCATCCCGGTGGTGGCGCCGCTGGCGGTCGGCTTCATCCTGGGCCCGAAGGCGCTCGGCGGCATGCTGCTCGGCGCGATCGTCACGGGCCTCTTCGTGGCGATCGCGATGACCAGCGGCGGAGCCGCCTGGGACAACGCCAAGAAGTACATCGAAGAGGGCCACCTTGGCGGCAAGGGCTCGGAAGCGCACAAGGCCGCGGTCACGGGCGACACGGTCGGTGACCCCAACAAGGACACCGCCGGCCCCGCCATCAACCCGATGATCAAGGTAGTCAACATCATCGCGATCCTCATCGCGGCCTCGGTGGCGTCCAACTATCTGATTCGCTAGGACACACGTAAACTAGTCACTTGGGGTCGTGACGTGAACGACTATCAGAAGGAGATCGCCGACCTCGAGGCTCAGATCGACCACCTGGTCGAGGCCGAGGGCGACCCGAAGACGATCGCCGAGCTGTCGATGCAGCTCGAGATCCTGAAGGCCATCTACACGCGAGCCACCGATCTCCTCGAACGAGGCAAGAAGGACCAGGGGCTGCGGTATGGGCTCCGTATCCAGGGCTACGGTGACTGGACCCTCGACAACGTCTACGCGTTCGTCTACGAGCGGGCGGTCGAGCTGGAGCCCCAGGCCCACCGGGCCTTCGTCGGGGGCATCAGGAACGCCGACTTCGCGCTGATGCTCAACTCATAATCAGCGGACATGGAAACCCCGCTGACCCCCCTCGAGTTCGGCCGCCGGGCGCGGAAGCTGTACGGAGACCGCGAGGGCGTCATCGACGGCGACCTTCGGATGACATACGAGCAGTTCTTCAGCCGGTGCGACCGCTGGTCGGCGGCGCTCCAGGGCATGGGCGTGAAGAAGGGCGACCGGGTCGCCTACATCGCGCCCAACACTCATGAGCAGCTCGAGTCGTTCTATGCGGTGCCCCAGATCGGCGCCGTTTTGGTGCCCATCAACTACCGGCTGACGCCTGACGACTTCGTCTACATCGTCACGCACTCGGGTGCGACGGTGCTGTGTGTCCACCCGGATTACATGGAAGCGGTGGACAGCGTCCGCGGCCGGCTCGAAAGAGTGCAGCATTTCGTTGCGCTCGGCAGCGCCGGCGGCCAAAAGGGGTGGACCGAGTATGAAGCCGCCATCGCATCAGCAAAACCCGATTTCGTACACCTCGACATCGGCGAGAGCGACCTACTGACTATCAATTACACGAGCGGCACGACTGCAAATCCCAAGGGCGTGATGATCACCCACCGGAATGCATGGGCCAACGTCGTCGGCACGCTCGTTCATTTCCACATCACGGTGGGCGACCGTTACCTGTGGACGCTACCCATGTTCCACGCCAACGGCTGGACGTTTGTGTGGATCATCACGGCCGTGGGAGGCACGCACATCTGCCTGCCGAAGGTGGAGCCTGCGCGAGTGTTCGAGTTGATCCGCAAGGAGAGCGTCGGTTGGCTTTGCGCTGCGCCGACCGTGCTGATCGCGCTCGCCAACACTCCCGCCGAGGTCCGAGGCGACGTTCCGAAAGGCGTGCATGTCATCACGGCGGGAGCAGCGCCTGCCGCGGCGACGATTGAGCGCATGGAAGGTGATCTAGGTTGGGAGGTGACGCAGGTCTATGGATTGACCGAGACTGCGCCTTTCATCACGATATGCGAGCCGCGGCCGGAGCATCGGCGGTTGGCGCCGGTCGACCGGGCTGTGATCAAGGCGCGGACAGGGGTGGAGTTGATCACTTCGGGCGAGCTGCGTGTCGTGGACACCGACGGAGCAGACGTGCCGGCGGATGGCACGACTCTTGGGGAGATCGTCGCGCGCGGCAACGTGATCATGGAGGGCTATTACAACGACCCCGAGGCGACGAAGAAGGTAATGGGCGACGGGTGGTTCCACACCGGCGACGCAGCAGTCCTGCACCCGGACGGTTACGTGGAGATTCGCGATCGGATCAAGGACGTGATCATCAGCGGGGGCGAGAACATCTCGAGCGTGGAAGTCGAAGGCGTCCTATTGCGCCATGCCGCGGTGCAGGAGGCGGCAATCGTCGGGCTTCCGCACGAGAAATGGGGAGAGGCGCCTTACGCATACGTGGTGCTCAGGCCCGGCGCATCCGCGACCGAAGCCGAGCTCATCGCCTTCACGCGCGACAGGCTGGCCCATTTCAAAGCTCCGCACGGCGTGACGTTCGTGTCCGAGCTGCCGAAGACGGCGACGGGCAAGATCCAGAAGTACGTCTTGAGGAAGGGCGCGGCCGCGGTCGTCAGGCAGTAGGCCCTTACCGCCCAATCCGCACTTTTGGCGTGCGAGATCTAGGAGTCAATGCACCACCTCGATTAAATGAGGAGCCAAGGGCTCTTCAAGTTTGGGAGGTGGCGGATGGCCAGAGGACCTTTGCTGACAGAGGCGGAGAAGGCCGCGGTCTGGGCGCGGC
>WNFC01008495.1_pt1 | contig 13669 bp, 12 predicted proteins | sample 5400541 | NCBI WGS metagenome assembly WNFC01 (sample SAMN13153342, study PRJNA577476) | soil metagenome | isolation source: 120 cm saprolite under Douglas fir tree site 2 hole 2 replicate 1 | place: USA:California | collected 2015-04-18
AGAAGCCCGTTCCCGGCAGCGGGTACGCGATCGTGTAGCTCACGTAGTCCAGCGGAAGGCTGCTGGAGAAGTTGATGCTGCGGATCAACGAGTCGGTGGTCTCACCCAGGTAGCCGACCATGAAGAACCCGGCCGCTTTGATGCCCGCGGCCACGCAAGCCTCCACCGCGGCGCGCGCCTGGTCGGGTGTGATTCCCTTCTTCATCTCTTTGAGCACGTTGGCGTCGCCGGACTCGATGCCGAAGAAGATGCGCTTGCAGCCCGCGCGATGCATCTGCTCGAACAGGGCCTGGTCCACATGCGTCACGCGGCTGAGGCATTCCCAGGTGAGGGGCAGATGCGCATTCTCGATCGCCTGGGCCAGCTCGAAGGTGCGCCTGTAGTTGAGCGTGAACAGGTCGTCAGACATCCAGATGTGGTCGTAGCCCAGCTCCGCGATCTCGCGCATCTCCGCCACCACCGACTCGACCGGCCGCGCGCTGAAGAGGTCTCCGAACACCGATTTGTGGCAGAAATCGCAGCGGAACGGGCAGCCGCGCGTGGACATGAGCGGCGTGGTCGCGTCTTTCCAGTGCTTGCGCCAGTAATGGATGTACTCGGCGTTGGGGATGTCGCCGCGGTAGGGAAGCGGCAGCTGTGACATGTCCTTGCTGCGGACGCGGGGCGTCGTGCGCACGATCTCGCCGTCGCGCTTGAAAACAAGACCGGGTATCTCCTCGAATCGACGGTCGTCGAGGTGCTCCAGGATCTGGACGATCGTCTCCTCCCCTTCGCCGACCGCGACGAGGTCGAACTGGTCGACGAAGGTGTCGGGTTCGCCCGACGGATACGGCCCGCCGACAACGGTCAGCGCCTTGTCGCGGACCTGCTCCGCCAGGGAAAGAGCCTCGTCCTGCATCGTGATCATGCAGTAGATCCCGATGACCGACGGCTTCAGGCTCTCGATCTCCTCCAATACGCGGGCGCGCTCCATGAACGTGTGGTCGATGTGACGCACCTTGTAGCCGGCCCGCCGAAGCGAGGCGCTCAGGTACATGAGGCCGAGCGATGGCATGATCCAGTGGCGGCCCTGTTTGGGGGCCCGCTGCGGATACACGAGGACGACGTCGGCTGTTTCCAATTCCTCTCTCACCTCGATGGCTGAACCAGGATCGTGTAGCTCGTGCCGCTGAACGACGGTCCGAAGACGTAGTCGAGGCCGGCCCAATCGAATTCCGGGGGCTTCAGCTCGCGGCCGCCGTGAAGCTGTGCACCTGGAATTTCCGGCAGCCAGAACTGCACACCGAGGCTCTTCGATTGCAAGCGCGCCCATCGTCCGGGCACCGGCTCCCAGTTGCCGAAGTTGCCGTCGACCAGGGTCGGTCCGCTGTCGGCCGCGAAATCGTTGAACGCGGCCGATTGCTCGTTGAGGATGCCCACCTCGCTGAAGCCGGGCGCCAGCGACAGCACGCGCACCGTGACTTCGATTTCGGTGGAGGTGATCGTGTACGTCACCTCGATCCGGCCGCGGGAGTCGACGGGAACGAATGCGTAGTTGTGCGCCCGGTCGCCGCCGATCTCGTCGAGGGAATAGGTTCGCTTCCAGATCGTGGTCGACGAGGTGGAAACGTCGGCTGTGGTCGCGGTACGCGAGTAGATCCATCCGTCGGAGTAATGGACGATCGGAACGCCGAAGCCCATCCCTTCCCCGGATGCCTCGTTACCGGCGACTTCGAGAACGAGGCCTCTGGCCAGGTCCGCCGTCTTGCCTTGACCGCGATCGCCCTCGATGCAGGCGGCGACTCCGGGGTAGATCGATTGGGTCTGCAATTCGCTCCCCAATCGGTACGCGAACACAGGCTTGCCGCCCGCGACCTGGTACTGGACCTGCTCGCCAAGGAAGGCGAACGGCGGAGCCGCGTTTCCGGCGGCGAGGTCTGGAAACACAGACGTCGCTCGGTAATAGCTGATGTCCTCGAGCACCAATGCGTTGACGCCGTGGCGGCTCATCCACGCGATCGCCTCTTGGCGGTCGGTTGGCAATGCCTGAGATCCCGCGATCTGCGACGGCTGCCTGCCGCTGTAGTAGGCGACGACCGGCGAGTCGGTGATCAGCATCCCCGAAGAGCCCGCGGCCGCCCGGCCGGCTGCAGCCAGGCCCGTGTTGTCGGAAGCGAAGCTCGCGAAGACAGGAAGAAATCCCACCGCCAGCAGCGCGCCGGCAACCGCCGCTCCAAGCCGCGCCGGCGAGCCGGTGCGGTCGAGGGCGGCGGCAGCGAGGAGAGCGAACGACGGCAGGGCCGGGTACAGGTAGCGGTGGCTGCCCGTGTACGCGCCGGCGGCGACGAGCCCGAACACCGCCGCGAGATAAACAAGCGCGGGCACGTGAAGGAACCGAAGGGCGGCCATGCCGCCGACCGAGTCCGGTCGTCGAAACATTGCCGAGCGGTCCCGCCGCGCTGCCGCGGGCGGAGGCCGAGACCGCCTCCGCTGAGCCGCGCGCGATCGAGTGGCCGGCCGGGCCGAATCCCATCTGCACGAAGACGAGGAGCGCAACCGCGGGCACTGCCCACGCCGCCGCGGCAAGGGGACGCGTCGTGCGCCTGGTGACGCGCGCGTGGACCTGTTCGATGACGACGAACGCGATCGCCGCGCCGATCCATATCCACGCCTTGGTGGCAGTGAGCGCAGCCAGAGCCGCCAGCAGCGCGGCGAGCCTCATGCGCGCATGGGCGGCGGCGAGCGCGGCGCCCGACAGCAGCGCCGTCATCAACGGCTCCACCACCGCCGAACCCGACGTGAAGAGGAAGACCGGGTTCAGGGCCAGCATGATCACGGCCAGCCGTGCCTGCCGGACGTTGGGCGCGATCCAGTAGACGCACGCGAGCGTCGCGATTCCCAGGAGCGCGCTGAGGACCTTCAGGGCGCCAATTTGATGCCATCCGAACACCTTCAGGACCGCGGCCGCGAGCAGGTGGTAGCCGGGCAGCCAGGTGTCCTCCATTCCGAACAAGGGGTCGTGCAGCTGACCGGTCACCGCGAGGTTGGCCGCCATGAGCCAGTGCCCGTAGCCGTCTTCGAACGGCTCAGGCATCTGCGCCGCCGCCAGGATCAGCACGGAGCACAGCGCGAGCAGGCCGGCGGCCGGCGCCGCCCACCGCAGGCGCCCGAGCGCGCGGCGACCGAGCCGTCGCAGCGCCATGACCTCGATGAGCTCTACCGCGCTCAGCGCCGCGACCGTGAAGAAGCCGATCGCGAACAGCGTCGAATAGAAAGCGACCAGCCCCTGGTCCATCCCGAGCGCAATCGCCGCCGTCGCGAGCGCGCCGAGGCCAAGCAGGCCCTCGACCGCCGCGCGTGGGTCGCCGACGCGCACGTACGCCTGGTCGCGCCACTCCTGCCCGCGCTCGACGATCCGGTGCTTCGGCGTGCGCACGAACTCACCTCCACGGCGGGTTGCGCGTGCCAGGGCGATCAATGTGTTGAGCGACATGCCGGCCCCGACCACCTGGCAGAGAAAGGCCGGCGCGCCGGACCACCACCGCCGGCCCTGCCTCGTTTGCGCCACCATGAAGCCGATCCACGGCGATACGCCGACCACGATCGCCACCGCGCTCGCGTCCGCCACGTACCACGGCATCGCGAGCTTCTGGTGCGCCGAGGCGACCAGGAGCAGGGGATAGCACGCGAGCTGGATCAGCATCACGGGCCCCACCCCATAGGCGACCAGGTGCACCGCGGCCTGGAACTTCACGCCCAGGCGATTGCCGCTGCGCAGCACCGGCACCAGCAGGTTGAAGGCGGACTGAAAGCTTCCGGTCGCCCAACGCGACTGCTGACGGCGGTAGGCGTCGATCGAGACGGGAAGCTCCTCGGGCACTACGAGGTCCTCCACGTACGCTGCGCGCCAGCCGCGAAGCTGGGCACGGTAGCTGAGGTCCAGGTCTTCGGTGAGAGTGGCGGCGCTCCACCCGCCCGCGTCGTCGATGGCCTGCTTGCGCCACACGCCCGCAGTACCCGTGAAGTTGGTGAAGAGTCCTTTGTCCGAGCGCACGGCCTGCTCGACGAGGAAGTGGAAGTCGATGGCCAGCGCCTGCAGGCGCGTGAACCACGAATAGCCTTCGTCCACGTGTCCCCATCGCGCCTGCGCGAACCCGACGCTGGCGTCATCGAAGACGCCCATGATCCGGCGCAGGAAGTCCTGTGGCGGGACGAAGTCGGCGTCGAAGATGGCGATGAAGGGCGCGGCGGTCAGGCTCATGCCGTGCGCGAGCGCGCCCGCCTTGAAGCCTTCGCGCATGCCGCGCCTGACGTGGGCGACGTGGATCCCTTTACGCCGCCAGTGCGCCGCCCGGCGGCTGGCGATGTACGAGGTCTCGTCGTCAGAGTCGTCCAGCACCTGCACCTCGAAGCGATTGCGCGGCCATTCCATCCCGCACACCGCATCGATCACGCGCTCGGCAACGTAGCGCTCGTTGTAGATCGGGACCTGCACGCACACGGCAGCCTCGGCGCCGGCGGGGACCGAAGGCCGAGGCGAAGCTCGAATTCGCGTCGAGCTCCAGCTCAGGTACAACAGGTTGATGCCAAAGCACAGGAGGGCGAAGCTTGTCGCGGCGAGCACGCCGATCGTGATCCCGGTGATCACGTGGAGCCGCCCTCGTCAAACAAGGTGTACGGACGCATGGTCGCGCGCACGTACGCGACCCGGGCCAGGGCCTCCGGCCTGTCACGACGCGTCCACTGCATGTAGCGCCAGGCGGCGCGCCCGAGCTGCCGCGCCGCGCCGTCGAGGGCGGCGGGGAACAGCCACGAAGGCAGGCGGCTCGAGGCGGGCTCCACCGACGGCTCGCTCCAGCCGTCCGCCAGCTGCGGAAAGTGGTCGAGCAGGTCGGGGTTCGCGCGCACGACCTCACCCAGGACATCGGTCCCATAGATCGGCCGCGACATCAGCAGCTCGAACGCCATGTCCTCGTCCTGGCGCGCGAGCGGGTGGCACTGGGACCGCTCCAAGATCAGGTTGGCCGTCATCAGCCTTGGCGCGAGAGGCCGACGTGTCAGGTCGTCGACCGGCTTGGAGCGATGGCGCAGCGCGTGGACCAGGCCGAGGACGTTGACGGCGACGTAAGCGAGGTGGCGCCGCCCGTCGTCGACGACCAGGTTGAGGTCGACGTCATCGGAGGCCCTGAAACCCCCGCTTGCGAGAGAGCCGGCGATCGAGACGCTGCGGATGAACGGGGCGAGCCTGACCAGAATCCGCACGAAGCGGACGGTCATCTCCAGGTAAGGCGGCGCATCGGAATCGTGGTCGGCGGCACGGGATCGGATGGCGTCGGCGCGCGGTCGATCCGAGCGCTCCAGCACCAGGCCGTGGGTGATGCTCAGGTCAGGCGAGGCGGCCACAGCCCAACGCACGTCTCCCTCCGCGACTGGCCCGCCGACGCACATTTCCGCCAGGCGCTCGGGACTTACGGCGAATCCTCGGCGCGACAGCAGCGCGACCGTGCTCCGAACACGCTCTGGCGTGGACCAGGTCTGGGTTCGAGAATGATCGATCACCGCAGCGCCTCCAAGAGTCCGACGGCTCACAAGGCCGATACGACCCAGGGTTACGTACAGATGCCCCACGAACTCGGCGGCGGCGCCGTGAGCTCGTGAGGACCCCTAACATCATCTTCTACTGGCGCCGGCCGAATCACCCAGGAGCCCACATGACCGCCGACGGACATTTCAAGGTTCCGACCCCAGTCAATGAGCCGGTGCGCGCCTACGCCCCGGGCGACCCACACCGCAAGAGCCTCAAGGCGCGCCTGGCCGAGCTGACGGATGCGCGCACGGAGGTCCCGATGCAGATCGGAGGCGAGCGGCGGTGGGGGGCATCGCGCGGCGACATCCGGTCGCCGCACCGCCACGAGCTGGCCATCGCCGAATATGCCATCGGTTCGAGCCAGGACTTCGACGACGCCATCGCCGCCGCGCTCAAGGCGCGGAAGGCGTGGGTGGCGACCTCTTACCAGGAGCGGGCCGCGGTCCTCCTGAGGGCGGCGAGCCTTCTGGCGGGCCCGTGGCGCGACACCGTCAATGCCGCGACGATGCTGGGCCAGTCGAAGACGGTCCACCAGGCCGAGATCGACGCGGCCTGCGAGTCCGTCGACTTCTGGCGCTTCAACGCGTTCTTCGGCGATCAGCTGCTCGGCCAGCAGCCGTTCAACGACGGCACCGCATGGAACCGCCTCGAGTACCGGCCGCTGGAAGGTTTCGTGTTCGCCGTGAGCCCGTTCAACTTCACGTCGATCGCCGCGAACCTGCCCACCGCCGCCGCGCTCATGGGCAACACGGTGGTCTTCAAGCCGGCGACTCAAACGCTGCTCGTGAACCACTTCCTGATGGAGATCCTCAACGAGGCGGGCCTGCCGCCCGGCGTCATCAACATGGTCAGCGGCAGCGCCGCGAAGATCTCCGAGCAGGTGCTGGCCCACCGAGAGCTCGCCGGCATCCATTTCACCGGGTCGACCGAGGTCTTCCAGGGCATGTGGCGCACGGTCGGGCAGAACGTCGACCAGTACCGCACATACCCAAGGCTCGTCGGCGAGACAGGCGGAAAGGACTTCGTGGTCGCGCACGAGTCGGCCGACACGGACGCCCTGCGCACCGCGCTGATCCGTGGAGCATTCGAGTACCAGGGCCAGAAATGCTCCGCCGCGTCGCGCGCCTACATACCGCAATCGATGTGGAAGCAGCTGCGCTCGGAGATGGCCGATGAGGTCGAGGCGATCCCTCAGGGGGACGTCGCGGATTTCCGCAATTTCATGGGCGCCGTCATCGACGGCGACGCGTACGCGAAGCATATGAGCGCTATCGACTTCGCGCGGTCCTCCGAGTCGGCCAAGGTCGTCGCCGGAGGCAGGGGTGACGACAACGTGGGCTGGTTCGTGCGCCCGACGGTCATCGAGACCACCGACCCGGACTTCAGGCTCCTCAAAGAGGAGCTGTTCGGCCCCATCCTCACCGTATACCCGTACGCGGATGGGAAATACGAGGACACCCTCGAGCTGGTCGACAGGACGAGTCCGTACGGTTTGACCGGCGCGATCTTCGCAACTGAACGAGCCGCGATCCGCAAGGCGTCGGAGAAGCTCGTCAACGCCGCGGGCAACTTCTACATCAACGACAAGCCGACCGGCGCGGTGGTCGGTATGCAGCCGTTCGGCGGCGCGCGTGGATCGGGAACGAACGACAAGGCGGGCTCGATGTTCAACCTCATCCGGTGGACGAGCGTGCGGACGATCAAAGAGACTTACGTCCCGCCCACGGACCACCGCTATCCCTTCATGGACGCGGAGTAGCCCCGGACGGCCGCTTTGACCGTTCGTTACGAACCTGACGGCCCGGTGGTCATCGTGACCATCGACCGGCCCGAGGTACGCAACGCGGTCGACCTGGAGACCTCGGAGCGGCTGGTCGAATGCTTCGAGCGCTTCTCAGCCGATGACGGCCTGGCGGTGGCCGTGCTGACCGGCGCCGGCGGCACATTCTGCGCGGGATTCGACCTGAAGGCGCTGGCGCGCGGCATCGAGAGCCCCGTCGAAGAGACGGGCCCCGGCCCGATGGGGCCGACGCGGATGACGCTGGACAAGCCGGTCATCGCGGCCATCGAGGGCTACGCGGTGGCGGGCGGGCTCGAGCTGGCGCTGTGGTGCGACCTTCGGGTCGCCGCCCGCGACGCGACATTCGGCGTGTTCAACAGGCGGTTCGGGGTGCCCTTGCTCGACCTCGGCACCATCCGACTGCCGCGCATGATCGGGCAGGGAAGGGCGATGGACATGGTGCTCACCGGGCGTCCGGTGCCGGCGGTCGAGGCCCTGGGCATCGGCCTCATCGAGAGGGTGGCTCCGCCGGGCGAGGCGCTGCAGGAGGCCGTCGCGCTGGCGCGGAGGCTGGCCGAGCTGCCACAGGCCGCGCTGCGTGCAGACCGCGGCAGCGTGCTGCGCCAGTGGTCGCTGGCCACCGAAGACGCGATGCGCGCCGAGTACCGAGTCGGCATGGACGCCCTCACATCGGGTGAGGCTCAGGCCGGCGCACAGCGGTTCAGCGAAGGCGCGGGACGCCACGGCGAATGATTGCCTTGCTGAGCCGGCTCGTCGACAACGCGCGGAGCCCGAGCCGGTGACTGAGGCGTCGCTGCTACAGTCGAGTGCGGGCATGGCGGGGCCAGATGCTGTGATCCAGGCCCATGGCCTGGTCAAGCGATACGGCGAGCTGGAAGCGGTGCGAGGCATCGACCTCGAGGTCCAGCACGGGGAGATATTCGGTTTCCTCGGCCCGAACGGGGCCGGGAAATCCACGACCATCTCCATCCTCTGCACCCTGCTCACGCCTTCTGCGGGCACGGCTCGCGTGGCCGGCGTCGATGTCGTCCAGGATCCAGCTCGTGTGCGCCAGCGCATCGGCCTGGTCTTCCAGGACCCGTCGCTCGACGACCAGCTCACCGGGCGAGAGAACCTCGAGTTCCACGCCTGGATCTACAGCGTTCCCGCGGCCGAACGCGGACCTCGCATCGACGAGATGCTGGCGCTGCTGCAGTTGACGGAGCGGGCCGGCTCGCCGGTGAAGACATATTCGGGAGGCATGAAGCGGCGCCTGGAGATCGCACGCGGCATGCTGCACCAGCCCCAGGTCCTGTTCCTCGACGAGCCCACGCTTGGGCTCGACCCGCAAACGCGCCAGAGCATCTGGAAGCACCTCAACGAGCTGCGCGACAACAAGGGCATCACGATCTTCATGACCACGCACTACATGGACGAGGCCGAGTACTGCGACCGGATCGCCATCATCGATCGCGGCAAGATCGTCGCCCAGGGCACGCCCGACGAGCTGAAGGCGATGGTCGGCGGCGAAGTGGTGACGATCACCTCCAGCCGGCCCGATGCCGCCGCCGCGGAGATCGAGAAGGTGCTCGGCGTCACACCGATCCGCGACAACGGACTGCGCATGGAGGTTCCCGACGCCAAGGTCTTCGTGCCGCGCCTCGTGCGCGAGCTCAGGGCCCCAGTCGATACGGTCACGCTGAGGCGGCCGAGCCTGGACGATGTCTTCTTGAAGCTGACCGGTCACGCCATCCGCGACGAGGAGGCGGGCACCAAAGACCAGATGCGGGCGATGGCCAGCCGGTGGCGGGGTCGCAGCCGATGAGCGTCAAGGCCGCCAGCCCCGGAGCAGCGCCCACGACCGCGGCCGTCGAGCCGGTCGACACGCGGCTTGCGAGCCTGCGCGCGATCTACATCATCTGGTACCGCGACATCCTCCGTTACTGGCGCGACCGCTGGCGCCTGGTCGCGTCGCTGGCGCAGCCGCTGCTGTTCCTGGTCGTGTTCGGGTCGGGCCTCAGCTCCGCGCTGGGGCGCGGCACGCTGTTCGGTTCGGCCGCGGGCTTCACGTACATCCAGTTCATGTACCCGGGCATCATCGGCATGGCCATCTTGTTCACGGCGATCTTCGGCGCGATGTCGATCGTGTGGGATCGCGAGTTCGGGTTTCTCAAAGAGGTGCTGGTGGCGCCCATCGACCGATCCGCGGTCGCGATCGGCAAGGCGCTCGGCAGCACTACCCAGGCGATGATCCAGGGCCTCATCCTCCTGGTGCTCGCGCCCTTTGTCGGCGTCAAGCTCAGCCCGCTCACGGTACTGGAGCTGATCCCGCTCGCAGGCATCCTCGCGTTCGGGTTGTCGTCTTTCGGCGTCGCCCTGGCATCGATGATGAAGTCGCTGCAAGGATTTCAGGTGGTGATGAACTTCCTGATGATGCCCATGTTCTTTCTCTCCGGCGCCCTGTTCCCGCTCACCTCCAGCCTGCCCGGCTGGATGACCTGGCTGACGCGCCTCGACCCGGCCTCCTATGGCATCGATCCGCTGAGACGTGTCGTGCTGTCCGACTCAGGCCGGCCCAGCCGGATGGTCGAGCAGTTCGCGCTCACGATCAACGGGCAGGTGCTCCCCATCCCCATGGAGGCCGGCATCGTCCTCGCCTTCGGTGCGGTGATGCTGGGCATCGCCGTCATGATGTTTCAGCGCCGCGACTGACAGGATCAGAAGCGCAGCGATCTCGCCCGCGATCATCGGCAGCGGTCCCCATTCCGTCATCCCTTCGGCGGCAATGACCAGCGCGAGCACGTACGCCCACGACCATCGCGGCCGCTGCGGGACGCGCAGGTAAAGCCAGCCGGCCACGCCGAGCATCACGAGGTCGTCGAGATGGAGATACGGGCTCGCGAGCAAGCCGCCGACGATTGCCGGCACGAAGATCAATTCCGGCGAGCGCTTGCGAAACCGATAGGCGAGCGCAATTGCCCACAAGGCGATGGCAGCCTGCAAGACCCGCGACGCCATCAGGTCTCCGATGTAGGGGGCGAGGGTCAGCTCGCGATTCACGGGAACGCCTGCCGCAAAGGTCAAGCGCTGCTCGTAGGCCGCCACGCCTCCAGGGCCGACGTTGAGCGCGGACGCGATGGCGAGCACGCCGATCGCGATAGCCGCCCCAGCGAAGGCGCGATACCGCCGCGCGGCGAGCAGGGCGATCGGCACCAGGAAGGCCAGCTGGGGCTTGAGCACGACGAGTCCCAACGCAAGGCCCGACTCGAGCTCGCGGCCTGAGCGCAGGAGAAAGTAGGAGGCGGCCACGCCCAGCGCCACTAGGAGGCCCGGCTGGCCCAGCTGGAGGCCGTAGATGACCGGCACCCAGCCCAGCGCGGCGACCAGGTATATGAGCCGCAAGCGACCCGCCCCCGGCGCCGCCATGTACCAGGTGCCGGCGAGCGCGGCCAGGAGCATCCCGCTCCACAGCCAGTAGGCGAGCGGATACGGAAGGGCTGTGAAAGGGAGCGCCAGCCACGCGACCGGGGGCGGGCTGATGAAGCGCGCGAGCTGGGCGATGCCGATGCCCGAGCCCATCGCGTTCAGCTGGGCCTGCTGCAGCCCGAGGTCGTAGATCGATCCCCAGCCGTGTCTGACCCCGATCACGGCCGCGGCGTAGTAAAAGGTGAAGTCGTTGTGGTAGTGGTCGGAGACGTAAGCGACCACCCATTGGTACAGGTCGAAGCCGGCGAACAGCGTCGCAGTCATCGCCCCCGCCGCGATGCCGAGGTTGCGCTCGCGCTGGTTAGCCCTCATGCCAGCAGGATCGTAGGGCCAGGTTCCCTTACCTTGGTCACGTAATGACTTCACCGGGGTTCGAGCCGCGGGTCCTGGAGCTGGCTGACGGGACCAGGGTCCACGTCCGGCCGATCGTCCCCGAGGACGAGCCCCTGCTCATCGAGGCGGTGGCGGCGATGTCGGAGCGGACGGTGTACTTCCGCTTCTTCTCGCCGCTGAAACGCCTACCCGACGCGCTCGCCCATCGCCTCGCCGTCGTCGACTACAACGACCGCTTCGCGCTCGTCGGCACGACTCATCGCCCGGACGGGAAGGAGCGGATCGTCGGCGTCGCCCGCTACGACCGCGTGCACGGCACAGACGTGGCCGAGACGGCGGTCGCGGTGGTCGATGAGTTCCAGCGACGGGGGCTGGGCAGCGCGCTGCTCACCATCCTCGGGAAGGTGGCGCGCGAGCACGGCATCAAGACCTTCACGCTCATCGTGCTGCCCGAGAATCAGCAGATGCTCGGCCTGCTCCGAAAGATGGGCTGGATCCACCACGCGAAGCTCACGGGCGGCGTCTACGAGATCTCGTTCGACCTGCCAGGAGACGCATAGCCTGGATACGCAGCTGCTGGTGTTCGGGGGTGTTTCTTTGCTGCTCGCCGTGACGCCCGGCCCCGACATGGCGGTGGTGACAAAGAATGCCCTCGCGCATGGGCGCCGGGGCGTGATCCTCACCACCACCGGCATCGGTCTCGCGCTTTCGATCTGGGTCGCCGCCACCGCGGTCGGACTATCTGCCTTGCTGAGGGCGTCGGGCGACCTGCTGTTCGTCCTCAAGCTGGTCGGCGCCGCCTATCTCGCGTACCTGGGCGTGCGTGCGCTCCTCGAGTCTCGGCAGCGACCGGCTGACCTCTTTGAGGGCGTGCCTCCGCCGGCACGGGCCCACGCGATCTTCCGCCAGGGCTTCCTGTCGGCGATCTCCAATCCGAAGCTGGGCGTCTTCTTCGTCACGTTCCTTCCCCAGTTCGTGAATCCCGGCCAGGCGCTGCTCCCGCGTTTGCTGGAGCTCGGGCTCATCTTCGCCGTCATCGGCTGGACGTGGATGAACGTGTATGGGCTCCTCATCTCGCGCATCCGCGACTTCATCACCGCGCCGCGCGTGAGGCAGTGGATGCAGCGGGTGACGGGAGTCGTCTTGCTTGGCTTCGGCGCGAGGCTGGCGCTAGAACGAATCTAGGTGAGGCCCCACTGGAACTCCTGCAGCACCGCGTCGAACTGCTCGCCTTCCGGAATCCCGTTGGGGTAGCTCTTGGGGTCGGCGGGATTGACGCCGAAAATGGTCACGGTCGTGCTGCCCCTGGTCGCGGCGATCACGAAGAAGCGAACCTTGGTCGCCGACCCGTTGGAGGCGATGAGGTTTGCCGAGTACACCGCCCCGATCCCGTCCTGGTCGCCGATGTGCGCGCCTTTGAGCTCGGTGACCTGGCCGACGCTCTGCCACTGCGAGGACGGAAGAGCGTTGACCACCGCCTGCAATACCTGGTCGAGCGGCTGCCCCGCCTTCGTGCCCACGATCTGCAGCAGGCCGATCTTGGTGGCGAGGACGACGCCCTGCGGATCCTCGGTGCGCACGGTCCAGGCCGGAGGGTAGTCGACCTCATACCCGTATGCCGAGCTCTTGTAAGTGGCCGAGGCAGGCAGCGGTGTGACGATCCGCGGGGCGCAGTTCGAAGTGCAGGTGGTGTGGGTGCCGATCACCTGCGACACTGCGAACGCGCTCAACCCGATCGTGACGATCGACAGAATGATCAGCAGCCCCGCGGCCACCGCGATCTGCGTGCCGCTGTACCTGGCGCCTGGCCCCGGCTGAGGGCGGGGCGGCGCGTAGGCGTATGCGTAAGCCGCCGGCGTGGCGGTCGGGAGCGGGTACTGCGATGCGCCGCAGCGACCACAGTAGGACGAGTCGGGCGGGATCGGTGCGCCGCACCGCCCGCAGTATCGGGCCTGCACCGACACTATCCGCGCGGCTCCGCGTGCATTCGCGTTGGCTTGGCCGCCGCGCGCGCGACCCCACAAGCCGGGCAGAACAGCATCCTAGGCACCATCCGGTGACACTCCGGGCATGGGGCGTCGGGGCCGATCTCGTGCACCGCGCCTTCCGCGAGCAGCGAGCGGTGGATGACCAGCCTCACGTACGTCAGCAGGGCGACCACCGCCACGGCGCGAATGGCAACCTGCAGCACGAGGTCGGGCACGACCACCGCAAGGACACCGAGGATGACCTGCGCTCCGACGGCGACGATCATCGTCGCCGGCACGCCGGCCTCCCAGCCACGACCCGCCTTGCGCAGGTCATAGCGCTGGAGCCAGATCGCTGCGGCCAGCACTGACGTGGTGCTGGCATTGATGAGCATGACCATGATTCCCGCGCTCAAGAGCCGGAGGGCCCAGTCCACCGTGGAGCCGGTGCCGACCAGCGGGCCACCGAGCAAGGGCCAGATCGCCGTGAGCGTGGTCGCGAAAGTGAATCCCAGCGCCGAGGCGACGCCGAACGTG
>WNFC01005704.1_pt1 | contig 13667 bp, 14 predicted proteins | sample 5400541 | NCBI WGS metagenome assembly WNFC01 (sample SAMN13153342, study PRJNA577476) | soil metagenome | isolation source: 120 cm saprolite under Douglas fir tree site 2 hole 2 replicate 1 | place: USA:California | collected 2015-04-18
CTCGTGAGCGGCAACCGTGATCAGGGGCCGCGCAAGGCGCCACGCCATGTACTCGATGAATCGCGTCTTGCCGCACCCGGTCGGGCCCTTGAGCATGACCGTGCCCGGCGATCATGCGCAGCGTGGTCGTCTTGCCGCAGCCACTCGGACCGAGCATGCAGCAGTAGCTCGCCGGCGGCACGCGCAGCGAGATGCTGTCGACGGCGACGGTGGCGCCGTAGCGTTTGGTTACGGCGACCAGCTCGACTTCGTATCGTGCATCCATGGCGGGCCCTCAGACCGCGCCGGCAAGCCGCCCGCGGCGGCGCTGCATCCGCACGATGGCCCACAGCGTCACGCCGATGAGGAGAAAGGAAAGCGCTGTCGTCACCGTCCCGATCGCGAAGAGCATCGGCGACGTCGAGCTCGAGATGAGCGCATAGATTTCAAGCGGCAGCGTGTTGCGGTTGCCGGCAGTGAGCGTTGTGCGGGCGTATTCGTCGTAGGAGAGGGTGAAGGCGCCCACGCCGATGCCGAGGATGCCGGGCAGCAGAATCGGCAGGCTAACATGAATAAGGCGCTGCCATGCATTGGCGCCGAGATCGCTCGCCGCTTCCTCGTAGGACCGGTTGAAGCGGTTGATGACCGCGAACATGGTGAGGAGGCCGAAGGGTAGCGTCCACGTGAGTTGCGCGCCGAGCGCCGACGTGAAGAGGCCGGGCTGCCACCCGAGCAGCTGGAAGCCGAGCCCGATGCCGAAGCCGACGAGGAGGCTCGGCATTACCAGACTCGCGACGGTGATGTAAAAGAGCGCACCCGAGCCAGGAAAGCGGCGCCGGAAGCCGAAGCCGGCGGCCACCGTGATTACCACCGTGAGGAGGCCGACCAGCGCAGCGAGGCCAAGCGAACGCCCGAACGAGACGGGGATATCGGCCATCTGACCGGGCTTTATGATGTTCTCGAACCACAGGACGGAGACGCCGACCATGGGGAAGGTGACTCCGCCATCTGGCCCCTGGAAGGACAGGACGTAGATCACCAGCATCGGTCCATAGAGGAAGACGAGGTAGGCGCCGAACAGCGACGCCAGCGCGTAGAAGGTCCGCGGCCGCGCCTCACCGCCGATCGCGTGCGCCTGGCGTCCCGAGCTCGCGACGTCGCCGCGGTCCACCAGTTCCTTCCGGACGTCGATCACCCGCATCAGGACGGCGACGAGCACGGCCACGAAGAGAACGAGGACCATCGCGTTGGCCGCGGCAGGCGGGTACTGCATGGCCTGGATTTCGGTCGACAGCGCCGAGACGATCGACGCGCTCTGTCCGCCGCTCATCTGCTTGACCACGAAATAGTCGCCCATGACCTGGGTGAAGACGAGGATCGAGCCGAGCGCGATCCCGGTCTTCGACAGCGGAATGACGATCTCGACCATCGTCTGCCAGCGGCTCGCTCCAGCGTCGCGCGCCGCCTCGAGGAGGGCGGGATCGATCTTGGTCAGCGAGTTCGCGACCGGCCCCACCATCAGGAGGGTGTAGAGATGCACGTAGGTGACGATGACGGCGAAATCCGAGAAGAGCAGGAAGTCGAGCGGCTGCGACGTCAGGTGCAGGGTCATGAGGAGCTGGTTGAATGCGCCGTTGCGACCGAGGAACGGGATCCAGGCAATCGTGCGGATGATCCCCGAGGTCCAGAACGGGATGAAGCAGAGCAGGAACAGCGCACTCCGCATGACGCCGCTGCGCACGTGGAAGATGAGGAAGTAGGCGATGTTGAAGCCGAGGAAGAGGGTGACCGCCCAAACGATCACCGCGAATTTCAGCGAGCTGACATAGACCCGGATCGTCGCCGGCGTGGTGAGCAGCTCGCGGTAGTTGTCGAGTATGAAGGCCGGGTACAGCCCGGTACGGTCGTAGTCGAAGAAGCTGACCACGAGGAACAGCAGCGTCGGCAATGCGAACAGCACGGCCAGGATGAGCGCGAGCGGGCCGACCTGCAGCCACGAGACGACGCGCGGCGAGAGCGGTGGAACCGCGAGGGCGAACCGCCGGCGACGGGCCGAGGTGCCGAGCGCTTCCCGAGACACGATCGGCCTCAGGCGAGGAGAGCCCGGCTCACGAAGTGATGAACTCGGTCCAACCCCGCGTGAGGTAGCGGTCCTCGTCCATCACCGAGTTCCACACCGCGATGTTGCCCATGCGTTGCCAGAAGCCGCCGCCGTCGCGAGTCCGCCCGGCCTTCTCGACCACCTTCCCGTAAGGGTCGACGATGTCGGTCGCGGCGGGCTTGCCGTCATACCAGTAGTCCCACTCCGCCTCGGTCAGGTGCGTCTTGGCGGTCTCGGGCTGGGCCGAGTAGTAGCCCTGGCGCGCGATGAACGCGCCCTGAAAGCCGGAGGCGTACCAGTTGGCGTATTCGAGCGCGCAATCGAGCTTCAGCCCGCTCAGATGCTTCATCATGCCGAAGGTGTAGCCCCAGCCGCGATAGCCCTCCTTCAGCGGCTGGAACACGCAGGGGATGCCGCGCGTCCTCACCGCGGTGACGGCGGGCGACCACATCGACTGAATGACGACCTCGCCCGAGGCCATCAGGTTCACCGACTGGTCGAACGAGGTCCAGAACGAGCGGAACTGCCCACTCTTCTTGATCTCCATCATCAGCGCGATCGTTTTGTCGATCTCGTCGCGTGTCATGTTCCCCTTGTTGCGGTACTTGAGGTCGCCGCGTGCCTCGATTGCCATCGCAACGTCGATGACGCCGATCGTCGGGTTGTCCTGAAGTGCCGACTTGCCCTTGAAATCGGGGCTGATCAGGTCGGCCCAACTGGTGATCGGGCGGCCGGTCAAGTCGGGGCGGACGCCGAGCGTGTCGGCGTTCGTCACCGACGGGATGGCGGTCACCCAATCGCTTGGCCCGTCGGCGAATTTCTGGCCGTCGGGACCGGTCGCATAGAGGACGCCATACGGCGCGATGCCCTGCGTCGATGCCTTGCGGCCGTCGGGATACTCGCTCTTGGTAAAAAGCGGGATCGTCTGATCCCAGTATTTCACTTTGGCGATCGGAATCGCTTGGAGGACGTTGCGGCCGGTGACGTACCGCAGATAGGGCAGACTGATATCGGCGACGTCGATCGCGCTCGACTGCGACAGGAATCGGTTCAGCAGGTCGGCGTTCTCCGAGGCCTGCATGTGTACCGTGAAGCCGAGATCCTTGCTTGCCTGCTCGGCGATACGCGGGATCGCGGTGACCGGCGGACCGGCATGGTTGATCGTCACATCTTTGATGTTCTGCGCCCAGATCGACGGGAATCCACCGATCGCGCCCGATCCAGCGGCGAGGCCGGCGGCGGTCGACATCCCCTTGAGAAAGCGACGGCGCGAAACCCCGCCCCGGCCCTTCCCGATGCTCCGCTTTGGCATGACGGCTCCTTTCGTGCTTGATTCAGGCGGCGTGGTTCAATTTGGCGCGACTCGCCATCAGGGGCTGGATGCGCGTCCCGAATTGCTCCATGCCGATGACGAAATCATCGAAGGTCAGCATGACGCCGCGTACTCCCGGGACGGTGGCGAGCTCGTCCAGCATGCGGGCGACCGAGGCGTAGGACCCGACGAGGACGCCCATGCTGGTCGGCAGCTTCACCTCCCCAGTCTGCGTCAGCCGGCTCTTCGTGGCGAAGGGGTCCTTGTTGGGGTCGTCACTGGCCTGAGCGTCGCGCCAGGCGAGCGCCTCAAGGTCGACGCCCGCCTTGTAGTGCTCCCACTTCGCCATCGCCGCGGCGTCCGTCTCGTCGGCGATCACCATCATGAGGATCAGCGCGCCGACGTCGCGGCCGGTCTTCTCGGCCGCCGCGACCAGCCGCGCGACGCTCAGCGCGACCCGCGTCGGCTCGTTGAGCCCGAAGCTGGAACAAAAATTGTAGTCGCAGGTCTCGGCGGCGAAGCGCGTGCCGTTGTCGCTCTGCGCCGCGCCGATGATCGGGATCGCCTTCTCCGGCCGCGGGCTGAGGCGGCAATCATCCATCTGGAAAAACGTACCTTTGAAGTCCGAGCGGCCGGTTTCCCACAGCTCGCGCATGATCTTCACGTACTCGGTGCAGTACTCGTAACGGCGGGCGTAGTGCTCGGCGCCTGGCCAGATGCCCATTTGCGTGTATTCCGCACGCTGCCAGCCCGAGACGATATTGAGCCCAAACCGCCCATGCGAGATCGAATCGATCGTCGAGGCCATTCGCGCCGTGAACGCGGGCGGCAGCGTCAGTACGGCGACCGACGCCAAGAGCTGGATGCGCGACGTCACCGCCGCGAGCCCGGCCATCAGGGTGAAGGATTCGAGGTTGTGATCCCAGTACTGCGAGGGCCCGCCAAACCCACGCAGCTTGATCATCGACAGCGCGAACTCGAAACCAAACCGCTCCGCCTTCTCGACCACCGTGCGGTTGAGGTCGAAGCTCGGCATGTATTGCGGCGAGGTCGTGGAGATCAGCCAGCCATTGTTGCCGATCGGGATGAACACGCCCAGCTTCATCCGTCGAACCCCTTGATGGCCAGCGACGCGCAGTTGCCTCCCTCGGTCTAGCAATCCTTGTGCCACTCGCGGCGATGCAGGCAGTGTGCGGTCGTTCTCGCCTGCGCCCGGGAGCGGTGCCGACCGCAGTTGGTCAGGCGGTGTGCATGCTGTCGAGACTCTGCGCTTCGGTCGGCCCGTTTGACCGAAGCCATAGGAGGCCGGTTCCTGTGCCGATCTCATCGCACTGCCCCTGTCCAGCCCGGTTGGCGACGTCAATCGATGGTGGGGCACGCCGGGCGGAAAACTCGGCGGAACAATGGGCAAACCGCTTAGAGCAGCACTCAAAGTCGCAGCACATCGCGAGGAGACGACGACCCAATTCGGCCGGTGTTAACAATCCTCGCCTTGCGCGGTGGGATTTCAAATTCGGGCACGGTGCTTGCAAATCAGTATGTTCAGTAAGTGGTGATGAGCGCTTTTCGCTCGCCGCCTGGCTCGGTGACGTTGGGCGCCCGCCTTGTCGCAAGCGGGTGGTCCCGATGAACCCGAAAGGAGACAATGCGAGATGGTCCATCGTACGCTGAAAGCCAGTGCCAAGACCTGCCATTGGGGCTTCTTCGATGCGAAGCTGGAGCCCGCGCTGACCATCGAGAGCGGCGACCGCGTGACGATCGACAGCGTCTCGGGCGCGCCCGAGGTGGTTCCGAAATCGGGCTTCCATGTTCCCCCTGAGATCCATGAGATCCACGAGCGCGCCGAGCGCAGCCTGCCCGGCCATATCCTGACCGGCCCGATCGCCATCGCCGGCGCCAAGCCCGGCCAGGTTCTCGAGCTGCGCATCCTCGATGTCAATCTGCGCCAGGATTGGGGCTACAATTTCATCCGCCCGCTTGCCGGCACGCTGCCCGACGATTTCAAGGAGCCGCGTCTCCTTCACATTCCGCTCGATACGGAAAGGCGCATCGCGCATCTGCCCTGGGGCACCGATCTGCCGCTGCGCCCCTTCTTTGGCGTGATGGGTGTCGCGCCGCCGCGGCAATGGGGGCGCATCACCTCGATCGTGCCGCGCGCGCATGGCGGCAATCTCGACAACAAGGAGCTCATTCCGGGCGCCACGCTCTACCTGCCGATCCATGTCGAGGGCGGGCTCTTCTCCTGCGGCGACGGGCATGGCGTGCAAGGCGATGGCGAGGTCTGCGTCACGGCGATCGAATCGGCGCTGCAGGGCACCTTCGAGTTCGTGCTGCGTGAGGATATCACCCTCGCTTATCCGCGCGCCGAGACGCCGGCGCATTACGTGACGATGGGCATGGATCCCGATCTCGACCAATGCGTCGTCATGGCGCTGCGCGACATGATCCGCCTCATCGGCGAGAAGGCCAATTTGTCACGCGAGGACGCCTATACGCTCTGCAGCCTCGCCGCTGACCTGCGGGTGACGCAGACGGTCAACGGCTCGAAGGGCATCCATATGATGATCAACAAATCACTCGTGCGCAGCGCGATGAACTGACTGGCACGGAGCCGGCCCGCGCGGAGCCGGACCGAGCCCGCGCTCCTCAGGCGAGCCGGAGGCCTGCCACGAAGAGTGTTGCTCCGAGTAAGGTTCGGTTCGACCTGCTTCTTGCGTCTTCCGATCAAGTCGCGGTTGCGATGGCGGGGCGGCGCTGACGCCATTCCGTCGCCGTCTCGTAGGCATGGCCGGCGCGGAACAGCGTCGGCTCCTGGAAGGGCTTGGCAACGAGTTGCATCGCCAGCGGCAGGCCGCCGACGCCGTAGCCGTTGCACAGCGACAGGGCGGGATAGCCAGTAACGTTGAACGGCATCGTGAAGCTGGGCTTCTCGAAATTGGCCCATTTCGGCACTTGGTCGATACGCGGCGCCTCGGCGGGGGCGGTCGCGCTCAACAGCACATCGACATCGGCCATCGCCGCGGCGAGCTCATCGCACAGCTCGCGCCGCCGTCGCAGCGCCTGCACATAATCCGCGCCGCTGATGAAGGCGCCGAAGGCCATGCGGTCGCGCAAGAGCTCGCCGTATTTCTGCATGCTCGTCTGCAGCCAGGGTTCGTGCACGGCGAAGGCCTCGGTCACCAGGATGAGGAAGCCGCAAGCCGCCCAGTCGGCGAGCGGCGAGAGCGTGATCTCGCAGATTTGCGCGCCCTCACCCTTGAAGACGTCGATGGCCGCATCGATCGCCTTCCGCGTCGTCTCGCTCGCCGGGTTGTCGGTCTCGTAGAAATGGCGGACCACACCGAACTTGAGGCCCTTGGCGCCACGCCCTAGCTCGGCGCGGAAATCGGGCGGCCGGCGATCGGCACTCGCCGGGTCCTCGGCATCGTAGCCGGCCAGCGCCTGCAGCATGATGGCGCAGTCCTCGACGGTCCAGGCCATCGGCCCGGCGTGATCGAGGCTGAAAGCGAGCGGCAGCACACCGGCCCTGCTGACGAGGCCATAGGTCGGCTTGATGCCCGCGATGCCAGTGAGCGCCGCGGGACCGCGGATCGAGCCGCCAGTATCCGAGCCCATGCCGCCGAGGATGAGACCGGCGGCGACGGCGGCGCCGGTGCCGCTCGACGAGCCGGCGGTGAAGTGATCGGGGTTCCACGGGTTGCGCGCTGGCGGCCAGGGCAAATCGAAGGACGGCCCGCCGAAGGCGAATTCATGGGTCGAGAGCTTGCCCAGCATGACAGTGCCGGCCTCAGCGAGAAGCCGCGTCGTCGTCGCGTCCTCCTCCGGGACGTTGTGCTCGAGCTGGCGCGAATGCGCCGTCGTCAGCACGCCCTTGGTATTGAAGATATCCTTGAGTCCGATCGGGATGCCATGCAGCGGCCCCTTGGACCCATCCTTCATGATCGCGGCCTCGGCGTCGCGCGCCGTCGCGAGCGCCGCTTCCTCGGTGAGCGTAATGAAGCTGTGCAGCGTCCCATCGAGGCGCTTGATGCGTGCGAGGCAGCTTTTGGCAAGCTCGACCGGCGAGAGCTTCTTCGCGGCGATGAGCGAGGCGGCCTCGGCGATCGTCGGAAACCCGCTCATCACGCCACTTCCTTGGCAAACGTGAAGATGTGTGCAGGCTCTGCCTCGCGGCCGCGCTTCTGGTGGACTCGCGCGACCATCGCCTCGATATAGGGATAGGCGGCGTAGAGATCGCTCTTTTGCTTCTCGCTCAGCTCCAGCCCAGCGCGGCGCGCCAGGAACTCGAACTCGGCTTCCGTGATGCTGGATTTCATTGCTGGGCCACTCCTCTCGATTGCTCCAGGTTTCGCGCATGGTCTTCGCGTTGCCGGCTGTCGGTCATTTGGCGGCGAGCGGCGCGGCGCGGATGTAGCGGACGAGGCGATGCTCGGCGAGCGGCATGGAAGGCGGCGGTCGGCGAAGAGAAGCATGGGATGATGTCATCACTCTTCTGCGCGCGATGTACGCAGCAAGAAGCATGCCACGGGCAGCGGCGCCAGGAACCTTGCCTCAGCGTGGGATGCCCATTGCGTATGCAATTGCCTGCTTATTTTGGGATCGCATGCCGCGTCGCTTGGATCTTGCGGAAGCGCGCCCCTGACAAGGCGCCGTAGCGAGCGAGCGGCGCTGCGGTGGTCATTAACGATCTTCGGTAGGTTTGGGTCGCCCGACACCAACCCGAACCGAGGACCGAAGATGACCGAGGACATGATCCCCCTTCGCGGGCTGATGGAAAAGAGCGCCGACGCGGAGCTGCTGCGCGAGATGATCGGCTTCGCCGCCCAGCGGCTGATGGAGCTCGAGGTGGGCGGCCTGACCGGCGCGGCTCACGGCGAGAAGAGCGCCGATCGGCTGGTGCAGCGCAACGGTTATCGCGAGCGCGACTGGGAGACGCGCGCCGGTACGGTGGAGCTGCGCATCCGCAGCCTGCGCAAGGGCAGCTACTTCCCGTTCTTCCTGGAGCCCAGGCGACTGGCCGAGAAGGCGCTGACGGGGTGATCCAAGAGGCCTACATCCAGGGTGTCTCGACCCGCTCAGTGGACGAGCTGGTTGTAGAATCGCCTCCAAGCGTAACCCCGCCCGAATTATAAGGATGAATCCGCTTTATGGATGGGCACGTTTCGCGCGAAACATGACCCCACGCCATTCGGTTTTTTCGTAGTGACATCAATGCGCCGGGCGGCTTCACGGGTGGGGTCAATGTCCGCGCGTGTTCACAGTCAGGGGGCTTGCGGTGCATCGTCGTTCGAGGGCAGTTGATAGGGGACGTGCGCCGTTGTGTTGCCTTGATCGACGTCGAAATCGTCGGCCTTGTTAGGAGAGATCACGGCGAGGGTTCCGGCCGCGAAGACGACGGCGCCGATCAGAGAAATGCGGTACCGCGTTCTCGGGGAACTCTCGTAAAGGTTACGCTCGAACTTTGATTCGCTCCTATTTCTGAATGCAGGCACCCCATTGGCACTCGTCTCGCAGTGAAATCGTGCTTCTGCTGTCTGCAAGAGAGGAACGCGTTCGCAGTTGAGACCAGCTTGCGGAGCGTTCCGCTGGAAATTGCTCATCACCCTACCGGGTCACTCCAAAATTGCATCTTGGGCATTGCGTCACCCTCGGCGACCGCGTCGAAGAAGCGACGCCCGAATCGAGAGGAGGCGCCGAAGAGCGGTGCGTGGTTGGTCTAATTAGCCGGCCAAACGATGCACGAAAGGTCAGCGCAGCTCTCCCAGTTCGCGAATTCACCACTTCATGCGGTCAGCTGACTTTGACTGGGAATGCGATCCAGCCATGGCTGGCGGTCAAGCCTCAGATTTCGCACATCCAGCACGATGGGGCGTGCGGATGTCACAGGAGGAGGTCCACCGTGTCCGATTCATTTGGTCGTCCGGGTGCCAAGATGGTTCGCGACTATCGCATCGACTGTCTGCGCGGTCTCGCTCTCATGGTGATTTTCGTGGATCACGTCCCGGCTAATTTTCTGAGCCACTTCACCTTCCACGCCTTTAGCTACTCGGACGCGGCAGAGGTCTTCGTCTTCCTTTCCGGCTATTCCGCTGCATTGGTGTATGGCCAGGTCATGTGGGCTCAAGGAATGATGAGAGCGACGACCCGCATCTACAAGCGAGTTTGGCAGTTATACACTCCGCACCTTATGTTGTTCCTCCACGCGGCTTGGGGTTAAGATTACCACGATGGTCGGAGTAAGAAAACTTGAACGTTACAACAACAAGATCAAAGCAACGCTATGGAACCCCTACACTATGGCGGACGGCGGAGAACGCATTGTTGACCAGGTGGTAGTCGAAAACGGCACCAGTCCGCTCGACGATCTCTACTTCCGTGTCGGCGACGCAATTGCTTCCCGGAATATACACGCGGCGATCTATGACGGCTTACGGTTAGCTAAAGATTTCTGAAAAGTCAGGCACGTAGACGCCACGGCGACTTATCCACAAAACACTTACACTGAGCCCGATGAGAGGCGTGCATGAGGGCCAGCAGACCCAGCATTGTACCGGTATCGTGAACGGCGCCGGGACTGCCGGAGGTGATTTGGCTTGAGTCGCGCCTCTATGGCGGGATCATCTAGCACGGCGTAGTAACGGTCCTGGTTCTGGCGCGTCTGCTTCAGAGCTGGGACTCACGGGAACAGAATCTTGCTCTGTGCCGCAGCAGAGCAAGATTGGCCTGCTGCTCGCGTATCTCATCAGACGAGGAATGGTGCGCCCCGAGGGGCGGCGGGGACTGTGATAGATCCGTTGCGTCACCCTAGGGACGATGCGTCGGGGAATGGCGTTGGTATGCCGGAACGTATGCGCCATCCTTCCTAAAATAACCATGCACGGCATGAGGTCCGCTGGAGTCGGGACTCGTCCCCGCGATGTGGCCGCCATCCTCAACGTGGCAGACACGATTCTGAGGAATGCAGGCATCCCCGCAACGCTTGCCGTTGCTGCAATGCGGACCTGACGCTGTCGCGGCTATCGGCGGCGCGACGGCATGCGAGGGATCGGTGGTTGTGGCAGGTCCCGGTGGCGCGACGGCGTAGAATGGCGGCGCTTGAGGCGTTGGGGCCAGGCTAACTGCAACCATGCTCAAGTTGCATCGGTTGCGAAAAGGCTCAATCAGGTCGTGGTTCGCCTCGCCTCGCCTTCGTCAAACGGTCCCGCGACCTTGGCTTCACCATCGAGGAAGTGCGGGCTCTCTTGGCTCTCGCGCGGGAGGGCGACCGGGATTGCACGGAGGTCGACGCCATCGCCCGCCGCCATCTGACGGATGTCGAGGGCAAGATCGGCGACCTTCAACGGCTCGCCAAAGAGCTGCGTCACGTGATCGGCCAATGCCAAGGAGGCAGCATTTCCGAGTGCCGTATCATCGAGGCGCTGGCACCGGATATATCGGGGTCCGTCTAGCGCGCAGATCGCTTCGCTCACGAATAATGCTGCCAGAGCGCCTTAAACAACGTTATCCGGTTCGAGCGCGAAAGCGAACTCCTCATTCACTTCGATCTGAATCGTCACGCGTCCTATGCGGAACCGCTCCTTTAGTTGATTCGCAAACTGGGCCAGCAATTTGTCGCTGGGTTGGCCGGCTGGCATCAAACAGTGGCAGGTCAGGGCCATCTCGGTAGTGCGCTCGGATTCGGCGAGGCATTCTCTTTGACCCTGGCGAAGCACGGGTGTGTAGTGTTGCAACTTGTCGTGCGGGGGTTCTTCTCGAGACGTAAGGAGGAACCGATGAAACGTATCGACAGACGCTCGGCAATCGCACTTGGAGCGGTAATAGTCGCGGCACCAATTCTCCCAGCCGCGGCGCAGACGCAAGGGCCGATGTATGGGCCGAACGACGGCAAAGAAGTTGCCCCAGGAGTGCGACAAGTCGACCTTGGGGAAGGCCCCGCGACCATCCCGGGCTACAAGACTGTAATGCTGCGGGACATCGTCATGCAGCCAAATTCGAAGACGACCGACAGGCCGATGCCAAACGCAATGGTATGCCACATGGCGGACGGCGAGCTTGAGCTACTCAAGGATGGCAAGACCATTGCTGCGCATAGGAACCAGGTCTGGACATGCAGCAAAGACTCTCATGAAGTCGCCACGAACAAAACCAACAGGGTGGCGATCATGCGCATCACTGATCTAATGGCGTAGGATTTTAGCCACCCTTGCACGACAAGCGGGTTTCTAACCCGCTTCTTTTTTTGACGATGGCTGTTCCGATGCACCCCTCTATTCCACCGGTGGCATCTGACGGGGCGACTAACGCCGCCGTCGGCGTTATCGATTAAATTAAGGCGGGCTTGGTTCCACGATTCGCGAACGCACGGGCTATGAGCCGGATACTTCCGTCCGGCTCTGTCGGCAGGGTTGCACGAAGACTGGCAGACAATTCGGCGCACCGGTTTTCGACAAGCGACATGCAGTAGCCCGGCGCTGGGCCCTGCCCGCCGAGGAGCGGAGCCCATAATCGTCGATGGTACGAAATGAAGCGTGCTGGCGGCGAAGTGACGGTAGCGGATTGTCCGGGCAAGATGAAAAGCCCGCGTCGCATTGCACGGTGCGGGCGAGTTTGCACGCTGCGAAGCCCAAGCGCCGCTATCGATGCCGCGGTGATCACATTCCGGCGCACTCAATCATCGCGGCTTGCTGAAGAACAAATACTTCACGGGCGCTGCCGCCAGCAGCACGAGAACGATGATCGCCAGGATCCACAAGAGACCCATGCCCCACATCATTCCACCCATCATCTCTTGCATGGTCGGCTCCGTTCAGCGCCGTGAATGGATGGCCCTCTTATCGCAGGCTCACTCCGCGGGGTTGAGACTGGGCTCCAGGCGCGCGCGATGAGCCGCCCGAATGCTCCGCATCTTCACTTGTGCGTAAATTGCGGGGATGACGATGAGCGTGAGGATGGTCGACGAGATCATGCCGCCGACCATCGGCACGGCTATCCGCTGCATCACCTCGGACCCGGTCCCTGTGCTCCACAGGATGGGCAGCAGCCCGGCCATGATTGCCGCCACGGTCATCATCTTCGGCCGCACGCGCTCGACCGCACCTTCCATGATTGCGGCGTAGAGATCCCGCTCGGTGAGCCGACGGCCCTCCTCTTGCCGCTTCTCCATCATCTCCGTAAAGGCTTGGTCGAGATAGATGAGCATCACAACGCCGGTTTCTGCGGCTACGCCGGCCAAGGCGATGAATCCGACCGCGACCGCGACGCTCAGGTTGAAGCCCATGAGGTACATGAGCCACAGCCCTCCCGTCAGCGCAAAGGGCACCGAGAGCATGACGATCAGCGTCTCGGTGAGCCGCTGGAAGTTGAGGTAGAGCAGAATGAAGATGAGGAAGAGCGTGAGCGGCACCACCGTCGCGAGCCGCGCCTTCGCCCTCTGCAGGTATTCGAACTGCCCGCTCCACACTGCATGATAGCCCGGCGGGAATGTCACCTGCTCCTGCACCGCCTTTTGCGCATCGGCGACGTAGCTGCCGATGTCGCGATCATGCATGTCGACATAGATGTAATCCGCCAGCTGCGCATTCTCGGTGCGGATCGACGGCGGTCCTTGCGCAATGCTGATAGAGGCGACTTGACCGAGGGGGATCGCCGTACCGTCACTGGCATTCACCAGCACTTCGCTGCCAATGGATTGTGGGTCGTCGCGTAGGCCGCGCGGGTAGCGCACGTTGACGCTGAAGCGCTCGCGACCTTCGACGGTCGTCGTTACCCTCTCGCCGCCGAGCGCGGTCTGCACGGCTTCCTGCATGTCGTTGATGGTCAGACCGTAACGCGCGAGCGCCGCGCGGTCAGGTTTGATGTCGAGGTAATAGCCGCCGCCGACGCGCTCGGCGAAGGCGCTCGTCGTTCCTGGTATGGTGTGAACGATCGACTCGATCTGCTTCGCGAGCCTGTCCAGCTCGCCCAAGTCGGGTCCGAACACCTTGATGCCGATTGGCGTGCGGATGCCGGTCGACAGCATATCGATGCGCGCCTTGATTGGCATGGTCCAGGCGTTGCTGACGCCTGGAAACTGGAGCGACTTGTTCATCTCGTCGATGAGCTTGTCGGTCGTCATCCCCGGCCGCCACTCGCTCTCAGGCTTCAGATTGATGATCGTCTCGAACATCTCCGTGGGCGCCGGATCGGTCGCCGTTTCCGCTCGACCGGCCTTGCCGTAGACCGACGCAACCTCGGGGAAGCTCTTGATGATCTTGTCCTGGGTCTGGAGCAATTCGG
>WNFC01006534.1_pt1 | contig 13667 bp, 24 predicted proteins | sample 5400541 | NCBI WGS metagenome assembly WNFC01 (sample SAMN13153342, study PRJNA577476) | soil metagenome | isolation source: 120 cm saprolite under Douglas fir tree site 2 hole 2 replicate 1 | place: USA:California | collected 2015-04-18
TATGTGGGGCGGGTGGGCGGCGCGGCGGGAGGGGGGAGCGGCGGGGGCGGGGGCGCGGCGGGGCACGGGAGAGCGCAGGACAGCTTAGGCCAGGCCTAGCGCGGTCGCGGCGGCGGCGGCGTCGGCCGCGATGGTGGCCGGGGCGGGCGCGCCGGACAGCGCCCAGTCCGGGTCCTTCAGGCCATTGCCGGTAATCGTGCAGACTACCCGGGAACCCGCGGCGATCTGCCCGTTCGCGCTGGCCCGCAGCAGGCCGGCCACGCTCGCCGAGGAGGCGAGCTCGCCGAACACCGCCTCCTGGGTGGCGAGCAGCCGGTAGGCGACGAGGATCTCGCGGTCGGTGACCGAATCGATCAGGCCGCCCGACTCGTCGCGGGCTGCCTCGGCCAGCAGCCAGGACGCCGGGTTGCCGATCCTGATCGCGGTCGCGATCGTCTGCGGCTGCAGCACGGGCCGGCCGGTCACGATCGGCGCCGCACCGCTGGCCTGGAACCCGAACATCCGCGGCGACCGGCCCGTCAGCCCGGCCCGCTGGTACTCGGTGTATCCCATCCAGTACGCGGTGATGTTCCCCGCGTTGCCGACGGGCAGGCAGTGCACGTCGGGCGCGTCGCCGAGTTCGTCGACGATCTCGAACGCGGCGGTCTTCTGGCCCTGCAGCCGGTCCGGGTTCACCGAGTTGACGAGGGCCACCGGATACTCGGCGGCCAGCTTCCTGGCCAGCTCCAGGCAGTCGTCGAACGAGCCGTCGACCTGGAGCAGCCTGGCCCCGTGCACTAGCGCCTGGGCGAGCTTGCCGATGGCGATCTTGCCGCGCGGCACGAGCACCGCGCAGGTGATCCNNGGCCCGGGCCGCGTAGGCGGCCGCGCTCGCGCTGGTGTTGCCGGTCGATGCGCAGATCACCGCCTTGGCGCCCGCCCCGGCCGCCATGCTGATGGCCACCGTCATGCCCCGGTCCTTGAACGACCCAGTCGGGTTCCCGCCCTCCACCTTGAGGTACACCTCGCAGCCGGTGCGGGCGGACAGGACCGGGGCGGGCAGCAGCGGGGTGCCGCCCTCGCGCAGGCTGATCACCGGCGTGGCTTCGGTGACCGGCAGCCGGTCCCGGTATTCGGCGATCACGCCCCGCCAGTGCACCCCGGCGCGTCTGCCTAGATTCTGCGGCTCAGTCACAGGAATCACTCCTCCTCGCCCTCCACGCGCATCACGCTGGCGACGGCGCGGACGACCGGCAGCGCTTCGAGTTCGCGGACGGTCGCGGCGAGCGCCGCGTCCCGCGCGGTGTGCGTCACGATCACCAGCTGGGCCTCCTGGCCCCGGCTGGCCTGGCGGACCGCCTCGATGGAGACGTCGTGCCGCGCGTACGCCTCGGCCACCGGGGCCAGCACGCCGGGCTTGTCGTCCACGTCGAGCGAGACGTGATAGCGGGTGAGCGTCTCCCCCATCGGCATGACCGGCAGCCCGGCGTAGGTGGACGCGTCCGGGCCGCGCGTCCCGGCCAGCCGGTTCCTGGCCACGGCGACGATGTCGCCGAGCACGGCGCTCGCGGTCGGGGTGCCGCCGGCGCCAGCGCCGTAGAACATCAGGCGGCCGGCCGACTCCGCCTCGACGAACACCGCGTTGTACGCCTCGCTGACCGAGGCGAGCGGATGCGAGCGCGGGATCATCGCGGGGTGAACCCGGACCGAGACGCCGCCGTCGCACCGTTCGCAGATGGCGAGCAGCTTCACCACCCGGCCGAGCGCCCGGGCGCTCAGAATGTCGGTGGCGGTGACCTCGGTGATGCCCTCGCGGTGCACGTCCGCCGCGGTCACCGGGGTGTGGAAGGCCAGGCTGGCCAGGATGGCCGCCTTGGCGGCCGCGTCGAAGCCCTCCACGTCCGCCGTCGGGTCGGCCTCGGCGTAGCCGAGCGCCTGCGCTTCCTCCAGGGATTCGGCGAAGCCCGCGCCGGAGGAGTCCATCCGGTCCAGGATGAAGTTGGTGGTGCCGTTGACGATGCCGAGCACGCGGTGCACGGTGTCCCCGGCCAGCGATTCGCGCAGCGGCCGCAGCAGGGGGATGGCGCCGGCCACCGAGGCCTCGTAGTACAGGTCGGCCCCGTACTCGCGGGCCGCCCCGAAGATCTCCGCGCCGTTCTCGGCGAGCAGGGCCTTGTTCGCGGTGACCACCGGCTTGCCGCCCTTCAGCGCGGCGAGCAGCAGCGACCTGGCCGGCTCGATGCCGCCGATCACCTCGACCACGATATCGACATCGGGCCGGGTGGCCAGCGCATGCGCGTCCGCGGTGAGCAGCGAGCGGTCGATCGCGGCGGCCCGCCGGTGCCCGACCCGCCGCACCGCGATCCCGGCCAGCTCCAGCCGGGCGCCGACGCGCAAGGCGAGGTCATCGGCCTGCTCGGTCAGCAGGCGGGCCACCTCGGACCCCACGACACCGCATCCGAGCAGAGCGACCTTGAGGGTAGGGAGGGGCTGGTTCATCCAACATCCAGGCTCAGCAGGTCATCAAGGGTCTCGCGGCGGACGATGGTCCGGGCCGCGCCCGCGCTGACCGCGACCACGGCCGGACGCGAGACGTGGTTGTAGTTGCTGGCCAGCGACCGGCAGTAGGCGCCGGTGGCCGGCACGGCCAGCAGGTCGCCGGGGGCGAGATCGGACGGCAGGTACGCGTGCCGCACCACGATGTCACCGCTTTCGCAGTGCCTGCCCACCACCCGGGACAACATCGGCGGGGCCGACGAGGCGCGCGAGGCCAGCGCGCACGCGTAGGAGGCGTCGTACAGCGCGGTCCTGATGTTGTCGCTCATCCCGCCGTCCACGCTGACGTAGGTCCGCAGCCCGTCCACGTCCTTGATCGTGCCCACCGTGTACAGCGACACGGTCGACGGCCCGACGATCCCGCGGCCCGGCTCGACGGTCAGCCGGGGCCGTCTCAGCCCGGCGGCCCGGCACTGCCCGTCCACGATGTCGCGCAGGCTCTGGGCGAGTTCCTTGACCTCGGGGGGGTCGTCTTCCTCGGTGTAGGCGATGCCGAACCCGCCGCCGAGGTCAAGCTCGGCGATCTCGATGCCGTGCTCGTCGCGGACCCTGACCGCCAGCCCGACCACCCGGTGCGCCGCCACCTCGAAGCCGGCCGTATCGAAGATCTGCGAGCCGATGTGCGAGTGCAGCCCGGCGAACGACAGGCCCGGGCAGGCGATGACCCGCCGCACCGCCTCGTCGGCGGCCCCCGAGGCCAGCGAGAAGCCGAACTTCTGGTCGTCGTGCGCGGTCGCCATGAACTCGTGGGTGTGCGCCTCCACCCCGGTGGTGACCCGGACCAGGACGCTGGGGCGGGTGCTTGCTCCCTCGGTGAGATACGCCAGCCGGGCGATCTCCTCGAACGAGTCCACGACGATGTGGCCCACCCCGGCCCAGACCGCGCGAGAGAGCTCATCGAGCGTCTTATTGTTGCCGTGCAGCGTGATCTGTTCGGGCGGCACCCCGGCCGACAGCGCCACCTCGAGCTCGCCGCCGGTGCAGACGTCGATGCCGAGGCCCTCGGAGCTCACCCAGCGCAGCATCGCCCGGGAGCAGAACGCCTTCGCGGCGTAGAACACCCGGCCGTCCGGCCCGAATGCCTCCAGGTAGTCGCGGCAGCGCGACCTGACGTCCTCCTCGTCGCAGACGTACAGCGGCGTGCCGAACTCGGCCGCCAGATCCCGCACGTCCATCCCGCCGAGCGTCAGCACGCCGCCGCAGCGCCGGGCGCCGCGCGGCCAGATCCCGGGGTACAGCGCGTTCAGGTCCTCCGGCGCGGCGGGCGGATGGTCGGCGGGCAGCACGTCACCATGGCGTGGCCCGGCCGGGTGCGCGACACGGCTCATGCGGTTCCCTTCGTAGCGAGCGGCCTACAGGCGGCTGGGCGCGCCGACCCCGAGCAGCCCGAGGCCGGCGGCGAGCCCGGTTCGCGCCGCGTCCGCCAGCCACAGTCTTTCGCTGGTGATGTCCGGTATTTTCGTGAAGCTGGTAGTGCTCATGGTGTCAATCGTCCGCGCTGCCAGCTCCTCCAGGTACCCGGCGAACTCATCGGGCCGCCCGCGGCGCGCTGCCACGGCCACCCGTTCCGGGAGCCAGGACAACGCGTCGAGCAGCGCCAGCTCCCCCGGTTCGGCGAGCAGGCGCGGCCGGAACCCGGCTGGCCTGGTCCCCAGCGCGGCGGCCCAGCGCAGCACGGCGGCAGCGGCGGCATGCGCGTACTGAACAGCATAGGCGGGATTGGCCAGCACGTGCCGCGCGATAACCGCCGCCTCCGGGGCCGCGTGGGCCGATTCCGGGCCACCGGGCGGCATCCGGGCGAGCGCGAACCGAACCGCGTCTTCCCCGGCGTAGGTGGCGGCCTCCGCCACGGGGCCGCCGCCGGGCAAGGCGGTTGGCAGGGTGAGTGAAAGGGGAGCCGGGGCGGGAAACCCGGCTCGTTCGGGATCAAAAATAATGGTCGCGCCCGCGGCGGCGGCGAGACGGGTGGTCAGCTGTGCGGCCAGGGCCGCCCGCGCCTGCGGCCAGCCCGGTGCGGCGGCCAGGGTGGCCGGCGGCGGGGCAGGCACCGTGCGGCCGCGCAGGGCGTCGCTGGCGGCGCAGGCCGGGCCCGCCCGCGCGATCCGCACCGCGAGGCCGGCCAGCGCGTCGTGGGTGACGGTGACGGTAAGGAAGCCGGGCCCGGTCACCTCCGCGGTCGCGATCCGCGGCTCGCGGACGAGCCTTCCGGCCAGGACCGCGGCCAGGTCGCGGGGGTCCTGACCGGGGCGCGCCAGGCGGAGCGGCAGGCTGGACGCGTAGCTGCCCGGCGCCGGGCCCGGGCGGAGCAGCGGGTCGGCATCCTCGGTGCCGGCCGCGGCGAGGATTGAGCGCCGCAGCCCGGCGGTGATCACCTAAGTGACGCCGACCAGCTCGCGGACCACGCGGATCATCTCGTTCGGGTCAAAGGGCTTGGTGAGGTACGCGTCGGCGCCCACATGACTGCCCCTGGCCTTGTCGTGTTCCTGGGCGCGGGCGGTGATCAGCACCACCTTGATGTGGGCGGTTTCCGGCGACTTCCGCAGCTGGATCGCCGTCTCCCAGCCATCGAGCCGCGGCATCATCACGTCCAGCGTGATGACATCCGGGGCGATGTCCGCCACTTTGTCCAGGCAGTCCTGCCCGTCCACCGCCGTCTCGACGTCAAAGCCCTCAAGCTGGAGGTTGACGGCGATCAGCCGCCTGATCACCTCGTCGTCGTCCACGACGAGCACCCGTCCCAAAACCTGCGTCACTTGCAGGAGGGTAGCGTCTTCTGGCGGGTGATCGCGCACTGTGCCGCCGCGTGTCCGGGAGGGGTCTTTGACTGGTACCCTTTCCCACGTCGCGTAGCCCCCATAGCTCAGGGGAGAGAGCAACGGCCTCCGGAGCCGTGAGCGCAGGTTCGAATCCTGCTGGGGGCGCCTCTCGTTACCAGGGCCAATCGGCCTCTCACCTGCGATGACGCGAACCGTGATGGTGTCAGCCGGTGTCACCTGACGCCAGCCGATGCCGCCCGATGCCGGATTCCATCCCCAATGCGTCCCCATAACGACCGCCTCCGGTGGGCGTCCATCCGCGCAATCAGGACCTCGTCCTGACCGCCGACCGAGTGATGGTAGATGCGGCGCAGGACCTCCACCGAGTGCCCGGCCCACGCCGCGACGGTGGCCTCGTCCACGCCCTCGTTGAGCCGCCGGGTGACCCCGGCGTGCCGCAGGCAGTAGGGCTGGATCATGAGCGGCCCGTCAAGCTGCTCGGGGGTGAGCGAGGCGGCCCGGACTTTCTGCCATACCTGCCACCACGTGGACGCCTGGATCGGGTTACCGCGCTCGGAACGGAAGATGCGCCCGTCCGGGCCTGCACCGAAGCGGGCGATGTGCTCGCGCAGCATGGCCACTAGCTCCGGGGGCGCCGGGATGCGCCGGGACGGCTTGCGCGCCCTGGTGCGCGGCCTGCCCCTGGTGCGGCCCTTCAGGCCGCGGTGCTCGTGGGTCAGGCCGTCATCGGTGTACGCCCGGCCCGCGGTGGTGCTGGCGTCCGCGATGGTCAGCCAGCCCCACCCGTCCTCGGGCAGCTGACACGCGCTGAGCGTCAGCGCCGCGACCTCCGAGGGGCGCATCATCGAGAAGTACATGCAGCCGTAAAAGGCCCAGAACCGCGCGCCCTGGGTGGTCCCGAGAGTGCGGCAGGTCTCGATCATCGACTCGACCAGCTCCGGGCTCCCGATGGTCCGGTAGTCGAGCGCGTCGTCAGGGGCCTCCGGCGGGGTCCAGCCCTCGGGCTGGGCGGCCTTGCTCAGCGGGTTGGCGCTGAGCCGCTTCTTGCGCACCGCATAGCCCAGAGCGCGGTGCACCACCCGGCGTCGCCGGGAGAAGTACGAGGGAGACGCCGGGCTACCGTCGAGCTTGCGGGCCAAGGCGTCAAGCACATCCGCGGCCACCGAGGGATCACCGAGCGCGCTTACCGGCCGGGATGCTCTGGCTATCCAGGTGAGCGCCCGCGCCTCGTCCTCGTCAGGATCTCCCCCGTTCGCGCCCTGATTCAGCTTCTTGCGCAGCGCGGCCCGGAGCACGTCGGGAACTGGGGGCGCGGCGCCGCTCGGGCTGACCACCACGGGGATGGCACAGGTCAGGCTCTCCACGATCGAAATGCGAGACTTGGCCGAGATCATGGGCCACGCCACCCCGACGAACTCCAGGCAGTGTGCGTAGAACGACACGTCGCGCCGTTCGCGCTCCAGTGACTCGGGCAGGCCGGTGCTTCTGCTGAACGCCTCGCCGTAGCGGGCGGCGGTGATAAGGGCCGCGCGGTAGGACTCAGCGAGTCCTTTGGCGGCGAACGTCTCACCGAACCGCTTCCCGGCCACGGTCCACCGGACGCGGTAGCCGGTGGTCCGGCCCTTCCGCGTCTCAATCGCATAGATGCGGACGTCATACGACGTCACGCCGCGTTCGCCTCCCGCTCAGCTAGCCAGGCATCGAACCAGCTCCGGCGGCATTTCAGGCCCCCGGGCATCCTGACGCACTTCGGGGCGGTGCGCGCCGCCCGCATCCTCGCCCAGGTGCGCTTGCTGATGCCTAGTTCCGCGATCATCTGGGCTGGCGTCAGCCACGGGTCCAGGCCGGTTGGCTTCTTCGCCGTCATCACACCTCCCTCCCGGGTTTCCCGAGTCACCCATTGCACGAGGGATTGCACGGTTGGCATGAGCGCGTTGGATTCCCATGCACCATGCGGTGCAGTCGCGAGCGGGTACGGTGCATGCTGGCGCGCCAGCACGTCGGCGCAGATCTCCTCTTTCAGAGGTAGGACGCGCCCGCCGTAACCGGGATATGCGTTACCCATGGCAGCACGGGTCATAGAACGACGCTAAGCGGCTGTCTTCACCTCGGGCAAACGTCACTACGGCCTGCCTCCGCGCATGCGAACTTAAAGTCGAAGGACGCCGCTAAGCAGAGGTTGTGCGAGTTAATTAACCGCCGGGACGACCAGACGCACGCCGTCATGATTCCGGATAGATGGTACGGCGTCGTGATGGTACGCATCGAGAATACGGACGGCGAAGGCTTCGGACATTATCGAGCTAACGTCGGCTTCTCGTATCCAGCGAAACCCGGTGACTTCCGGATTCTCAGTCAGAGCGCCACCGATTGGACGGCATTTAAATACCAGGGCTATGATACCCTGGCTCATATTTTTGTAGACGCCGGTAAGAGCCACGGGCACGACGAGGAGGCCGGTTTCCTCCTTGACCTCGCGCAGCAGACCGTCAGTTATCGTCTCATCGCGCTCAAGGATGCCGCCGGGCGGTTCCCAATGCGCGTTGTCTCGCCGCTGGATAACGAGTGCGCGTCCGTCCTCATCGATCACGACACCAGCAACGCTCACCGAGTGGCGCGTGTCCTCGCTGGTCACCCTGTGACTCCCATCAGACCGACAGATACTCTTGGAGACTACTAGACGTCTGGACGAGTGGAGGGGCTGGGAGGAGGGACGAGCTCATGGGCAGCGTACTTGACGGCTTGAGCGTAGATTCGGGCAGCGACAGGGCGGTGTTCCGGCAGATCGCCGACCAACTACGTACGGCGATACAGGCCGGACGACTGGGCGAAGGGGACCGGCTTCCATCCGAGGCGCAGCTGATAGACCACTATGGCGTGGCCAGAATGACCGTCCGGAATGCGTTGCAGCTTCTCGAGACAGAAGGCCTGACCCGCGCCGAGCATGGGCGCGGAGTGTATGTGCGCAGAAGGCCGCCAGTGCGCAGGTTGGCTTCGGATCGTTTTGCCCGCCGTCATCGCAAGGCAGGCAAAGCGGCGTTCCTAGCTGAATCTGAACAAGTCGGCGCGCAGCCAGACGTTGACATGATCCAGGTAACCGAGATGCCTGCCCCACCTGATATAGCTGAGCGCCTTAATCGCACGGGACCGGTGATCGTCCGCAGCCGACGCTACTCTCTTAACGGTGCACCGGTTGAAACTGCCACTTCATACATTCCAGCGGATATAGCCGCCGGGACTCCAATCGCAGACCCGAACCCAGGCCCGGGCGGAATCTACGCACGCCTCGAAGACCTGGGCCACACCCTTGAGCGATTCTCCGAGGATGTTACCGCGAGGATGCCTACTGAGGCTGAGGCGCGACTGCTAGCCATGATGCCCGGTGTGCCAGTGTTCCGGTTGGTGCGAACCGCGTATGACTTTGAAGGCCGCGCTGTCGAAGTCTGCGACACCATCATGTCTGCTGATGCCTACGTCCTGAACTACCAGCTGCCCGCGCACTGACAACCTGAAGCCTTGACGGCCGTTCCCAACTCCTCTATACATGTTATAACTCCTCTAGGCGTCTAGAGGAGATGCACGGCGTAGATGAGGTGGCGATGAGCCGGAGCAAGGTCTACACGCTGCACTTCTGGCCGAAGCTTGAGCACGCGGGGCACTACACGGGCGCCTCGGACAAGCTCCCGGCGCGGCTCGTTGACCACGTCCTCGGGCGCGGTGCCCGGATCACCCAGGTCCAGCGCGAGCGCGGCGGCTCGTGGGTGGTTGGCCGCGTGGAGCCGGGCGGGCGCGACCGGGAACGGCAGCTCAAGAACCAGCACAACGCCGCTCTGCACTGCGATGTATGCCACTCCCTTCGCGATGTCGAGAAAGGGTGCATCACCAAAGAGGAAGCGCTGGCGAAATCCGGGTGGGACCGCGCCAGCGAGTACGAGCGCGGATTGCTGCTTGAAATCTTCGGCATGGAAAAGCCCCCGCCGGTAGTCCCGCCCGTGGCCGGGCCCAAGGCTTTCGTCCCCGCGCCATCCCCGCAACCCGTCACCGAGATTGATCCGGCGCTAGACGCGGTGGTGGACGCGCTTTGCGCCGAATGGAATTCCCCAAAAGCGGAGGCGTTCGCGGACGTTCCCGGATTGGAGGCTGAGGCGGGATGACGCCCGAAGAGGTATTTGAGCGTGCCGACGAGATCGCCACGGAGACCCGCTATCGCATCGAGTTCGCGAGAGAGGCGCAGCATGCGGGATTTGAGGCGGGACGCCGGTCCGCGTTCGCGGAAATGGCACGCGCATGGGCGCACGCCGCGAAAGCCGTCACCGGGCCCGTGGATGAACGGCGGTGGGGACCAGGCGGGCGGGCTCATTTCGCAGACCCCCGTCCCGGTGATTTCCCGGGGCGGAGTGCAGAAACCGAATTGGAGGCAGGTGCATGAACGATATCCAGACGACCGCCGGGTTCGGCTCGGTGCCCGGTGACCCGGCGATGGCCGCGGCCGACCCGGCGATGTTCGCGCCGCTGACCAGTGCCGCCCGGCAGGCCGCGCGGGAGCCGGAAGCCCCGGAGGCCGGGTCATGACCCCCGGGGACGCCTGGGACGGCTACGTCACCGCGCAGCAGGCCGCGGAGGAGGCGGTCAGGGAATGCGGCGGGAGCCTGGGGGACGGGACACCCGAAGGTGACCGCGCCGTAGGCCTGCTCGACGCCGCGGATCTCGCGTGGTCACAGTTCGAGGCCACGGCGATGGCAGAGCCGGAGGCGTCATGACCGAGTTCCCCGGGGACTACCCGGACCGCGCCGATATCGCCGCGCAGACGAGGAGCCGCCTCGCCTGGATGGAGCAGGGGCGGACGAGCGAACGGATGCTGTTCGTCCTGGAGACCGGAGACCAGACGGTCATTTACGCCGCAGAGTCCCGCGCGATCTCCGGGCCGGACGAGAATCCCGAGCCCGAACCGGAGGCGGACGAGCACCAGGCCCGCGAGTACGTGACCGAGGTCTCCGTCCCGTCTTTCGATGACGGACGCCAGGCGCTCTACTCGCCGGGGCTCTCCGACCCGGAGCCCGGCTCGTGACCGGGGCCTACCCGCCGGAGCCCTCGCGGGAGCCGGAGCGGCTGGGGCTGCTCGATTTCCTCGCGGTCCTCGCCTTGCCCTGGCTCGACCCGTGCAACGGCGAGGTCACGGACGGCCCGTGCGTGGTGGAGACGGAACCGGCACCGCCGGGTCCTGAGGCGGAGGCGACGTGACCCGGCAGCCGCGGCCGGAGCAGGTCCGGCGGCGCAGGGAACGGGACCGGGTGAACCACGCCCGGGCCCGGGCGCGCGCCGCGGGACGCGACCCGGCGGAGATCCCGAGCCCGGAGCCGGCGTTGCGCCGGGTGGTGCTCCCGATGTCCCGCGCCCCGCAGACCGGCTGGCAGGACCGGGCGGCATGCCGGACCTCGCCGCCGGTGTGGTTCGACGCCGAATCCGATGAGGACGCGGCGCGGGCACTGGCGGTGTGCGCGGGCTGCGAGGTGCGCAGCGAGTGTTTCCTCGCGGCGGCCGCCGACCGAGCGGAGTCAGGTGTCTGGGGCGGGGTGGACCTGTCCGCGGCGGACCGGGCGGCGGGTAAGGCGGTCGCGTCATGACCGATAGCCCACGCGGTCGTATCCGGGCCTCGCATGCCGAGCTTGAGGAACGCTGCGGGGGACCTGGTGGCCGTGCTTACTTTGCCGACCCGAGGCCGGGGGACTTCCCGGGCCGTCAGCTCGAAGCCGAACAAGGAGCAGAGAAAGAACTGGAGGCAGGATGAACAACGATCACTGGCCGGTCTACGACCAGGCCACCGCTGAGCCGAAGGACGGTTACAGCCCGTTCGCATGGTCGGCGGAAGCGGGAGACGACTGGCCGGTCCCGTACACGGTGACCCCCGCGGCTGAAGCGCTACTTGAAGCCGAGGCCGGGGCATGACCGGCAATCCCGAAGGCTCCTGGGTCGAGACTCCCTACCCGCTGACCGAAGAGCAGGCACACGGTCCGCGGGAGTCGTGGCCGTGGCTCCCCGGCTGGGTGTCCGAGGTCTGCGGGCCTGACGAGTGGCTCATCACCGTGCAGGTTCCGGAACTTGCCCAGCTGGAGGACGGGACCCCGGCACCCGAGGGCACCCCGGAGGAAGAGGCCTTCTATCCGGGCTGCTTCCGGGACTCCTCAGAGATCCGTCCCGCACCTGAACCGGAGGCCGGGTCATGAGTGAGCCAGGCACTAACGAATGGGCTTATGAGACCGGGAATTACGTGGACCCCGAGCCCGACTGGGACGCCGGATCACCTTACGTCGACCACGCTCACGGCGTGGTGTTCTACGACAAAGCCAGTGAAGTGGACGCCGGACGCGCCCGCTGGCCTGAGTACCGGCATGTCGGCCCCGAATCCGAGCGGGAACCCGAGGCCGGGCAATGACCGCGTGGAGCATCGAGCGCGACCCCGGCGGCTACGTGATCGAGATCGCGGTCACGCCCGAATCCCGCGAGCTGCAAGTAATGCACTCCCCGATGCCCGAGCCGGAACCACTGCCCCAACCCGAACCTGAACCGGAGGCCGAACCGTAATGAGCGTTTACCCCGATCGTGACGAGCCACCGCCCACGACCGTAACTGGCCACATCAAGGCGTTCCTGAGCGGTGTCTCGCTGGCCCGGGAGCTGAGAGCCGGTTACACCGACCAGGCGGCAATCAACCGGGAGTATGAGCGGGCCGTGGCCGCCGAGGCCGCCACCGCCAAGGCTGCCTGGGCGGAGATGCGCGCTGATGGCGTCCCGGTCGCTGAGCCGGAACCGGAGGCCGGGCCGGAACCGCTACCCGAACCCGAACCCGAGGCTGAACTGTGAGCGAGATGAGACCCGAATCCCAGGCTGCCCCCGAAGCCGGCGATCTCGGCCTGAGCCCCGATCAGTGGATGGACCTGCAGTTCGCCTACAACTCCGGCCTGCTGGAGCCCCAGGAGGGCACCGCCGAGGCCGAGGCGTTCCGCCGGATGGACGGCGGGGTCCGGCCGATTACGAGCGGCGCTGTGAAAGCGAACGGGCAGATGCCGCGTATCGCGCATGGGCCGAGGCTCACTCCGAGGAGGCCGCCCAACGCCAGGCCGAGGCTGAGGCCAGGTGGGATGAGCCCGACCCGTGGGCCTACCCGGAGCCTGAACCCGAACTAGGCGAACCCGAAGCATGAGGCAGGGGCCGCGAAAGCTGCCAGGCCGCGCGGCCCCGCCCGATCAGAACCCCTATCCGAAAGGAACCGATCAATGTCAGCATCCCAGACCCGGGCCGCGGGCCCGAAACTGCCCACCCGGGCCGCGCTACTGCGGGCCACCGCGCAGACGGCCGCCACGCTGAAGGACCCGGACGCGACCATTCAGGACATCCACCGTGCGGCCGAGCTTGAGGCCGCCACCTTGCACGCCTACTGGCAGACGCCCGACGCGCAGGCTAAGGCCGAGCTTGAGCGCGAGCCCGAGGCGGCTGCGTGATGGCCCCGGTCCAGGTCCGCATCAGCGGAGCGGCGGAAGACGTGAGACAGCTCGCGGAATTCCTCGCGGCCATTCCCGGAATCAGCGCCAGCCCGGTCGGCATCAAGGCGAGGCCGTCAGGCATCGCGCAAGGCTACATGACCGTAACCCTAGAAAGACGATGACATGCGCGCACTCAACGAGGAAGCCCCGGCCGGGCCCGGCCTGTTCGCGGTGACGCGGGCAGGCGAGCACGGGACTGCGGGTCGTCCGTTCATCACCAATGTCCGCAGGCTGGCCGGGAAGGACCGCACCCCCGGGTCTATGGTCATCGCGGCCATGACCTGGCTGCTGCTGGTGCTCGACGCAGGCTTGCTGTACGTGAGCTTCGCAGCCCAGTACAAGTTCGTGTTCACCGAGAAGGGCCAGCGGGTTCCCAGTGCCATCGAGGCCGGGATGCTGGACGTGGGCATGGTCCTGCTCTCGGGCCTCGGCATCGGCCTGGCCCTGGCGGGCAAGCCGTCCAAGAGCGTCCGCTTCCTCATCATGGTCTGCGCGGCTGCCTCCGCGGGCATGAACTTCGCCAACGCCAACCCCGGCAGCTGGAAGTCGGTGGCTGCCTACGTCGCGGTCCCGGTGTTCCTGGCCGTCATCACCGACCGGGTCATCGCGGTGATCCGCCAGCATGTGCTCCCGCTGGACGCCGAGTCGGCGTGGATGCCGCTGGGCCGCTTCCTGCTCGCCATCGGCAAGGTCTCCGCGCTGTTCCTGCTGTACCTGCTGCGCATGGCGCTCGCGCCCGCGCAGACGCTCACGGGCCTGCGCCGGATGGTGCTCGACGCCGCCCCGGTCCCGGGAATCATCGAGGTCGAGGCGGA
>WNFC01008745.1_pt1 | contig 13667 bp, 8 predicted proteins | sample 5400541 | NCBI WGS metagenome assembly WNFC01 (sample SAMN13153342, study PRJNA577476) | soil metagenome | isolation source: 120 cm saprolite under Douglas fir tree site 2 hole 2 replicate 1 | place: USA:California | collected 2015-04-18
GCCCTGACCCTCTTTCATCAGCAGAAATTCGCCCGCGCCAAAGAGGAACTGGAAGAAGTGTTAAAAGGGCCGAGCAAAGAGCTGGCGGATCGCGCGCGCATGCATCTGAAAATCGCCGAGCAGCGCATGAAGCCATCTCAGGAGCGAAATCCCCACACCGCCGATGAGCACTACCAGCGTGGCGTGGCGATGATGAACATCGGCCGCTGGGATGATGCCCGCGAAAGTCTCGACAAAGCACGCAAAGCCGCGCCCAAGGCCGACCATATTCACTATGCGCTGGCTGCGCTCGATTGCCTCACCGGCGAAGCCGATTCTGCTCTGGCCAATTTGAAAGTCGCCATCCAATTGCGCCCGGAGAACCGCTATCACGCGCGCAACGACGAGGATTTCGCTTTCCTCCAGGAAGACCCGCGCTTCACCGAGCTGCTCTATCCGGAGAAAGACGGCCTCGCCAGCTAGTGCTAGCTGTGGATTTTTTTGTAGTGGCGGGTCTTCAGACCCGTGCTGTTTTCTTCTCCGTGTTCTCTGTTTGGCACCTGCCACGAACCCGCCGGGGGCGTTCTCTGTGTTAAATTCCTTAAAGTAAAATGTCGCCGCTCACGCCGTTCAAAAACGCCATGAAAAAACGTCTCTCCAAATCGAAGACGCTTTCCCATGGCTTCCGCGTCGTCGCTCTTGGCGGCGGCACTGGACTTTCCACGCTACTTCGCGGCCTCAAGGAACTCGTCGTCCGCCGCACTGACGAACACGCCAGCACCGAGCGCCCCATCGCCGATCTCGCGGCCATCGTCACTGTCACCGATGACGGCGGCAGCTCCGGCCGCCTGCGCCGCGAAAACCGCATCCTCCCGCCCGGCGACATCCGCAATTGCATGGTGGCTCTTTCAAAGGATGAAGCGCTTCTTGGCCGGCTTTTCCAATACCGTTTTCATGCCGGCCGCGGTCTCATCGGCCACAATTTCGGCAATCTTTTTCTGGCTGCGCTCACGCATGTCACCGGCGATTTCACCGAAGCCATCCGCGTCAGCAGCAAAGTGCTGGCCATTCGCGGACGGATCTTTCCTTCCACGCTTTCAAATGTGCATCTCGTCGCCACGCTGGAAAACGGCCGCACCGTCCATGGCGAAACGCGCATCACCGCCAGCACCGTGCCGATTAAAAAATTAAAACTCTCATCCCGCGGCGTGCGTGCGCTTCCCTTGGCTATCGAAGCCATCAAGGAAGCCGACTTGATTCTTCTCGGACCCGGTTCGCTCTACACCAGCATTCTTCCGAACCTGCTGATTCCGGAAATTGCCAACGCTATTGCCAAATCGCACGCTCCTCGCGTGTACATCGCCAACCTGATGACCCAGCCCGGCGAAACCGCCGGCTACGCCCTTGCGGATCATCTCCGCGCCATTCAGAAGCACGTCCCGCATCGCGTTATCGATTGGGTCGTCGCCAATCGCCGCCCCGTCTCGCCCGATGTAGCCCGGCGCTATCGCGCCAAGGGCGCCGAACCTGTCACCATCGATCTCCCCGCTCTCCAGAAACTCGGCTTCCGCGTCATCCTCGACAATCTCCTCGAGGAGCATGCCGTCATCCGCCACAACAGCCGCCGCCTCTCCCGCCTCCTCCTGGAAGAATTCCTCCACCGCTAGCCCATCCATCTCTCACATGTTGTTCCCAATGCCCCAAACGCCCAGCAGCGACATTCTGCAAAATGCCTCTTGAATTTCTTTACTTCCTGCGCTAATGTACTCGGTAGGTAAGAGTGCGGAATTTCTCCCCAAGCGGCTTCTCTGCCGCTTTTTTCATTTCAGCACCGAAGTTCTATGGAGTGCGGCGGCTCGCTTGCCCTGAGCCTCGAAGGGCCGCCGCTTTTCTCGACCGTCGCCAATTCCGTCGTCCGGAATTAAGGACCGCAGTCCCTAAGGCCCGTAGCGGAGAACGTTCCACTCGTCAAATGCTCTCTTGAGGGCGTTTTGCATCTAACTCATTTAGAATCAACACTTACAAAAATGACCCAAAAACGCGCCTCTAACTATTTTTAGAATCAACACCTTCCATAAGTGTTGATGGCTCTGTTGACATCCTCGGCACAATTGCGATGCGAGAGATCGACAAGGAGGCGTTGGTGGTGTTTTCTGATGAGGCAGGAGGGACGATGGCCGAAGTTGGACTCCTGCCCTTTGCGCGCGTGGCGCTGCAAGTGGCCACGCAAGTTCTGCCGCCCTACCGCACGCGTTTCAGCAAACACCAGTTCACCCAGCCGCAGTTGCTGGCCGTGCTTTGTTTGATGCGCTTTGAAGACTGGACCTTTCGCGAAGCCGAGACGCGTTTGCGCGAGCACCAAGAGTTGCGCGCCGCGTTGCAGCTGCCTGCGGTGCCCGACTACACCACGTTGTATCGCTTTCTGCGCCGACTGGAGGACGACACCGTGGATCCGGGGCTCTCCTATAATTCCGTCAGCACCTTTTTCATACGGCGACTGGAACAACATGCGGACCGCAGCCCACGGCATCGGCATTGGTTGAAGTGGGTCATTGTGGTGGATGTGCAGCAACAGATTCTGCTCGCGCAGCGGGCGCATCGAGGACCAGGATCCGACGTGCGCTATCTGCCGGGATTGCTGGACGTGGCCGCACGAGGCGCGCCCATCGGCCTGGTGCTGGCGGATGCGGAGTTTGATTCGGAACCCAACCACCAACACATTCGGCAACGCCTGGGGGCCAGGAGCATCATCCCCGCCAAGCGGCCCCTGGGCGCAGCTTAGCGATCCAGATTCGCCAAGCCCTGCTCCTCGGCCTTGCCTACAACCTCTACCGCTTGAGGCACCCCAACCTTCACGAGGATGTCAACAGAGCCAGTGTTGATTCTAAAACAGCTTAAAGTCCCTTTAAAATCAACACTTACGCAAAACACCGGGGGTGGGGGGCAGTTATGGTTAACTAGAACTTATCTCATAAATAGCTTTGGGGCTGCCTAACTCCCTGAAAAGACAGCAATTCGGAGACGGCCAAACCATTTATGAGATGGCTTCTAGAAATTGCTCAAACCGTGGGTAGAATCGAGTCCCAAAACAAAAAGGCCCCCGATCTGCTCGGAGGGCCTTTCCGGTTAGAGGTTTCGCCGTCGTTAGAAGATGATCTTCGCAACCAGCTGGATGTTGCGGGCTTCACCGGGGCCGATTGCTGGGGCACCGTTGAAGTCGCCGATGGTGTCGCTCACGAGGCCGAATCCGCCGTATGCGGAACTCGAGGGTGCGGCGCATCTGTGAGTAGTGGAATCCTGGAAGCAGATGTCACCGTTCGGCGAAGCGCTTCCAAAGGCCGCCAAAGCTCCCACCCCAGAGGACAAATTAACCCGGTTGAAGAGGTTAAAGAAGTCCGCCCTCAACTGGATCCTGACCCGCTCGGTAATTGGGATGTTCTTGATGAAGGACAGATCCACATCTCCGAAGCCAGGCGCGTACCATTTGTTCCGCGAGACATTGCCAAAGGGCGAGCCAGTGCAGGCCGGGTCTCCGGCATTGGGATCGCAGAAGGCCGTCGGGTTTATCCAGAGTTTACCACCATTGGCGGCTGAGAATTTGTGATCGATGGTCACGCCATTGGCGCTGGCAAATGGGTTTGCGCCGGGAACCAAGTTCAAGTAAGAAAGGATTTCATCGTATGGCTGGCCCGTGTGGAAGTTCATGACGCTGCTGATTTGCCAGTCATTCATTAAGCGCTTTGACCAGGCGGAAGTGGCCCACGGCGCCTTGGGCACATCATAGGTACCACTGATAGTGAAAAGGTGCCGCGTATCGAAGTCGCTGTTACCGTAATCCGCTCTGGGGTTGTAGGCGTTATCCACTACGGTGGCGCGGTACTCGCTAATTTCGTCGAGAGAGTGCGACCAGGTGTAGGCGATCTGCGACGAGAGGCCATGCCATGCTCTCAGTCTCAAGATGGTCTGGAGAGCATTGTAGTTGGATGTGCCGATGGTGTTGAGTTGAAGAATGTTGCCGAAATTGGGGTAAGGATACGTCACTGGCCCACCGCCGGGACAGGTGGTAACAGGAAGTAAACCGGTGGGCACGGGAACCCCATTGCAAATGGGCGTATTGATGTCCGACACGAGATTCAGCTTGCGTCCCTCGCTTCCAACGTAGCCAACCTGCAAGACCGCAGCATTGCCAAAACTTTTCTCGACTTGGAGGTTGTAGTTATAGAAGTAAGGCACGCGGAAGTTCTTGCTAACGGAATAGGCGGTCAAGCCGAAAGGACCCGTCGCGCAATTGGGATTGGAGCAGGCCTGAACCCCAGGAAAGATCGAAGCGCCACCGGCCTGGACGGCATCCCACTGGTATCCGCTTTTGCTGTAAGTGGAGACGGGCGTCGCGCCAAATGGGTTACCTTGGATTCCCGAAGGGGCAGCAATAGGCGGCCGGAAATCCAGGAAGGGGTTCAAATTGATCTGGTCGTAAAAGACGCCGACCCCCCCACGGACAACTAGATCACCCTTGGCGGTTGGTTGATAGGCAAAGCCGAGGCGGGGAGCGAAATGGTTCTTGCCAGGATCGAACAACGGACCTTGCGTAGTGAATCCCGTTCCCGGTACAAAGTTTGCGATGTCGCCTGTCTTATCAGATTGCATCGGCCCAAAGTATTCGTAGCGCAGGCCGTATTGGAGATTGAGTTTCTTCGTGATTTGCCAAGAATCCTGCACATAAGCATTGAAAGCGTTAACGTGAACGAAGCGTTCCGGGTTTCCCACTGCGATCGTGGAGGACGAAACATCGCCGGCAAGAAAGTCAGCCAGAGCTTTTGTTAACGAGTCTGTGCCGGCAGCCCAAGTTCCCTGAGTGCCGTCGAAGTTGAATCTTCCCGTTCCACGGCGGTGATAGAACTCATTGAGTTTCCCGTGGCGAAATTCGGCTCCGTAACGGAACTGGTGCTTCCCGACGCTGTAGGAAAGGATGTCGGTAAAGTGCAAGGTCAAGTCGCTTCGTCCCTCCGGGGGCGTCAACCCTGTCTGCTCAAACCCGGTAATGCGGATGTTCGGCGCTCCGAGAATGGGCTGCCCGTGATTGGTGGCATCGGGGCTGAGGAACAAGCCCAGCGCCTTGGTATCGAAGCTATTGTTGTTGTCGTGGAACAGCTGGTTGAAGTAGCTGGCACCAAAAAGGAATTGATTGGTCCACCTCGACGACAACGTGGAGTTCAAGACGGCGCCATAGTTTCCGTCGTGGAGAGGCGCTACTTCGAAGTAGTACGACAAATTGGAGCTGGCGGTTCCGAGCGCTGGGCTACCACCCAGAGGAGCCACTTGGTTCCCTTGACCAATGATGGCGTGCAGAGAAAGATGGTGTTTGTCAGAAATTTGGTGATCAAGCCGAGCTACGCCATTGTAGCTGTAGCCAAACTCGGAGCTGGGGCTGAAGAAGTTAAAAGGTTGTGCGGGCAAATTCAGGATCGAATTACTTCCCGAAGTCGGCCAGAAACCTGCCCCGCTTTGCTTGCAGCCTGTCGGAATCTGGGCTGCAGGAACCTGACTCGTGAGTCCTGCGAGCACATTGCATGAGGACAAGCTGATAGGGACACCGGCAGCCTGGAGGACGGCAGCGGCGTTTGCGACATAGGCGGCAGAAGGTTCCGTGGCTTTGCCGGACAGGCCGAAGACGAAGTCGTTCTTCTCGTAGTTAACAAAATAGAAAGTCTTGTTCTTGAATATAGGGCCGCCCACGGAGAACCCGTAGTTTTCGTTCCGCTCTCTAGGAGCTTTCGCGAGCTTGCCAGCGGCGGCGCAAGCGGCAGCACCGAGAGTGCAGGGTTGGAAAAAGGGCGAGGGGGAAGCGAAGTATTCGTTCCGATTGTAATAATAAAGTGACCCGTGAAGGTCGTTGGTCCCGGACTTGAGGACAATGTTGGCAGTACCACCTGCGTTGCGCCCGCCTTCGGGCCCCGCGGAGGTTTGTACTGAGAATTCCTCAGTTGCATCAATCGGTAGCACAGTCCCGGCAATGCCCGAAACACCGCCCTGATTGATGGCCGGAATGTTGTGCCAGAAGTCGTTGTTGTCCACACCGTTGATCTGCCAGTTGATCTGGTTGGGCCGCGTGCCATTGAGCGAACCGAAGCCACCCACGTTGTAGCCACCGAAGCCCGGTGCAACACCGATCATTTGCGTGAAGTCACGGCCGTTCAGCGGAATGTTCTGCACCACGTCGTCGGGAATGGTCATCGTCTGCGTTTGCGTGGTGGTGTCGAGGACCAGGGCTGCGGCAGAGACTTCCACCGTGGTGGTTTGCTGCTGCAAGGTCAACTTCACCTGCAGTGTGTAAGTTTGGCCTGCGACGACTTCTACTTTGTCGACGGCATAAGTTGGAAAACCGGTAGCCGTGACAGTCACTTTGTACAGCCCGAGCGGGATATCCTGGAAAGCAAAAGCTCCGTCACTCGTCGTCACGGTATTGTGGTCGATCCCCGTGCCGCTCTCGGTGGCTTTCACGGCGGCGTTCGGCACCGCCGCGCCCGACGGGTCCGAAACCGTTCCGTTAATCGCACCTCGGAACGTCTGAGCGTTCACCACCACTGCGAGTGACAACACAACAAGAATTGCTAAGACTAGGCGCTTCATAGTATCAACACCCCCCTCATCGAGATCGAACTACAACCGACAGCACCCTCGTGCCACGAACACGTCGGGGCACGTTTGGAAATGAAATTCAAAGCCAAGCCACTTGGCGAACCGCTCTCATTCAGTTGAATAATCGAATTCTTCTACTGTAAACAAGGACAAGCTCCCCGGACCCGCTCGCCCTCCCCGGTTCTTTGAATCAATATAGCTCTACTTCCAATATGGCTTTCGTGTCTGACGTTTTAACTCTCCCCCTGTCTGCCTGTCAAGAAGAATGAATTGCATTCGGCAAACTCAAAAATATCATCGTCTAGATTCGCTTTCGGTGCGCTTTTTCATTGACATTGGCTTGCACATTTGCGGTCTTTCAGCGTTTTCCAAGACCAGGCAAACGGCTTTGTCCGCGAAAATCCTCAGTCGCCGCGGTGCGCATCGCCTCAGCGCTCAACTCTAATCCGTACTACCCAGATTCCGCCGCTTCCTGCTACCGTCTTGCAAGCTGTGCACATCATTATTCTTGCGGAGACTCTTATGCCCACATTCCCATTTATCGAATACCAAGACGCGTCCCCGGAAGTGCGCGCCGTATACGACGACATCATGGGCACACGCAAAATCGATTGGATTAACAATTTCTGGAAGGCCATCGCGCACGATCCCACCCTGCTCAAGCGCACTTGGGAGAGTCTCAAACAGATCATGGGCCCGGGCGCTCTCGATCCGCTCACCAAAGAAATGATTTACATCGCTGTCAGCGTCACCAACAACTGTAACTACTGCATCGCCTCGCACACCGCTTCCGCTTTCAGCAAAGGAATGACCGACGCCATGTTCAAGGAGCTGCAAGCCATCATCGGCATGGCCAATGAAACCAACAAACTCGTCACCGGCTATCAAGTCGAAGTTGACCAGCGCTTCCAGGCCCCTCTTTCACGCTAGCGTTCACAACTTTTTTGATTCTGCAGCTGTTTTGAATCGCCATTCGTCGTGCCTGCTCGGCGAGAATCTGACCTGTCCGTGCGGACAGGTGTTTCTGGCGAAATGCAGTACGCACGTACTATGGTTGGCCCTCTCCCCAAGGCAGAATATATAGATGTTAGCGGGGAGCCCCGTCTGGGACAGGGCGACTGAGAAAATCTTTCTTCGCGAGTGTGCCAGCCATGCCTCCTACGGTCAAAGAGAACGAGATTCTAGCTGCAAGGCTGGAAACGGCGCAGCGGCCCGCCCCGACCACCACCGCATCAGGCGAAGCGGCCATTAAGCAGCAGCCCGTTGCATTGGAAGTGCCGGTCACTGTCAATGGAGCGCGCGCCCTCAAAGGCAGCGATAAGCGCGAACCTTTCGCCGAGAGCACCAAGACTGTGCTGATTTTCGGTAATGGCGCCGTCATTCGTCTTTCTTCCTCCGTGGCCCCCGGTCAATTGCTTTTTCTTACCAACGAAAGAACCAAAAAAGAAGTTGTATGCCAGGTCGTCAAATCGAAGAACTATCGAAGTGTGAGCGGTTACGTCGAACTTGAATTCACCGAGCCCGTTGTAGGTTTTTGGGGAATGCGATTTCCCGGTGACCGCATCGGTTCCGGCCCGCAACCCGGAGTTCCAGTGTCACCGGCGCTCAGTTCATCCCCTGCGAGCGGCTCGCCGGCCATACCGCGGCCCGTTGCACCCAGGATCGAAGCGTCAGCCGTTTCTGCCAGTGTGATTGCTCCGAAGCCCGCTGCTCCTGTTTCCGTTGTGAAAGATGCGCAGCCAAAGGTTGCTGAAGTCGCGAAGCTCGAAGATCTTCTTCCGCAAAAGCCGATCGCGCCTGTTGCGCCGCTTTCCTCAACCTTGTCGTCATCCTTCGATCCGGAAGCTCCTTTGAAGCTGCCCTCGGCGCCGCCGACTCCACCCGTTGTCCCGGCTCTTCCTGTTGCTCCCGTGAATACCATTCCGGAAGTGGCGGTGATTCCCGCGGCGGTGAAACCAGTTGAATCAGGGCCTGTGATTTTTGATTCGCCGCGCGCCTCGGAAGCCCAAGCTTCCTTTCTTGAGCCAGCCAAGACCCCCGGTTCCGAAACGACACCTGTTCTGAATCTACTTTCTCTTTTCGAAGGCAAACCGGCCGACCCTGCGGACGTGCATGGGCCTGCCGTGCAGGTTTTCGCTGACCCGGAAACCGAAACCCTCAAACAAACCCTCAAACAACATACGGCGCGCCTTGAAGAAGAACTATCGAACATGATGTTCTCGGGTGAACCGGATGCTCCAGAAACGGTTTCCGTCAAAATTCCGCACGTGGCTGCGGTAGAAATACAGAAAGAACTTGCGGGAAACGTGGCAAAAACTTTGGAAGCGGCCCACATTTCCAAGCAGAAAGCAGGGGCCGCCAAGCCCGCTGAGCCTGTGAAACTTGATCCTTTGCCCACGAAGTCATTGCTACAGGACGAAGAACTCAAAATTCCATCGTGGCTCGAGCCCCTCGCTCGTAACGCCGCGGCGCCTTCCTTGACCCAGGAACTAATCGAAAGGGAAAAATCCAAGCGCCTCGCGGAACAGCAACCCAAGGCGGAAGAAATTGCCGCAGATACCACTACGGTCGTGGAAGAATTTCATATTCTCGAGTTGCCGCTGCCGAAGTTCGGCGATTCACTCCCGCTAGACGAAGAGAAGAGCACACGCGAAAGCGGATCCAGGAGTTCGCGCCACGGCATGCAGATTGCGGTATTTGCAGCCGTCGTGCTCGCGATCGTCGTCGGGGCCTGGTGGTACATCACCCAACCGTCTGGTGGCACCCATGCCAGCGTGGAACCTGCAACGAGCGCCCAAGCGTCATCTCCTGTGGAGAGTTCGCATGCGCAGGCGCAGGTGAATGCACCGGTGCCGGCGAATACTTCAGCTCAAGCGAATCCGGCGGCGCTCACCAGCGCTCCCGTTCAATCCAATGCGGCCTCGAAAACTCCGAGCGTTGTGCCCGCAGCTGTATCGACCGTGATACCACGCAGTTCGCAGCCCCTTTCGAATCCAGTCAAAAGCGGCGCGGCTGCAGCGACATCGGCTCCTGCCGTGGAAACTGCTGCTGAGCAACCGAAGAAGCCCGCCCTCGGTAATGTCCATTTGGCGGCTCCGAAGGTCACTTCGAAGCGGAGCACGCAGAACGGCGGAGAAGTTGATGCAGGCCTGGTTCTGAACAACGAGGATCAGCCCGAGTCCAGCGCAGAAGCGCTCAATGCCGGTCTGGTCGGAGACGGCAAACAGCCTTCGGCTCCCGCGACTCCGCTTGCCGTTGGCGGTGATGTGAAACAAGCAAAACTGATTTTTTCCGTATCTCCTGTCTACCCGACGCTCGCCAAGAACCAGCATGTTTCGGGCAGCGTCATGGTCGACGCGCTGATCGACGCCAGCGGACGCGTGACTACCATGAAAGTTGTTTCCGGTCCCACGCTGCTGCAGCAAGCCGCCATGGACGCCTTGAAACAGTGGAAATACCAGCCCGCGTCGCTCGACGGCAAACCAGTGGCGATGCATCTGACCGTAACCATCCAGTTCCGCCTGCCGTAGTCCTTCACCATTTGTCATTTCACGCATCCGCAAAGCGGCTGCGCCTCGCATTCAAATTGATCCTGCCATCTGGGCACAGCCGCTTGCGGGATAGCAGGCAGGTTCGTATACTGGCGGCCCGGCCAATTGGCGGTTCCTGCGGTGGGGTAGACCGCTGGTGCTCACCTTCCTTGGCCTGACAAAAAAAGAGCTGACGTAGCCGAAGCATTTGATTCTGCTCTGGAATCCAGCGAAGAGAGATTTCACTCCGTTTGAAATGACGGAAGAGGGCTGTCCGTACCAAAGGAGAATTTCGCATGCCGCAAACTCCCATGCCGGAAGAAATGAATGTCTACCAGAACGCGGAAGCGCGCTTTGAAGTCGCCGCGAACAAACTGGGACTCGAACAGGGGCTTTACCGGTACTTAAAATATCCCAGCAAAGAAATCACTCTGTACATTCCCATCGGCATGGATAACGGAACTCTGCAAGTGTTCACCGGATATCGCGTGCTGCATTCCACGGTGCGCGGGCCGGGCAAGGGCGGAATCCGCTTTGCTCCCGATGTTTCCATCGACGAAGTGCGCGCGCTGGCCACCTGGATGACCTGGAAATGCGCGGTCGTAAATATTCCTTTTGGCGGCGCGAAAGGCGGAGTGATTTGCGATCCGCGGAAGATGTCCCGCGGTGAGCTCGAGCGGCTCACCCGCCGCTACACCGCGGAACTTTCGAACTGGCTGGGTCCAGAAAAGGACGTTCCGGCGCCCGATGTCGGCACCAACGAACAGACTATGGCCTGGGTCATGGACACTTACGCCATGCATCTCGGCCAGGCCACCACCGCGGTCGTCACTGGAAAGCCTATCGAGCTCGGCGGATCGCGCGGGAGGAAAGAAGCCACCGGCCGCGGCGTGATGATTTGCTGCGACAAAGCGCTCGCGAAACTCGGTATCAAGAAGCAAGGCTGCCGCGTTGTGGTTCAAGGCTTCGGCAACGTTGGTTCCATGGCCGCGGAACTTATGCAGAAAGCCGGCTACAAAATCATCGGCCTAGCGGACATCGGCGGCGGTCTCTACAATGAAAAAGGTTTTGACGTGTCGAAGGCCATCGACTGGGTGTACGCGCAGAAAAAGCCGCTTCAGGATTTCCCCGGTGGCGGAACAAAAATGACGGCGCGCGATGTTCTTTTTCAGCCCTGCGAGATCGCCATTCCGGCGGCCATCGAAAATCAAATCACCGAAAAAAATGCCAAGCAAGTGGAGGCCAAGATTCTTTGCGAAGGCGCCAATGGTCCCACCACCTGGCAGGCCGACGCGATTATCGACGCCAAAGGCATCTTTACTGTGCCGGATATTCTCGGCAACGCCGGCGGCGTCACCGTCAGTTATTTCGAATGGGTCCAGGATCGCCAGGGTTTCTTCTGGCGCGAGAGCGAAGTAAACGAGCGCCTCTTCGACGTCATGGACAATGCCTTCGATGAAGTCGTGCGCTTCGCGGAGATGCACAAGGTCAACAACCGTATTGCGGCCTATATGCTGGCCATCGACCGCGTCGCCAGCGCCCTCAAGCTCCGCGGAATTTATGCCTAGCTTCTGGAGCCAACTTGTATTAGTTTCTTTTTCGCTACTGCCGTGCTAATGGGACCGGCATGAGTCAATCTGTAACTCCGCTACGGATTGTGTTCGGATCAATTCAAACTGAAGGGCTTGGACGATTATTTCCAGCCAGGAAGGAGTCCGCCCGTGACCCCGGACTCACTTTTGTCAGGCCATGCCAAAAGCGAAGAGCAGCACCGCCGCGAAATCTGCATTGCCGGTCGATGGATGTACGAGCGCGGACACATCGTCGCTTGCGAAGGAAATGTTTCCGTGCGGCTGGACGACGGCAGCGTTCTCACCACTCCTACCTGCATGAATAAAGGGATGCTTGCGCCCGAGGATTTGGTCATCACCGATCTGCACGGCCGTCAGCTTGCCGGTGATCGAAAATTTTCCTCCGAGCTCGCCATGCATCTGCTGTTCTACCGCATGCGGCCGGATGTAATGGCCATCTGTCACGGGCATCCGCCCACGGCCACCGGATTTGCGGTCGCCGGTCGGGCGCTGAATCATGCCTTGCTTCCCGAAGTTGTCGTGGGACTCGGACAGATTCCGCTGGTGCAATATGCGACGCCGGGAACTCAGGAGTTGAGTGAGGCCATCGAGCCGTTTGTGCCGCATTACGATGCACTCCTCCTTGCTAACCATGGCGCGGTAACTTGCGGCCCGGATCTGCTCACGGCGTTCTTTCGAATGGAGACCATCGAGCACAGCGCGAAAATCACGCTGGCTGCGGAAATGGCCGGTGAGCCGGCGTTGCTCTCCAGCCGCGAAGTCGCGAAACTCATGGCGGCACGTCCTCGCTACTTTGTCTCGCCTCCGCCGGGCGGCGGAGCGGAATTGCCCATCACCCGCGACAGCGGAGAGAATTCGGGCGATGACGTGACGCTGACTCGCAGCGAACTCGACGCGCTGATCGATGAAGCGGTTCGCAAAGACCGCACCCGGCGCTAATCCCCGAGAATCGCGCCACCTCAAGTCTCTCTGTCGTTTCATTTAATACGCCGGTCCTCAGCTTGTGCGTTGACGGGCGAAGGAAAAGCGGCAATACTGGCGAACGATGATTGGCCAGCTTCGCGGACGGCTCGCCGAAAAAAGACCGAATCAAGTGCTCGTGGATGTAGGCGGAGTGGGCTACGTCGTGCAAGTGCCGCTCTCTACCTACGCAGCACTTGGCGAGCTGCATACCGAAGTGACCCTCCTGATCCACACTCATGTGCGCGAAGATGCGCTGGCGCTGTATGGGTTTGTCTCCTCGCGCGAAAAACATTTTTTTGAGATGCTGCTTTCGGCTTCCGGCGTGGGGCCGACTCTGGCGCTGAAGATTTTGAGCGGGATGAGCGTCGAGGAACTGGTGCCGGCGATTCGCGGGAGCGATCTGGCGCGACTGACGAGAATTCCAGGCGTGGGACGCAAAACGGCGGAACGCATGGTGGTGGAGTTGAAGGACAAATTGGAAACCGTAGTCGTGGAGGCTGAGAAGCCGGCGGCGTCTTCGCCCGCGGGAATCGAAGCCGATGTCGTCTCGGCGCTGGTGAATCTTGGATACGACGGGCGTGCTGCGGAAGCCGCCGTCGGAGAAGCCAAGCGCGAAGCGGGCGCTGCGAATTTTGAGAAGTTGCTCCGCAGCGCACTGCAAGCGTTGAGCGCGCCAAAAGGGCGTGCGGCGCGCGGGGCGTAATTCTGAACCGTTGTCATCCTGAGCCCATCCGACAAGGACGCGCGAAGGATCTCAACGTAAGATTTATCGAGCCCGGCGCAAGTGCATCGCAATGGATCACATGACAAGCGTTTTGGATCGGCGTTGACGGACAATGGCGGATGGAACGGCAAAACGGATGATGCCGCAAAGACAGCCAGAGCGGATTGTGTCCGGGCAGGCGTTTGACGAAGACGCGCGCATCGATGTGAGCGTGCGGCCAAAGCGCCTGGACGAATACAT
>WNFC01022158.1_pt1 | contig 13665 bp, 8 predicted proteins | sample 5400541 | NCBI WGS metagenome assembly WNFC01 (sample SAMN13153342, study PRJNA577476) | soil metagenome | isolation source: 120 cm saprolite under Douglas fir tree site 2 hole 2 replicate 1 | place: USA:California | collected 2015-04-18
TGGCCGCGACTGCGATTCCGCCACGGCCTTGTACGTGATGGCGCCCTTGTAGACATTCACCCCTTCGGCCAGGCCGGGATCGTCGATGGCCTTCGCAAATCCGAGTTTTGCGAGCCGGCGCATGTAGGGCAGCGTGGCGTTGGTCAGAGCGATCGTCGATGTGCGGGGCACCGCGCCGGGCATGTTGGCGACGCAGTAGTGAATCACGCCATCGACCTCGTAGACCGGATTGGAATGCGTGGTCGGATGCGCCGTCTCGACGCAGCCTCCCTGATCGATGGCCACGTCGACGATGACCGATCCTTTCTTCATCTCACGAATCATCTGGCGCGTGACGAGCTTCGGGGCCGCGGCCCCGGGAATCAGAACGCCGCCGACGAGAAGGTCGGCGCGGCGCACGGCATCCGCGATATGCGCTGCATTCGACGCCAGCGTTTGCACCGTGCCGAGGAAGATGTCGTCGAGCTGGCGGAGGCGCTCGAGGTTGGTGTCGAGAATCGTGACGCGCGCGCCGAGTCCCACCGCCATCTTCGCGGCGTTCGTTCCCACCACGCCGCCGCCGATGATCACCACATCACTCGGTAAAACCCCGGGGACGCCGCCCAACAACACACCCCGGCCTCCGTTCGGTTTGTGCAGGTAGTAGGCTCCGACGTGCACTGACATGCGGCCGGCGACTTCCGACATCGGCGTCAGAAGCGGCAGCGTCCGTTTGCGATCGTCGGTGATCGTCTCGTACGCCACTCCCGTAATTTTCTTTTTCAGCAGCGCCTGGGTGAGTTCGGGAACCGGTGCGAGATGCAGATACGTGAAGAGCAGTTGACCGTCTTTGAGCCGCTTGAGATCGGCTTCGATCGGCTCCTTCACCTTCACGATCATCTCCGCTTTTTCGTAGACGGCGTCGGCGCTCGGCAGGATGGTGGCTCCCGCAGCTTTGTATTCGTCGTCCGAGAATCCGCTGCCGTTGCCGGCGCCGGCCTGGACGAAAACCTCGTGGCCGTCCACGTGCAAAACAGCGGCGCCCGAAGGCGTCATCCCGACGCGGTATTCGTCTGTCTTGATCTCAGTCGGTACGCCGATGCGCATAGGGCGCGTATTCTAACGCGCAAACTTCCTTACGGACGCGACGGTTGCGGCCGCGATGGCTCGCGTGGCGGCGGTGACAAATTGAATTTCTCCGGCGCCAGCCGTTTCGCAGCTTCCCAGGCATTGATCAGACCATGGCCGTACATTTCATCGACGCCCGGCGGGCCGAGGTCGGTAGCAGTTGAGACGAGGGCGGCACGCACGCGCTCTGCCGTTGCATCGGGCCGCAGCGACCAGATCAGCGCTGCGGCGCCGGAGACGTGCGGAACCGCCATCGACGTGCCGCTCGAGATCAGATAGTCGTCGAACCAAAAGCCCATGTCCATGACGTTGCTGGTATTGTCGAGGAGACTTTGGCCATCGGAGGAGCTGATCGCCAGAACCACCGGCCACGGATGCACCGGATCGTCGCAACCTTCAATTTGCGAGCAATTGGGGCGGAGGAGCGTCCAGAACCTGAAATCGGAATCATCGTGATTGTAGATCACCACCGATAGCGCTCCGGCGTCCTGCGCGTTGCGCACTTTCTGGTTGAATGTGATTTCGCCCCGCTTGATGAGTGCGATCTTTCCCGCCACCGAAATGGGGAAGTCTTCCGGCCTTCCGAGGCCGCAGAAAACATAGGGGCCTACGATTTCGCCACGGCTGCTGCCGGAAATCGCAACCGCCGCAACGCTCGGGCCTTTATCGACAGTGACTCCGGCCGACGGAATACTCGCCAGCCGCGCGGTCGAAAGCACATTCACGCCCGGCGCGACAACGCTGAGAAGCGGTCCGTGATCCGAAAATGATGCGAGGGTCGCGGTCGAGTCGACAGCTCCCACCGCGATCACACCCGGATATCCTGCCGGGAATTCGACTTCGGGGAAACTGCGGTTTCCCGCCGCCGCAATCGCAAGAATTCCTTCCGCGATGACGCGCTTGAATGCTTCCCCCTCCACGGGCGAATCGTACGAAGCGCCGAGCGACATGCTCATGATCCAGTCGCCGCCGACTGCGCGCTTCTTATTGATGACCCAGTCCACTCCGGCGACGACGTTCTCGTCCAGCCCGAATCCGTGTTCGTCGAGGACTTTGACTGACCAGATCCGAGCCTGCGGCGCAACGCCGACGACTCCGAAATTGTTATCGGCGGCGGCGATCGTCCCAGCGACGTGCGTGCCATGACCGTTGTCATCTGTCGGATCGGCGGTCTGGGTGAAGGTGTTGTACCCGCCGGCGTAATTCGCCGAGAGCTCCGGATGCCGCATGTCGATTCCCGTGTCGAGAGTGACGACGTTGATCGGCCCCGCCCCCCGAGTGAGCGGCCACAATTCAATGGCGTGGATCATGGAGAGCCCGTAAGGCACAGTTTGCGCGTTGCGGTACGGGCTGCCGTTCGGCGACGCAGCCAGGCTCGAGGCGTGCCTCTCGACGACGTGCGTTACGAATCGCACCTCCGGCGATCGCTTCAGCTCCGCGACCTCGGCGGGCGTCAGATCGGCCGCGAAGGCGTCTGCCGACTCGAATGTGCGGACGCCGTGCTCGCGAAAGTCACCGGAGTCGCGAAGCATCCGGATCTGCGCGCGCTGCGGCGCGTTTCGAGTGGCCACCAGATAGCGCTCGGAAGCGGCCAGGGAGGCGGTGAATAGAATACAGGCGAGCACTGCGGCCAGCGGTTTCATTCCCCGAAATTGTACGATGAGTTATTAGCGCCGCAAACGCTTGCGTCCGCCCGTCGGTTCTGTCCAGCCCATGTCGGACAACTGCTCGACGCTAACGTCCACTCCGTGTGTGAGATCGGAGTTGATCGAAGGTTCCATCAGCAGATTGGGGCTTGCCGAAGTATCCCAATGGTGCACCGACGATCCGCCGGAGAATGACGAAGGAGCGTACAGCTTCACGAAGCCGTTGGCATCGACGCCGGAAAGATGCTGCGGGTCGGCGGCGATAAAGGCGGAAAGACCGTTCGGAATCTGGCCACGAAGAGTGTCGCCGTCATTTTTGGTGACGCTGACGACCGAAATGTTGATCGACGGATCGCTCCCGCCGAGCTGATTGGGGGAGCTGGCGACGACATTGTCGACGATGATGGCAGCGATCGCGCCGGCATTCTGTGCGTTCTTCGCCTTCACGACGAACAGACAATTTCCGCGGTCGATCAACGCGATCCGGCCGACGACCATAGCCGGATTCGTGAGCGCCGTGCAACCATCCGTGAGGCTGTCGTTCGCTGCGGCGACGACATTCCCACTCAAACCGACGATGCTTACCTTCGTGCCAAAGCTCGCGCTTCCGACGCGATAGTTCGTGCCGTTGGCGACGAGGAACGGCGTCGGGCCGAGCAGCTTCGCGGCCGCAAAGCGCGACCGCTCTCCGTCCCATACGAGATTCTGGTCGTTTGTCTGCGACGTCAGCCGCTGCGCGTCGGTCATCTGATCCCACCGCAAACCGGTGGTGTCGTCGAGCGTGTGGATCTCGAAGATTCCGGGTTTTCCCTGGAAGAGAGTTCCATTTTTCGAGCTGTACGTTCCGGCGAAGCCGAGGCCGTGCGCGAATTCATGCAGCGCGACGGTGAAGATGTCGATGTTCGATCCGTGTTTGTCGTCGAGGCCGTAATACCAGTTGGTGGTGCCCAAACAGGTGGAGTTGTCGACATCGAGGTTGAAGGTGGCCGCGATGTCGGAGTCGGTCGAGAGATCCTTTTGCGCGAACTTGCTGGCGAGGGCGACCGGATACCACGCGTCCTGCTTCGGCGCGTTCTCGAAGTTCATGACGTAATTCGTCGGTCCCGCCTGTGCCAGCACTCCGGACGAAGCGTCACAAGGCGTCAGCGACTGGAAGTGAACGTCGATGACGATCTCGACGGTGCTGTCGATCAGATTTCCCCAAGTGTTGGCCGCGGCCTGCAACGCGATCATGCGCTGCTCTCCGATCGTGGTTCCGTTGTTTCCCCCGACCGGGTCGGCCGGCGTGGTGTCGTTCAAACCGACGTTCGTATCGTCGACGCTTCTGATGGTGATCTTCGCGTTAGCGAAGGCGCTGGTCGCCACGAGAATCGACAGGCATCCTGCGAAGATCGCGTGCCTCACTGATCCTCCGCCTTGCCGCTCTTCGCCCTCGGCCGTGCAAGGAAGGCCTTCAACGCTTCCTGATTGTCGACGCAGGCGGTTTCGATTCCGCCATCGTCAGTACGCTTTGCGACCAATATCTCGATATTCGGAGCGGGCGCGATCACCATGCCGCGCGCTGGAGCAGGCGCGGGCGTCGCTCGCGCGGACGCGAGGGCGAGTACCAGAGCCAGCGCTGCGCCGGGCACGATGCCTTCTAATGTCCGCGACGGCCGGGAGTGCGTCCAGTGGGCGGCGTCGGAGGCGGCGTTCCACCCGATCCGAATGCGCCCGGATTCAATTGCTTCGCGGCGTCGAGTGCGTTGACCAGTCCGTGTCCGTAGACGTTGTCGACGCCGGAATCGCCGAGATCCTTGGCGGTATTGATGACCGCGTTGGCGACGTCGGTCGCGGATGCGGTCGGCGCCGCAGCCCACACGAGCGCAGCAACTGCTGTCGCATGGGGCGTGGACATCGATGTGCCGCTCTCGAGTGCCCAGCCTTCGAAGCCGAAACTAAGGGTGACGGTGGCGTTCGGCGTGGTCTGTAGCGCTTCGCCGTCCACTCGGGAAATGGAAACAGTTGGCAGGAATGTCGGAACGCTGGAGATGGTCGTGAAGTTGCCGAATGCCGGAGAGACGACCACCGGATCGTCAACATTATTGTATAGAATTACGCCGATCGCGCCTGCGGCCTTGGCGTTTTTGACCTTGTCGACGAACTTCAGATCGCCGCGCTTGATCAATGCGATCTTTCCGGTCACGCTGGCCGGAAAATCTGTCGGATTGCCGAGGCCGCAAAAGACGAAGGGGCCCGACGCGTTCGGCGCAGGCAGGCAGTAGCCGGCGAGAGGATCGAGTTTGTCGTTCTTGACGATGGACGGGGTGGCCCCGCTGAACGAGTGTCCGTCGCTTGTCGCAACCTGAGCGCCGACGACAGTGGAAAGGACGTTGACGCCGGGAGCAACAACCTTGAGTCCCGGTCCGCGCTGGGAAAACACTGCGACGGTTTGATTGACATCGACCGCGCCGACGGAGACGACGCTCGGATAGCCCGCCGGAAAAGCGAGGCCGTCGACCGAATTGGTGTCGTAGCTGTTGCCCGAGGCCGCGAAGAAGATGATGCCGGCATCGGAGCCGCGTTGGAAGGCGGTTTTCTCCGCGGTGGACGAGTCGGACGAACCGAGGGAGAGATTCGCAACCCAGTTTCCGCCGCTGGCCTGCTTCTTCTGAATGATCCAGTCGATGGATGCGATGACGCTCTCGGACGATCCGCTCCCACACTGATCGAGAACTTTCAAGGCGTAGATGTCGACGCCGGGAGCCACACCGACCACGCCGTTCCGATCGTCGGCGGCGGCGATGATTCCGGAGACGTGCGAGCCGTGCCCGAAATCGTCGAACGGATCCTCGTTGTTCGCAACGAAGTTGTGTCCGCCCTTGTACGCGCCCTGCAGCTCGGTCGAGTGATAGTCGATTCCAGTATCGATCACCGCGACATGAATCGGTCCGGTGCCATTGATGGCTCGGCCTTTTGTCACCGGCCATACGCTTGGCGCGTTGACCATCGTCACGCCGTACGGAGTGGTCTGCTGTCCCGGCGTCACAGAATCAGCGAACACGTGACGCTCGACCACCGGCTCGATGTCCTCGACTTCTCCGCTCTGCACCAATCTCGTCGCTTGCGCGTCGGTCAGATCGGCCGCGAATCCGTTGATGACCGAGAATTCGCGAATCCGCAGCGTCGCTCTGACGCCCGGTTCGAAGTCTTCGCGGGGCAGCGAACGCTGCGCGATCTCGAACGGTTGCGTGGTCGTCACGATGTAGCGCTGCGACGTTGCGCCAAAAAGGACAACCGGAAAACCGAAGGCCAGGACAAGAGCTGCAAAGCGTTTCATCTAGTAACCTCGGACGTGATTTGCAAAAACAGAAGCACGCCTTTTCGAGGGAAATTCCGCGGACTGCTTTTTGCTAAGCTGCCTTCCCACAAGGGAGTGCGAGGAACGAGGAACTGATGGCCGACTGGAAGACAAACGTGATCGAGGACACAAAATCGATCCAGGATTTGATCCGAGAGACCAAAACGATCGCCGTTCTGGGGATGAAACCCGACTCCCATGCGGATCAGCCCGCTCACTACGTCCCGGCTCACATGGCCGCCGCCGGCTACGACGTCATTCCGGTGCCCGTCTATTACCCGGACGTCACCCAGATTCTGGGGCTGAACGTTTTTCGGAAATTGACAGATATCGGCCGGCCGATCGATATGGTCAACGTGTTTCGCCGCTCGAAGGATATTCCGCAGCACGTCGACGATATCCTGGCCGTCAAGCCAAAGAGCGTTTGGCTTCAGCTCGGAATTCGTAATGACGAGGCCGCCCGCCGATTCGCGGAAGCGGGAATCAAGGTCGTTCAGGATCGCTGCCTGATGGTCGAGGAAGGTCGAATGACGCGTTAGGTGCAGCACCACCCGGTCGAGCTTCCGCCGCATGCATTCTGGGTCCACGAATCTGGTGCCGGCACTCCGGTCGTGCTCATTCACGGTCTCGGCGGCTCATCGGACTGGTGGCGCTACAACATCGAAGAGCTGGCACGCGAGTACCGCGTCCTGGCGGTCGATCTGGTCGGCTTCGGCCGCAACCGATTTTTTGTGCGCCGCAGCCGTTTGCCGCTGCGATTCGACGAGATCGCTGCACTGCTGATGCGCTGGATCGAAACGCTGGGCGAGCCGGTGCACCTGGTTGGAAACTCGATGGGCGGTCAGGTGGCCATTCACGTCGCCGCCGCGCGCCCGGATCTCGTCCGGTCGTTGACGCTCGTGAATTCGAGCGGAATTCCTTTTGGGATCGCGCCGGGAGCGCATATCGAAAACCTCATCGTGCCGCGGGGCGCGATGTCGTTTGCGACGATCCTCGCTCGCGATCTCTTGCGCGCCGGGCCGACGTCGATGACGGTCGCGTTCGATCATTCCTAACGCTCGGCTGCAGGTGATTCCTCACGCCGGCCACATCCCGATGTGGGAAAACCCGCGCGCGTTCAACGACGCGCTTTTGCAGTTTCTCCACTCAGTGCCCTCTCCAACTGGGAGAGGGTGGTCCCGCGGAGCGGGACCGGGTGAGGGATTCTCGTGGCATCTCGCGGGCATGACCGCCGGCATCGCGCATCGCGAAGCGGGTCGCGCTCGCGATGTCGTCCTTCTCCATGGCCTCGGCATGTCGAGTGAGTACTTCGTCCACTTCGCGCGCGCGCTCTTCGAACACGGATGGTCGCCCATCGCTCCCGATCTTCCTGGCTTTGGGGAGAGTCGCGACGGACCTGCTGTTGATCCGCTCGAGCAGAGTCAATTTCTCATATCGTGGGCCGACGCGCTCAACATCCGCAACGCCATCTGGATCGGTCATTCCCTCGGATGCAATGACGCGGTCAATGTCGCGCGAGCGCGTCCCGACCTCGTGCGCAGGGTCGTCTGCATCGGACCTCTGTGGAGTAGCAAAACGCCGATTCGACTTCTCGGCGCTCTGATGGTCGACGCTTTCAGAGAATCAGTCGCGATATTTAGTTATGTTATTAGTGCATACTGGCGATGCGGCCTGTGGCGATGGTTCGCGACGCTTCGGCGCTACGAGGACGACCTACGCGGCGATCAGCCTGGCCACGCGATGATGATCGCGGGGAATCGCGATCCGCTGCCCGACCGCGATAGCATTCGGAATCTCGTTTTCGTAAACGGAGCGCACGCTTGCCACTTCGCGCATCCGCATGAGGTGGTCTCAGCGACGCTCGGAAGTGCGCCGGAAAAAATTCTCGGCGGCGTTGCCGAGGATCAGAACAATCAGCGCGATCACGAGAGCGATGACCGCCAACATCCACTCTCCGGCGCCGCAGGCGATTCCGAGTGAAGCCACCAGCCAGATCGAAGCGGCGGTGGTCAGACCGGTAACCAATTCGTCGGTGCCTTTGAGAATCGCTCCGCCGCCGAGGAAGCCGACGCCGGCGATGATTCCCTGGATGACGCGGCTCATGGCTGAGCTGTCGGGAAGAGTCCCCGCCACGACGGTAACGAGCGCGGAGCCAAGCGCGACCAGCGCGTGTGTTTTGAGTCCCGCCGGTTTGTGGCGGATCTCGCGATCGAGACCAACTCCGCTGCCGATGAGCGTCGCCGCGACAAGCCGCGCGGCCACGTCAGTGATGAACGGCATGTCCATCTGGCGATGATACCGCTTCGTGCCTTGTCAGCAGGCGCGTGAGCCAGAGGTTGGTCAGCTTCTCCACGACGGTGTTTTGGCGCAGCCGGGCGCGCAGATTGATGAAGTCGACTTCGTCGAGTTTCTGATCCTGATTGAAGCAGGAGAAGACGAAGCTCTCCTTGCCGGTCGCGGGATCGACGTGACGCTGCAGGCACTGCGCGCACACCTGCTTCATCATGCACTGCATCGGAGAGTTGATCGATCCGATGCCGACGTGCTCCGCATTGAGATACGGCGCGAGCACGCCGTGACGCGCTTCCTTCACTGCCCGCATCATGCCGTCGGAGCCGATCGCGATGATGCGCGTGAAGGAACGCATGTCATCCCGAGCGGAGCGAGGGACCTGGGCGTCGGGTGGCGCGCCATTGCTGCCCACCCGCCCAGGTCCCTCGCTGACGCTCGGGATGACAGGCTCTTTCGCGTACCACACCATCGCCTGCACGATGTTGCCGACGAATGACAAATCCTGCGGGCGGCGCGGAGCGATCGGCTCGCCGGCATCAACCGACCAGATCACCTGATCGGTGGCGGCTTCGATTTCATCGCGCTTGAAGACATCTTCTTTTTTCTTGTATCCCGCAAAGTAAATGACCTTGCATCCGTTCTCCTCGAGCGCTTTCGCGATCGAGAAGAGCACGGCGTTGCCGAGGCCACCGCCGGCGAGGAGGACGTTCTCGTTGCGGGGAATCTCGGTCGGCGTTCCAGTGGGACCCATGACAACAACCGGCTCGCCCTCTTTGAGCGTGGCGCAGAGGCGCGACGATCCGCCCATCTCGAGAATGATCAATGACAGCAGGCCGCGTTCTTTGTCCGTCCACGCGCCGGTCAGCGCGATGCCCTCCATGACGAGCCGCGTCCCGTCGATCTCCGTGGCGTAGGTTTCGAAATTCTGCAGCCGGAAAAACTGGCCCGGCTCGAAATGTCGCGCCGCGATCGGCGCGCGGACCACGACCTCGACGATCGTCGGAGTGAGGCGATTGACCTGATGCACACACGCGATCAGTCCGTCGTCCAGCGCAGCGATCAGCTCGCGCCAGCGTTCGTCGCGCTCTTCCTGGGTGCCGGTAGGCTCTTTCGGGAAGAGTGCAGTGATATGCGGATAACCATCTCTCGCGGAGGCCATGGCCTTGACGACATTTCCGGCGTAGCGCGGATGATTGTCGCCATAGAACGTGATGCGTTTGTCGCCGCGCTGATATGACGTGAAAAAGCCGTCGCCTTCGATCAACTCCGCGCCGGAGACCGCATAGCTCTGGAAAAACTGGTTGTACTTGTCGAGCTTGAACGTGCCGGGATGCTCTTTTTCGTAGATGACGTTCGGGCTCGTGCCGGCGGCCACCATCACGCTGCGGGCGGGCATCTCGACCACCACGCCGGAGTCTTTCCAGCGGCCATCTTCGACGATCTGCTTCTCGAACAGCAGCGCGCGGATGTGGCCGAAGTCGTCGGCCAGCGCTTCCACGGGCGAGATATTCTCGACGTAATAGATGCCTTCCTCGAGCGACTTGATCACCTCTTCGTGATTGAGGCGATAGGCCGGCGAATCGAGCATCGACTTGCGATAAGCGATCGACACGCCGCCCCACGCGCGAACGAGCGGGATGAAATTCGGCTGCTCGCCGGCGGCCGCGGCGCGGACGCGTTCGGCTCGTATGGCCCGTCCATGCTCGAGAAACTCATCGAGAATCTCCTGCTCCTCGCGGTCGTAGGCAGCCCGCACTGTGGCCTCGCCGAAATCGGCGGACATCAGCTCGTAGCGCTCGAGGATTTTCTCCACCTGCACCGGGTAGTACGCGAAGAGCTCCGTAGCGGTGTCGATCGCCGTCAGACCGCCGCCGATGACTACGGCCGGCAGCCGCACCTGCAGATTGGCCATCGACGCCTTCTTGAACGCGCCCGTGAGTTGCAAAGCCATCAGAAAGTCCGAGGCCTTGCGGATGCCGCGAATGAGATTGTTCTTCATCCGCACGATGGTCGGCGTTCCGGCGCCGGCGGCGATCGCGATGTGATCGAATCCGAGCTCGTCGAAGGCATCTTCGATTGTCAGCGTCCCGCCAAAGCGCACACCGCCGTAAACCCGGAGATTCTGTTTGCGCTCGAGCGCGATGCGAATGACCTTCAGGAAGTTTTTGTCCCACCGGACCGTGATGCCGTATTCGGAGACTCCGCCGAAGCCGGATAGGATGCGCTCGTCGAGCTCGTCCCACAGGACGCGCGCGTCGCGAATCGGCTCGCGCAACCATTTTTCTTCGATCGGCTCGATCTTCAAGCCGTCGATAGCTACTACGCCGAAGCCTTCATGCGTCAGGTAATGCGCGAGCGTGTATCCGGCAGGGCCCAGTCCGACCACCAGGACGTTCTTGCCGTTGTAGGGGAGCGCGACCGGGCGGCGAACATTCAGCGGATTCCATCGCGTGAGCAGCGAGTAGATCTCGAAGCCCCACGGCAAAAACAAAACGTCAGTCAGCACGCCGGTCTCGATCTGCGGAATGTCGACCGGATCCTGCTTCTGAAAAATGCACGACTTCATGCAGTCGTTGCAGATGCGATGGCCCGTGCCGGGACACATCGGATTGTCGATCATGACCATCGCCAGCCCGGCGATGGAGTCGCCGTCGGCGCGCAGAAAATTCATCTCGCCGATGCGCTCGTCGAGCGGACAGCCCTCCAGCGGGATGCCGAGCGGATTGACTTTGTACTTGTCGTCTTTTTCCTGGAAACCGCGCGAGCAGGAGTCTTTTTTCCTTTCGTGGCAGAAGATGCAGTAGTGCGCCTGATCGGTGATCTCGCGCGGCGTTTTGCGCGCGTCGGTCAGCTTGAAACCGTCGCGCCGGCGGTAATGCGCTTCGGCGGGGACGAGACGATCGTAGACCATCGGCTTCGGCAATCGGAACGCAGACCACCCGTCGAACGCACCGCGCTTCCACTCCGCCGCGGTCCAATCGATCAGCAGATCGACGATCGCGTGCACTGCAGCGGCCTCGCGAACGAGCGCTTCCGGCGAGTCGGCGTGCTCGCCTCGCACAATGCGATCATCGAATCGCACGCGCGATCCGCGCAACGCTTCCCGCGCGCGGATATTCGCGTTCGAGATCGAGCAGACGGTTGGCCGCGACCGCAAACGTGTATTCAGGATCGTGATCGACGCCGCCGGACAAAATGCGGATGATCTCCTGGGCCTGTGGGGCGCCGCCGCCCTCGGTGGCGTTGGTGACTTTCGCGACGCGTTTGCTGACGAACTCCTTCTTGAATCGCGCGACCTGAGCATCCCGCTGCGTGCGCGCCTTAATCGGCGTCGGATCGGTGTGGAAAAGCTGCGCCAGGAACGTACCGAGATGCCTCGCGACGCTGATGAGCAACTCGGCTTCCTGCGGCTCTGCCAGGCCGCCGTGCGCGATGCCGCTCTGCACCGCAACCCGATACGACTCAAAACGTCGGAAGAGCTCGGCGTCGTTCTGATCGACGAAGCGATCGAACGCCGCCGCGAGCTCGTTCAAGCGGCGATGGTCGTAAAGATCGCCGTATGTGAAATCAGCGATTCCGAGGTTCATCGGCCCTTTGAACAGAGGAAGTTTCGCGATCGTTCCGGCGGATGTAAATCGTCTTCGTCACCGACGCGTGTGCGATGCCGGCGGCATCGACCAGATCGACCTGATAGACGCGATCGATCGGCCCGTTGGCGGTCGCGGCCCGAATTTCCCTCAGCTCCTCTTCCGAGATTTTGAACGTCGCATACAGTGTCACTCGACCGGGCTTCCGAAAGCGAATTTCCGCCGATTTGTCCCACACGATGTACTCCCGACCGAGCAGCCGCATCAACATGATCATGTAGACCGGATCGACCGCGCCGTACATGCTGCCGCCGAAGATCGTGCCGACCAGGTTGCGCGTCCGCCAGGACAGTGGCAGCCGGATGCGGACCTCGCGGAAGTCGTCGGCGATGTAGGTCACGCGAGCGCCGGTGCCTCGATAGGCCGGGAAGAGATTGATTTTCAGTCGCAGCAGGCGCGTGGAGAGCGATTCAGGCATGCTGCGCTTCGTAACTCGGAAACGTCATCCAGATGATCAGTGCGATGGCCACAACGATTTCGAGCACGCCATTGAGCACGAGATCCCCGCGGTGGTTGTGCAACAAAGTGGCGGCAGTGCCGAGCAGCGAAGCCAGGGCAGCCGTCAGCGGATATGCGAGCAGGTTCTCGCGCATGATGAATCGCACGACACACCACGCGAGCAGCGCTGCGCTCGCAGCCGACAGCAACATCAACGGCGCCTCCCTGGCGTTCGTGCTCTGATCGAGCGCCGCAAAGAAAATGGCCAGAATGGCGACGATGTCTGCAAGCTGGCGCGCGCGCGGCATGGTGCGCAGCGCGGTCACGAAGAGCGCGACGACCGCCGACGCATAGATGGCGTGCACTGCCGCCTGCCCGATATCGAGGATCGCGGGCCATGTCATGTTGACCGCTTGCGGCACATCGATGCTGCCGGCCGACGCGATCGACGGAAATGTCTGGGCCAGCCACTGCAGCCCAACGCGGCGGATCAGAACCAGGCCGAACACGGTAAGAGCAGCGATCAACGCCGGTCGTCCGAAGCGCGCACGGCCTTCCCGGCGGAACCAGTCCAGGCCATGCGGATAGACCGCTTCGATGGCGGCGAACGCCAGGAAAAGAAGTCCGATCTGCACGCCCGTGAACGTGACGGCGCTGACGATCTGACTGTTCACGAACGTCTGCCAACTGACCGAAGTGTCGTACGTGAACAACGTGGTCTTCCAGCGCATGATCGTGCTGGCGATGGGGACGATCGCGAGGAACGCGGTCCACAGCGCGGGCCGCTTCCATGGAAAATGCTTGCGCGCGGCCATTACGAATCCGGCGACGGTCAGCGACAACAGCGCCAGTACTCCGAGGATCCGCAGCACGATCAGGACGATGTTGAGGAGCGTCGTTCTCGTGGCATCGCGATAGGCCTGATCGGGGATCTTGATCGTCGACGTGAACTGCGTCACCTCACCGCCAGCCAACCGCACGCTGACGCGGCGATAGGCCTCGGCCACCAGAGGCGCCCGCTCCTGAAAGTGGAACAACCAGTCCCGACGATTCGGCTGCTGGAACGACAACGCGTCCTTGAGATCGAGCTTCGAGCCGTTGGCGCCGAATCGCGGAAAAGCATTCTGCGCGATCGTAAGGCCTTGCGGCTGTTCCAGCCGCGTGCCTGCTTTTTTCTCGTCCAGAAATTTGTGAT
>WNFC01015646.1_pt1 | contig 13664 bp, 11 predicted proteins | sample 5400541 | NCBI WGS metagenome assembly WNFC01 (sample SAMN13153342, study PRJNA577476) | soil metagenome | isolation source: 120 cm saprolite under Douglas fir tree site 2 hole 2 replicate 1 | place: USA:California | collected 2015-04-18
AGGCGTTGGTGGTGAAGGTGGGCGGGAGCGGGGCCAGCGAGTCGGTCTTCATCGACCGATCCTGGTTTCCCCCCGAGCCGTCGACCGAGATGATCCGCTGGTGGTACGGGGAGCCGCTGATCGAGCCGGCCGCGTTGCCCGCGCCCCAGTCGATCTGCGAGCCGATGTGGCCGCCCCACGCGACGAGCACCTCAGTGTTGGGGCTTGTGAAGTGCACCGTCAGCTGCTCGCTGTCGCCGCCGTTCGACGGCGCGCACGACGCCGAGGTGATCGTGCCGTTCCAAATCGTGAGGTTGCCGGCGACCGGAGTTTTGCCGCCCGGCAGCGTGACACACGTCGCTGTGGGAATCGCAAAGGTCGACGGGCCGCTGAAGGGACCGTAGCCGAGCGTCGGATCCGCGCCGGTGACGGTGCGGTTGTAGGTGGTCTCGTAGTCGTAGGCATGCTTGCCTACACCCTGGATCGTGTCGTACTCGATGATCAGCACGTGGTCGGTGGCGACATTCCCATCGAGACCCGTGACGTCCACCCGGAACGGCACCGAGTCGCCCTCGCGGTAGAGCGAGTTGTTCTTGTTCAGGTCGCCGTTTACCCAGCTGCACGTCGTTGCGGGGATGGTGGTGCCATTGGAGCACTGGTCGATGTTGATGCCGATCGCCGCCTGCGCGGTACCGGCGCCAAACAGCGCGATTGCGAACGCCGCAATGAACACAAAGACGGCCCAACGCGCTGCACGCGCGCGGGCGGTCCCCCCCGACAGAAGAGACTCTGCCTTCATCTGTACCCACCTCACCCTTCGTTCGCGCAGGCGAGAGTACGTCTCGACCCGCTCCACTGACAGCTCACCTCGTGTCTTACGACCACGCGTTTTTGCGCGAGCCGGTCGATGGGCTAGTGCGGCCAGGCCTTTGGCCTAAACCGTTCATGCGCTGAACGGCCGGGGTGGCGGGTCGGCCGCCGGCGCCCGGACCCAAATCAGGTCCTGCGCCGGCGGCCGTGGGAGAAAGATCAGCCCGTAACCGGCGGCGTGAAGACGCCGACTACTCCGATCCGCGGGTTCGTGCAGCGCTTGTGCGCGACGGGAGCGAAGCTGACGATCCCGGCCCGCTTCGGCGATACGTGCACCTTCACAACGCCCTTCGCATTCGAGCGCTTCGTTACGATCCCGAGCGTCGAGCCCTTGATGCGGATCCGGATCCCGGCGACGGCCTTGCCGTTCTGGGAGACCCGCATCGTCAGCAGCGCGAGGCGGCCGACGAAGATCGACTTCGGCGAGACGGCGACCGCGGTGCAGAACTGCGCCGGCGCCGGCGGCTTCAGCGCGCCGCGCACCACGAGCGTCGCCGAGCCCGTGTTGTTCGTCGTGTCCGTCTCCGCCTCGTTGCCGACCACGGTGGACGTGTTCACGATCGAGCCGGTGGCAGTCGTGGTCGTGCGGACGAGGATCGCCACCACTGCGCCCGGCGCGAGGTTGCCGAGATCGCAATTGATCACCGGGCCGCCGGTGCAGCTGCCCTGTCCGGCACCGACCGAGACGAGGGTCACACCGGCGGGCAGGGGGTCGGCAACCTTGACGCCGGTGGCGGAGTCGGGGCCGTTGTTCCTGACGATCAGCGTCCACGTGACCACTCCGCCGAGCGCTGCCGGCGAGGGCGTCACGGCCTTCGTGATCGCCAGGTCGATCGTCGGCGCCGGGGGAGCCGGCGTCGACGGGGGCGTCGACGGCGGCGTCGACGGGGGCGGCGGAGGCGGAGGCGTGACGGTGCTGCTCAGGTTCTCGCAGAGGCCGTCGGACACGTCGTAGACGTCGCTGCCGTTGTAGTGCACGCGGTAGGACAGGCCACCTTCTGGCACCGTCACATCAGAGGAGCTCGCGCTGCCGTCCGCGAGATCGACCGTCTCGGTCGACGACGGCTCGCCCGAGCAGCCCGTGCCGCCGAAGAGCGCGAACGCGACGGAGCCCGTCGGCGTTCCGCCCTCACCGCTGCCGGAGACGGTCGCCACGTCGTGCACCGTCGAGCCGACGAGCGCCGAGGTAACAGCGCCGTTCGCGTCGTGGATCACGGTGTCGACGCTCGAGCTGAGCAGCGTTGTCTCTCCGGCGACCCTGAAGCACTCGCCGTGATTGCCGTCGCTCTGGACGAGCGCGTTCGTCTCGTTCGCCGGCGAGTAGAGCGAGTCGCCGTCGGGCGAGTACTCCGTGCGGAAGCAGTACGTCCCGCTGCCGTCGGGGGTGAACGTGTCGGAGGTAGCAGTGCCGAGTGCGGACACGGTCACGTCCTCCGAGAGGAGGGTGCCGCCCGTAGTGCAGTCAGGCGTTCCGCTGGCTGCGTAGCACCAGAAGAAGGACACGGTGCCGCTGACGGGGCCGTTGTCGCCGCTGAGCAACGCGTTGTCGGTCACCGAGTCGCCGGGCTGGATCGTGCCGACGAAGCCGCCTCCCTCTGAGGCAGACTCGACGTCGGTTACGAACGTCGGCGGCGTCGGCGCGACGGCGTTTGCCTTCATCGAGCGGTCCATGTGACCGGTCGTGTCGCCGTCGATCGAGACGACGCGCATGTGGTAGGGCGAGCCGCTGATCCCGCCTGCCGCGTTGCCGGCGCCCCAGTTGATCTCGTTCGCGATGTGGCCGGCCCAGGCGATCACGACCGGGTCGGTCCCCGTCGTGCTGAACGGGATCGTCACCGACTGCTGGCCCGCGGCGTCGCTTCCTGGCAACGTGGGCGTCCCGATCGTCTCGGCGTTCCAGATCGTGAAATAGCGGTTCGCATCCGACACGAACGGGCTCGGCACGGACGGGTTGTCGGAGAGCGGGATCGTGCCTGAGTCCAAGGGTCCGTTGCACGGTGAGACGCCGTCGCAGGCGACGAGCCCGAGGACCGTCCGGTCGTAGCGCGTCAGGTAGTCGTACGCGTGCTTGCCGCTCTGCAGGGTGTCGTACTGGATGACGAGCGTGTGGTCGCCCGGAGCCAGTTTCGTGAGGATTACCCGGAAGGGGACGGAGTCGCCCTCGCGGTAAAAGGAGTTGCTTCCGTTGAGATCGCCGTTCTGCCAGCCGGGCGGGCAGCTCGACGGGGAGCCCGCCGCGCCGTTCGCGCACTGGTCGATATTGACGCCCACGGTCGTCGCAGCGGCACCGCCGGCGAGCAGCAGTGCGCCCGCGATCGCGGCGGTCAGCCCGACCACAGCAGTCCAGGACGAACCCCATGCAGCCTTCTTGAACATTCCGTTTCACCTCACGCATTTGTGGTTGTAGTGAGGTGGTAGTTCCGGCTGCCCCCGCGGGAGCCCGTCGATGGGCTAGTCGCCGTTAGTCCGTTGGCCTAATCGTTCATTGGCATGAACGGGGCACGCAAAGCGGGGTCGAATCGCCGTTTCGGGTGACCTTTTCCCCCGCTCCGCAGGGCGGCGGATACCTCGAATGGGGGAGCGACGAAAGGAGTGAGGCGCCGATTTCCTTGTTGTCGTCCTCTGCGTCCGGAGCCCCTCACCTTGACTCGCCGTCGCCATCTCATCTTCTTCGTCGCCGTCGTCCTCGCCGTGCTCGCGGCGGCGCCGGCAGCGCTCGCCTGCGGTTCAGGCGGCTACTCGTACGCCGGACTCGCCGCGCCGGCACACGCATTTGGCATCGGCGCAGTCGTGACACCGGTCGGCGCCTTCGACGTCAAGGCCGGTCACGTCGCCGGCTGGGTCGGGGTCGGCGGCCCCGGGCAGGGGCCGGGCGGCAGCGACGAATGGCTTCAGGTCGGGTTCAGCGGCTTCCCCGGGCTCACGTCGAGCAACCTCTACTACGAGCTGACGCTGCCCAGCGGGCAGCCGACGTATCACCAGATCGCAACGGACCTGCCTTTTGGCCAGCCGATGCGGGTCGCCGTGCTCGAGATGCGCGGCCGGACGGACTGGTGGCGCGTCTGGGTGAACGGCTCGGCCGCATCGCAGCCCATCCGGCTGCCCGGCAGCCACGGCCGCTGGTCGCCCATCGCCACGGCCGAGAGCTGGGACGGCGGCACCGGCGGCATCTGTAACGGGTTTCTGTACCGCTTCAACGGGATCTCGCTCGCTCGCGTCCCGGGCGGCGGCTGGCACCAGCTCTTGAACGGCTACACGATCAGCAGCTCGGTGACCCGGATCCAGCAGAGCAGCGGGAACGCGTCGTTCCTCGCGGCGGAAGGCGACGACGCCCTCCGCTCGCTCGCCTCGTTCAATCCGTGATCCAGATCGGCGTGCCGAGCGGCGCGAACTTCCGGAGCGCCGCGGCGGTCGCATTCGAGACGCGCACGCAGCCGTGTGACACGGCCTGTCCGAGCAGCTGCGGCATGCTCGTGCCGTGGACGCCGACGACGCCGCCGCCCGGCCACTCGGTCAGCTTCGAGTAGGCGCTCGTCTCGACGGCGAAGACGCCGAGGAACGGGTCCTGGTAGGGGACGAAGCGCGCGGCGACGTAGAAGTGCCCGACCGGCGTCTCCATTCCGGGGGCGCCCACGGCCACGATCGCGTGGAGCGCGTGCTTCCCGTGCCAGAACACGTCGATCGTCCGGGATGCGCGGTGGATCACGAGCTCGCTCACGGTCGGCGAGAGCGAGACGCTCTGCGCCGGGATCCACCCGTAGGTTCCGTTCGGTCGCATCGGGATGCTGATGCGGTACCACGGCTTGCGGTCAGTCCCGATCCGTGTGGCGACCGCAAGGATCACCTGGATGCGGTAGTCGTCGCGGAACTGGTGCATCAGCTTGATCACCCCGGCGTGCGGGCTCGCTGAGCGTCGAACGGCGACGCTGAGGACACGCAGCTGTCCAGCCGCCGGGAAGACGGACTCGACTCGCGCCGTCGTGCGGACCGAGGCGGTGTGCTTCACCTTCGACACCACGGGGATCGCCGTCGGGGTCGTGGTGGTCGACACGGCCGTCGTCGCCGGAGTTGTGGTCGTCCCGGACGGCGACCCGCTGTCGGCGCGCGTCGGCAACGCCGAGGCACCCGCGATCCCGGCTGCCGCGGCGAGCGCGACGAGAATGTGTGACAGACGGCTCACGAGGCCGCGTACACCGTAGTCGCCGCCTCGGTCGCCGGCCGCCAGTGCGGCAGGGTTGCCAGCACCTCCGTTCCCAGGCCGGGGCCTCCGTGGATCTCGACGTCGCCGCCGAGGAGACGCACGCGCTCGTGCACGCCGGCGAGCCCGAGACGGTCGGACTGCGATGCGCTCTCGATTGTCCGCCGCAGGTCGAAGCCGCAGCCGTTGTCGGAGACCGTGACCTCGAGGAACACCGGCGTGCTGCGAATCCGGACTGTTGCTCGCGTCGCGCCGCTGTGCTTGCGGATATTCGCAAGCGACTCCTGAACGACCCGGAACACAACGATCTTCTGGGAATCCGTGAGACCCGACAGGTCGCCGTCGACGGCGATCCCGGTCTCGATGTCCGAGGAACGGCTGAGCTCGTCGAGCTCGTTGCGCAGCGCGTGCTCGAGCGGCTGCTCGAGGGCTGTCGTCGAGCGCACGGAATGCGCGATCGCGCGGAGCTCGCGGTCGAGGGAGACGAGCCGGGCCTCGAGATCGTCGAAGCGTCCGCGCGCCCGAACCCGGTCAGCCGGCTCGATGAGCGTGTCCACCTGCGCGCGGGCGAGGCGCAGGTCCTCGGCGAACGCGACAAGCTCCTGCAGCGGTCCATCGTGGAGGTCGAAGCCGAGACGGACGAGACGGCGCTCGCCCGCGGAGACGAGCTCGCGTTCCCGCGCGGTGTTGCGCTCGAACAGGGCCTCGCGCTCCAGCACGGGTGCGAGCGCGGCCGCAGCGTCGGCGAGATAGGCGTCGAGTCGCGGCGCATCGCAGCTGCGGGTGCGCGCGACGAGCGCTGCGTACGGCCGGTCCCACCGCTCCACGATCACGGCCTGAACCTGTCCCGAGGCCGTGAGGATGCCGTCGAGGGCGGTCGCGGCAGCCTCGCGGAGCCGGCGGCTTCGAGGTGCCTTCCCCGCCGCGGCGAGGCAATCCGTGTGTCCTGTTTGCCCGATGGTCCAGAGGGAGACGGCCACACCTGGGCCGAGCTCGACGAGGAGGGCGAGGATCAGGTCTGCGGCGAGGGCGGGCGGAAGCTGCACGCAGTCCTTGCTCGTCAGTGCGCGTCGATAGACGGTGAACGCCGCCGGCCCTTTCGGGATGCCGATCACCCCGGCGGCTCGGGCGACCGCTTCGCGTGCCTCGCCCGGCGCCCAGGCGCCGTCGACGGCGAGCGCGGCGACCGCGTCGCCGAGGAAGTCGAGTGCTGCCGCGCAGCCGAGCTCGCGTCCACCCCCACCGAGGCGGCGGGCCCGCGCCTCGCACGCGTCGATCCGGCGGAGCACGGCGCGCGGCAGCGGCGCGCCGTGGCGCGCGCGACGACTCGTCCCCGTCGCGAGCGCAGACGCGCGACCGACGAGCTCGTCGGCGAGAGTCGTTTTCGGTGGCTCGGAGGTGTCCGACCCCGCAGCGGAGCGGGGTGCGGACTCAGGGCGAGCGAATTCCACTTTGTAAGTGTCCGGCGGATGAACGATTTGAACAATGGGCCGCGGTCACCCAAACGCGATCAGAAGCATGAACGCCATTCCTTATGGTTTTCCGAACACAAAGCATGATCGCGTGGTACTCGAGCGCGTTCACCGGCCCTCGCGTAGAGGCCAGCGATTGAGCCAATCAGCCGCTGTGCCATGAACGGTCGTCTGGGACTGCTGCCCGGCGAGCGTTCAGGTTATTGAACCCAGGTCGTCGAGGCGGGTTGCTCATTGTGGGCCGGTTCTTTCCAGGCGGCGTAGGGCTCGCGGTTCGCCGTGGGTTCACAAAACTGAACTAACGGCGCCGGGACCGGCTACGACGTGCCGAGGCCGAGGTACGCGCGCTCGACTTCGCCGAGCAGACGCTCGGCCGACCGCCACTTGTCGACGAGACGGACTCCTGAAACGCCGGGGGTCGTGGCCCCGTCGGCGACGAGGACGACCGCGATGCCGGGATGGAGGGTCGCGAACACCGTCGCGGCGCGCGCCGTTCGCCGTAGGGCGTCGCGCGCGTCGAGCACGATCACGTTCGACGCATGCCGGATGGTCGTGACGTCGAGATCGTCGTCACTCGCCGCGCGGGCGATGTCGAGCCCCTGGCGACCGGCAGCCGAGACGACGCGGTCCGCGAACTTTGTGTCATCGCTCACGAGCAGGATCCGCATCGGCCGCAGCGCCTGCACGTTCGTCGGCGGCGAGACGCTCATCGAGCTCGCCGGCGAGTCGCCGGCAGCGGGCGCGCGAGAGGTGGAGGCGCCGCCACCATCTCCGCGAAGTGTGGCGCTAGTGCTGCTCCCGATCCATGACCGAAGGAACGGGCAATCCTCGCCCTACGTACGGCAGCGTCAACGCGCTGAGGTCAGGCGCTGTGGCGGCGGGCGTAGCGCTTCTGACCGAAGAGGCTCGCGCCGATCGCCGCGACGGTCGTTCCGAGGAGCGGTTTCTCCACCAGGAGAACTGCCGTTCCGACGATCTCGACAGTGACCCAGGCCAAGGCAAGCCGGCGGATCAGTCGTCGCGCCGCAATTTCCGATCCGAGCACGGACCAGAGCAGGCCGACAATCAACTTGTACCCGTCGAGCGGATTCGCCGGAATGAGACTCAAAACGCCAATCGCGACGTTGAGCGCGGCGAGGGTGATGACGATGTCCTTCAGGCCGATCGGGATCGGCAGGAAGAGGACGGGAACGAGTGAGAGTGCAACTCCGAACGACACCCTCGGGCCTGCGATCGCGACCTTGGCCTGGTCGCGGCCGCTCGCGTACGCACCCTCGAGCCGCGTCGCTGCGCCGAGCCAGATGAGTGAGACACCGGTCGGTCGCAGGCCTGTGAGCTTCCGAGCAGCGCGGACGTGGCCCAGCTCGTGCGCGATGAGCGAGGCGGTACCTCCGATCGCGCCGATGACGGTGGCCGTCGCGACCGGCAGTCCTCCTTGCACGCTGATCATCGCGAAGAGAGCCCCAAGAGCGAAAACGGGTGCGAGACCGCCCGAGCCGATCGTCACCGGGATCGGATACTGGAGCAGCACAATCCCCGGATTCCGAAGTCTTGACATGCCATTCGCATCGGCATCTCAGGAGGCGGCCTTGAGAGGAGCTCAAAGGAGCAAGCGGAAGCGCCGTGGGCGGGAGAGCAACCACCAGCAGCGGGTGGTCGTGTCATGCTGAGCGCGTGAGTTCCGAGCAGCGCCCGCCGAGATCCCCGGTCGCGCCGTCGCGCCCGGCCCGGCGCGTGCGGCTCCCCAAGCGGTCCGTGCGGATCGCGGTGTACATCGTGCTGATCGTGATCACGCTCGGCATCAACTACTGGGCCGCGCACAAGGCAACGGAGGTCCAGCGCGTTCGGGTTCCGTACAGCCCGTTCTTTCTCGCGCAGGTACAGGCCGGCAACGTCGCCGAGATCACGTCGAAGGGCACGGCGATTCAGGGTGTGTTCCGACACGAGACCCGCTCCCCAACCGGCGGCTCCCGCGTTCGCGGACACGGCCGCGCTCTCGCGGCTGTTGCAGGCGAAGGGAGTGGTCGTCAACGCCGTGCCGCTGGACACGGGCGGGCCCTGGTGGCGGAACCTGCTGTTCGGGTTCGGCCCCACGATCCTGCTTCTGCTCCTGCTTTTTTGGATCCTACGACGCTCGCGCGGCTCGATGCTCGGTGCGTTCGGCAGGTCGAAGGCGCGGCGCTACATGCCCGGAGGTCGCGCGGTGACGTTCGAAGACGTGGCTGGGATCGACGAGGCGAAGCAGGAGCTGACGGAGATCGTCGACTTTCTTCGCGATCCCGAGAAGTACGGCCGCCTGGGCGGCCGGATTCCGCGCGGCGTCCTGCTCAGCGGCTCACCAGGCACGGGCAAGACGCTGCTCGCGCGCGCCGTTGCGGGCGAGGCTGGAGCACCGTTCTTCTCGATGTCCGCGTCCGAGTTCGTCGAGGCCATCGTCGGTGTCGGCGCCTCGCGCGTGCGTGACCTGTTCAAACAGGCGAAGGAGGCGGCACCGGCAATCGTCTTCATCGACGAGCTCGACGCGATCGGTCGGTCGCGGAGCGCGGGTGGATCGTTCGGGGGCGGCGGGGACGAGCGCGAGCAGACGCTGAACCAGATCCTCACCGAGATGGACGGGTTCGACTCGTCGACCCACGTGATCGTGCTCGGCGCGACGAACCGGCCGGACGTGCTCGACAAGGCGCTGCTGCGGCCTGGGCGTTTCGACCGGCGCGTCTCCGTCCAACCGCCTGACCGCAACGGGCGGCGCCTGATTCTCGAGGTGCACACCCGCTCGGTGCCGATCGCGGACGACGTCGACCTTTTCCGTATCGCCTCGACGACTCCCGGCATGGTCGGAGCCGATCTGGCGAACCTCGTCAACGAGGCAGCGCTGCTCGCGGCGCGTCGCAGCCACGACGCGGTCACCTCAGTCGACTTTGCTGCCGCACTCGAGAAGATCGTGCTCGGCGCCGAGAGGAAGGTGCTGATGTCTGAGGCCGATCGACGCCGGACGGCATACCACGAGGCAGGTCACGCGCTCGTGGGCATGCTCACGCCGGGCGCGGATCCGGTGCGAAAGGTCTCGATCATCCCTCGCGGGCCGGCGCTCGGAATCACGTTTTCCTCGCCGGACGACGACCGCTTCAACTACACGACGAAGGATCTCGAGGCGATGATCAAAGTCGCGGTCGGTGGGCGAGCTGCGGAGGAGGTCGCATTCGGCGACTTCACCACCGGCGCAGAGCGCGACATCCAGCAGTTGACGCGGATCGCGCGCTACATGGTCGGCCGCTGGGGCATGAGCGCCAAGGTCGGCCTGGTCGCCGTTTTGCCCGACGGCGACCAGCCTTTTTTCGACGGCGACAGCTTCTCGCCGCGGATACGCGAGCTCGTCGATGACGAGGTGTTGCGGATCATCGACGAGGCCCACGGAGAGGTGCTCGCCCTCCTCCGCACGGAGCGCCCGCGGCTCGACGCGCTTGCAGAGGCGCTGCTCGAACACGAGACGCTCGACGAGGAGGACGCCTACGAGGCAGCCGGTGTCGAGCGGACCTACCCGGTCGGCGCGTAGGCGAGCCGGAGGCTTTACGAAGCGCCGGTCGCGCGCGGGCGAACCACGTGCTGGTCGTCGCCGATCCGCACCCGTGCCCAGCCGATCCCGTGGCGCTCGACGCACGCTCCGACGAGCGGCAGCAGCTCCTTGACCTCCCGCTCCCGTCGCAGCTGCAGCCGGATCACCCCGTAGCCGCGCCAAGAGCCCGCCTGCGGTTGCCCGGGCAGGTCCGCCGCGATCAGCGCCGCGTGGTCTTTCGAAGTCGTGTCGATGGTGACTCGGACGGACATGACCCCTCACTACTACCAGGGAGAGACGGCGTACTCAGATTGAGACCAGCTCGAGCCGGTTAGCGGCGGACGCGCCTGCTGCGGACGCGCATGTACGCGAACAGCAGGACGATGAAAAGAACAGCCAAGATGATGTAGACAGCCATCTTTCTCCTTCAGGGTTCGAAACGGCAGCCGTATCGTCGGCCCGGGTCGGACCTGTTTCCCCACCCGTCGGTCGAGTCCTCCATGGCCGAATCGGTGGCGCGGCGGTCAGCTTACGCCTTCGAGCCCTGCTTGGATCGCCCCCTCCGCGATCTCCCGGGCGTTGTCCGCGTTGAGCCGGTGCACGAGGACGCTCGGTGCGAGCCGCACGGCGTCCTCGATCTCGACCACGGTTCGGCCCGAGGCGAGTGCTCGCGCTTTGCAGGCCGTCATGAGATGCAGGCCCGCCCGCGGGCTGGCCCCGAGCTCGACACCGGCAGCCGCGCGTGTGAAACGAACGATGCGGATGATCGCGCGCGCGACGGTCTCGGGGACGATCACTTCGTCGACGGCGTCCTGCGCGACGAGGAAACCCCGCTCGCCGAGGAGTGACGAGACCTCGCCGAGCATGTCCGGGATCACTCCACGGTGGGGAAGGCCGAGCATCTGCACCTCGTTCTCCTCGGAGCCGTACTCGAGGTCGATCTTGAAGATGAACCGGTCGAGCTGCGACTCCGTGATCGCGTAAACACCCTCATGCTCGTACGGGTTCTGCGTCGCCATGACGAAGAAGGGAGGATCGATCCAGAACGTCCGACCGTTCAGCGAGACATGCCGCTCCTGCATCGCCTCGAGCAGCGCGGCCTGCGTCCGCGGTGGCGTTCGGTTGATCTCGTCGGCGAGCAGCACGTTCGTGAAGATCGCACCGCGTTCGAGGAAGGCCTCGCCGCCGCGCATCACGACGGTGCCGATCAGCTCGGTCGGCGAAGTGTCGGGTGTGAACTGCACGCGCTGGAACTTTGCGCCGAGGACGCGCGCCATCACCTGGGCCAGCAGCGTTTTCGCGGTTCCAGGCGGCCCTTCGATGAGGACGTGGCCACGGGCGAGCGCTGCCAGGAGCATCAGCTCGACCGCGTCCTCGTGCCCGATGACCGCCTTCGCCACCTCCACGCGGGAGCGCGCGAGGAGCTCCGGGAGGTCGGGCGGAATCGGGCCCTGTTCCGGCGCTGTGGTGTCTACGGTTGCGCTCATCGTCACTCCTCCGTCGTCAGCCAAAGAAGAACGCCAGGATTCCGCCGAGCGCGATGAACGGCCCGAACGGGAGCGCCTGCTTGCGCGCCGAGATGCCCTGCCTCGCGAGCACCCAGAGGGCGGCGACGAACAGGCCGGCGAACGCGACCATCATCGCCGAGAGCGTCCGCGAGCCGAGCGCGAGTCCAAGCAGGAGTCCGAGCTTCGCGTCGCCCATGCCGAGACCGGCCGGAAACACTGCCGCGAAGAGAAACAGGAAGAGCCCGAGCGCCAGGCCGGCCCACAGATGCTCGAGGAAACCTGCGGAGTCGGCCGCGGCGACGATCAGCGCCACGAGCAGCGCACTTGGCAGCACGATGTCGTTCGGGAGCAGGTGGTGCTTGGCGTCGATCGCCGCGAGCAGGACGAGCACGGGGCAGAGGACCGCGCCGACGAGCCCGCGGCCGCTCGCGCCGAAGTCCGCAAAGCTGCCCCCGAGCAGCGCCAGGCCCACCGCTGCGACCGCGGCGGCGGCGGAGCCGCGTGGCAGGAGCCGGAGCGTTCGCAGGCGCCGTGAGCCACCGTCTAGCGGCGACTCGGCCGCGGTCACGGGGAGTGCGGGCGCCTCCGTCATTTCTTGAAGGCGTCGAAGATGGAGATCACGGCCGGCCCGAGGATGACGACGAACATCGCCGGGAAGATCAAGAATACGAGCGGGAAGAGGATCTTGAGCGGAGCCTTCTGCGCCTGCTCCTCCGCCTTTGCGCGGCGTCGCTTCCGCATCTCCACTGCGAGGCTGCGCAGGATCTGCCCGACGGAGACTCCGAGCCGCTCGCCCTGGACCATGGCCCGCACGAAGGAGCGCATCGCCGGCGTATCGCAGCGGCCGAGCATGTTCTCCATCGCCTGCAGCAGCTGGAGCCCCATGCGCTGCTCCTGGAGGACGATGCGAAGCTCCTCGCCCAGCGGCCCCGACAGCCGCTCGGAGGCGAGCTGGAACGCTGCGGAGAGACCAAGCCCGGCCTCGACCGTCACGACGAGCAGATCGATCAGCTCCGGCATGTCGTAGTCGATCCGGTTCAGCCGCATGTCGGCCCGGTTCTGCACGACCCACCGGGGGCCGATCCAGCCCACAGCGGCGGCGATGAGCACGCCGATGGCCGTCAGCGGGGCTTTCATGTGCGCGGCGATTGCGAGCCAGAGCCACAACGCCGGCAGGCAGACCGCCAGGAGCGCCTGGTAGCCCAGAAGCATGCGTGGCGACACGCGGTACATCCCGGCAGTGATGAGCAGCTTGCGCAACGACGTTTCCTCGAAGAGTCCGAGCCGGCCGATGACGAAGCCGCCGACGGCGCCCGCGGCGTCGTCGAGGAATCCTCGGAGGCCACCGGTCGGGCTCAGCTCAACGGTGCCGGCGAAGCCGTAGCGACCGATGCGTCCAAGCGACTCCGCAACCCCCAGTCGAGAGACGAGGAGCACTCGCACGACGAGGGTGACTGCCACCGCGGTGAGCACGAGCCCGATCAGAAGGATGAGGATCATTCCACCACCTCAGATCTTGATGTCGACGATCTTCTTGATCACGAGCGAGCCCGCGACGATCAGCAGTGCGGCGAAGACCAGCATCACCTTGCCGACTGTGTGGGAGACAAGCGGGTGCATGTAGTGCGGATTCAGCAGGCTGATCAGGATGAGGAGGGCGATCGGGAGCGCCGAGACGATCCAGCGCGACATTCGGCCCTGCACCGTCAGCGTTTGCACGAGCCGCCGCAGCTCGAACCGCTCCCGAATCGTCTCGGCCACGCGGTCGACCACCTCGGCAGCGTTTCCGCCGGCCTCCCGCTGGAGCTCCGCAACGAGCGCGACCTGCTCGAGGTCGCGGCTCGCCATCCGCTCGGCGACGACACCGATCGCTTGCATGAGCGGCACCCCAAGCTGCTCGTCGGCGACCACGCGCTGCATCTCGCTCTTCATCGGCTCGGCCGAGCTTTCGACGACCACAGCGAGTGCACCGGCGAAGCTGTGCCCTGAGCGGAGCGCTGAGGAGACGACCTGCAGGATGTCCGGAAGCTGCTCGGCGAACTGGTTGCGACGCCGGGCAAGCTTCCGCTGCGCCCACCCACGGA
>WNFC01015507.1_pt1 | contig 13662 bp, 14 predicted proteins | sample 5400541 | NCBI WGS metagenome assembly WNFC01 (sample SAMN13153342, study PRJNA577476) | soil metagenome | isolation source: 120 cm saprolite under Douglas fir tree site 2 hole 2 replicate 1 | place: USA:California | collected 2015-04-18
AAGGCGTCGCCCGAGCCGAGCGCGAGGGGCTGAGGCAGCGGCAGCTTTCGGAGCCAGGAACCCACCAAGGAGCGGCGGCCGCCTGAGGGTGCGCTGCCCAGGGAGATGGCGCCCACGGCGCTGAGCCGCCCCGCCCGCAGCCCGGGCAGCACGGCTGCCAGGAGGACCACGGCCGTCACCACCAGCAGGGTCGCGAGGGCCATGGCGGGGGCAAACGGCGGCTCGGAGGGCAGAGCCAGGCCGGCCGCCGCCCGGTCGACGAGGGGGATGCTGAGCGCGACACCGGCAGGGATGCCCAGGACACATCCCGCCAGCGCGGGGACCAGCATCTGGCCGACCAGCGTCCCCACGACCTGGAGTGGGGTGAAGCCGACCGCCTTCATGACGCCGATCTCACGGTAGCTGGCTATGACGATTCCGCTGACCAGGTTGGCAATCGTGGCGGCGCAGGCCAGGAGAGCGAAGATCCCGAAGGCGACCAGGAAGGTCACCACCAACTGGTTGGCCGCGTTGAAGAGGAACTTGAACTTGAGATAGTCGTTGGAGTACTGCACGGCGCCCGGCGGCAGCGCAGCCTCCAGGCGGACCACCTTGTCCGTTAGCTCCGACGTAGTCGGGGCCTGGGCGAAGCGGTAGACCATCACGTAGCCCCAATCGGGTGCCAGCAGCGACAGCTGCGACTGCGCCACCCAGGCGGATTGGCGGCCGAGCTCGGCGCCTCCCTCGTCGATGTCGACCGCCTCGCCAACCACGACCAGTGTTGGCTTTTCGAGGCTGCCCAGGGAGAGCAGGCGGTCGCCCAGGCGGACGTGGTTGAAATCCGCGAACGAGCGGGTGATGACGATCTCGCCCGGCCCCTCAACCCATCGCCCAGCTGCTAGCCGGAGGATTTCGACGTCGGACTGCGGACTGTCCCGGCCCACTGTGTCGAGCTGGTACTTGTGAGTACCCAGCGCGAAGGCGGCACCGTAAACCAGGGGCCAGGGACCGGCGGCGGCGCTGGCGCCGATCAGGGTGGGCGTGCCCGCCAGCTGCGCAGAGTCGATCTTGTGGCGATCGAAATGGACGATAAGGTGGGCTCCCTTCTGGGCCTCGAAGGCGCGGTCCCAGGGGTCGCTCGAGGTCTGTAGGAGCGTCAGGCCCAGGGTCGTGGTCGCGCTGGCCAGGAAGATGACGAACGCGATGATCGCCGCCTGCAGCCGGCGCCGCCTGAGGTCGCCGAGCACCTTGGTCATGACCGCGCTCATCCCACCACCTCCTCGACGCGGACCCGGACCAGCTCCGCCGCGCTTGCGGTTGAGGCCTGCAGGACGACGTCGTCGGCGACCTTTCCGTCGACCAGGCTCACAACGCGGCGCGCATGGCGGGCGGCCAGCTTCGCGTCATGGGTGACCAGCAGTACGGTCTGGCCGCCACGATTCAGCTCCACCAGGAGCTCCATGACCTGCTCGCCGCTTCGGCTGTCAAGGGCACCCGTAGGCTCGTCGGCCAGCAGCAGCAGCGGGCGGTTGACCAGCGCCCGGGCGATCGCCACCCGTTGCTGCTGGCCACCCGACAGGCGGGCCGGGTAGCGCGCGGCTTGGTCGGCGATGCCGAGCTGCGCGAGTAGTTCCCGCGCGCGCTGGCGAGCCGCGGCGGTGCCGCTGCCGGCCAGCTGGGCCGCGACCACGACATTCTCCAGCACCGTCAGGCTGCCAAGCAGGTTGAAGAACTGGAACACGAACCCCACCCCGCTCCGGCGGTACCGGGCCAGCTCCGCCTCACCGGCGCGCCCGAGGTCGCGGCCGTCGACGAGCACTTGGCCAGAAGTCGGCCGGTCGAGCCCGGCGACCAAGTTGAGGAGGGTCGACTTCCCGCTCCCGGAGGGGCCCATGACGGCGAGGAACTCGCCCCGCTCGACGCCCAGGCTGACCCCATTCAGCGCCGGATACTTTGCCCCGCCGTCGTATAGCTTGCGGACATCGCTCAACTCGACTAGCCGTGTCATGTTTCCTCCACTCCCTTTCGGTTGGAATTACGGATCTCATCGGCGCAGGCGTCCGTCCACTTGAGATCGGCCTCGGTGTGGAGGATCGCGCCCTTGAACAGCAGGACGAGGTCGTCGCGCCCCTCCCGCCGCGCTGCTTGCTCAAACTCCGCCAGGTCCTTGAGGCGCTGGAGGTAAACGCGGCGCTGGGCCATCAGAAGGTCGTCCAGGCGACCGTCGGCCAGGCGGGTGCTGAGCAGCAGCTTCAGGTAGATCTCCTCACGCAGCTGCTGGGGTTCCGACTCTGGGCGGGACAGCCAGTCATCGAGTGTCTTCCGGCCGCTGGCCGTCAGCCGGTAGGCCAGCTTTCGGCGGTCACCTCGCTCGCCGTCGGCCTCGATCAGGCCGTCGCGCTCGAGCCTCTGCAGAGTCATATAAACCTGACCGAAGTTGACCTCCCAGGAGCCGCCCAGCAGCGACTCGAAGCGGTTCTTGACGTCGTAGCCGTGGAGCGGCTCCTCCGCCAGCAAGCCGAGGACGCCGAACTTAAGCGACACCGCTGTCCTTATCCATGCTCAGTATATCTGCGCAGTATATATACTCGGAAGCGATTGTCAAGAACACCAATTTGACCACCGGCGGGCGCCGACTTAGCCGTCAATCGAGGCGGTTGTGGGACACGGTCCCGACCTGGAGCGTGTGGTGGCCGAGCTTGTGCGCGTGAGCTGCCTGAGGTGTCTTACCTTGACGATCAGCCTGGCTCTTGATCCGCGCCCCCGCCCACCGACTCACCGTCAATGAGGTCCCCTCGGGTAACGTCGCCGAATTGCGATGCCAGTGCCGGGTCGTCAAACCGGGCCGCATCCGTGGGGGCGGCCAACCCCGCGCCCGACGTCCGTTGTTGGGGCTGACCCGGTAAGTAGCCGAATTGCACCTGTATATGGCAATATGGAAATATGGCAAAGGTGAAGACAACGCTTTCTATCGACGAAGGCCTAATGCGCCAGGTGCGTGTGCGGGCGGCTCGGACCGGACGCCGCGACTCCGAGGTCTTGGAGGCGGCTCTTCGCGAAGGATTGCGCATCATCGATCGCCTCCGATCAAAGGCCGACCTCGGCGAGGAGGAGGCATACGAACTGGCGCACCGCGTCGTTCACGAAGGCAGGGTGATCCCTCGATCAAGGAGATCGTCGTCCCGATCGCCACGGTCCTGACCACTCGGTGCAGCTCGTCATTGATGCGGATTGCTTGATCGCGGGTGTTCTCGCGCCCATAGGGGCGGCTACCATGCTGCTCGACCTGTGGGGGGATGGAATATTCGAGATCATCGTCTGCCCCCAGCTTGTGAGGGAAGTCCGTAAGGCGCTGCTCGACCCGAGAATTTCCCGTCGTTACGGCATCACTCGAGATGAGGTTGATGAATTCTGCCGGCGCCTAGAGCGAGAGTCGATCTGGCTGTCAGATCCGATCGACCCGCCGAGGTTTGTGCCCGCCGATGCCGGCGACGACTACCTGATCCAGCTCGCTAAAGACGGTGTCGCCGATGCGCTGGTCACTCGCGACCACCACTTCGACGGCATTCGATTGCCTGGTCTAGAGATCTTGCCCCCGCGGGCGATCGTCTCTCGCCTGGGCGGCTGACTTGGTGCTGCGTTGGCAGGATCCAAAAGTCCGGCGAGGTGCCCTCAACCCAGACGATAAATGAACTGGACGCGGTGATTGGTACTCGGGTCGACAACTCCCGTCTCCCGCTTACTCGTTTTCCCACTGTGGTCAGCGTGGCGCTGTATCAAGCGACGGCAGAGATTGATGTGGTTCGAGTCAACGACGGCCCACCATGGACAGACAGGTTCCACGAGATGAGGTCGAGGAGGACGGCACCGCAGCGACGGGGCTCCTAGCACTGACACACCTTCAACGTGGTCCGCGCCGGCCGCGAGGCTGAAGGGAGGCGCTGCGGCTCAGCCGCCTGGCGATGTTCCTGGGTTGACCACGAACAAGATGAACTCGGTGAACACGTCTCCGTCCACCTGAAGCCCAAAGCATCCAGGGCTGTCGGTGCTGAGCAATCCGTACCAGGCTCTCCAGAAGGAAGTCGGGGCCACCGCGCCCAAATACAAGCCGCCTCCCGTCGTGTGGAGTGCGGGAACCACGGCCACCCGGGGCTCCTGCTTAATCAGATCAGGCGAGGGCAAATCCGCGAGAGTGACCGTCGATTTTCCGTTACCCCCCAACTGAAACGCCCGCACCAGCAGGGGTCCGGAATATTGGGAATCCACCATGAGGATGGTCACCTGCCCGCCGGAGTACCAGCTGTCCTGGCCCGACAGGTAGGCGGGCCCGACCCCCGCTCCGTAGTTCGGCGCCAGCGAGCCTAAATCAGCCATCGAGGAAGCCGTACAGGTCTCACATGGAGCTGTACTGGCACACCCCGCTGGCGCTGAACGTGGCGGCTGGGACGCATTTGGTGCCAGGGTGGGCGGCCTCATCTGCCTCTGCTGCAGTCCAGTCATGGCATCGACCCCGGCAGGCAGCGGTGAGGCGGGTTCAGTCGGGAAGGACTGCGTATGAGCTGGCGGGACCGCGGCCGGGTAGCCGACCACTTCTCCGCAACCGGCCACGCCGGCGGTGAGGCTGACCAGAGCCACGAAGTGCGTCACGCTGCGGGCCGCAGACATCGGCTGCAGATACAACGGTTGCAAGCCGGTCGAGTTACTCCCTGTACGCAGACTTCCAGAAGCGCCGAGGGCGCTGCGAGGCCGGCCACCCGTCCTAATCGGGCTGTATATCAGGCTGTCGACCTAGCCGGCGGGCTTGCTGTGCATGGCCGTTAGGCCAACGAGATCGCACTTCCCACGATGCAAGGTTGGTTCGCGTTATGGAAACTACGGCCCACCACAGCACTCGGGTTCTGACATTACGGCCAGAAATTGAGCTAATGCCCGGTCTACCAAACTTCCGAGCTTGCGCTCGCCGAACGCCTAGCTTCCGACGTGCCTTGGTGTGGGGAGGGCGCCTAGTTGTTGCATCATGCCGGTGGAGTCAGCTTCGTACCACTGCTCCACAACCTTGCCGTCCACGATCCGGTAGATGTCGGTGCTGGTAAGGCTCAGTTCTTTGCCCGTCGGCTGGATACCCTGGAACTCACCGGTGTGCTTGACCCGATTGACATCGTGGACTGCCACCATGTCGCCCTCCGCGATGAGGAACTCGGGCGTGACGTTGACATCGAAGGCGGCTAGATATCCGGTGAACAGCTGCTTAAACGCCGCGGGGCCTCGCACCGGTCCCGGGACTCCAGTGATATGGCCCACGTATTCAGGGGCAAACAGGTCATCTATCACGTTCAAGTTTCTTTCGTTTAACCCTTGCCTCCAACGCAAAATGACGTTCTTGTTTCCGATTACTCCGAGCATGTTGCGTCGGCAATTCCAGCCATTTCCCTCCCTGCCCATGCAGGGCGTGATGCTCCTTTGCGTTTGGTCAACAAAGTCTCTGCCAGCATTACGAGAGAGTCAAGTGGGGCATAACCAGGCCACATACGTGCCCTACGCTTGGCCTGCCACTCTTGTGAGTACGGCGCTTAGGGCGGGCTGCCGCGGAGGTAGGTGGTTCGAGTCCACCGCGGCCCACCACGCTTTCCGTAACGCGAACCGACGCAGTGGGAAGACGGAAGGTAGGGATGATGCTCTCGCGGCTCTCGACCCTCACCTCGACCACCAAGTCCTTGAGCAGCGCCTTGCGCTGACCGGGCGTTCCGTTGAGCACCGCGTCGCGGAGTGCCACTTCCGCGTCCCGCATGGCCTTCTTGCTCGGCGCCTCGACGCTCTTCGCGGAGTCACGGACATCCTCGAGCTTCGCGCGAAGCTCAGTTAGACGACGCTCAAGGGTGCCAACTCGAATGGCAAACCGCGTCTCAGGTAGCCGACCGTTTTCGAAGGCGTTGTAGTACCGCTGCACGGCCGACTCTGTCCCTGAGATCTCTGCTTCCAGGCGTCGGACTTGCGATGCGGGGTCGGGTCCTTGTGTAGCGGCACGCGAGCGCCAACGCTCGATGGCGGCGCTGACGACTTCTGAGTCCGCGTACGTCGCCAGCAGAGCCTCCAGGACCGCCTGGTCGAGCAGATCCGCCCGCAGAGTGTCGGAGCGGCAGCCTTGCCGGCCGTGGCGGTTCCGCGAGAAGCACGTGTAGTAGCGATAGCGCGCGTTGCGGCCGTGGGCAGCTGTACCGACATAGCGCTTCCCACACGTGGCGCACACGACGAGCCCGCTGAGCAGAAACTCGGTGGTGTTACTGCGCCGTGCCGATGCGTCTTCGCCGCGCATTCGCAGAAGGCGTTGGGCCTGGGCGAAGACGTCAGCGTCGATGAGCGCGGCATGAGGCGCGTCGTACCGCACGTCGCGGAAGGCGATCTTGCCGATGTAGGCCGGGTTGCGGAGGACGTTGAGGACGCTGACATGGCTCCAGAGCTGACCGGGTCGCGATCGGTAACCATCGTGAGATAGGAAGTTGGCGACTCCGCGCGCGCCGAGTCGCTTCTTGGTGTACAGGTCGAAGATCAGGCGCGCGACTGGCGCCTCCGTTTCGTTGGGCTCCAAGTGCCCTGTGTCACGGTTGACGCGGTAGCCGTAGGGCGCGTGGCCGCCGAGCCACTCGCCGCGTGCCGCCTTGCGCTCCATTCCAGCGATCACGCGGTCGATCAGAGTTGCGCGCTCGAACTCGGCGAATACGCCGAGCATCTGGACCATCATCCGACCCGCTGCCGTACCAGTGTCGAAGGGCTCCGTCGCGGAGCGGAAGCTCACGCCGGCGTGGTCGAGATCCTCGAGGATCTGAGCCAGGCCTCGGACAGATCGACAAAGGCGATCGACTCGGTAGACGAGCAGCATGTCGTAACGCTTGGCTCGCGCGTAAGCGAAAGCTTGCTGAAGGCCGGGACGATCGAGAGTCGAGCCGCTCATCTGATCGGTGAAGCGATGAACGAGCTGCCAGCTGTCCTGGCTCTGTATGTACGAGCCCAGGCGCTGCGCTTGGGCTTCGAGCGAGAACGGCTGGTGTTCCTCGTCGGTTGAGATTCGCGTGTACGTCGCCACGCGCACCGAGCTGCTCACGAGTGGCGATCGCTTTTCAGACATGGACACGTCTTATCACGGACTTCGTTGAAGGGGAATCCCCTTCAAGAACTCGATCGCCCAGCATCTCGGCTAGGACTTCAACCGCGCGGGCGAATTGCTCGTCCGACATCGGGACGATTCGCGGCGGCGCGATGTTCAGCACCAACGAATCCCGTGGATACCGGGGTCCGAGTCTGACCCTCAGTCGCCTTCCGGGCGAAGTCAACGTACGCCAGCGCGGCGCGTGACGTTTCACATCCATAAAATCTCCATTCAGAAATGTCTCACTTACCTTGAATCTGCCCGGATTGTTGAAATGACGGCGGTGAGCCTGCTGAAACTAGACAAAGCTGCAAGCCGTCTCGGGTGCCACGTCGAGACGCTGCGGGTCCACATCCGGACGGGACGGCTACAGGCGGTTCGAGGGCCGCACGGCTCTTACTACGTGGACGCTGAGGACCTTGCGTCTTATCCGAGACCGCGCCGGGGTTGGCCTTCGCCGGAAGAGTTCTCGGACGAGGAACTTGAGCGTTCGTGGTCCCTTGTCGAAGGCGTACTTCCGAAGGCCAGAGCGTGGCGCGATCGCGAGCTTGCCCTTGTGGATGAACTCCACGCACATCCCGAACGGAATCGTCGCCTATACCGACTCATCTCGGTGCATCGCCTTCGCCGCCTCGGCCTGACGTTTGGTCAGGTCGCCAGTGAGCTCAGCATCACCTCGCGGCACGCCCGCCGCCTCAGCTCCGCGAGTCTGTTTCTTGCGCTTCGCCGGGAGCTGGTGCGCAGAGATAAGGCGCTGGCACAAGCTGACGCTCAGGCGGCGCGACGGACGAGGCAGGACCTGCCTCGCCGGCGGCGACGTTGGCCACCCCGCCGCGCCATTTGACTTGCGGTCTCCGGTTTCTGTCGAAGGTCTCCGCGCGGATGATCAAGCGACTTGAAGCTATTTCCGATCAGCCCATGGGTCGACGTCGAAGCTCTTCTCGGTGGACCTTGACTATCTTGCTGGAGGACTCTTCACGATGAGCTCGAACGCGACTGGCAAGCGCCACCGAGCTGCTCTTGAATCAGCAGTACACACACACGTGTGTTTACGGATAGTGTCCGGAGACGTAAATGCGTTTTTGAACTCGTTTTGGCCGGTTTTGCGGAATTGACTGCGACCCCCACTGCGACCCCCTGTGCGAAATGGTCCTCGGGATTCCTCTTTACATAACGCGAACCGAAGCCGCCGACCACACTAGCGCCGAGTCGGTCCAGGAAGCGCCGAGCCGGCTAGTCGAAGCCCCGGGGGTAAGGTGTGCGAGGCGTAGGCGAATCGCCAGCGAAAACGTATGACTACTGCTCGTAACCTATGTGCTCCGTCACAGTTATCTCATGCAGGGCTAGCTATGCTGCATCGTGCCGCCGCTCTCATCTTGTTAGGCGTGGTCGCGGCGGCCTGTGGCTCGGTGCATCAACCGCTGTCGGTGAGTACTCCCACTGAGAGCTCAGGATCGCCAGCGCTCGGCAGCCCGAACCCTTGGATCACTCCTTCACCAACCGTGGCGTCGTCAGCTCGCCAGGCGCCTACGCCTTGCCCGACTGTTCAACCAGCAGCTCAATTTCAAGGGTCGACTCTCTCGAGCCGCAATCTCGCACTCGTGAAGCTGCAGGGTGGCAATCAGATCGTAGTCCGCGACCTTACCGACATCGAGCATCCCATCACTGTTGGCCAGTTTGACCAGCAGTCGCTTGCTCTAGGCCAGTTCGTGAGCGCCTCAGAGGTGTCTTACGCCGATTTCCCGTACCTGATCCGCACACCATTCAGCGGATCGCCCGCGAAGGTTGCAGCGCAGACGTGCAACGGGATATTCGCGTTTGCGTGGAGCCCGGACGGAACCGCTGCGGCATATATCGACGACGACCGCTCAAGCGATTCCGCTTACCTTCATGTCGTTCGAGGTGGGGAGGACCGTGTTGTGAGTTCGATGCCCCATTGGCCAATAACCGGCTGCGAGGCTCAATGGGCCTGTCTTGATAGCAGCTCGGTTCGCCTTCTCTATTCTCCCGACGGCGCATATATCTCTTTTGTGCAGTGGTGGGGCGGACCGAGCCTCCGTATCTGGACGGCTGATGGAAGGACGCTCATGAGCGTTGACCGGGAGGCTGAAACGATGTCGGTTTGGTCTGGCAGCACGGCCTATTGGCGAGACAGCAGCGGTGTTGAATCGTGGCGGGACGGCCACGAGTCCCTCGCGCTACCCGGGGTCAAGTGGATTCAACCAAGTGCCTCGCCTGCTGGCGGCGCGATCATCTATGCCGCTCGGGATGGCGCCGGCGTGCCGCGCGTCTACCGATTCGACACCGTGTCCGGCGTGACGACGGAGATTGCGAAATCTAGAAACCGACCCGCGTTCCTCACGCCGCGGTACATCTGGTACGAGGAAGAGCGCCTGTGCGCGCCGGGCGACCAATGCGGCGCTGCCGTGACGATGCCGACCGGGAACACCTACATCTATGACCTTCAAACTGGCACGGAAGCTCGGTCGATCATCACAGCTGTCGGCGATGTGTGGCCTCACCCGGCCTAAGCTGCCTCGGACCCAATAGCTACCGAAGCGTAATTCTCTCGCCCACTACAGAGACCTGGTTCGCGTTACGGAAACTACGGCCCCCACCACCTGATCTGCGTTAGTTAGTAGAGAGACATTTTTCCGCGAGACCGTTACGGCGTGATCGAAGGTAATTAGCAAGCCCCGGCAGCGTCAAGCTGAGGCGGGGCAAGCCGGGACTACTTGCGGACGCGGAACCGGAGGATGGTGACGGCGCCCGACCACGTGCTGCTGACCGGTTCCAGGTCTATCCTCGCAAGGCCCGGGGACGAGAAGCGGATGCCGTCGCCGAGCAGCACCGGCAGTACATACACCAGGATCTCGTCGACGAGACCCCGCCGCAGGCATTGGCCGGCCACGTCAGCACCGAGAATTTCGAGGTTCCTCCCGCCCGCAGCGGCCAGTGCCGTGGCGGCCGCGTCCCCGATGTCACCGGTGAGGAACGTGACCGCCGGGTCCGGCGGGTCCGGCGGCTCGTGGGTCAGGACGAACACGGGTCCGGAAAAGGGGTACGCCTTGCCGCTCGATGCTGATCCCCGCTCCTTGTCGGCGTTCATCCTGTTGGCTACGTCGTAGGTGCGCCGGCCGATGAGCATGGCGCCGGTGGCGGCCGCGATCTCCGGGAACGCGTCCGGCGCCATGAAGTCGAAGACCCAGTCCATCGCGTGACCGGGACCGGCGATGAAGCCGTCAAGCGAAATCGACCTGTTCACGACCACCTTGCCGTTTCCGGCGCTCGTGTCGCTCAACATGTTCCTCCGAAGAACCTTGGGATGTTCCCGGAGCGGATCACGGTGCCGAACCCTAGCACTGAATCGACCACGCGGGGCTCGGAGCTTGGTGCCTCGTTGACCGAGCAGCTCGCCCGACGTGTGCGGTCGCTACGGGTCGAACGTGACTGGGGCCAAGATACGGGCTCTCTTCAGACGGCGCCCGGACGTGATCCAAGGCTGATCTGGCGACCAACTACATCAATCTGGTTCGCGTTACGGAAACTACGGCTCACACCAATTCGGCGACTTTCCATAACGCGAACCGAAGTCGCCGGCGCGAGAGGACCCTCCGCGAGGGGCCTTGACCGTTGCGAACTCTTGAGGTACCAGGCCGCCCTCGATGCCTACCGGCTGGGAGCTCGTGGAGCTGATTGATATCGAGGAGAACGGGGCGACCGCGACGGGCGGCATGAAGCACTCGGACATGATCCAGGTCATCGCCCGCAGGGCCGCAGGCTTAACCGGGCGGCGCGTTTCCGGCGTTCACCTGGAAGACGATGAACTCGGTGAACTGATCTCCGTCTACCTGGAAGCCGAACCATCCCGGCCCGTCGGTCGAGAGCTGTCCGATCCAGGCCCTCCAGAAGGAAGTCGGCGTCACTGCCGCGAGATACAGCCCTCCCGTCGACGTGTGGGCGGCCGTGACCAAAGACACGCCGTGCTGCTCTTCCTTCTCGGTGGCATTGGCCATCGACAAACCTTGCATGTCGACGAAAGTCACCGTCGTCCCCCCGCCCGAAAGGTGGTATGGCCGCATCAGCAGAGGCCCGGAATAACGAGCGTCGACCATCAGGACGACTGCCTGCCCGCCTGCGTACCAGGTGTCTTGGCCCGACATGTAGGCGGGCCCGACGCCGGCTCCGTAGTCCGGCGCGACCGCTCCCGCCAGGCTGCCCGACGAGGAAGCGCAATTTCCAGTCGCCGCCGGCGCAGGAGGCCTTATCGGTCTTTGCTCCAGCCCGGCCAAGGCGTCGGCGCCGGTCTGGAGCGGCGGGGCGGATTGGCTCGGGATGGACTCCGTGCAGCTCGGGGGCAGCGCGCCCGGGTAACCGACGACACGACCGCAGCCGATCACGCCGGCGGCAAGGCTGAGCAGCAGGAGCAGGCGCGGCAGGCCGCGCACGGCAATCATCGCCTAGCGGTGAAACGTCTACCGCGGGCTCCGGTTACGCGCGGATCGGGGGCCCTACTTGGCGCCAAATCGAGGCCTGCCACCAGGTACGAGGATCCATAGCTTCAGAGTGTCCGATTCGTCCTGATGGCGGAGTTTTGAGCTGAGATTGATGCGTCCGCCAACCAAGAGCGACTGGTTCGCGTTACGGAAACTACGGCCCACTAGACTTTCGACCGACGAACCGAGTCTGTAAATGAATTGGACTGAAGGTTTGGTACTCGGGGCGTAGGACCCCGTCTCCCGCTTTCCCTCTGACTCGCTGCCTCGTCTTCGAACGACCTGGCGATGGTGGTCTGGTCAGGATGTCCGGCGCCGGATAACTGCGCCGGTAGCGCTCGCCCGAGGTCAACCCAGGCCAACTCATTCTGGATCGCCTATTCGAAAGTCTCGCCGCTGAACATGCGGGCACAGCGCGGACCCAAGGGTGGACTCTTGCCCGTTGCGTCGCGTGACGCGGCTGCCGCCGCCACTTGATCTCTAGGATTTACATCTACCGCTAGGAGGCGCTTAATATCGGCCAGAGCGAAGCCGCACGTGGCTTGGCGTTGGCTGGGGCGGTCGTGAGGGTTCTGGGAATTGGAGGGGTCACCATGACGCTGGCCAAGCGGTTTGCCGCCCTCGTTGCGACTTTTATTCTCGGTCGGCGTCGCCTTTGGCCGATGCTGTTGGCGACGGGGTTCGCGATCGGGCCAATTGCGGCAAGTCCACTATCGGTGGATGCGGCCGTCGTTCAGGTCTGTCCGAGCGGTTGCGCCTTTACCACCATCCAAGGCGCCCTTGCCTCTGCCGGCAACGGAGACGAGATCGACATCGCCGCCGGAACTTACAGTGGCGGCTTCACGACCTCCGTGAATGTTGCACTTGTTGGGTCTGGGGCGGGGTCCACCGTGGTAACCGGCGGAGGTCCTGTCATGACCGTCCCGATGGGCACGACAGTTGCCGTAAGCAGCCTCTCTATTACTGGCGGGAACAATCCCGGCGGCAGTGGGGGTGGCATCTTGAACTTGGGCCAACTGACACTCACGAGGGTTGCCATAGCTGGTAATGCGGCCGCCTACGGCGGCGGTATAACCAATGTCGGCGTCCTGACGTTGAACGGCATCGTCAGCAACAACGCGGCGACCGTGAATGGCGGCGGCCTCTTCAATCGTCCTTCCGCGCGAGTGACGGTAGAAGACAGCACATTGACAGACAATACCGCCGGGCGATTCGGTGCCGGAATCCGGAACCTGGGCACCATGACGATCGACAGTTCTGTTGTGAGCGACAACTCGACCAACAGTGACGGCATGGGCGGCGGTATATCGAATGCCGGTAGGTTGAGCGTGAGCGATAGCTCAATAATCGGCAACGCAGGCGGCGCCGGTGGCGGGGGGCTTGAAAATGTCAATGAGGCTGGGGGTGCTGCAGGTATCGAAGGGACGACTACGACTCCTGGCACGGCCGGCCTGAGTCATACTCAGATCGCTGGCAACACGGCTGCCTACGGCGGCGGAATCCTCCAGCTTGGCGGGAATCTGACGATCGTAGGTGGCCTGATTAACTTCAATACCGCGAGTGTCGTTGGCGGTGGGATTTTCTTGAGTGATGGCGTAGTCACACTAGTCAACAGCAGCGTCGTGACTAATGCGCCCGACAACTGCGCTCCGCCTAACAGCGTCGCAGGGTGTACCGGCTAGGACCCCCAACCCCATTCGTGCGATTCGAGAGGGGGATCGCATACCAGAGCCGATCCCCCTCGGCCCTCGTCGCCGGTAGCTCTGAGGCACACGTTGCTACCGGTCGGTATGCGGCAATGGTCAGACAGGTGAGCAACTGCAGGTTACGCCCTCGTGGTTAAAGGCCATGCATGCCGCGGTACCTGGCTCGCGAGGCTTACCGGAGGCGATACCTGAATTCAACCCGGGCCTTGGTACCTGGGGCGCCAACCCCCGTCTCCCGCCCCACTCGGCCTCGTATCGCGGGAGACGGGCCCCGCCTTTTTGAATGCCGCGCGCGGGATTGACCGCGCGCGCGGCGCTCCAGCCTAAAAATGCGAGT
>WNFC01032115.1_pt2 | contig 13660 bp, 13 predicted proteins | sample 5400541 | NCBI WGS metagenome assembly WNFC01 (sample SAMN13153342, study PRJNA577476) | soil metagenome | isolation source: 120 cm saprolite under Douglas fir tree site 2 hole 2 replicate 1 | place: USA:California | collected 2015-04-18
TCGCCAAACCCTCCATTTTGCGGGAGCATCCAACACCCAAGAATTACCTATCGCCAAGAACAGAGTCATCGCTCCTGCGACGACCAAGAGACAGACTAGCCAACCGCCCTTCAACTTCCCCGCCTTGTCGAGAACAACAATGACGATAGCGAGCACAATACCAGCGATGCCAATGCCGTCCGAGAAAGAAATCTTGTCCATGCCGCACACCTCCGCTGAGTCAAGTAGATAAGTACGGCCTGCACCGTACCCATCTTGCTTGACCGAGAAAGTGTACTATAAAGTTGAGTCAAGGTGATAATCTCGGAGAAATGGGGCGCTCGGCTCGTTCGCCGATACACTTGTGAGGGTCCGGAGTGAACCATTCGCCCGCCCCTAGACGAGATTTAGAATCATTGCATGAGACGAATCTGCGTTTTCTGCGGCTCCAGCCCCGGCAGCAGCCCTCAGTACCGCGCCGCTGCTGAGGAAATGGCTGCGGAATTGGTACAAAGGAACATTGGATTGGTGTACGGCGGCGGCAATGTGGGCTTGATGGGTATGATCGCGGACGCCGTGCTGCGGGCGGGTGGCGAGGCGGTGGGTGTCATCCCGGAGAACCTCATGGCGCGGGAGGTCGGCCACAACGGACTCACGAAACTCCATGTTGTCCGCTCCATGCACGAGCGCAAGGCGCTCATGGCCGACCTGTCAGATGCGTTCGTCGCTCTGCCGGGAGGATTCGGGACATTGGAGGAGTTTTGCGAGGTGGTGACGTGGACACAGCTTGGTCTGCATGCGAAGCCCTGCGGAATCCTGAATGTGGCGGGGTATTACTCGCCGCTGCTGGTGATGTTCGACCATGCGGTGCAGGAGCGGTTCCTGAAGCCGGAGAACCGCGCGTTGGTACTGGCGCAGGAATCGCCTGCCGACCTACTGCGAGCACTGGAGGAGTGGCGTCCGGTACACGTTGAGAAATGGCTCAGCCGGGAGACGCGGTGAAAACGTCTGCTTGCCCCGCAGCAATCTTGATTCTGGCCGCGGCGGCGCGTAAAGTTATAGATGAACGGCAGATTGCTTCTGTGGGTGGTTTCGTATGTCCAGCCAAGGTAAAACCTATCTCAAATTCGGCGCGGCCACGGTCGTGATTCTCGTTCTGCTTGCATACCTGGCGTACACCGGCGTGCAGGACAGCAAAAGCTACTACGTAACGATCAGCGAACTGCACAAGATGGGCGATGGCGCTTTCACCAAGCGCCTGCGAGTTGCGGGAAATGTGCAGCCAGGCTCGATCCGGCGCACTGGAACGCACGTTCAGTTTGTGCTGGCGGAGCAGGATCAGCTGCTCTCGGTAGACTATACCGGAGCGCCGAGCCGACTAAGAGCATGACGCAGGTGCAGACCAAATCGGCAGCCGGGATGACGAACTAACACTTGTCTTATAAGAGTTTCGGGGAGGGAAGCGAAAAGCTATCCCTCAGGGGCTAAAGCCCGCGTTTTTATTGGCTGGCAGCAGCGCGGCTGGAAGCCGCGCCCTTTCAAATCTATTTGTGACACGAGTTCTTACCGCTGTCCTTGCGTTCTCGACTTCGTTGCACGCTTCCGCTATCTTCTACCTTTCAACTTAATCCCATGACTGTGAGCGCCTCCGAGATGCCGGCCGCGGCTGGGGTCATCTCCGTCACCAACCTCATCAAGCAGTTCGGCCGGTTCGCCGCATTGCGCGGGGTGAACGCCGAGTTTGACGCGGGCAAGTTCCACGTCATTCTCGGCGACAACGGGGCAGGGAAGACCACTCTGTTGCGCGCGCTGGCAGGGTTGGCACATCCCACTCGTGGCACGATATCCATCTTTGGTAAGAATCCGCACGATGCCTGCAGTGAGATCGGTTACATGGCGCATCCGTCGCTGCTATACGACGAGATGAGCGGCATGGAGAACCTGCGCTACTTCGCGCGTCTCTACGACATTGCTGGCGACGGCTGCTGCCAGCAGGTGATTCGCTCCGTGGGACTTGATCCCGAGTTAACGCGGCCGGTCGGGCAGTACTCGCAAGGCATGCGGCAGCGTATGTCGCTGGGGCGGGCGATCCTGCACGATCCGAAGATTCTGCTGCTGGATGAGCCGTTCTCGAACGTGGACGCGCATTCGGCGCGGGAGATGGTCGGCTTACTGAAAAGTATGCGCGACGCAGGCAAGACCATCTTCGTGGTGACCCACCAGGCGCTGCTTCTCCAGGGCGTGGCCGACGAATTTGTATGGATGCAGGCTGGCCAGATCGTGGATCGCACACTGGATCTACCGCGAGCGGGGGTGCAATGAGTTCGCTCAGGTCAATTACTTTTGCCACGCTGGCCAAAGACATCCGCCTGGAGTGGCGCTCCAAAGACGCGCTCAATGCGATGCTGTTTTTCTCTCTGCTGGTGGTTGTGATTTTCAGCTTTTCTTTCGATCCAAATGCGGAGGAGTCCCGCCAGATCGCAGGCGGGCTGGTTTGGGTTGCATTTTTGTTCTCGGCGGTCGTGGTTCTCGGCGGTCGTGGCACTGAACCAGACCTGGGCGCGGGAACTGCGTAATCAGGTGCTCGACGCTTATCGTGTGTCCCCGGCGCCGGCCAATTCCTTGTTTATTGCCAAGGCGCTCGGCAACTTTCTTCTGGTGAGCCTGCTGGAAGCGCTGATGGCTCCGCTATTCACCATCTTCTACAACCTGCGCGTGCTCGGTCCCGCCTGGCAATTGATTCCGGTCGCGGTTCTGGGGACTTGGGCGCTAGTGGTGAACGGCACGTTCTTTGCGGCCGTATCGCTGCGTACCCGCAGCCGCGAGATCATGCTCCCTTTATTGCTTTTTCCCATCTCAATTCCGGCCATCCAATCCATGGTGGAGGCAACGCGCATCATTCTCACCGGGGATGGCTCCGCGCGCTTCTGGATCGTGTTGCTTCTCACCTATGATGTGGTGTTTACTACTGCCTGTCTGGGTTTGTTCGAGACAGTGTTACAGGCGGAATGAAAAGGCTCTTCCCCATCCTCGCAGTTCTGACGGCGCTGCTGCTGGCTTATGCACTGTACCAGGCCCTGGTCGTAGCTCCCACCGAGCGAACCATGGGTGATGTGCAGCGAATTTTCTACTACCACGTGCCTTCGGCGTGGACCGCGTTTCTGCTTTTCTTGGTAAATCTGGTGGCTTCGGTTGTCTACCTGGTCTGGCGCAATCCGAAGGCCGATGCTTTGGCCGTGGTTTCGGCCGAGGTGGGCGTAGTCTTTTGCACAGTTGTGCTGGTCACGGGTCCGATCTGGGCGCGCCCGGTATGGGGCATCTGGTGGACTTGGGACGTTCGTCTCACTACGACCTTGGTCCTCTGGCTGATTTATGTGAGCTATCTTGTTCTGCGCCGCTTTTCTGACAGCTCGCAGACTCCCAAGCTGGCTGCCGTACTTGCCATCTTTGGCGCGCTCGACGTGCCGCTGGTTTACTTCTCCATCTGGTTTTTCCGCACGCAGCACCCGCAGCCGGTGATCGGCGGCGGCGGCTCGATTGATCCCCGCATGCTGCGCGTGCTTCTGATCAACTGGCTGGCCTTTTCCTGCTTTGCCGTCCTGGTCTGTTGGTGGCGTTATCGTCTGGAGCGGTTACAGCGCGAGGTGGAAGAAGCCCATGCTCTCGAGTCGTTGCTCGCGCCTGGAGGACCTTCGGCGCGCTCTGCGAAGGCTAAAGTTCCGTTGGGCCGGAGCCCGCAATGAATTCCATCAAGTTTCTGTACGCAGCCTACATTGCTACCTGGCTCATTCATGCCATCTATCTTGGAAGCCTGGTTCGTCGCTATGGCCGCCTGCGCCAGCAGATGAAAGAATTGGGGAAGTAAACGGTGTCCGGCTTCCGGCTCTCGGTCGGGCAAGTACAAGCATTGGCCGCCGTATGCCAGAATCCCGGGAGCCGGAAGCCGGCAGCCGAGTTTTAGTTCGCCGCTTTCCACTCTTTTTGCAGCGCGCTGAAGAAGTCGGCATTGCCGTTAGATCGCAGGAATTCATACTCCTCAATCATGGCGGCGGTACCGATGCGCAAGGACGGTAGAGGTGATTCCACGCGGATCACGCGGGCAGTGAAGCGAACCCGCACCGCATCCGTAAGGGTAATGTGAGGAGGAAAGGTCAGAGTAACTTCGAGGCGCGTCCCCGAGGTGACGGCCCGGTCGAGATAGAAGAAGACTCCCCGTGCGCTGACGTTCTGGGTCTCGGTGCGGAATTCGCCGGCGCCATCCAGTTGAACTGTAGCTGGCAAGCGCATATCGAATCGCCGCATCGTCCGCCGTTCCTGAGTGTTCTGTTGCATGTTTAGAATATTCTTCGAAATCGTCCGGTCCATAGAAACAATCTCTTGCGACTGCATCCCGCGCGTAGGGTACAACTCACGTCCTGGCTCGGCGGTCTCTTTCCAAAGCAAATTCTTTAGCCTAAATGTATAGACTTACGAATGGTTTGCAAGAGCAAAAAGCCAGCGCGAACTGACTCGGTTAATGCTTTGCAAGCCTTGAAGCGTGAAACGAATGCCGTCTTCGAGCCTGGGAGGGCACAACTTCAGTGCGCAGGGTCTTAAGCTCTTGAGCAATCCCTCTGCCATCCGAGCCGGCATGGGTTTTGGAGTTTCGGCCAAGAATCAGCAGCTTCCGCTGGACGAGCGCTGCGATTGCTCCTCTCCATCCTACGCCCTGCGCGCAACGCTTTGCAGCACGTGTCGACATAAAGTGCACGATGAAGTTTTGTTCACGCCACTTTCGTGCCACGCTGCGGCATCTTTCCGGAGGCCTCGACGCATCTGACGAGGATTGAAGAGGCGAAAGCGGGCGGAAGTAGTGTCCCAATTAACCACGAAGGACACAAAGGGGCACAAAGGAAATCCTCATGGGATTTAGACCTTTGTGTGACTTCGTGTCCTTTGTGGTTGATGAATTTAGGACACTACCCGGGCGGAGCCTCGCTTGACAGTCTATCCGTCAGATGTTTAAGTAGTTATTTATTTTTTCCGCCAGTTTAAATGACAAGCAAGCCGCGGGCAGGTTCTACGGCGCGGGACAGAACTGACCCGTGCGCCGTTTCTATTCTCTCCACTTGATCGGAACGAATCGGAGGAACGCGTGAAAGTAAATTGCCGTTGGTCGGGAACAAATTTGCCACGAGTCCGTGTCCTTGGTGCGGGAGTCGTGCTGCTCGCAGCCGGGTGCTCGGTTCTCCTGTGGGGTTCCCGTCCACGCCAGTCGGCCCAGAGTGTCCCCCCGGCGATTTCGGGCCTCGGAACAGAAGTCTCCCCGATCAATTCACTCGTAGCCTCGGCGCACGAATCAAATCGACCGGCAGTCACCAGTCTCAGCCATTTGCCGTTGCTGTTTGAGCCCAACGTTGGGCAGACCGATCCCAGTGTGAGATTTCTCGCGCGTGGCGCTGGATACAGCCTGTTTCTCAACTCCGAGGGCGCAGTCCTTGCGTTACAACACGGGCATGATGCGGCTCACCCGGGACGAAATGTCGAAGCCGTTGCCATGAAGCTAGTCGGCGCCAATTTCGACGCCAGCGTACGCGGGACTGGCACTCTGCCTGGCAAGACCAATTACTTCCTGGGGAATGATCCAACAAAGTGGCTGCACAATGTTCCCCAGTTCGCCCGTGTGCAGTACGACAACGTCTATTCCGGAATCAACCTGGTGTTCTACGGGAATCAGGGAAGGTTGGAATACGACTTTCAAGTCGCGCCGGGCGCTGATCCTGGTCAGGCGGAACTCGAATTCGACGGATCAACTCCGGTTGAACTGAGCAACGGGAATCTCATACTAAAGGGCGACGCGGACGGTGTTCGCTTCGAAGCTCCACGCGTCTACCAGCAGGTAGCCGACCGGCAGCAGTCCGTGGAAGGACACTTCGTGATGCGTGCCGCCAATCGGGTGGGATTCGAAATTGGCCCCTATGACCACACTCGCGAACTGACCATTGATCCAGTGCTCAGCAGCGGATTTTCCACCTACTTTGGCGGAACCGGGAATGAGACTTCCCCGTCGATCGCGGTCGACAGCTCACACAATGTTTATCTCGCAGGCTCGACCACTTCCCCGGTCAACACTTTCCCGCAGCCTGCCGCGTCCCCGACCTTGATTGGAACAAATCCGAATGTTTTTGTAGCCAAGCTTGATCCCAGCGGTACCTCGGTGACCTACCTGACATTTCTGGGAGGCGGAGGTAGCGACAATACTGTGGGCATCGCAGTTGACGGCGCGGGCAATGCTTACATCGCCGGGACGACTTCCTCGACTGATTTCCCCACAACTCCAACCAATGCTTATCAGGCCGTGCCAAAAGCGGGCAGCACCGGAACCTCGCACGTTTTCGTAAGCGCGCTGAATTCGACGGGCTCCGCCCTGAACTACTCGTCGTATTTATCGGGGAACGGCACCGATATAGCCAGTGGCATGGCCATCGATAATAAAGGTGACGTCTTCGTTACCGGAACCACCACTTCAAACGACGTTGGCGCCAGCAACGATCAGTTCCCGGCCAGCGCACCACCGGAGACGTCTCCCTTCCAGGCATTCTCACGCGCGCCTATTCAGTTCTTCGTGACCAAGGTAGACACGGCAGCCTTCGGCATTGGAAGCATTCTCTACTCCACCTACTTCGGCGGCGCAACACCCAGCAATGCCATCGCCGCCGGCGGCGGAATCACGGTCGATAGCAGCGGCAACGCTTATTTTTCGGGGACCACCAACTTTTTCTATACCGGGCTGAGTCCCGCCACGGACTTTCCCATTCTCAATGCCTACCAGCCGTGTCTTGACCAGGCGCCTCCGACCACGGTGGTTAATCCTCCAACCTGCACGAATTCAGCTGTGACCGCGACGGACGCCTTCGTCGCCAAGCTGAATCTGAATCCCAACGTGCCGCCCGGATCGCAGCTGCTCTGGTCCACGTATCTGGGCGGAACCCAGACTGACTCCAGCACCCGCGTGGCAATCGATTCTGGAGCGGCGAACGTCTACATCACCGGCACAACGAATTCGCCGGACGTGACGGCTCTGACTACTTTCACGCCGTATCAGAAATGTCTGAACAACCCCAATAACACGGGTACCTGCGCTGGCCCGCCAACCCTGACCGACGCCTATGTAGCTCGGTTCAGCAACCCGGCAACCGGTAATATGTCGTTGACGTACTTCTCCTACCTGGGCGGGTCAGGCAATGATGCTGGATTGGCGATCACAGTGGACCCAGCCAGCGGCGCGGTTCTGACCGGCTGGACTCAGTCGACGGACTTCCCGGTGACGGCCGGAGCGATCCAAAGCCATCTGAATGGTACGCAACAAAATGCCTTCCTGGCCCGCATCAACACCGGTGCGACCGTCGGAAACGGCACCGTAGGTTCTTATGCCACGTACTTCGGCGGGACCGGTGTTGACCAGGGCACGAGCGTTGCTCTCGACACAAACCTCAGCACTTACTTCGCGGGTGATACCACCTCGCTTGACCTGCAGACGCAATCTCCGCTGCAAGCCCACAACAACGGAGGCAGCGACGCCTTCGCGGTCAAGCTGGGCACTGCGGCCGATCTGGCCATATGCGGCAAGCAATCGGCGGAACTAAAGTGCCTGGCAACTCAGCCAGCGCCGTTTGTCGCGAGTGCGGGAAGCCAGGTAACGTTTGTCTATACTGTCACGAACAACGGCCCGGACCTGGCGACGAACATTACGGTCACTGACAACCTGAGCGCGAGCGGCATTCCCGTCACATTCAACTCGGCCACGGCTACGTCGGGGAGTTGCAGCCAGACGGCAACCGGCAACAACGTTGCGGTTTGTACGATCAGCTCGTTGCAGTCCGGTTCCACTGCGACCGTGACCATCGTAGTGACACCCACTGCCGCCGGTAACTTCAACGGCGGCGCCGTGAGCGTTTCCGCACCGAATAACACCGATCCCATCCCGATCCGACCAACAACTCGGCAATGGTGTCCGGTCAGGCTACCGATTTCACCTTGAGTGTGAGTCCGAAAAACCAGACCATCGCCGCTGCCGGCGTCACTGCGATCTACACCGTCACCTTGACTCCCGTGCCCAGCTATACAACAAATATCTCCCTCGGCGCCAGCGGCCTGCCAACTGCGTCAGGCTTTACCTTCACGCCCAGCAGCACCGTGACTGGCTTGCCTGTCGGTCCTGCGACCGCGACGCTTAATATCACGACCACAGCCCGCCCGGTAACAACGGTGCATTCAAACACTACACGCGGGCCAATTTACGCGCTGTGGTTGGTGATTCCTGGAATCGCATTCCTCGGATGGGGTGCGAAAAACGACCGTCGTCGGAAGATTGCAGGAGCTGCGGTCTTGTGTGTCCTATTCGGACTGCTGGCCCTCCAACCTGCTTGCGGTGGGACCAAGACTCCTACGACAGTGAGCGGAACTCCGGCAGGCACTTACACCATCACGGTCACCGCGACTTCAGGCACACTGTCGCATAACACGACCCTCACACTGACGGTGCCGTAGCAGCTGCGGGAGAATTTTGGATTGGTGTCAGGGGCTACTTGGGAAAAACAGAGGGGAATTCATTTCAGGGTTTGACTGCAGAGGTTGCTGAAGAATTTCCGTTTTGGGTGGCGCAGCGCTTCAGCGTTGCGATAAGGGCTTGGCTGAACTGAGGGCTTCAGCCCCCGAAGTGCTAATCAGGGTTTGTATCAGGGCACGGCGTCACAGAGCGCTGAAAAACTCGATGTAGGCGCCTCAGGGGCTAAAGCCAGTGCAGAAAAGAAGGCTTTATCGCAGCGTTGAAACGCTGCGCCACCCAAAATCATGGTTTTTCAGCAAACTGTTCAGCCTGCCATCAGAGTCCGACAAAACGATGCGGGCTTCAGCCCGCCGCCCTACGCTCCCGCCGATAGCTTGTGGTGACTCTTGGCTTCGGCAATGCCATACTGCCGGATCTTGTACAGCAGTGCCTTGTAGCTGATCTGCAGATTTGCGGCCGCCTGCTTGCGGTTCCAGTTCGTCTGTTCCAGCGCCTGTGTGATGGCCTGGGCTTCGGCTTCATCTTTGGCACCGCGCGCCAGCGATTTCAATCCTCCAGCCGACTCTCCGCTCCTCGCTCCTGAATCTCCGCGGGCGCCGCCGCTTCCATCGTTCTTGGGTTGAATCTCCGCGACGGCCAGGTTCTCGTCGCCCAGAATCAGATAGCGTTTCAGGAAATTATTCAGCTCGCGCAGATTGCCCGGCCAGTTATGGTTGTGGCAGGCCTCGAGCAGTGCAGGAGTCAGGGGCAGCGGCGACCGCGCGTAGCGCTCGGCCATCCGCGTCATGGAGTGCTTCAATAAAATCGGAATCTCTTCCTTGCGGTCGCGCAGTGGAGGCAAGAGCAGAGTGAAGGCATTCAGGCGGTAGTAAAGATCCTCGCGCAGGCGTTTGGCGGCGAGCGCTTCGGCAATATTGATGTTGGTTGCCGCCAGGATGCGAACGTCGACCTTGATAACCGAACGGCTGCCCAGCCGCGAAAACTGCTGATCCTGCAAAACGTGGAGCAGCTTCGCTTGCAGCAGAGGCGGCATCTCGCCGATTTCGTCAAGCAGGATCGTGCCTTTGTTGCACAACTCGAATTTGCCCGGCTTCGCGTGCGTGGCGCCGGTGAATGCGCCCGGCTCATAGCCGAACAACTCGCTTTCCAGCAGGTCGGCGGGCACCGCAGCGCAGTTGACTTTCAAGAAGGTGCGATGAGCGCGCGGTGACAGTTTGTGGATCAGCCGTCCGAGAACTTCTTTGCCGGTGCCGCTCTCGCCCAGGAGCAGGACAGGAATGTCGACATTCGCGACCAGGGCTGCCTGCGAACGAATCTTGCGCATGGCTGGGCTGGCCGCAATGAAAAACACGTCCTCCGTGAGCTCTTCGATCTCGCCGGTAAAGGTTTGCTTTCCCTGGTCGAGGCATAAGTCAATCACTGCATCCAGCTCTGCCTTCTGGAACGGTTTGGTGAGGTAGTCCTGCGCGCCCAGCCGCATCGCCTGCACCACCTTGCGCGTGTCGTTGACGCAGGAGAGCATTACAACTTTCGCCCCGGGTTTCATCTGGCGCAGGCGCTCAAGAGTTTCCAGGCCGTCGATACCGGGCATGAGCACGTCCAGCAGAACCAGGTCGGGCTCCAATCCCTTTTCGACGAGCTGCAAAGCTTCCTCGCCGGTGGTAGCAGTTTCGACTTTGTAGTCGTCCACTTCCAGCAGGGTTCGGATGTACCGAAGCATTCCGGGTTCGTCGTCCACCAGCAAAATCTTGGCAGGTTCGCTCATTGGTTCTTTCCTTGGTTCTTTCCCTTGCTTGTACTGGTGACGGGGGGCTTGTAGGGGATCAGGAAAGAGAATTTGCAGCCTGCTCCCGGATCGCTCTCGACCCAAATTTTGCCGCCCATGCCATGCACCAGACGGCGCGCGATCGCTAGTCCCAGCCCCATTCCTTCCTGACTAAGATTCGAGGGAAGGCGAAAAAAATCATCAAAAACTTCGAGGTGGAATTCCGCCGATATTCCTGGCCCGGTGTCGGACACGCTGACCTTTACCGAATTGGGTTGCGACAACTCCTGACGCCGGCGCTCGCCCGCGGTCACAGGCTCATTGGTGGTCCTGCGGTCCCACATGTGAGGCTCGGCGTGCAGCCAAACCGTTCCGCCTTGCGGAGTGAACTTGAAAGAGTTCTCCAGAAGATTCGAAATCACACGCTCCAGTTTCGGCGAATCGAAGGGGAAAACCGGCAACTTATCATTGGCCAGAAAATAAAGGGCCAAGCCCCTCTCCTGGAAACGGTTCGACCAGAGCTTGCAGACTTCGGAAAGGCACTCGTTGATGTTTCCCGGCTCGAATTGCATACGCAGTCCGCCGGTTTCGAGCACGCTATAAGTGAGAAAGTCCAGGATGAACTGCTGCAGCCGTTTGCCGCTGGACTGCATGTCGCGCACCACCTCGCGCTGGCGCTCGCTGAGCGCACCAAGCTTTTCGCTCTGTAGCAGTTCGATATAGCCGTTCAGGATCGAAAGAGGTGTCTTCAGGTCATGTGCAGCTGAGGCTAAGGCGTTCGTGGTGCGTTGGAAGCGCTCCTGTAGCTCCGCATATTCTTGCACCAGATTGTCGGACCCCGGCAGGTCCACGTCGGGCCGAGTGGCCGAGGCAAGTCCGGCTTCCTGGCCTGGATTCCCCGTCAGAGGGTCGGAAACACACGTATTCTTATGCGCGGTAGTCATTCGTGAACCGGATGTTCGACGGGGAGAGGAAGTCCGTACTCAATTCGTCAGGAAGCCGATTAAAATCGTAAGCCACGACTTTTTTGTTGTCAACGAAAAATGCACGTGAATTACCCAAGTGTAGCAAAACTCTGCACTTTCGAGTATTTTGATCCATAGTGGTTCGATCCTTGCGCGGTGAATAGAAAACGAACGAACCACCCGTAATTGGGTGTGTTGTTGTGGGTTTGGGGCGACAGCATACGCTGTATTGCCTGGGTTTCCGGTAGTCGTCCCCCTTTCGTGCCGGGATTTGGCCCACAAGATGCTTTACATGTTGGATTAAAACCTTCGGGAGGGGTCTGAGTGAGCGTGAGGAGAGCGGTAGGCGAGCGCCGAAAGTGGGCCAGGCTCCCATTGGCAATTCCCGTTTTTGTAAGGAGTCGTGACGACAAGGGTAAGGAATTGCTTGAGTTTGCTACTGCCCTCAATGTCAGCGCCGGAGGAATGCTGGTCGCCGTAAGGCGTGTCCTTTCATCCTCGGCACAGATCTTGCTTGAGATCCCGAGCGCTCCGCTGGCAGCCTTAGCTTCCCTGCCCACCGCGTCGCGGAACCTTCGCGCCAAGGCATTGCGAACGACTCACGCTGAGGGTTACCACCTTCTAGGTCTGAAGTTTTCAAAGCCCCTGCTGAACTCGGCCTCGGTCAACGGAGCCCGGCAGCGGAAACTTGTTTCTGCAAAGTGAAAATGTTTTCCCATTACTCGGAGGCCTTTTGCGCCTGAGCTTCCTCGCCTAGATTACCAGTTTACCTTCTGCCAAATCTTTGGTAAGTTGCTACCCATCAAGAGGATAGGCTAGAGTAAGGGAATCCCCCGAGAGCACTCACACATTTGGCTGTCCGGGTGCACGTAAGGTGCAGGCCTCCCCTCACGCGCTCCCCGATATAAGTTTTGTCATGACAACAACGGTTAGAGTTAATTCGTTAGTCCAACCCTTGGGGGAATTTCCGCCGGAGGCCGTGATTTTCGGCCGCACGGAGGTCATGCAGGCTGTCCGGCAACGCCTGACTAAGTTAGCTGGGGCCAACGTTCCGGTTCTCATCCAGGGAGAGAGTGGAACGGGCAAAGACATCATCGCTCGCATGATTCATGCGTCCTCGCCGTGGAGCGATGGTCCCTGGGTCAAGGTGAATTGTCCCGCCATTCCGGGTACGTTGCTGGAGAGCGAGTTGTTCGGATACGAAAAAGGCGCTTTCACGGGGGCCTACGGGATGAAGCCGGGCCGCGTGGAGATGGCGCACCGCGGCACGCTTTTTTTGGATGAGATTTCCGAACTCGATCTGGCCTTGCAGTCTAAACTTCTGCAGTTGCTGCAAGACGGACAGTTTTGCCGGATTGGTGCGCAGGAGGACAAGAAGGTTGAAGTTCGTGTCGTCTGCGCGACCAACCGCAAGCTGGAACAAGAGATCGAGAATGGCACGTTCCGCTCAGATTTGTTTTACCGCATCAACGTCGTGAACCTTTACATGCCGCCGTTGCGCGAGCGCGCCGCCGACATTCCTGACCTGGTGAGCTACTTCCTTGAGTATCACAACCGGAAGTACAACTGCCGCGCGAAACCTCTATCTTCCGAATTGATGGCAGTGTTGGGGAAATATCACTGGCCCGGGAATGTGCGCGAACTGGAAAACCTGATCAAGCGCTATGTGATCCTGGGCAACGAAGATGTGATCGCCAGCGATCTTACTCCGCGCGAGCACAGTTTTTTTGACGCTGACATTCCAGTCGATGGCCAGATTTCATTGAAGAAGCTGACCCGGCAGGCAGTACGCGAACTGGAGCGGAAGGTTATTCTGAAAGTGCTGCAGACTCATCACTGGAACCGCAAGCGGGCAGCCCGAGCACTCAGCATCAGCTACCGCGCGTTGCTCTATAAGATTCGTGATGCAGGTTTACCGTCGAATCGCGCTACCAAGCATTTACCGGCTGAGCCCGTACCCAAGCAGGAAATCGCCGCCGACTGAAACCTCGTACGTGGACGCAAGTACCTTCGCAATCGTGTCCTTCTCCGCTGTGGCTCCAACTCCGTAAGGCTGGATAAGATTTCGCCGCTCAAAGGGATTAAGTCCTCGTGCAAGTCGTTGAGCCTGCGTGTAAGTCCTTGAAAACTGCCAGCTATTGTTTGGCGTGCTGACGCAGAAGGCTACTGGGGCGGCGCCAGGTGTCCACATACACGCACCAAACTATCGCCAGGGGCCATTGCAGCCCCGTGGCGCGACGTTATCGAATCCGGCGACTCTCGAGCCCGCCCAATCTGCCAGACTCACTTAAATCGACTCCTGGGGCCAGTATTTTCTTATAGCTATATAAGCACTTTGGCAAGTTACGTTTTTCGGTAGGCGCGTTCGACAAGTGCCGACATTTCGGCAGCCCATTTGATATC
>WNFC01008266.1_pt1 | contig 13659 bp, 12 predicted proteins | sample 5400541 | NCBI WGS metagenome assembly WNFC01 (sample SAMN13153342, study PRJNA577476) | soil metagenome | isolation source: 120 cm saprolite under Douglas fir tree site 2 hole 2 replicate 1 | place: USA:California | collected 2015-04-18
CCGGCGGACAAGATCCGCGTCTACGACGACACGCTGCGCGACGGCGAGCAGATGCCGGGCGTCGCGATCACGCCGAAGGACAAGTACGAGCTCGCGCGCATGCTCTCCGACATCGGCGTTCACATCATGGACGTCGGATTCCCCTACGTCTCCGAGGGCGAGCGCGAAACGCTGCGGCTCGTGCTCGAAGGCCGCAAGCGTGGCGAGCTGAGACACGACCTCGAGATCGTCTGCATGATGCGCAGCACCAAGGGCGACATAGACGCGACGATGCAGGTGATCGATTCGCTCGGTCACAAGCGCGACGAGGTGACCTACTTCGTCTTCACGTCGGCCTCCGACCTTCACGTCAAGTACAAGCTCGGCAAGACGCTGCTTCACCGGGAGGGCATACCCGAGTCGGAATGGCTCGAGCTGCCCGTCGCCTTTTACCGGGAGGCAAACCTCCGCATGATGTGCGACGCGATCGCGTACGCGCGCTCGCAGGGCGCCACATCGATCGAGTTCGGCGGGGAAGACGGCAGCCGCGCCGACGTCGAGTACATCGCCGAGATCCACCGCGAGGGCCTGAAGGCCGGCGGCACGAGACCTTCGACGCCCGACACTGTCGGCTGCTACTCGCCATACGCCGTCCGCGAGTACATCCCGAAGATCAAAGCGGCCGCGCCCAACGCGCCGCTTGTCGTGCACTTCCACAACGACCTCGGCATCGGCGCGTGGAACACCGTGACCGCGCTCGGGTCAGGCGCCGAGGTGTTCACCACAAGCGTCAACGGAATCGGCGAGCGCACCGGCAACGCGCCGATGCACCAGGTGCTCCTGCAACTGCGCTACCTGTTCGGCATCGAGATCCCGCACTTCAAGTACCAGAAGCTTCGCGAACTGGCGCGGCACCTGGAGCGCATCAGCGGCATCCCCGTGCAGCCGACCGAGCCCGGCATCGGCCTCAATGTCTTCTCACATGAGTCCGGCATCCACACCGCGGGCATGCTCATCCATCCTGCGATCTACCAGTTCATCCCTCCCGCTGACTTGGGGACGAAGGTCGAGTACGTCTACGGCAAGCACTCGGGCGCGGTGGTTGTCGAGCACGCGCTGCGGGGAGCCGGCATCACGCCTGAGCCGAAGCTGGTCGCGCGCGTCCTCGAGGAGGTGAAGCGCATCCGCGAAGAGCGTGCCGAGCGCGCGGACTTCTCGGAGTTCCACCGCAATTACTACGAGCACCTGGGCCACCTGGGACTGACCGCGGCGGAAGTCGTCGACATCGCGCGCGCAATGGCGGCCGACTCGAAATCCAAAAGCTGATGGCGACCACCGCGGCCAAAGACACAGCGACAAAGGAGGAGAACCTCCAGCTGCATCGCTGGATGTGCATGGCCAAGGCGCTCGACGACCGCATGCACATCCTGGTGAAGCAGGGTCGCGCGCCGTTCGTCGGCTCCAGCCGCGGCCATGAGGGAATCCAGGTCGCGTCCACCGCAGCGCTTGGGCCGGACGACTGGCTCGTGCCTCACTACCGCGGGCTCGCAAATGCGATCGTGCGCGGTTTGACGATGAAGGAGTGGATGCTGGCGGTCTTCGCCAAGGCCGGCGACCCACTGTCGGCGGGCCGCAACATCCCTGGCGGGTGCTTCAGCTACCACCGGCTGAAGATCGCGCCTGTGTCGCAGGTGGTGGCGAGCTGGATCCCGAAGGCGGCGGGTATCGCGTACGCGGCCAAGCTGCGGGGCGAGGGCACGGTCACGCTCTGCACGTTCGGCGACGGCGCGACCAGCCAGGGCGCCTTCCACGAGGGCGTGAACTTCGCCGCGGTGCACAAGCTGCCGGTCGTCTTCGTTTGCGAGAACAACGGTTACGCGATCTCGGTGCCGCTCCGCCTGCAGATGCGGAACCCCGATGTCGCCGACCGCGCCGCAGGCTACGGCATCGCCGGCGTGACCGTCGACGGCACCGATGTGCCCGCGGCCTTTGCCGCCTGCCGCGAAGCGGTCGCTCGAGCGCGCCGCGGCGAGGGTCCGACGCTCATCGACGCCAAGATCTGGCGTCTCAACTCGCATACCTCCGAGGACAACCACGTGAAGTACCGCGGGGCGGAGGAGATCGCCGAGGCCGCCCAGCACGATCCGATCGCGCGCTTCAACGGCTGGCTCGTCGAGCGCGGGTGGCTGAGCGCCGAGGAAGCGGCCAGGGTGCAGAAGCGGTACGACGAGGAGGCTTCGGAGGCCGCGGACTGGGCGGAGCAGCAGCCCGACCCGGCTCCAGACGACGCGCTGAAAAACGTTTTTGCCTGATCTGGGGGCCGGTCTTTCAAAATAGACTGACCGTCGCAGTGGTACCTGACGACCCCGCCGCCACCCCTTCCGATGCCGAGACCAGCCAGATGCCGGCCGTGGCTCCGGCCAAACCCGAGTCCGACTCCGTGGTCTGGCCGGAAGACCCGTGGGTTGCTGACGGCCGAGCGGCCGACGATCCATCCCTGGAGGGCGGACCCGTCGTGACGTCGCCGGTCGTCCCGGCGTGGTCGGAGAGCACCTCGGGCGAGCCGTCGGTTCCCAGCCACGCCGGCGTGAACCCGACCGCCGATGACCCCGAGACGGCCCAGTTTCCCACACGGAGGATGGACCTGCCGTCGGAGCCTGCGGTCATGAAGACAACGCCGCCACAGCCGGCCGAGCCACCTGAGCCGGCCGAGGAGGTTCACGACACGGTGCCGCCGGCGCCGGCGGCCGATGCGGCCGCACCGGTGGAGACGGAGGAAGTGGACACGGCCGACGCGACGCTCGAGACGCTGCCGCCCGAGGTCGCGGCAGTCGAAGCATCCGAGGACGAGAGTGCGGGCCAGTCGGTCGAAGAAGCCGCGATTGAGGCGGTTGCCGAAGACGAGCCGGCCGCCGCCGCCGGTGACGGAGAGGCCGCCGAGGTGGTGGCCGAGGAGCCGGAGCCCGCCGAGGCGGCGGCCGAGACCGCTCCCGTCGAGGCGACCGAACCCGAGCCCGAGCCAGCGACTGAGCCCGAGATGGCGCCCGAGCCGGCCGCCGAGCCCGAGCCGACGGCTGAACCTGCCAAAGCCGAGGAACCCGAACCGGCTGCACCAGCGGAGCTGCCTGTCGAACCCGCCACGCCAGTCGCGGCGACACCTGCCTGGGCCGGCCAACCGGCGACCCCCGCGACGCCCGCTCCGGCGGCCCCGTTCGCGCCCGCCGGCCCCGCGATCCCGAGCTGGGCGCCAAACGCCCCTCCGGCGGCCGCCAAGCCTCAGCCCGACGCCCCGACCCAGTGGCCCGGCATCAACGTACCGGCGTGGGCTCCGCAGCCGGCACCGACACATCCAGGCACCGCGAATCCACTGCCCGGATCGGCCAGCCCGTATGTCGATCCGGCTCGAGCGTCTCAGCCGGCACCCGCACCGGCGCCGGCCTCCGCTCCACCGGCGTCTGCACCTGCTCCCGCACCGACAGCCTCCGCGATCTCGGCCGCTCCCGCAGGGGCAACACCTAAGACCTCATCGTGGGAGATCGTCGACCAGAAGCGCCAGGCCGAACCGGTGCGCCAGGGACCGAGCCCCGAGGACAGGTCGTATGCGGAATGGTTTGCGTGGGCGAAGAGGTCTGGCGCCCCGGCCGGCGCATGCCACGCGGCGGCCCAGGGAGCATTCAGAGCGCTGGCGGCCGGGCATGACATGAACACCGCCGTCCAGTGGGCGACCCTCGCGATGGCATCACCGCCCGGACTCGTGGGGCAGAGTCGCCAGATCTACTGCGCGTGGTATTCGCTCGGCAACATCGACCTCAAGCTGCCGACGGCTCAGGCGCACGCTTTTGCGAACGGCGCCATCCAGGCCCTCGAGGAGGGCGCGGACTCCATGGCCGCGCACCAGGCGGGCCTTCTCGCGGCCGGCATCACCGGCGGGTAGCGAAAGACCGGGCTAGGTCGTCTGCAGGCGCTGGAGCGCCTCGTCCACGTCGATCTCCCCGCGCGCCACCTGTTCCATCAGCTCGAGTCGCGATGACGGCGGCGTCGCCGAAGCGCGCTCGATGCCCATCTTGCCGAGGAGGGCGTCGAAGCGGGCGCGCGCGGTGGGGTAGCTGACCCCGAGGTGCCTTTCGAGCTCTTTCATGTTCCCGCGCGATGCGAGGAACACGCGCAGCACCTCACGGTCCTCGTCTGTCAGACCGCAGAACTCGCAGGTCACGAACGCGCCCGACAGCTCCGTGGCGCATGACGGACATGACAGCCGAGTCAGCGCGAGGCGTTCGCTGCAGACGGGGCAGTTGAGAGGCGGGCGTCGAGCCGCTGTGGATGACGTCACCTGACGTTTATGCGCACGTTGCCCATCGTGCCTTCGATGTCGAGAGTGCCGGCGCCGGAGCCGATCGTCACGTCCTTGCCCGCCTGTCCGGCGATGGCGCGCTCGCCGCTCTCGTCGTCGATCGCGACCTTGCCCATGGTGGTGCGCGCGCTGATCTTCACGCTGGACTGCTTGTCGAGGCTGATGCGGATCGAACCCATCTCGCAGCGCACCTTGCTCGCGCCGGAGTCGATGCAGCCGCTCGCGGTCACGGTGCCGGCCTGCGCCACGACGTTGATCGGGCCACGGAAATCGTTGACGTTGCAGCTGCCTGCCTGCACCTCGGCCGTGATGGGCCCATGCACACCATCGACGCGCAAGCTGCCCGCCTGCACGCTGACGACCAGCGGCAGGTCCGGGTTCATACGGACCTTCAGGCTGCGGCGGTTCTTGAAGTCGAAACCGTTGATCTCGATGCGCCGCCTGGCGGTGCCGAAGGTCCAGGTGTCCTCCTCCTGGAAGGGCACATGCTCGATCACCATGGTGTCGCCGTCCACGCGCACGCGGTGGGGGCCTTCGGCGATGGCAGTTGCAACCGTGCGGTCGGCCACGACCTCGGCGCTGCCGAACTGGGAGAGAACCTTGACGGCGGCGGCCTGCGGCGCGGGCTGAGAGGCTGGGGTTGAGGGTCGCTCTCGCGTGGCCGTCGCGGGGGCGCTTTCCGACGCCAGCTCGTCCAGCCGGGCAGCTCCTTCCTCGGCGGTGATGGTTCCGGTGCGGACCTGGTCCAGGATTTCACGCTTCTTGTCTTCCATGGCTCAAATTAGAAACCATGCCCTCTCAATTTGTCAAGTCTGAATCTCAAATTGGGATCGCCGCCGTTGGCTAAGCTATGGCCGTGGTGAGGATCGGGGTGCTGGCGGACACTCACTGCCCCGAGTTCATGGACCGCCTGCCCGACCGGATCTTCGAGGTGCTGGCCGGGGTCGACCTGATCCTGCACGCCGGGGACGTCAACGGTCAGGCCACGTTGGCGGAGCTCGCCAGGATCGCCCCGGTCGAGGCGGTGCGAGGCGACCACGACCGGGGTCTGGCGTCGCTGCCGCCCCATCGAGAGCTCGTTGTGGAAGGCAGGCGGATCGTGCTCGTCCACGGCAATCGGAGCCGCTGGCTGGAAGAGCCCGCCACGTTTCTGTGGACGGTCAGCCTGGGCCACTACAAGCCGCACGGCGGGCTTCCGGCCTCGCTCCGGCGCCGTTTCCCGGACGCGGATGTCATCGTTCACGGCCACACCCATCGAGCGCTGATCGACACGTCGGGCAGTCCGCTCGTCTTCAATCCCGGCGGCGTGCACCAGTGGACGCCGGCGACCACCGCCGCGCGCCTGCGTCAGCGACCCGGATGGTTCGAATGGTTCTGGCTGCAGGTGGCGCGGCACATCCGGAGCTACCCCGCACCGACGGTCGGCATCATCGAGGTGACGCCTTCGACCATCGAGCCGAAGATCATCGCTCTCTAGAGTTAGTCACCGCATGAAGAAGCCGACATTCCGTGCGGCCACGTTCGACGATGCGGCGCTTGCGGCCGACATCATGACCGCAGCGTTCCCGCGCGAGCCGGAGGATCCGGTCCTGACCCTCGAGCGCTGGAAGCACGGGCGCGAGGACTTCATCTGGGGACGGTTCTTCGCGGAGATCGACGGTGCCCCCGTCGGATATGTCCAGTGGGCGCACGGGCCGTGGGAGCAGCTGCCCGAGCGGCACTGCTACGTCGACGTGTTCCTCGACCTGACCTACATGAGCAAGACCCTGCTCACGCACTTGTGGAAGTGGATCGGGGAGGAGGCCGGCAAGCAGGGCGCGTTGACGCTCAACGCCTCCGCGGGCGAGGAGGAGACGGAGATGCTTGCCGTCCTCGATACGCTCGGCTACGAGCGCGACCGCCAGGACCGTGTGTGGATCCTCGATCTCAACGCGCACGGAACGCGTCTCACCGCCGAAGCCGCGTCAGCCCGAGAACGCATGAAGGCCGAGGGCATCACCCTCACGACGCTGAGCGAATGGCACGATCTCGACCGCGTCGCGAAGCTCTTCAAGTTGAGTGAAGAGACGCGGCAGGACATCCCGCACTCGACCCCGATCCTTCCCCAGCCGAAGGAGTACTTCGTAAGCCGCATGAACGCGCCGGACCGGCGACAAGATCGGTGGTGGCTGGCGCTGGACGGCGACCGTCCAATCGCCATGTCGTTCCTGAGCTTTCCTCCGGTGCGTGGTCATGTGTCGACCGGGTATACGTGCTGCGATCGCGACCATCGCGGCCGAGGCATCGCGCGCGCGGTCAAGCTGCAGACACTCGCCCAGGCAGTGGAGCTCGGCATCCCGTCCGTGCGGACCGACAACGACTCCGAAAACGCGGCGATGCTGCACGTCAACGAGGCGCTGGGTTACGAGTCGCTTCCGGGCTACGTCAACTTCGTGAAACGGTTACCCGCTCGCGCTTTGCGGTAGAACCGAGAAGAGCATGGCCAAGACACGTGACTACTACGAGGTGCTCGGGGTGCCGCGGACGGCGAGCCAGAAGGATATCGGCGCCGCCTTCCGCAAGCTTGCGCGCAAGCATCACCCCGACCTCAACGCGGGCGACAAGCAGGCGGAGCAGCGCTTCAAGGAGATCTCAGAAGCGCACGAAGTGCTGTCGGACGCCGAGAAGAAGAAGCTCTACGACGCGTTCGGCTCCGACTGGGCCGCCGCGAAGGCTGCGGGTGTGCAGCCGGGGCAGGGCAATCCCTTCGGCGGTGGCGGCGTGCGCCGCGGACCAGGTGGCGGTGGCGGCCAGCGAGTGGAGTACCGCACCGTGTCGCCCGAAGAGGTCGAGGAGATGTTCGGCGATGCCGGCGGCTTCGGCGATATCTTCGGGTCGATCTTCGGAGGCGGCCAGCGGGGCGCGCGTGCGCAGGCGCTCGACGTGGAGATGCCCATCACTGTGAGCCTGGCCGAGGTGCAGCGCGGCACCAGCCGCACCGTCGAGCTTCCGGGCGGCCGGCGGGTCGAGGTCAACGTGCCCGCCGGAGTCAAGGAAGGAACGGTGCTCCGCGTGCCCGGACTGCGCGCACAGGTCCAGGTGGCGCCGGATCCGCTTTTCACTCGTGAGGGCAAGGAACTGCGCGTGGTCGTGCCGGTGCCGCTGAACGTTGCGCTCAACGGAGGCGAGGTCGCCGCCCCGACGCTGAAGGGCGGTCGCGTCCAGTTCAAAGTGCCGCCCGAGACGCAGAACGGGACAAAGATCCGGCTGCGCGGGCTCGGGCTGCCCGACCCCAGGGGCGGGCCGACCGGCGACCTGTACGCGGAGATCAAGGTCCAGCTGCCGGTGCCGATGGACGAGCGCACCCGCAAGTGGGCATCCGAGCAGCCGGTCTAAAGTACCTCCGACTTGCGCGAGCGACTGTTGCTGCCACTGGTCTTCGTTGCGGGGATGGGGTCGCTCGCGGTCGAGTTCGGAGCCGCGAGGTTGTTGGCGCCTTTTTTCGGCACGAGCCTCTACGTGTGGGGCGTGCTCATCGGCCTGGTTCTCATCTACCTGTCCGCGGGCTACGTCATCGGCGGCCGTCTCGCCGACCGCCGTCCCGACGAAATGCTGCTTTACCAGATCACGGCATGGGCCGGTCTGTGGATCGGTGTGATCCCGCTCGTCAGCTATCCGATCCTGCTCGCGTCGCAGCAGGGATTCAGGGAGCTGAGCATCGGGCTTGTCGGCGGCACGCTGCTCGGCGTGATGCTGCTGTTCGCCGTGCCGGTGATCCTGCTCGGCTGCGTCAGCCCGTTTGCGATCCGGCTGCTGCTCAAGAACGTGGAAACAGGCGGCAACACCGCCGGCCGCGTGTACGCGCTTTCGACCGCGGGCAGCATCCTTGGCACGTTTCTGCCGGTGTTCTGGTTCATCCCCACGTACGGAACGCGACCGACGCTCGAAGCCTTCGGCCTGGTGCTCGTGCTGTTCTCAGTCGCGGCGATGTGGCCGCGCAAGCGCTTCTACGCGGCGTTTGCGATCGCGGTCATCCTCGCCTGGATCTTTCTGCCCTCAGGCATCAAGCCTCCTGAGGCCGGCACGTTGCTCACGGAACGCGAGTCCGCCTACAACTACATCCAGGTCGTGCAGTCCGGCACCGTGACCGAGCTCATACTCAACGAGGGCCAGGCGATCCACTCCGTCTACGACTCGACCGACAACCTGACTCACGGCTACTGGGACTACCTGCTCGTTGCGAACGCCTTCCAGCCGGCGCAGCCGTCCGCGACCAATCCGCGTTCTCTCGCCATCCTCGGTCTAGCCGGCGGAACGACCGCGCGCCAGTACCGGCTCGCCTACGGAGATTCGATCGACATCACCGGAGTCGAGATCGATCCGGTGATCCTGGAAATCGGCCACCAGTACTTCCACCTCGGCGACGCGCGCGCGCACGAGGTCACGTCCGACGCGCGCTACTGGATCGCCACGCAGGCCGGGCACTACGACGTGATCGTGCTCGACGCGTACCGGCAGCCATACATCCCGTTCCACCTCACGACCAAGGAGTTCTTCGCGCAGGTGCGCCAGCACCTCAACCCGGGCGGAGTGGCCGCGGTCAACGTCGGCCGGACCAGCACCGACTACCGACTGGTCGCAGCGATCGCCAGCACAATGGCGGCGGTTTACACGAACGTCTTCGTCATCGACGACAAGTCCTTCAACAACACGCTCGTGTACGGCACCACCGAGAAGACGACGCTCGACGACATCAGACACAACCTGGCGCAGGTGTCGGCGCCGCTCGCGAGTGAGGCGGCTCAGGAGGCGTTGATCGCGGGCCGGCTGCTTCCGTCGCCCTACAACGGCCAGGTCTACACGGACGACCTGGCGCCGGTGGAGCAGCTGATCGACGAGATCATCTTCAGCTACGTGACGGGCGCCTAGCCGCTTACGCGGGCGGGTGCAGAGGACCACGCACCTGTTCACCCGCAAGCGCCTCGTCCTTCTCGAGGCAGAGAAGGCGGACGCGCCCGGTCGCGACGATGCGACCCTCGCCGTCCTCGACCTTCGCGTCCCACACCTGCGTCTTGCGGCCACGGGTTACAGGAGTGGCGACTGCGCGCAGCGTCGCGCCGGCGCGCACGGCACGGATGAAGCTGGTGCTGTTCTCGAGCCCGACCACAGATTGCGAACGCGGCAACGCGTACAGCGCGGCGCCAATGGACGCGAGCGACTCGATGAGCCCGCAGTGCACCCCGCCGTGGACGATGCCGTAACCCTGCAGGTGCTCGGGCCCGACGGTCAGCTCGGCGCGCACCTCGTCGGCGGTGGCCTTCGTGATCGTGATGCCCATCGCCTGCAGCCAGCCCTCGGGCAGGTCGTTAACCCGTTGCGAGAAATCCTGGGCCACCTCCGAATCCTAGCCAGAACCCGCCAGTGCATTCATTCGCGTCGAACTTGCGCCCTGGGAGGCCGCGAGTGCATGCACTCGCGGGTGGAACTTCGACAAAAAGCGGAAGGCCGGGACAACCCCGGCCTTCCTGTTGCGTTCGCAGTGCTTCCGCCTCCGACTCCAGGAGCCGGATTCAGAATTGGGAACCTCTAGAGGACCGCTTCCTCCCGAGCTCCCGGCTGGCAAACGAGGCGGCTGGCACCGCGACTCGGTTTATCCAACTTTCCGCCTCACCTCCTTTGCCCCGCGGGCAGTGAACTTCGGGGGAGAGTGTATCAGCCCCAAGCCGCCGATCCTCGCGAGGCCGGCAGCTCGGGGCTTACCATCCACGCGATGCCGCGCCGTTATGTCGCCGTATGCGGAGCCTCCGAAGCGAGTGAGGCGCAGCTCCACGCGGCGCACGAGGTCGGCAGGCTGCTCGCACAGGCCGGTGCCGTCGTCATCAACGGTGGCCTCGGCGGCGTTAGCGGAGCGGCAAGTGAGGGCGCGGCCTCGGCCGGTGGAACAGTCATCGGCCTGCTGCCCGAGTCGCACCGCGCCGGCGCGAACAAGCACCTGACGATAGCCTTGCCCACCGGCATGGGGCAGGGTCGCAACGTCCTCATCGTCACCGCCGCGCAGTCGGTGATCGCAATCGGCGGAGGATGGGGGACGCTCAGCGAGATCGCGATCGCCAAGCGCCTCGGAAGACCCGTGGTGACGCTCGACAGCTGGCCGATCACGGGCCTCGAGGCTGTGGCGACTCCCGCGGAAGCGGTGAGGAGGGCGCTTGAGTAGCTCCGCTTCGCGCACAGAGGTACGAGCGCCGGCGGCAAAGCGCGACCGCAAGCCGAAGCGTGTTTCGAAGCGCGTCGTCAAGAAGCCCGACGGCCGGTACCTGATCTACTACGACAAAGCTTGAGCGAGCTTCGCTGGCATCCGCTGCTCGAGGAATGGGTGACGGTCGCGCCATTGCGGCAGGACCGCACCTATCACCCGCCCGCCGACCACTGCCCGCTGGACCCGACGCGTCCGGGCCGGCCTGAGACCGAGATCCCCGAGCCCGACTATCACATCGTCGTCTTCGAGAACCGCTATCCGTCCTACACCGGCGACCAGGGACGCTGCGAGGTCGTGTGTTACACGCCCGATCACGATTCGTCTCTAGGAGCTCAGAGCATCGACCACATCCAGGACCTCATCGAGGTCTGGCGCGACCGCACCCGCGAGCTGTCGCGCCTGCCCAATGTGCGCTACGTCTACATCTTCGAGAACCGCGGCGAGGCGATTGGGGTCACGCTGAGCCACCCGCACGGCCAGATCTACGCGTATCCGTTCGTGCCGCCGGTGCTGGAGCGCGAGCTGGCCGCGGAGGCGCGCCATCACCGGAAGACCGGACGCTGCCTTTACTGCGACGTGATCGCCGGCGAATCCTCGGGCGAGCGCACCGTGGTGCGCGAGGATCGCTGGCTCGCATTTGTGCCGCCCTTCGCGCGCTGGCCGTACGAGGTGCACCTGGCGCCGCTGCAGCATCGCGGCGGCCTCCTCGACCTCGACGAATCAGAGGACGCGTCGCTCGCGCGAGCGCTGAAGGTGCTGCTCCAGAAATACGACCGCCTGTTCCAGGTGCCGCTGCCGTACGTGATGGCGATGCACCAGAAGCCGCCCGGGCGTGCCGGCGCCCACCATCACTTTCACATCGAGTTCTATCCGCCCAACCGCAGCCGCGACAAGCTGAAGTCTGCGCGACGCTTGAGCTGGACGTCACGGGCCCCGAAGGTCCTTGCATCTGCGCGGCCTAGGCGGCCGGGCGGCTTCGCCGCCGAAGCCGGCGTCAAGGGGCCCGGCGCCGCGTCGTCGCGCATCAACCGATGCGCTCCTAGCTGCGCCACCCTTTCCTTGGCTCCGGCCGCCGATGCCGCGCATCTGCGGCGGACCTCGGGTCCGTGACGTCCGCAGGCTGGCACGGGCATGCGCCCGGCCGGGTGAACCTGATCGGCGAGCATGTCGACTACCTCGGCGGAGTGGTGCTGCCCGCCGCCATCGATAAGTTCACTGATACAAGAGGGATCACATCCGGCAAGTGGTCGGTCCACAGTGCAGGTGGGCATCATGGACCAGTTCGCCTCGGCGCTCGGGAGGCGCGGCCACGTTCTGCTGCTCGACTGTGCGACCCTCGAATACCGTGCCGTGCCTTTTCCCGACGAGCTCGTGATCGCGGTAATCGACTCCGGCCAGCACCGCGACCTCGCGCACACGCCGTACAACAAACGCCGGCGCGAAGCCGAGGAGGGGAAGAAAAAGCGCAAGCGCCATGTCGAATCCGAGATCCAGCGCGTGCATGAGTTCGTGCGGGCTATCGAGGAGAGGCAGTTCGAACGCCTCGGCGAGCTGCTGAAGGAGTCGCACGTGAGCCTGCGGGACGATTTCGAAGTGTCGACGAAGCAGGTCGACGCGCTCGTGGAGAAAGCCTGGTCGATATACGGATGCCTGGGCGCGCGCATCATGGGCGCGGGATTCGGAGGCAGCATCATCGCGTTGGTGCGGCGAGGCAGCGAGCGCATCTTCGTGGCGCAAATGGGCCGGCCAGTCATCATCTGCGCCACTGCAGACGGCGCCTACACGTCGTCGCAGTGAGCGACTGCCTGCTGCTGCCGCTCGAGCAGCGCTCCGGCGGCAAGCGTGAGCTCAGCGGTTGGGAAGCGGTGTGGAAGTCGCTGGGTGAGGGCGAGGCCGAGCGTCTGCCGTTCGGCCGCGGCGTCGGATGGAAGCCCGTCGGCGTGCCGCGCCAGCTTGCGGCCACCACCGGCGCACAGAGCGTGTGGTACCGGACGGTGTTTCCGCGGCCGGATCACTCGGGTCGCGTGGTGCTGCGGATCGGCGGCGCGTTCACCGCCACTCATGCGTGGCTGAACGGCCGCCTTCTCGGATCGCACTACGGCCACTTCTCGGCCTTCGGCTTCGACCTGACTCCTTACCTGAAGCCTGACAACGAGCTCGTCATCTGCTGCGAGTCGCCGGTGGAGACGCAGCTCGACCGCAAGCGTCACGTGATGGGCCATTTCAACGACGGCGACCTGCGGCCCTATCCGGCTTCGGCGTTCATGAGCCTGGGCGAACCGTACAGGTGGGAGGTGCCGCTCGGCCTGTGGCGACCGGTCGAGCTCGAGTACGTCGGCCCGATCGTCATCGACTGGCTCCGCCTCAAGCCGAGCTTTGAAGCCGGAGACGGGCGCCTCGAGGTGGAGGCGAGGCTGCGCAACCTCGACGGCCGGCAGATGGACGGCGAGGTGGAGCTCGTGGTCTCACCAGGTATCCCTCTCCCGCATGCGGGAGCACAAATTGAGCGCGAGCAACGCGTCCTGGACGCGCCTGGCGCGCAGGGTCAGGGTGAGGGCGTCCTGCGGCTTCGCCGAGAGTTTCGCATCGCCGGCGGGGGCGACCAGCTGATTTCGATGCGCCTGGCGCTGCCGGGGGCGCGGAGGTGGGAGCCGTGGCGATTCGGGGAACAAGCTCTCTACCGCGCCGAGATGGCCGTGGAGGTGAGTCGCACCGAATCGTCGCGCGTGGAGGATGCCTTCGGGTTCCGCGACCTCAAGTGGGACATCGGCCCCCGGCGATGGAGCCTCTCGGTAAACGACCGCCCGATGTTCCTGCGCGGCGCGTGCTACGCGCCCTCCCATCGAATGGATGAGCTGACCGCCGAGCAGTTCGCGGCTGACCTTCGACTGGCGAAGGAAACGAATCTCGATGCCCTGCGGGTGGTCGCCAACGTGCTGCCACGCGATTTCTACCGGCTGGCGGACGAGGCGGGAATGCTGCTCCTGCAGGAATTGCCACTGCTCGGCACATACGCGTATCAAGCCCGCGCGGATGACGCGCGTTTCTTTGAGACGACCGCGAAAGAGATGCAGGCCGAGATGGTCGAGCTGCT
>WNFC01027018.1_pt1 | contig 13659 bp, 12 predicted proteins | sample 5400541 | NCBI WGS metagenome assembly WNFC01 (sample SAMN13153342, study PRJNA577476) | soil metagenome | isolation source: 120 cm saprolite under Douglas fir tree site 2 hole 2 replicate 1 | place: USA:California | collected 2015-04-18
AGTATTGCAATCGCGCGGTCACTGGACAGGATCTGGGGATCGGAAACTATCGGCTTGACGAATTCGCTGACAAGCTCGCGAAGAATTGCCTTGCCGACCGTGCCCTTGCGCTCGTGGAGCGCGGCGGCGATCTGCCGCGCGAACTCCGGGGGATCGACGGCCCTGTCTTTGACGGGGCCGGCAACACCCTCCGGTGCACGCGGGTCAGTCCGATCGAGGTCTGCGCGCTCTATGCGACGGTTATCCATCCCAGACGATCTGTCCTTTCCGCGCGCACTTCACTGACGATAGACCAGCGCCAGGGTCTCGCCGTCCTTCGTAAGGAGGATGCGGCCGTCAGCAATATCCTTGATCGTCCAGCCATTGTCGAGGAAGGCACCCTTGTAATAGCGGTTGCCCTCGGTCGTAATGATATAGGGGCGCTCGCCGAACCACACGGCCTGCACATTAACCACCGGCGCTGGTTTTTTGGCCTCGGTGGGGGTCACGTTTGCGACCAGAACCAACCGCCCGCGATATGCCCCGTCAAACCATTGTTGCGCTTCCGTCCAGGCGCCAGTCTGTTGCTTCGTGATGCTGCCGGTGACGATGACCTGTCCAGCCCCCGCGTTAACCCGAAGACCGGAGAGGCCCGACGCCTCAAGACGCTCGGTGAGCTTGCGCCCAGCGTCTTCAGCGTTGAGCGCGGGTCCGGGGTTCGGTGGCGTCTGTCGGTCGCCGCAGCCATTGAGCTCTGCAATCGCATCGCGCACCGAAATCCCGGGCCGCGTCGACAAGCAATGCTCAATAAACTTCCGATCGGCCGCGGGGAGATCGGCCATGAGCTTCGATGCGGATGTCAGGGATAGGGTTTCGTTGCCCTGTGCCTCGGCCCGAGCGGTGCTGGTCAGGTCGTTCGCCTTCGCGGCAGGGCGCATGGCGGCCAGCCCCAACGCCGGAACCCCGAGCAAGAGCGCGCCGGCGATCATAATAGCTTTGGAGATGCGTGGCCGCGCGGGGGCGGCGCCAGACTCGACTGGGGTCGGCGCGGGGGCCTGATTGCGCTCGATGGAGATCCGCAGCCGCGCCTCTCCGATCGTCAGATCGATAGGCGCTTGCAGCGCGCAGCCATAGCCATTCGCGATGATATTCTCACCGACGCGGACTTCTCCGCCGATCGCGTGAAGGTCGATGGTCCGGCGGCCGACCCGCAGGACGGCATGCTCAGCGGCGATGCCGGCGTCCCGCAAGACGATGTCGGCGCCCGGCGTGGAGCCGATACGGACGTCGCCCGGTTCTAGCTCGAGGCGCACGCCACGATGAAAGCCGGCCGTGCTCTCGAGCACGAACGTCGACGGCGACGACGAGACGACGGCGGAGAACCAAGTCGTGAAGGAAGACATCAATCCGGTAGCGGCCATTTTGGACCCCACATTCTCAGGCTGGACGTCCACAAGGTAGACGCGCGCCACCGGAAGAACCGTGAGATACATCACAAAGGCTCGTCGTCACCGGAAACCGGACTAGATATTGGCGCCGTCGACCGGGGCCGGTCAATGGGCGCCCTCGGTTCTGCTTCATGCCGCCGGCTTCCCTGGGGCGCCGCAGCTTCGCCCGCGCCTGCTTTGTGGCGGCGCGGTGACAAGAGGTTCAGATTGGGTCGCTCTTTTTCGCATCCGGGTTTATCGGACGTTCTTATGCTTGGTATTGCAGATTTATGCGCTCGCGGGAGCGCGTTTGGCGCGAACTCCAGCCCGTTCCTCAAACCCGCATTACCCCGGCGGGCGCGCCCGCGTTATCGGCCGTGACGCTTACAGGAGTGATTTACGTCACATCCTTTCGCGCGGCAATCGACGACGAATGGAGTTGAGATAGAGGCAGCGTTAAAAGGTGGCATGCCATGGGCATCGGCTCGACGGATACGGTCAAGAACGCAAACCATCCACCCAGGAATCTTGACACCGCTTCGCCCAAACTGGTGAAGGAATTCGATGACGAACGTGCCAAGGCCATCGCCGACGCTGAGGCCGCAGCCCTCGCCGACGCCGACAACGACGACGAGCCGGACACCAAGGCGGCGGCAAAGCCGAAGACACCCTCGCGGTTCTCGCCCGGCGGCTTCACCGACAAGGAAGCCGATGCCGTCCTTCAGGAGGCGAAGAGCCGGCAGAAGCTGCTCTCGATGGCGCTCGTGCTGGCGGAGAGCCAGGCCAAACGCCGCGAGTTCTGGGATCGCAATCCTTCGTACAACAGCGCCGACGTCAAGGAGGCCTTCGACCTCGACCTGTACTGGGATCCAAAGGAGGAGGGGTTCGTTCGACAGCCGTATGTATCCAAATCCGAAGCGATCGTCGACGCGGATCCGGAGGCGAGCCGTCTCTACAAGGAGCGCCTCTGGGACCTGACCGAGAACAAGCCCGAGAAGAAGTCGCCCTTCAAGCGGGTCATGGACGTTGTCTGTTCGCACACTGAGCCGTGCGCGAGCAACATCGAGCAGATGCATCGGGACAAAGAAGCCGGGATGTCGGATGCCGAAGCGCTCAATCGCGGGATGGCGCGGCTGACGGTATTCGCGGAGACCCTGGCTCTGCCAACACCAGGCCCGAGCGGACCGATCGACATCAGTCCGGGCGGACCGATCGCGACCGGTGCGGGCGGCAGCCCGAGCGGTTTGCCGCATAACGTTCCCGCGACCGATCCGGCCATCCCCGCCCGCGGTGAGCCGTCCGTTGCGCCGCGCCCGAAGCCTCTCGAGACGACCGGCGGTGGCGGGTCCAAGGGACCGGGACCCGGGGACCAGCCGGCTGCGGTCGCAGACGATGCGGTGCCGGATTCGATCGATGATGCACCAACCAACCGGGTTCCGCAGAAGCCACTCGAGCAGGTCGGTGAGTACAAGATCGACGGGAAGAAAAGCTTCGACCCGAAGACGAAGATATTCAGCCGGGAGATCGAGGGCCTCTACGGCGATCGAGGCCGGATCACCGACACCCGGCCTATCCGCGACCTGGTCGATCGCTTTCGCGCGGAGGCCAAACTGAAAGGTGCGAAAGAGCTCCGAATCACCGGCAAGGTTGTTCGCAATCAGAACATCATGCGGCTGGGGAAGATGATCGAGGCAATCGGCGGCAAGGTCGACACGATCGACGAGCAGACGATTGTGTTCAAGATCCCGATCGACTGATGGCCGGCGCTGCGCCGACACGCCGTTGTCTCTCGCGAGCGTCAGAACTGCGTCGACATCGCCGGGAAAAGCTGACTGTCGGATGGTACGTGACAAACCAAGCCGAGCGTTTTGCTAATTCGTCCTTTCCGGATCATTTTCTTGACGGGCCTCGGCGTTAGCTCGAAAGATCGGCAGGGCGCTTGCGGCGGCGCCAGCCCGTCTTCGCTCTCCAATGGCCACGTTGAACGATCCCGCAGCCTCGCGCGCCGAGCGTATCGAGGCCGCCGAGGCTCTCGCCGAAGGACCACCAAGCCATCGAGGCCCTCGTCGAGCAGCTCGCGATTATGGACGTGGGTATTGTTGCGGCGGTCAAGAGCGCGCTGCGCGCCCTCAACGTTCCGGTGCTGGAGCAGCGGCTGGCGGACAGCGGCGCCTCCGAGGAGCACAAAGTGTTGGCTTGCACAGGGCTGCGGGCGCTCAAGGAGAACGCCGGCCGAGGCTGAGACGGCGCTGCTGACGGCGCTTTCCGACAGCGACGAAGACGTGCGCTACTTCGCGGCCGACGCGCTCGGCAACGTCCGCACCGCCGCGGTGGTGCAGGCCATCGAGACGCGCCTGGCAGCGGAGACCAGCCCGGTCGTCCGTTCCGCGCTGCTGGCCGCCAAGAACAAGCTGGATGGGGCCGCCTCGCGGTAGACAGCTGCCCACCCGATCGATGCTACTCGCTGATACCCCTGATGCCGCTCAGCGGCTCGTATCCTCGTCCACCCCAAAGATTATCGTCGGCAGAGAGGATATCGCCCGTTCGCTCGCGGGTGACGAAGCCACCCTGGGGGTGGTTGCTGAGAACCGCGACGAACTCTGTGCGATAGTTGGTCTCGGAGCTCAGGCCCTCGTCCGAGACGATGATTGACGACCGCGGCAATGCGATCGGCGCGACGCGGTCGAGCACTTCCCGCGGGATCGTGATGCGGTCAAGCGCGCTGCTGGCGTCGTCGCCGTCGTCGATCGTTACCGCACTCCAGCGCAGGCCCGCGCCTTCTCGCGCCATCGCTGTGAATACATGCGTGCCGATCGGCTTGCCTGGATTGCGGATCTTAACCGGAACCTCGATGCTCGCATCGAACACTTCGCCACCATCTGGTACCGGCTTGTGTGTGGCACGTCGCACGTAGAGCTTCTGCGTCGCTCGGCTAATGTAGATCGAGACCGGTTCGAGCGAGAGGTTTGCCTCGTCCGCGGCCTTGGCCGTGTCGGCCTTTTTGGTCTCCGCCGCTTTCGCGGCGCCCCTTGCGAAGTTACTCACGTCGAGCCTTTGCTTTGCTTCGGCACTCACGGCGTCGAACTGCTTGCCCAATTCTGCAGCCCTTCGCTTTAAATCCTCGGCCTGCACCTTGGTCTGATCCGTCCGTGCACCGATCAGCGCGTTGTCGGCCGATGCGAGCTCCGCGTCCGCGCGCGTCTTCGACAATTCAAGCTTGCGCAGCGACGCCGTGAGCGTTGCGGCCTCGCGCGCCGCTATCGTTGCGGCTCTTTTCGCCTCGTCGTCAGCCCTGGCGGCCTCCGCCGCCTCACGCGCCAGAGGCTCAGCTCGCAGGAGCGCAGCCGCCAACGCCTCTGCGTTCGGCACCAGTAGCGCTGGGTGGGAAAAGGGGACAGGGGTTGTGTCGTTCGGAGCGATGATCACCCGCATTCCGATCCGCGTCTTGTCGAAGAGCCTTTCCGCAAAACCGAAAGGTAACCGCACGCAGCCGTGCGAAGCCGCATAGCCAGGTAGTGGTCCGCCGTGCAGCGCGATGCCGTTCCAGGTGATGCGCTGCATGTGCGGCATCCAGGCATCGTCATACATGTTCGAATGGTGGTCCTTTTTCTTCTGAACTATCGCAAAGACGCCGGCTGGCGTCTCGTACTCGGTAGTTCCGGTCGAGACTGGAACGCGCAGGATCCAGCCGTCGGCGTCGTAGAAGGTGACCTGCTGGCTTTTGATCGACACGATCGCCATGATGGGCTCGCCGCCTTGGCGCGGCGCAACCTCCTCACGCGTCTGCGCACGGCCCAACTCTCGCGCCGCCGTATCGGCGGCCAGCATTATCAGCGCCGCCATCGCAGCAAGCATGGCCTTGGCGTAGCGATCCCAGCGCCGCACAGCCGCGGCGGTCGTCCATTGATGTGGCATTCCGTGCCCCGGTCGAAAGCCTTGCCCGGACGTGCGTCGATCAAGCCTCGATCGCGATCCATTCGGCTTTCTCATATACCACGGCCCACGCTGCCGGAAGTGAGGCTCCGGGAGCGCGAGCGGCAGCAGGCGCGCATCGCGTCGCGGTGAGGGGGCCGATGCTGCCCGAGACGCTAGTTCGGATCGAAAAATGCGGAAATTCACTGGGGGTATTTGGATGTAGCGCTCCACTGACTCGACCCCCGACGGGAGCTACCGCACCAGTTTCGCACCAGAAACGACCTGTCTGAACGACTCCGAATGCAATTGATCGCGGCCAAAAGCTGAAGAAAATCAACGATCGAATAGTCTGCGCTGCCGCTCATAACGGTCTGGTTGCAGGTTCGAGTCCTGCCGAATGCTCAGAAAGAAGGCTAATTGATTTTTCTTTCAAATCACCGCGCCAGAAACGCCTTTGTTTCATCGTGCATTTGCCGCCGCACGAGCCGAGCCGTCCCTTTACTACGCTGGGGAAGCCAAATACCGCCCCCGATGGAAACGATCTTCCAACGCGGGAAGTTTTCTAGTTTAGTGCGGCTATCGAGCGTTTGAGAGCAACGCTTGTACCAATCACCGGGCGAATAGATCTAGTAACTCCCGAGCGCTCGCGTCGATATGGAAAGTGGCCATGAACACCGCGTTCCTCTTGATGGCGCAGTACGGGGCTAAGGCCATCGTCCCGATTGAGGACGTGTGTCGGGATTACTTTTCGCACCTAAATCCGACCAAGCTGGCCCATAAGATCAGCGCAGGTGAAATAGCAATCCCTCTAGTTCGAATGGAAGCAAGCCAGAAATGCGCCAAGGGCGTCCACCTTCTCGACTTGGCCAAATATCTCGACGAGCGAGTCGAGGCCGCCAGGAAAGAGATGACAGCTCTGACGACCTAGCGTCACTCCGCCTGATCGATCAGCAATCTGCGCGTAGCTTAAATGGATTTGTTCGTTGTAAGCTGCCGACTGGAAAACAAATCGCGCGCATCCTGTACCTTGTAGCCTATTGACTGATAGCCAACGCGGCGTTTCGCAGCCATGCGGGCCAGAACCGGCACTCTCATGTCGGCATAATCATAAATGATCACTTCACGCTTGGCGTCGTTGAGACGGTGCAACCGGCCGGCATACTGGGCGAGCGTGCCCGTCCAGGCAATCGGCATGGTCAGAAAAAGCGTATCGAGCCGGGAATCATCGAAACCCTCGCCGAGGTAGCGTCCGGTTGCGACAATGACGCGCTCCTCGGCTTGGGGAATTGCTGCGAGCCGTGCGGCGATGTCGCGACGCTGCTTCTCGCTTTGCCCACCGCGCAAAACGATCACATGCTTTGCGAAACGCTCAAGACGCTTTGCTATAATCTCCAAATGGGCGGTGCGCTCGGTTATCAGCACGGGTGAACGGCCCGCTTCCAATGCACGCAAGACATCATCGAATATCAGATCATTGCGCGCTTCATCGTCGACCATTTCCTTGAAAACATGCTGGATGGATGGAGCAGACGTGTCCAATGTGGCTTGAAGTTGGAAGCTCGTATCCCTGATCCGCACCACGTGATCGAATGGGCGCTTGGCTGCCTCAGAACGTGCATCTACGCGATGGCGGACGGGACCACATTGCATAACGATGATCGGGTGATGTCCATCTTTTCGAGTAACCGTTGCTGACAGACCAAGGATGTAGCGGGCTTTGCTGCGGCGCGCGACCAGTTCAAAGCTTACCGCCGACAGATGGTGGCATTCGTCGACCACGAGATGCCCATAATTGCCGACGCTGTCATCGACTTCTCCCTTGCGAACCAGGCTCTGGATCAGCGCGACGTCAACCTGACCTTTCGGCTTGCGACGACCACCGCCGATCATGCCGATCGCGTCACGCGGCATATTTGAGAAAGCTGTGAGCCTCTCAATCCATTGATCCATGAGCTGACGGCGGTGAACGAGGACCAATGTATTTCGTCCGCGTTCGGCCATCATGCGGATGGCCAAGATCGTCTTGCCGAACGCGGTCGTCGCCGCAAGCACGCCGGTATCATGCGGCAAAAGTGCTGCGATTGCGGTTTCCTGATCGGAGCGCAATGCCCCGGTGAAGGCAAGCGGGATCGCCGTGCCGGAGAAGCGGCAATCTTCGATTGTTACTGCAATTCCAAGTGACGCTAGCAGATCGAGGACCGCGTCGAAGCACCCGCGAGGTAGCGCAACGTGATGGCTGGTCAACTCCGCGCAAGAGATGATCCGGGGCTTGTCATGGGTCGATCGGCGCATGGCCTGTGCGGCGTAAAATTCAGGATTCTGGAACGCAGCAAGGCGAATGAGGCGCACAATCAAAGATGGCGGGAGCGTGTGACGGGGGAGATAGATCTGGTCCGCCTGTACGACGGTGATCGTGCCGGGCAATGGCTCTCGGATCGCTGGCGGCTTCTGCCGCCGCGACGGCGGGGCAAGCCAAGGTTCTTCGTCTTCGTCAACGAGAGGAATACGAACGCCGAGAATCTTTCCGGATGCACTGGCTTCCTCGACCAGGTGTTCAACCTTCGCTCTTGGCATAGGTCTAATCGCGGATAGGAAGGCCCACTGATCCAGATACGACGAACAAGATTCGTCGACGAACTCGCTGTTGCCCGAACGTCGCGCGAGTCCCTGAAGCGGCAAGGCAATCAGATTGCCGAGGCCACCCGCCGGGATTGAATCCTGACTCGGGAAAAGCCGATCGTAAGATCTGAACCCGATATCGGGAAGGCGTTCCATTGTGTCGGTAATCAGGAGGGCCCCGAGGCGGCGCGCTGTCGCTGCGGGTATCGGCTCCTCGAAAAAAATCCAGGCGTGGGCACCGTTTCCGGATCGGGACCGCTCAATAGCAACAGGGATTCCATAACGCTCGCAAGATTCCCTAAAAGCGAAAGCATCTCTTCGCCATTCCCCTTCGTCGAAATCCGCGGCTAAGAACGAACAGGTATTGTCGGCTAGCATCGGATAGACGCCCATCGCGAATGGGGCGCCGTTTGCGCCGATCCCGCGTAGATGACGTTCGATTGACGCGTCATCTACGGCCAGGAACGCCTGATTTTGGCATACCGAACATTTTACTTTCGGTTTTTCGCAAATCCCACGCTGCCATTCATTGGCGCAAGCGGGTGCGTATCCGCTGCGCCCTGTCGTGCGATTCTCCCAACGGACGGGGAAGACATCTGAGCGGCCGGCGAAAAGCCGGCGAAACAGAGCAATCTTCTTTTCGATTGTCGAATTCCGGTCAATGGGATCGCCAGCTTTTCCCGAAAGGACGACCTTAGTAGCCGCGCTCCCCTCACTCTGCACCGATCGCAGAGTGTTGATCTCGGCTACGATCTCCACGCGTTCGCGCTCCAGCGTTGTAAGCCGGGCCAAAAGTTCAGTGATTCTGGCGTCTGTTTGCTTCATCGTGAAGATTGTCGCGCGCCGATGCATATTCTCCCGAAAAATGCCAATCCTGAAGGTAGCGATCTACTCAGGGATCGCCAATCGCCATTGGCTGGGAGGCCACCTGTAGAAAGAAGTTGCCGAATCATACAAAATTTTGTATATTGAGTCCAATGGTCGATTCGAAGCCCGTTGAATTCCGAGGCAGCGCACTCGACGATTTGCGTGCATTTCCACAAGCGGCCCGCCGAGAAGCGGGATATCAGCTCGACCGGGTCCAGCATGGGCGCGAGCCTGACGATTGGAAACCCATGAATACGGTTGGCCGAGGGGTTCGGGAAATTCGGATTCGCGATGCCGTGGGAGCATTCAGAGTGTTGTATGTGGCGAAGTTCGACGACGCCGTCTATGTGCTGCACTGCTTCCAGAAAAAGACGCAGAAAACGAGCAAAGCGGATCTGAACTTGGCTGCGCAGCGTTACCGGGATTTGTTAAAGGAGCTAGGTCAATGAGCAAGAAACGCTTCGACAATGTGTGGGATGCAATTGAGGATACACCTGCGCAGGCTGAGAACATGAAGCTCCGTTCCGCGCTGATGATGGCCTTGAAGGATCATATCGCCCGAACAGGGCTCAGCCAATCGGTGGCCGCCAAATTGCTTGGCGTTACGCAGCCGCGCATCTCCGATCTCATGCGCGGCAAGATCGAACTGTTCAGCCTCGATACCTTGGTCAATATGATCGGGGCCGCCGGCCTGCATGTTGAGATGCGTATCTCTGACGCTGCCTGATCGGCAGCGAGTCCCCTGCTCCGTTCGCCGCGCATGGGAATCGACCTACCCAAACTTTGCGTTTCAGAATTCGCTCCCTTGACGTGAAGCTGGCCTACCTTGAGCAAACAGCGATCCTTGCTTTCAAGCTGCCCTGGGCCCCTCTCGAGACAACCTGTCCTTGCAATCACTCAGGGAGAGTTTAAGCGCGGCTTGGCGTAGTACGCCCTGACAAGCGGCCGCCCCCAAACACACGACGAAACCGAAATTCATTCGCTGCAGAACGTTCGTCGGCAGCAGAGTACTTCATTTGGTACGACATGACCGGCGGAGGTACGGGTTAAGTGCTGACCATGCTTCGCTTTTTGAGATGTCGCGGTCCAATCCATCATGGGCGCAATGGCGAAACGTCGGTCTAACATGTTGTTTTTCATTGGTTTTTGTAACAAGATTCCGCGGTTTTGGCGATCCCGCGAAAGCATTTGACATGTCGGGCAAATCAGCGACACCACTTCATCATCGCGCATTTGTTTAGTTGATCCAAGTCCGACTTTTTCAATTAATTTACCTGCATCGATTTTTATCCGGATTCGCGATGCCGCCGGGGCATTCAGGGTGCTGTATGTGGCGAAGTTCGACGAAGCGGTCTACGTGCTGCATTGTTTCCAGAAGAAGACGCAGAGAACAAGCAAAGCGGATCTGAATCTGGCCGCGCTGCGTTACCGGGATTTATTGAAGGAGCTAGGTCAATGAGTAAGAAGCGCTTCGCCAATGTGTGGGACGCAATTGAGGATACACCCGCGCAGGCTGAGAACATGAAGCTCCGTTCGGCGTTGATGATGGCATTGAAAGATCATATCGCCGGACAGGCCTAAGCCAATCGGAGGCCGCCAGGCTGCTGGGCGTTACGCAGCCGCGTATCTCCGACCTCATGCGCGGCAAGATCGAATTGTTTGGTCTCGATACCTTGGTCATTATGATCGGAGCCGCCGGCCTGCATGTTGAAATGGACGCGTAGCGCGAACGCTCGGGAAGCCGCGCAAACGCGATGGGCAGCAGTCGATCACTGTAGCCGAATAAAGGCTGGTTGGCTCTGCAACGAACCGGGTGATCTCACCTTCCGATCAACCGGGCTTGTGGCGCGCTGCAAGTCCCTCAATCGTAAGGAAAAAATGTGAAGACCACTCTCAAAGTGGATGTCGGCAACCTCGTGTTGGCCGTGGCGATTATCGTCCACGCGCTGATGCATTAGGAAAGGCATCGTAGAAAGAGAAACCCAGCGGTGCGCACCGCTGGGTTTTTTCGTGTCAGAAGCTTATCCGGCAGACGCTGGCCGGCTGTGAAGTGCGCGCCTGCCCAGCGGAGGGAAATAGACGCCGCAGAAAAGCGAGGAAGTCGGGGCTTCAATGCCCCCGGACTAGTGGCGGAAATAGCGAATTAGAAGCACCTGTCGCGCTTGCGGGACTGTCCAAGGGTGTCGGTACAGTAAATACACCGGTTGGGACAGCCGAAACCCGGAGGGAATCGTCGAATGGTGGGAGCTGGTTCGTAGGTTTAAACCTCTCGTCATCGATCAGAACGGCAGCCCCTTTGGGTGGCTTGCTCTGGTCGATCTGATATTTGAAGTTCATGGTCGGGGCGTAGACCTGTCGCTGCGCGAATATAGCGATGGTTCCATTGGACGCTGCCACCTCGTCTTCGGTGAGATCAGCTTCGGCATTCTCCAGTTCGTATGCTCCGACGACTGCAAGGCTCGGGGAAATGGGGAACAGGATCTCGCTCCCTTTATGCTTGAGGCCAGGCCCCCGGTTTCCTCGGGCAGGGTCGGGTTCCGACCAATAGAGGCACACCGGATGATCGCAGGTGACGAAGCCGGCCGAGCCTTCGGGCGCCTTCACGAGTACCCATTTGCGCGCAAAAAGTAGCGGCAGAATGTGGTCGAACGTGTCCATTTCCGTTCGGATGTTCTCGATGTTCGGTACTTCGATCTTGTAATCGTCGGGCTTGTAGTCCTTCTTCACCTTGTCGTAATCGGTATCCGCATCTGCCGACATGAAGCCAGCTTCCTTCGCCTGTTTCACCTGCGAGTCCCATATCTGCGGGCTGGACAGTGCGACATCGAGAACCATTTTAGCGACGCGATCGCGGAAGCCTCGGACGCGCTCGCGGAGCCTGGGGTTACGGATGTGAAGCAAGCCAATGAGGTTCAACAGAAGGGTGCGGTCCTCCTCGTTCTTCAAGGACTTCGCGGCGACGATGCGGACCAACGCAGGACCGATGTCGCTCTCAACGCTCGCCATCGCATTCTCGAAGGCGTCCGGCTTATGCCCTTCGAGATCGATCGTATTGAAGTCGGTTTGTAGGGCAACGTTGTCAGGCGCCGGTCGGAAGACCTTCCGATCAACGGCGTCAAACGCGTATAGATTAGACTTCCTCTTTTTCGGGTTCTTCACAGAGAACGATTCGAGGTAGCACTTCGGAACGAAGTGGTGACGTTTGGCTACCATCCCGTCGCTCCGCCTTATGTGTCGAGCTGCGCGGCGTCGATAATGTGGTCAATGTCGCTGGCTGGCCATACCATTCCGATCTGGGCATCTGACGGGTCGTCGGTACGCAAGCGGCCGGAATAGACACCGATGAATTTCGACTGAGGGGTGCTGTCTGTCGAAATGGCATCACCCTCTAAAAGGTGGGTTCCCCAGCTGCGGCGGATGACGGGAGCGCCGGACATTCCCGGCCGGGACGCGGTATCGACGAGCATGTAGCCGGCACCGATCTTGGTGAGGTCGGGTTCGGACGCAATGCTTCCGCGCTTCCAGACCGGGAAGCCTGGCGGCTGGTTGCCAAACGGGTAGCCCAAAATGTACACGTCCATGCCGATGCGAACGGCGAGGTCAGCTTCCGATTTGAGAACATTGATCGGATACATATTAACGATCGGGTCATCGCCACGAATCGGCAAGGGTACACAACGTCGCAGCCTCGTTGGCGGCGCGGATAGACAAACCAAAGCGGATTGTTATCGGCGTCTCGGATACGCATTTCGTACGTCTGCTTCCCGAAATCCATGATCCGCGTGTTGAGCGGCATTTTGAGCATGTCTGGCTGTACCTTCATTTCCAATTCGCCGGTCCGTGCATTGCGCCCGGTAACGACGTGCCAATTCGTTATGAGATAGTGCTGCTCTCGGCGCTTCCAAATAAAGCCCGTCGCCGTTCCCAGCGACCGGCCATTGGCGCACTGCTCAAGCGGAATGGTCGTGAGTAAGAAGGGATCAATCTTTGTCACCAGCAACCTCCATCGTTTCGTGCAGCGCGGGCGGCCGCAAACTAATCTTCCGGTCCGTCGAAAGAGCGGATGTCTGGTGATTCTTGTCATTCCGTAAATGGATACGCGACGCCTTTAGCGCCTCACAACATCGATCGAATGATTTCATGATGAGCATGACGACAGGAACGTTGCGTTCCCTCCAACGAGCACAATCACGCAGATTAGCGTAGTACGCTGCGCTACGCGCGAGTGACCCAATGCACACCAAAGTGCGACATCAATCGCCTGCGTACGCCTCAAAACCAGATCGGTACTGCATTTGGTACTGCACGCTTCATTTGGCTATCGCTAAGTGCTGATGATGCTTCACTTTTCTGGAGAGTCGGTCCAGTCCATCATGGGTGCAATGGCAAAACGTATTTCTAACATATTGTTTTCATTGATTTTTGCGGCGCGAGTCCGTCCAACCGTTTTCTGGGCCGACAAATGATCGGAGCGATAGACCTAAAGCATTTTCCTTTCTTTTCAAGCAGTTGAAACGGTTCTAGCTTCTGCACGTAATTCGTCTTCGCTGATTTTTACCTGATCCAGTACTGCATTGCTGTACTGGCCGAACGCATGTAGCATCGCGTGCTGCACCCTACTCATTACGACTTCGACCGCTTCGATTTCGCCAGCGCCGAACAAGCGATCCGAAAGCCGATCAGAGCTATCGCCAAATTTTGGTGACGGCCTGAGCCGGTCAGGCGGCGGCGGTTGCGGACTGACGGTCAGTCGGTTTGGCGATGACCTCGATCCCATCGTTGAATGTCACACCGAGAACGAGTTTTGGCAACTGGTTGTGGCCATCGAGACGACGCCAGCTTTTCTGCGCGG
>WNFC01005707.1_pt1 | contig 13657 bp, 20 predicted proteins | sample 5400541 | NCBI WGS metagenome assembly WNFC01 (sample SAMN13153342, study PRJNA577476) | soil metagenome | isolation source: 120 cm saprolite under Douglas fir tree site 2 hole 2 replicate 1 | place: USA:California | collected 2015-04-18
TTCGAGGAATTTAATTCTGCTTTCCGAGGATTTGCACGCGTTTATACTCTGTTTGGGGCTATCCCCAGGAGCTTTGGCCGCGAATGAAAGAAGCGATTGCGAAATTTCTCGAATATCTTCAGTCGGTGAGGAATTCCTCGCCGCATACGATCCTGAACTATCGCAAGGATCTCGAGCAATTTCTGGCGTATTTGACGCCGCCCGGTTCGCGGCCTCCAGTGCTTACAGGCGTTACGCACTCGATGATTCGCGAATTCGTCGCGCACCTCCACGATCACGGTCTCCAGAAAAGCTCCATCGCGCGGAAGCTTGCGGCCCTGCGCTCGTTCTTCAAGTACTGCGTGCGCGAAGGCCAGGTAAAGGAAAACCCGGCGCGTCTCGTGCCTACGCCGAAGTTGCCAAAGCGCATTCCTTCGGTGCTTTCGGCGGAAGAAATGAACGGGTTCCTGAATCATCTGGCCAGCGTGGGACAAGCTGCGCCGGCTGTCCCTGCGTCTTCCAAAAAGGGCCTTTTGCTCCCCGCCGCATCGGGAGTGAAGCCGCAAGGCAGGCAGAGCCGTTCCGCAACGATCGAAGATGGCGTGTTCTTTCGCCGCGACCGGGCGCTCCTGGAACTTCTTTACGCCGCGGGCTTGCGCGTCAGCGAGCTAACCGGTCTTAATCTTGGCGACCTGGAGCAAAAAGAAGGCATGCTGCGTGTCCGCGGCAAGGGCAATAGAGAACGCATCGTTCCCTACGGGGCGAAGGCCCAGGAAGCGCTCGAAAAATACTGGCCGTTACGCGAACAGCTTCTCCAGCAAACTTACGGGAAGAGTGACAGGCAGGGGCCGCACTCCGAAGCGGTCTTCCTCAATTATTCTGGCCGCCGGCTCACGCAGCGCTCCGTTGGGCGGATCGTCAAGAAATATGTTCGCATCGCCAATGTCAACTGGGACTTGCATCCGCACTCGCTGCGCCACGCCTTTGCGACGCATCTGCTCGCCGACGGGGCCGACCTCCGCGCCATTCAGGAACTTCTCGGCCATCAATCGCTCACGACGACGCAGAAATACACCCACGCCTCCATCCGCCAGTTGATGGACGTCTACGACAAGACGCACCCCCACGCTTGATGGGTGCATCTATTCCGGTTTGCTCAGCAAGAATGCTGAGTTACGCTGGCAAGCTGCCGGAAATCACTATGCGGTTGCGCATTGCGCTTTCGACCACGCTGTTCTTGATGGTGTGCGCGGCTTTGCCGCAGCCCGCTGGCGCGCAGGGAAACTACGAAATCCAGGTGTATCCGTATGAAACCGTCGAGCCCCACCACACGATGGTTGAGCTCCATTCCAATTTCACATTTCAAGGCTCCAAATCGACCGATGACGGCACGCTTCCCACGAACCACCAATTGCACGAGACCGTCGAGATCACCCACGGTTTCACCGACTGGTTCGAAACCGGCTTTTACATTTTTACTTCGGCGAAGAACGGCCAGGGATGGGATTACGTTGGCAGCCATATCCGCCCGCGCGCGCGCGTTCCTCCCAAGTGGCGTTGGCCAGTGGGCGTCAGCCTTTCGAATGAAATCGGCTGGCAGAGCCGCCGGTATTCCGCGGACACTTGGACGTGGGAGATTCGTCCGATCGTGGATAAACAACTCGGACGATGGTATCTCTCCTTCAATCCCACGTTTGACCGGTCGTTCCACGGCCCCGGCGTGAATCAGGGGCTCGTCTTCTCTCCCAATTTCAAATTCAGCTACGATTTCACCAAGAAAATCGCCGGCGGCATCGAATACTATGGATCGCTGGGGCCAGTTACCGGGTTCGACCCCATCAGCCAGCAGCAACAGCAAATCCTTCCCGCCATTGACCTGAGTCTTTCTCCCAAGTGGGAAGTCAATTTTGGGCTCGGTGTTGGCGTAACGCGCGCGACGGATCACTTGATTGCGAAGATGATTCTCGGCTATCGTTTCGATTTCTGAAGCGTCTTTGGGAAGAGCGTCGCAGGAGTCGCAAATGAATTATCAGCTTGCACAGATCAATATCGGTCGCCTCGTTGCCCCCATTGACGATCCACGGATCGCCGAGTTTGTCGCGCAGCTTGATCCGATCAACGCGCTCGCAGACAATGCGCCGGGTTTCGTCTGGCGGCTCAAGTCGGAATCGGGCAACGCCACGGACATCGCCTACAACGAGGATCCGTCCATTAATGTCAACATGTCGGTGTGGGAGTCTCTCGATGCGTTGCGCGAATACGCCTACAAGTCGGATCATATGAAAGTGTTCCGCGACCGCGCCAAGTGGTTTGAGAAGATGGACAAGCCTCACTACTGCCTGTGGTGGATCCCCGTTGGCCACATCCCCACCGTCGCCGAGGGCCGCGAGCGGCTCGAGCACTACCAGAAACATGGCGCGACGCCGTACTCGTTTTGGTTTTCGCAGTGCTTCCCCGAGCCCGCGGAGGAAGGCGTCTGTGCGTAACATTTGATGAATCACCGAATCGAGCCCTTAAAACCCATCCTCACCGCTCACCTTTTTCCAAAACTCGACGGAATGTTGCTCGAACTTCTTCGCTCGCTGGCGCCAGAGGACTGGGAAAAGCAGACAGTTTCTCCGAAGTGGAAGGTAAAGGACGTTGCGGCACACTTGTTGGACACGGCGTTGCGTGGAGTCTCGATCGGTCGCGATGGTTACGTCGCCGAAACACCGAGGATCAACTCGTCCGAAGATTTGGCGGCGTTCATCAACCGGTTGAATGGCGAAGGCGTTACCGTATATCGTCGGTTAAGCCCACTAGTCTTAATTAGACTAGTGGAAGTCGCCGCGAAATCACTGGCGGAGTTCCACGCTTCCCGCGACCCCCAGGCGACGGCTCCCTACCGTGTGAGCTGGGCGGGCGAAGAAAAATCCGCCAACTGGTTCGACACCGCGCGAGAATTCACGGAGCGCTGGCACCACCAGCAGCAGATCCGGCTGGCCGTGAACAAGCCGGGCATCATGACCCGTGAGCTCTACCATCCCGTTCTGGATTGCTTCTTGCGCGCGCTTCCGTTCACGTATCGCGGCATTTCCGCAAAGCCAGGATCATTCGTGCAATTCAATGTCTCAGGTGAATGCGGCGGCAGTTGGTACTTGTACCGCGCTGAAGAATCGTGGCGGCTCGTCGAAGAGCCGTTCGGCGAGAAAACTGCTGAAACAACCATTCCCCAGGAAATCGCCTGGCGCATTTTCACGAAGGGCATCGATCGTGAATCAGCACAATCCCAAGTCAGAGTCACAGGAGACGTCAAGCTGGGTCGACACGTTCTCGGAATGATCTCCATCGTCGCGTAGAGACTGTGATTCCACTCGCGGGGATTTCGCGGCTAATTTGCTTGGTTCTGGCCTGACGCTTTAAATCCTGGCATCTCCAGTTCAAGTGTTGCTTCGAAGAAACTCGCCCACACTCGCGTTGGATTCTTGCCAGGCATCTTCCTCGCTGTGCGGGCTGTGCTTGCCATTGGCGATGAACCGCATCGTGGCTTGGGGGAGCGTCTGCCGCACGCGCTCCATCTCGCCGGGCTCGGTGCGGGGGTCGAGGGTGCCGTGCAAAAATAGCGCCGGTACCCGGAGGTTGCCCAGACTCCCATCATAAAGATCCTCGTCCGGCCGCTGGACGCTGTCTGCGATTCGAAACCAGGCACCACAATTGCGCCGCAAGACTGCTGGCCAATGCGTTTCTCCGTGATCCTCGGCGAGCAGCTCGCACATGTCGTCACCCAATTCCTCAGGATGCACGGCGAACCGTTCGAAAAAGGATCGCGATCCAGGTTTTCTTCGCAGGTAGTGGAAGGCCTCCAGAACCGCGCTTGTACAGCGTTCCGGCGCGGCCAGCCCCATCATCGCGGCAATCACCGCACCGTCGCTGTGGCCCCACAGAATGGCGTTCTCGATTCCGAGAGCGTCCAGAAAGGAAAAAGTCTCGAGCGCGGCCCTGCGGTGGAAATCGAGCGGCATCTCGCCGGTGACCCTGTTGGAATGTCCATAACCGGAGCGATCGGGAATCAGAATGCGAAACTGGTTTTCAAATGCCGCGATTTGCCGGTCGAACGGATAAATCCCGTATCCCCAGCCGCCGTGGAGAATCACCAGCGGTTTGCCCCGGCCGAACTCCCGGTAATGGATGGTGACAGGGCTGATGCCGGGTGCGTGCGGAGAGTGAGCCAACTCCAAAGTAGGCACTTAGTCTTGCCTCGCCGGGGTAAGAGACGGGCAGACGCGGGAGGCGGTCGTTTTTCCAGGAAGACGCACGGCCCGTACAGTACGACACAGGATTCCGGGACTCAAGACCTCTGGTAAAGGAAAACGGCTGGCAGTGGATTCTGCCAGCCGTTCCTATTTCCAATTGTAGAATTCAGGGAATTACCGGTGTCCGCCGCCGCGTCCGCCGCCACCGTGGAAACCTCCGCCGCCATGGAAGCCGCCTCCACCACCGTGGAAACCTCCGCCACCGTGAAAGCCGCCATCGCCGCCGCGGAACCCGCCGCCACCATGAAAGCCGCGATCACCGCCTCGGAAGCCGCCACGGTCGAAGCCACCGCGCCCTTCAAAGCGTCCGCGGTCACCCCAGCCAGGTCGATCAAACCCACGGCCATAATAGCCGCGTCCGTAGAAACCGCCGCCATAGTAGCCGCGGCCGTAGAAACCTCGCCCGTAATAGCCGTGATACCAGGGGCCGGCACCGATAAACACGCCGTCAACAAAGTAGTCCGGGCCGTAGTAGCCATAAGGCGCGCAACCATACGGGTAATACCCGTAGTAGCCGTAGGCGCAGACCGGAGCAGGCCCGTAGTACGCCGGACCAACTCCAACGCCGACAAACACTCTTTGTGCATGAGACGGAACCGCCATCGCGAACATGCAAATCGCCAGCAACGCAAAATATTTTAGATAGCGCATCTTTCTTTGTCCTCGCCAGATCACGAACTTCAGTTCACTATCGATTGGGATCTGCGCGCTTTTGGTGACTCAGACTTGCTGGGGCACCTATGTAGTTTAACTCCAATGCGGGGAAAAAGTTGCGGTCTCCCTTCTAGCCCGAGCGGGGCGATTTCCCCCCATTCGCTGGCCCGTTACAACCGTCTTTAGTAGAGTCTCAGCTTGATTGGATTGCCGTCAGAGGAGTGCCATTATGGGCGATGAAGTGAACCGTGAGCGAGCGCGTGATCCTCAGGATTTGGAGCGGCTGTTGGTTTCCCGACAGAGGGCGGGAGACGTCGACGGAATGACGGCCCTCTATGAGCCTCATGCCGTCCTTGACTGCGGTGACGGGCGGTTGACGCCAGGCAGGGAGGCAATCCGAGTGTTCTACGCCGGACTGGTGGCAACGGGTAGAAAATTTGACTTCGGAGATCAACGCCCGGCCATTATCAGCGGAGACCTGGCACTCACTTCAACTCGCACTCCCGATGGCAGCGTGACCGCTGAGGTCGCCCGCCTGCAAGCCGACGGGACATGGCTATGGGTCATCGATCAGTTCTCCATTGCGTAGCGCGTGGACACAGTGGTCTGCGCCGATAGCGAAAATCCAAACAGCAGCAGCGTCTCCTCTACCAGCACGCCTCCCACGTGAGCGATCGCGTACGCCACCGTACTAGTCGTTGAGGTTCAACGTCACCTTTGCGTTCTCCACCACTTTGTTCCACCTGGGGTCGACCGAGGCGTCAGCGGCGTATTCGTCGTGCCAGTTCCACCACTTGTACGGCGGAGTCTGGGGGTAGCCCTCCGGCGAGTCCTCCCACTCCTCCTGGCGCCCGAGGGCAGTTATGTCAAGGTAGCTCCAGGTGCTCCCCATCGCCTCGTCGCCGCGGTTGTTGATGAAGTAAGTGCGAAACACACGCTCGCCGTCGCGGAAGAACACGTTCGTGCCGTGCCACTGGTCTACGCCGAAGTCAGTGTCGAAACCGTTGGTTATGGTGTACCACGGCATCTCCCAGCCCATCCGTGCCTTCACGCGCGCGATGTCCGTCTGTGGCGCGCGCGAGACGAACGCGAGGGTGGTGTCGCGGGCGTTCAGATGGGCGAGGTGAGCGACTTGGTCGGCACACAAGGAGCAGCCGCGGCAGGCGTGCTCGGGCCAGCCGAACACGCCGGGCTCGAAGAAGGCTCGGTAGACGATCAGCTGAGGGCGGCCATCGAACAAGTCGAGCAGGCTCGCCTTGCCCTTAGGCCCGTCGAACTCGTACTTCTTCTCCACCGCCATCCACGGCATCCGTCGACGCTCGGCGGCCAGCGCGTCACGGGAGCGGGTCAAGGCCTTCTCCTTCACGAGGAGCTGCTGCCGCGCAGCCTCCCACTCCTGCTCCGACACGATCGGGGGTGTCTTCATCGCGATATGCCCTTTCGCGTGCTCCTTGTCTCTCTCCTTGCTTGTTGCCATTTTATTTCTCCTTGATTTTCTGAAACAGACCGAGACCATTCGCCCTGAAAAATTTTCTGAATTTGCCGATGCACACCGCCAGAATTCCTCCCGTGGATCCCGCTCCGGCGGCCATCACCGCTGCGCTTGCGATGCATGCTGGGCACATATTTCCCTCCTCTGAGCTTCTAAGTCGTCCGCGCCTCAGTGGGGCCGCGGCGCTTCCGCTCGCTGCCGCATACGCTCGTGCAGGTGTGCCCAGCCATTCTTTGCGTTTCTGTACTCCTCCAGCACCAGACCAAACGACTGGTGCCGAAATGTAATGATCGTCACGCCGCCCGATTCCTTCAGCCGATATTGAAGATTCGTTACCACCGGATTGGACATAAACAGTGGCCCGCAAATTTCCAGCAGCGTCGGCTTCTTGATCGCCTGCACCGTTCCGCAGTAATGGCCGTTGTTGTCTCCCAGGTCGCGATACCATCTGCCGCCTGGCCATGCTTCCAGCTTCATCGGCATTGGCCTGTCCACTTGAGTCTCGTTGAACGGTCCAAGCTGATCCAGCAGCGCGGCAAACGTCACCTCGATCGACGCGCGCACTTCAATCTCCTCCGCTATATGGATCGTTGTCGCTTCCAGCGATAGTGCCGGTGAACTCACGATTTCCTCCTCGTTTGAAATTCCACGATATTATTGTTTCTGTGCATTGTTGGCCTCGGCCCGTTCCTTGATTCGCAGCAGCTGGTGTTTCCACAGCCGCTCGAACGTGCTCGTCCATTCGTGCAACGGCCGGATCGCCATAGCATTCACCTTGTAAAGCATCTGCCGACCCTCCCTCCGGCCCTCCACCAGGCCAACACCTTTCAAAACTTTCAGGTGCTTAGAAACCGACGGCTGCTCCATGTCCATTGCGTCCACAATCTCGGTGACGGACCTCTCCCGCATCGCTAGATAGTTCAGGATGTCCCGCCGCCGCGGTTCCGCAACAGCATTGAACGCGTCCGAGGTTGTCGCCGCCCTTGCCATGCTCTCAAATATATGCCCATATAGACATATGTCAAGCTTTTTTTCCAATCTTTCCGCCACCCTTTTTCTTCTGCTGCGTTTCCCTTATGGATTGCCGCAGATGACGCCTCTACCTTTGCCAATGCCCGACTAGTCGCGATCTCGGAAACTGACCCACTACTCGTTTTTTTCGTTCGTTGACGATTCAGGCCGCAAACCTCTATAATTGTGGTTTGCCTTTAGCTCTTGGAGGACAGATGTACGCCGTTATTCAAACCGGGGGGAAACAGTACCGCGTCGCGCCCGGCGACACCATCCGCATTGAGCGGGTCGATGGCAAGGTAGGGGAAAAAGTGAACTTTGGCTCCGTCCTGGCCGTCCATACGGACGACAAGAAAATGGTATTGGGCGCCGATGCCGGCAAAGCATCCGTGAGCGGCAAGATCGTCTCGCAGGGCCGCGGCAAGAAGCTCACCGTGCTCAAGTTTAAGAAGGGCAATCAGTACAAGATTTCTCGCGGCCATCGGCAGAACTACACGGCCGTCCAAGTCAGCGATATCAAGCTGTAACCCATCACATTCCGCCGGTTTCAACACGGCGGTCTTCTCGAAAAGGATTACGTCATGGCACACAAGAAAGGCGGCGGCTCCTCTACAAACGGCCGCGATTCACACGGACAGAGGCTGGGCGTCAAGCGCTTTGGCGGGCAGCTCGTTAACGCCGGCACCATTCTGGTGCGCCAGCGCGGCACCAAGCATCAGGCCGGTGAAAACGTCGGCCAGGGCAAGGACGACACGCTCTTCGCGATGGTTACCGGCTTCGTGAAGTTCGAAGATAAAGGCCGTCACGGGCGCTTTATCAGCGTCAAGCCCGCCGAGCAAGCCAAGTCCGCCGCGAACTAGCAGCATTTGACGCTGGATTCTGTCGTTGCATTTTGGGCGGATCTTAGTCCGCTCTTCTTCGCTTCCGCGGTCCGGCTTCCCTGGACCGTTTTTTCATTTCCAGCGCGGTCAATTTTATGGAGTCTTCTTCCCGTGTTCGTTGATGAAGCCAAAATATTCGTGAAGGGCGGCGACGGCGGCAACGGCTGCATCGCCTTCCGGCGCGAAAAATACGTGCCGCGCGGGGGTCCCTCCGGCGGCGACGGCGGGCATGGCGGCAGCATCTATCTGGAAGCCAACATCAATGACAACACGCTGCTGCGCTACCGCTACAATCGCGAATTCAAGGCCGATCGCGGCCGCCACGGCGAAGGCTCCAATTGCACCGGCCATTCCGGCGATGACATGATTTTGCGCGTTCCCGTCGGAACGCTGGTCTTCGACGAACCGGGCGGCGCAACCATCGCCGATCTTGCGAGCCCGGGCCAGCGCGTCCTGATCGCGCACGGTGGCCGCGGTGGACGCGGCAACCAACATTTTGCCAAACCCTGGCATCAGGCCCCGCGCGAACACGAGGATGGATTCCCCGGCGAAGAGCGCCATCTTCGTCTCGAGTTGAAGCTCCTGGCCGATGTTGGTCTGGTGGGTTTCCCCAATGCCGGCAAGTCCACGTTGATTTCCGTTATCTCCGCGGCGCGCCCAAAAATCGCCAACTATCCCTTTACCACGCTCGAACCGAATCTCGGCGTCGTCAACGCCGACGGCGGCACCGGCGGCCATGGCACCGAACTCGGCCGCACGTTTGTGGTCGCCGATCTTCCCGGCCTCATCGAAGGCGCGCACTTGGGTGCGGGCCTCGGCATTTGTTTTCTTCGCCACGTCGAACGCACGCGCCTGCTTGTGCATCTGATTGATACGAGCGATTCGAACGCCGATGATCCGGTCCATTCATTCGAAATCATTAATGGAGAGCTCGAAGCTTTTAGCGCGTCCTTGGTCGAAAAACCGATGATCGTCGTTGCCACGAAGCTCGACGCCACCACGGATCGCGCGAGGCTTGAAGCACTTCGCGATTTCTGCAAACAGCGCAAACTTGAATTCCGCTCCATTTCCGCTGTCGCGGGTGACGGTGTAAAAGATCTCGTGCGTTCCATCGCCGATGCCCTGGACAGGATTCCTCGCCTCGCTCCCGATTCCGCTAGCGAGCCACTGGCTCCTGAAGGCGAGGACGAGCAACCATTATCAGCGCCTGTTGACCGCTCGGCGGTGGCCGAAAACAAGAAAGAAGATTCGTGAGAGAATTAACTATGTCGTGCGTAGCCTTGATGCAATCCGGGCTGGCAGCACGTCTTGGGAGCATCATTGACCACCGCGCAGGCGCACCGCACCGCCGCAAAACATCATCCTCGCCACATCGCGATTTTCGGCGGTTCGTTCGACCCCATCCACAACGGCCATCTTTCCGCAGCCCGCGCCGCCGACCGGCGCTTCAATTTTGACGAGATTCACTTCATTGCGGCGAGCCGTCCTCCGCACAAACTGAAGCAACACCTCGCGCCGTTCCCGCACCGCTTTGCCATGGTCTCGCTTGCTTGCACCGAGCATCCCCACTTCGTTCCCTCGCTTGCCGAAGCCGGCGAGGATTTCAGCGGCACGCAACTCCACTATTCCGTGGACACCGTGCGTTATTTCCGCCACGTCTACCACGGCCACGGGGATCGCCTTTATTTCATTATTGGCGCTGACGCCTTCCTCGATATTCCCATGTGGAAGGAATACGAAACCCTGCTAGGCCTTTGCGATTTCATCATCGCCAATCGCCCTGGCATCCGCAGCGAAGCCCTGCGCCTGGTGATTCCGCCGGACTTGATGGCCCGTGCGGACGCGAAAAAAGAAGCCGATCAACCTTCCCAGGTCGTTGCGCATCTTCACAAGACCACCGTGTATCTGCTTGAAAACGTCGCCAGCGAGGTTTCCGCCACCGACATCCGGCGCCGCGCGCAACGCGGCCAGTCCATTCACGGGCTTGTTTCCGCGCGCGTCGAGGAATACATTCTCAAGCAGGGCCTATACCGGTGAAATTCGAATCCTTGCCGCATGGCGTGCGCCTCGCCGTCGAAGGCGCACAAGAAAAGAAAGCCGCCGGCATTACCGTTCTCGACCTCCGGGGAGCGGGCGCCTTTACGGATTATTTTGTGGTCTGCACCGGCTTCAGCACGCCGCAGGTGCAGGCCATCTGCACGGAAATCGAGGAACAGCTCCACAAACATCTCCGCCGCTCGCCCCAGCATCGCGAGGGGCATCGCTCCGCCGAATGGGCGCTGCTGGATTTCGGCGGTTTTGTCGTGCACGTTTTCAGCGAGCAGGCACGGCGCTACTACGATCTCGAGCGCCTCTGGCGCCCGTCGCCCAAGCTCGATATCCCCGATCAGCCGGACGGTCCTTCTTCTGGGCGAGACTTGCCTGATGCGTCCTTCGGGCACGAGCACTTTCCCGGCGAAGCTGCCTCCAGCCGGCCCCATAGCGGCCGTTCGCGGCAATGACCGAGGCACGATTGCCGTGGATCGCCGCCGATCCCGCGTCGCTCCGTCTTTTTGAACTCGCGGAAAAAGTCGCGGTTGCTCCTGCCACTCTTTTGATTACCGGCGAAAGCGGCACCGGCAAGGACCATCTCGCGCGTCTGGTTCATGAACTCGGCCCGCGCCGCGACGCGCCGTTCCTGAAAATCGATTGCGCCAGCCTTCCGCCGCAGCTTGTCGAGAGCGAACTCTTCGGCCACGAGCGCGGCGCTTTTACGGGGGCGGTCGAACGCAAGCTCGGGCGCTTCGAGCTGGGCGGCAACGGCAGCATCGTTCTCGATGAAGTTGCCGCGCTATCTCCGGGAGCGCAGGGCAAACTCCTGCGCATCCTGCAGGAGCGCACGTTCGAACGGCTTGGCGGCACGGAGACACTGCGTATCGAAGCGCGCCTGATCGCTCTCACCAACGTCGATCTTCCCGCGGCCGTGAAGTCCGGCAATTTCCGCGAGGATCTTTATTTTCGCCTGAACGTTCTGACCCTCACCGTTGCGCCGCTCCGGGAGCGCCGCGCCGATATTCTGCCTCTCGCCGATCATCTTCTCGCGACCCTTCGCTCCGTTCACTCCCGCCCCAATGCGCAATTGAGTGATTCAGCACGCCGCATGCTCTCGGCTTACTTGTGGCCCGGCAATATCCGCGAACTTCGCAATGCTCTCGAGCGCGCGGTGGTTTTCTCGCGTCCCGGCCGCGGCGTAGCCACGCCCAAGAGTGATCTCCTCGAGCCTGAAAATTTTCCAGAGAGTGTGCGAGCGGCCGCGCCCGGCGCCGCCAGCCCGGTTGCCGGCCTCCGCTCCCTCGAGGAAGTCGAGCGCGAAGTTATCGCCGCCGCCCTGGAAGCTACGCACTACCAGATCAGCCGCTCCGCCGAAGCCCTCGGCATCAGCCGCAAAACGCTGCTCGAAAAGCGCAAGAAGTATGGTTTGAAGTGAAACTCCGACTGCTCATGCTCGGCAAAACGCGGCGTCCCGAAATGCGCGCCATTCTCGACGACTACGTGAAGCGCATCGGCCGCGTATGTCCGGTCGAAACCACCGAAGTCCGCGATGGAGAAGCCGCTTTGAAGAAACTCGCAGCCGACCGGGCCGCAACTGTCGTTCTTCTAGACGCGGCCGGAAAAACTTTTGATTCGAACGCTCTCGCTAAATGGCTCGGTGAACTTCGCGATCGCGGCACCCGCGAACTGATCTTCCTCTGCGGCGACGCCGACGGCTTTCCGGAAGCACTCCGTCAGCGCGCCCAACAGAAACTCTCTCTCAGCGCCATGACCTTTTCCCATGAACTCGCCCGCGCGATGCTCGCAGAGCAGCTCTACCGCGCCTTTGCCATCCTCTCCGGCAGCCCCTATCCGAAATAGCCCGCGTGGTGTAAAACCATATCCACTATGACTATCCGCATCGTCCCCGACAAGAACCAGCCCTCTGCCGCCATCGAAATCCCGCTCGAAAAGCCACTCCCCGACTATGACCTTGACCAGCTCGAACAGCCCACTCCCCGCGACGTCGACGTTATCCTCGTATCGCAGGGCTTTCGCGATCTGGTCGATGACGCTCGCGGGGTTCTTACCGACCTCCTCAGCGGCACGGGTATTGAAATCGCCCAATTCACCGGCGCCATTTGTCCCGGTGACGACGAAACCTACCGCCCCGGCTTGTGGATCGTCCTCCGCGACGCGCATACCTCCCACGGCCACGAACTCTCGCCCGATTCGCGCGTTCGCATCGCCGCCATCGCCGATGAATTCATGAAGCGCCTCCAGCTCGTTTGATTCCGCGCGCACGCGCCACCATTAGCGGAAATACCGGCCGCGCGAACTTGACCTTTTCTGTTCGACTCCGCAAACTCTAATCCTTTCGCGGCCGCACGAAAGGGCTCAACGACGCAAGATCATGCCGGAAGAAAAAGGATTGCTCATCGTTTACACCGGGCCGGGCAAGGGCAAGACCACTTGTGCGCTCGGCACCGCTTTTCGCGCGGTTGGACAGGGCTTGCGCGTCTTGATGGTCCAGTTCATCAAGGGTTCCTGGCACTACGGCGAACTCGACGCCGCCAAAATGCTCGGCGACGACAAATTTGAAATCCGCCCCATGGGCCGCGGCTTCGTCAAAATCGGCGGCGCCGAAACCGATCCGGCGGACATCAAGCTGGCGCAGGAGTGCTGGCAAGCCGGTCGCGACGCCATCTACACGGGCAAATATGATCTCGTGGTCCTCGACGAGATCAACTACACCATCAGCTACAAAATGCTCGACGCCGCCGAGGTCGTCGAAACTCTGAAAAACCGCCCCGAGCGCGTCCACGTCATATGCACCGGCCGCAACGCTCATCCCCAGCTAGTCGAGCTCGCGGACCTCGTCACCGAGATGCGCGAGGTGAAACACCCCTACACCAAGGGTATACTGGCCCAACGGGGGATCGACTATTAGCTCTGCGAATATAGCCGTCTCGCCGAGCTTTCCTGGCGCACGATTCTTTCTTTACTTAGGATTAGGACTTAAAACTTACGACTGACAACTTCTCCCATGGCCTGGTTCAAGCGCGACAAAAAATCGATCGAGCAATCCACTCCCCCCGAGGAGCGCCGCGTGCGCACCGAGGGCTTGTGGGTCAAGTGCGAATCCTGCCGCACTATCGTTTTCCGCAAGGACCTCGAAGCCAATCTTTTCGTCTGCCCGAAGTGCCAGTTTCATTTCAAAATGAATTCCAAGCAGCGCCTAGGAATGCTCCTCGATGGCCGCTGGACCGAGCACGACGCCGGCATGACCTCCACCGATCCGCTCAAGTTTGTCGATACCAAGACCTACGCCGCGCGCC